>ERZ777003.442-NODE-442-length-81380-cov-21.659736_pt1 | contig 81380 bp, 69 predicted proteins | sample MGYA00374956_ERZ777003 | MGnify/ENA primary metagenome ERZ777003 (study PRJEB29302, sample SAMN06268252) | bioreactor metagenome | isolation source: Joint BioEnergy Institute, California, USA | place: USA:Joint BioEnergy Institute, California, USA | collected...
CAGATCGGCTACGCGCTGCTCTTCCGCATCGCCGCCGGCGAGATGCTCGGCCCGGACACCCCGGTGCGCCTCAAGCTGCTCGAGATCCCGCAGGCGGTGAAGGCCGCCGAGGGCACGGCGATGGAGCTCGACGACTGCGCGTTCCCGCTGCTCGCCGGCGTCGACATCTACGACGACCCCAACCAGGCCTTCGACGGCTGCAACATCGCGCTGCTCGTCGGCGCCCGCCCGCGCACGAAGGGCATGGAGCGCTCTGACCTGCTCGAGGCCAACGGCGGCATCTTCAAGCCGCAGGGCCAGGCGATCAACGACCACGCCGCTGACGACGTCAAGGTCCTCGTGGTCGGCAACCCGGCGAACACCAACGCGCTGATCGCGATGGCGAACGCGCCGGACGTGCCCAACGAGCGCTTCACCGCGATGGTGCGCCTCGACCACAACCGCGCCAAGGCGCAGCTCGCCAAGAAGCTCGGGGTGGGCGTCGACGCGGTCACCAACATGACCGTCTGGGGCAACCACTCGACGACCCAGTACCCCGACCTCGTGAACGCGAAGGTGAACGGCCAGTCCGCCTGGGACGCGGTGGGCGACGAGGCCTGGATCGCCGACGAGTTCATCCCCACGGTCGCGAAGCGCGGCGCCGCGATCATCGAGGCGCGCGGGGCGTCCTCGGCCGCCTCGGCGGCGAACGCGGCCATCGACCACGTCCGCGACTGGGTGCTCGGCACGCCCGAGGGCGACTGGGTGTCGATGGCGGTGCCCTCGACCGGCGCCTACGGCATCGCCGAGGGCGTGATCGCCGGCCACCCCTGCCGCTGCAAGGACGGGGAGTACGAGATCGTCGAGGGCCTCGAGGTCCCCGAGTTCTCGCGCGAGCGGATCGACAAGACCGTCGAGGAGCTCAACTCCGAGCGCGCGGCGGTCGCCGAGCTCGGCCTGATCTAAGACGACGTTCGCTGCGCGAGGGGCGGCGGGCCCGGCGCCCGCCGCCCCGGCGCACTGGGCCCGCGCCTTGCCGGTGAGCGACGCGCTGACGGTCAGGTGGGCGACCCCCGCCGACGCGGGGGCCATCGCGCGCGTCCACGTGGACTCCTGGCGCGCCACCTACCCTGGCCTTCTGCCCGACGAGATCCTCGCCGGGCTCGACGTGCGCCGCCGCATGGATGAGTGGCGGGAGTGGCTCGCCGCCGAGCCGCCCGTCTTCCACACCCTCATGGCCGAGGCCGGCGGCGAGCTCGTCGGGTTCCTCGCGATCGCGTTCCCGGCGCGCGATGCGGAGGAGGCCGACGACGTGGCGGAGATCCCGGCGCTCTACCTCGATCCGCGCAGGCGCAGGCAGGGGATCGGCCGGGCGCTCATGGACGCCGCGCTCAGGGAGATGAAGGCCCGTGGCTACCGCGAGGCGATCCTGTGGATCCTGGGCGGCAACGAGGGCGCGGCGGCCTTCTATGAGGCCATGGGCTGGCGCGACGACGGCGGCCGCCGGGGCAGCCAGTACTTCCCGGACCTGCGCGAGCTCGTCGAAATCCGCTACCGCCGGGCGCTCACCGGCGTGAGCGCCCGGCCGGAAGACGGCTGAGGCTCAGCCCTCGGCCGAGGGCGCGGCGGGCGCCGGGACCGGAGCCGAGGCGGGCTGCTCGGCGGGATGGTAGGCGCGGCCCTCCTTGCGCACCTTGCCTTCGTTCTGCAGCTCGGTCAGCACCCGGTACATGTAGTTGGGCTTGATGCCCAGCCGGCGCGCGATCTCCGACGCGTTGATGCCGGGGTTCTCGGTGATGATCTGCACGGCCTGCTCGGCGCGCGTGCCGCCGCGCCGCCGGCGCCGGCGCCGGGTTGCGCCGTTCGCGCCGCTCCCGCGCGGCCGCCCGGGCCCTCGCCGGCCCTCGCGCCCGTCGGTCAGGCTCGCGAGTGCGCGCTCGAGCTTGGCGCGCTCCTCGTCGAGCTCGCGGATGCGCGCACGCAACAGTTCGGCAGCTTCAGCCACAGCGTTGGAAGGCATGGTCGGTCCTTTCGAAGTGTCGGGGGGATGGGGACGGCAGCTCCTCTCTACCGTCCTTACACACACTGTAACCGTTGAGAATCGGCACATGGCCGATTCTCACCCGGGATAGGTACCCCCCAAAGGTGGGGATTACGCCCTGTTTTGGACCTTCAGGAGCGCTGCTCGCGCTGCGCGCGCCGGCTCCGGGGCACGGTGTGGAACACGTGGTCCCAGACCGGCGAGGACACGCCGAACCCGTAACGGTGGTCCTGGAAGTGATGGCGCATGTGATGCTCGCGCAGCTTCTTACCCAGCTTCGACTTCGGGACGAAGTGGTGCAGGTAGTAGTGGGTGTAGTCGTACCCGAGGTAGCCGAGCAGGAAGCCGGCGAAGAACGCGTACACGGTCGGCGCGCCGAGCACCAGGTAGAAGGCGCCGAAGAACAGCAGCGCGAGCGGGATGCTCGCCGCCGGCGGCATCACGAGCCGCAGCTTGTCGTTCGGGTGGTCGTGATGGACGCCGTGGATGATGAAGTGCAGCCGCGAGCCGATCGGGTGGTCGGGCTCCCAGTGGAACAGCTTGCGGTGCAGCCAGTACTCGGCCAGCGTCCAGAACGCGAGCCCTGCCACCACGAGCAGCGGCGTCTCGACCGGGCCCAAGCCGCGGTTCACGCCCAGCACGATCAGGGCGACGATCACCGGTCCGTAGATCAGGGCCGGGACGACCGGGTGAACCCGGGAGAAGAAGTCCAGGAAACGGCTACGGAACAGCGGGGGAGACGCGCTCAGTCGCGCGGTTCGATCGCTAGCCATCGTGACGATTGTAGCGCTGCCCCGGGCCCGAGTTAGGGTGCCCTAAGACGGTTGGGGGGTGTCCGCGGACCGCCCGTCCGGCCCGCCGAAGTTTTTTTCAGCGATTTGCGAGAACGCGCCTCGCCGCGGGCCCGCGGGGATGCCATAGTCCGGCGCCGCAGGTCCTGAGTCGAGAAAAACCGGAGGGCTAGAGGAACAGAGTGAGCAGGCGAGACGATCGCCAGGAGGCGTTCATCCAGGCACTGGGACTTACGAAGCGCGTCACGGAGCGCGGCCGGCGCGGGAAGCCGACCTGCGCCGACTGCTTCTTCCACCGCAAGCAGCTCTGCGCGCTGGACCTGGACTCGCCCTGTTCGACCTTCCGGCCCTACAGCCCGGAGGGCCTGCAGCCCCCGCGCCAGCCCGCGCTCCTCGTGCGCACGGCGTAGGGAACCGGGCGGTCCGGGAGCCGGGCGGGAGGGTCCGCCCGGCCCCCTCTTTCGGGGGCGCCACCCGGCCGCTGCGCGCTGCTGCGATCATTGGTCGGGCGCCGATGTCACGGAAGGGCCGACACGGTCAGGACGATCACGGGGCCTGGGAGTACGACGTCGCCGCGGGCAGGATGCTCTGGTCGGCCGGCGTGTACGCGCTCCACGGGGCCGTCGTGGTCCCCGGCGAGACCGACGCGAACGCCACGCTGCACCGCGTGCTGGGGCCGGACGAGCTCGCGCGCTTCTTGAACGCGCTCGAGTCGGCCGCCGACCGCTGGTCCTCGTTCGTCCACCGCTACCGGGTCACCCTGCCCGGCGGGGAGTCGCGGACGCTGCTCGTCCGCGGGGCGCCGATCGGGCCCCGCGACGCGCCCGGCGCCCGCCTCGTGGGCACGATCCAGGACGTCACCGGCGCGGAGCGCGACGACGAGTACCTGTGGCACCTCGCCAACCACGACCCGCTGTCGGGGCTGTTCAACCGGCGGCGCTTCATGGAGGAGCTGCGGCGCGAGGTCGCGCTCAGCCGGCGCACGGGCCGGCCGGGGGCCGTGCTGATCCTCGACCTCGACCACTTCAAGGACATCAACGACTCCCTCGGCCACGCGGCCGGCGACGCCCTGCTCAGCCGGATCGCCGACCGCTTGCGCGGCCGGCTGCGCGCGACGGACACGCTCGCCCGGCTGGGCGGGGACGAGTTCGCGGTGGTGCTCGCCGACTGCTCCGTCGAGGACGCACGGCGGGTGGCGACCGAGCTGCTCGAGGCCACGCGCCGGCACTCGTCCGTGCGGATCGCGGGCCGCGAGCGCAAGGTGAGCGCCTCGATCGGGATCGCCCCCTTCGGGCCCGAGGGCGACCACCGCGCCGACGAGCTGCTCGTGCAGGCGGACCTCGCCATGTACAGGGCCAAGGAGAACGGGCGGTCGCGCGTCGAGGTCTTCGGCGAGGAGATGCGCGCCGAGCTCGCCGCGCGGATCGCGCTCGAGGGCGAGCTGCGGGAGGCCCTGGAGCGCGGCGAGCTGCGCGTGCACTACCAGCCGGTCGTCGGCCTCGACGACGGCGCCACGCGCGGGTGTGAGGCGCTCGTGCGCTGGGAGCACCCGGCGCGCGGCATCGTCGCGCCCGGTGAGTTCATGGCGGTCGCCGAGCAGTCGGGGCTGCTCGCCCGCATCGACCGGTTCGTGCTGGAGCGCGCCTGCGAGCAGGCGGCGCGCTGGCGGCGCGCGGGGCACGACGTGTACGTGTCCGTGAACGTCTCCCTCCAGCACCTCGTCCACAAGGACGCCGTCCCGATCGTCGCCGAGGTGCTCGAGCGCAACGGGCTCGCGGCCGACGCCCTCTTGCTCGAGATCAAGGAGACCGCGCTCGTCCAGGACCGGCAGGCGCTCGGCCACGCGATCGACGAGATGCGCTCGATGGGCGTGCGCATCGCGCTCGACGACTTCGGCGGCGGCCCGTCCTCGCTCGGGATGCTCCGCGACGTGAGCATCGACCAGCTCAAGGTCGACCGCAGCTTCATCGAGGGCGTCACCGACCATGCCGACGACCGCGCGATCGTCGCCGCCGTCCTGTCGCTCGCCAGCGAGCTGGGCATCGAGGTGGTCGCCGAGGGCGTCGAGACAGAGCAGCAGGCCGAGGAGCTGCGCGCGCTCGGCTGCCCCTGCGTCCAGGGCTTTTTGTACTCGCGCGCCCGCTTCCCCGAGGACCTCGACCTCGGCCCGACGCGCCGCTTCGACCCGGCGCCGGGGCGCTCGGCGCGGATGGGGTGACGGGCTGCGCGCGACTTCGACGTTTCGCGGGACCACTCGTCGAAACGTCGAGCTCGCGAGATCGCGGGTCACGGCCCCCGCGGTAGCGCCCTTGTCAGCCGGGGCGCTTTATCTAAGCTTGCTGCGATGAGCCGCCAGCGTGATCTGCTGCTCAATTTCGAGCGGATCTTCCGCGAGATGGACGAGCTGCTGGGGGATCCCTTCGCCGAGGGCGGCTGGGCGCGAGTCCATCGTCCCGGGCATTCGGGGTTCACTCCGCGCGTCGACGTCTACTACTGCGACCAGGGCTCGCCGCGGGCGGTCGTGGTCGCCGAGCTCGCGGGCGTGGACTCCGACTCCATCTCGCTCGAGGTGGCCGGGCGCGAGCTCATCATCGCGGGCGAGCGCGCGGTGCCCGAGACGGAGGGCCGCGTGTACCAGCAGATGGAGATCGAGGCCGGCGCGTTCCGGCGGGTGATCGAGCTCGGCGCCGACGTGGTCGCCGAGGAGGCCCGCGCCTCCTACAACGACGGCATCTTGCGGATCGAGCTGCCGCTGCGCCGGGCGCAGGTCGCGACGAAGGTCGAGATCGAGAGCGGAGACTGATGGCTGGCGCAACCTCGATCGAGGTCGTGAACACCGGCGATCTCGAGCAAGCGGTGCGCGAACACGAGTGGCCGCGGGCGCTACCGGTGCTGCCGCTGCGCGACGTGGTCGCTTTCCCCGACACGCTCACGCCGCTCGCGATCGGCCAGGAGCGGTCGATGAAGCTGATCAACGACGTGCTCTCCGGCGAGCGCCAGCTCGTCCTCGTCGCGTCGCGCGACCCGGAGGTCGAGACCCCGGGCCCCGACGGCGTCTACGACGTGGGCGTCGCGGGCTCGGTCGCGCGGATGCTGCGCGTCCCCGACGGCACGATCCGCATCCTCGTCCAGGTCAGCGAGCGGGTGCGCCTCGGCGACTTCGTGGCCGAGGAGCCGTACCTGGTCGCGCGGGTCGAGCCGCTCCCCGACGAGGTCGAGCCCTCGGCCGAGCTCGAGGCGCTCGTCCACAGCGTGAAGAGCACGTTCACGCAGATCATCGACCAGATCCCGTACCTGCCCGAGGAGCTCCAGCTCGCCGTCTCGAACGTCGACGACCCCTCCGCGCTCTCGCACCTGATCGCGGGCGCCCTGCGGATCCCGACCCCCGAGAAGCAGGAGCTGCTCGAGACGACGAACGTCACGCGGCGGCTGCGCCGGCTCGCCGAGATCCTCGCGCGCGAGCTCGAGGTGATCCAGCTCGGCAGCAAGATCCAGTCGCAGGTCCAGTCGGAGATCGACAAGGGCCAGCGCGAGTACTTTTTGCGTGAGCAGCTCAAGGCGATCCAGCAGGAGCTGGGCGAGGGCGACGAGCAGCAGGCGGAGATCAACGAGCTGCGCGAGCGCCTCGAGGCGGCCGAGCTGCCCGAGGAGGCGCGCAAGGCGGCCGACCGCGAGCTCGCCCGGCTCGAGCGCCTGCCCCCGGCGGCGGCCGAGTACGGCGTGATCCGCAGCTACCTGGAGTGGCTCGTCGAGCTCCCGTGGGCGAAGCTCACCGAGGACAACCTCGACATCCAGCACGCGCGCGAGGTCCTCGACGCCGACCACTACGACCTCGAGAAGGTCAAGGACCGGATCCTCGAGTACCTCGCGGTGCGCTCGCTGAACCCCGACTCGCACGGCCCGATCCTCTGCTTCGTGGGGCCGCCGGGAGTCGGCAAGACGAGCCTCGGCAAGTCGATCGCCCGCGCGCTCGGGCGCAAGTTCGAGCGGATCTCGGTCGGCGGCGTGCGCGACGAGTCGGAGATCCGCGGCCACCGGCGCACCTACATCGGGGCGATGCCCGGCACGATCATCCGCGCCCTGCGCGACGCGGGCAGCCGCAACCCCGTCTTCATGATCGACGAGATCGACAAGATGGGCTCGGACTTCCGCGGCGACCCGGCGAGCGCGATGCTCGAGGTGCTCGACCCGGCGCAGAACGACACGTTCCGCGACCACTACCTCGACCTGCCGTTCGATCTGTCCGAGGTGATGTTCATCGCCACGGCGAACACCCTCGACACGATCCCCGGGCCGCTGCGCGACCGCATGGAGGTGATCCAGCTCGCCGGCTACACGCTCGACGAGAAGCTTCACATCGCGAAGCGCTACCTCGTGCCTCGGCAGATCGCCGAGAACGGCCTCAAGCGCAGCCAGATCTCGTTCTCCGACGCGGCGCTGCGCGCGATCGCCGAGGAGTACACCCGCGAGGCCGGCGTCCGCAACCTGGAGCGCCAGATCGGCACCGTGTGCCGCAAGATCGCCCGCGAGGTCGCCGAGGGCAAGCTCGAGCGCAAGGCGACGATCTCCGCGAAGCGGGCCCGCGAGCTGCTCGGCCCGCGCCGCTACTACGCGGAGTCGCGCCGGCGCACCAAGGACCCGGGCGTGGCGACCGGCCTCGCCTACACGCCCGTCGGCGGCGACGTGCTCTTCGTCGAGGCGACCGCGATGCCCGGCAACGGCCGGCTCATGATCACCGGCCAGCTCGGCGACGTGATGCGCGAGTCGGCGCAGGCCGCGCTCTCTTGGGTGCGCCGCAACGTCGCCCAGCTCGCGCCCGAGCTGCCCGAGGACTGGTTCGCCACGCACGACATCCACCTGCACGTCCCCGCGGGCGCGATCCCCAAGGACGGCCCCTCGGCGGGGGTCACGATGGCCACCGCCCTCGTCTCGCTGGTGCGCTCCGAGCCGGTGTCGGCAGACGTCGCGATGACCGGCGAGATCACGCTCACCGGCCAGGTCCTGCCGGTCGGCGGGCTCAAGGAGAAGGTGCTGGCCGCGCAGCGCGCCGGCATCAAGCGCGTGATCGTCCCCGCGCGCAACCGCAGCGACATCGAGGAGATCCCCGAGCACGAGCGCGCGAAGGTCGAGTTCGCCTACGTCGATCGCATCGAGGAAGTCCTCGAGGCCGCGATCCCGAAGCTGAGCGCACGCCGCTCCCGTTCGTGAGATCGATCCACGCGCGGGCGGCGGAGCCGCTGCTCGACCTCCTCGCTCTGATCGCCGCCGTAGCGGCCGTTTACGTGAGCGCCTCGTTCGCGGGCCCGCCCGCGGCGTCGCTGTGGTGGAACGCGCTCGCGGTCGTGTTCACCCTGCTCAGCCTCGCCGCCTCCGGCCAGTACCGGCAGCGCTTCACGCTGCAGTTCCTGGACGACGCGCGGACGATCCTGGGCGCGACCGCGATCGCGGCGATGGGCGTGGCGTTCCTGCGCCTGCTGTTCGCCCCCGACGCCGACATCGCGGGCCAGGCGGCCCGCTTCTGGCTGCTCGCCTCGGTCTACACGGTCGCCGCCCGCGGCGCCTTCCAGATCATCCTCTCCCGCGCCCGGCGCGTCGCCGGGGCGGGGGAGCCCACGCTGATCATCGGCGCCGGCGAGGTCGGCCACTTCGTCGCGCGCCGCCTGCTCGACCGGCCGGAGTTCGGCCTGCGCCCGGTCGCGTTCGTCGACGACGATCCGCTGGAGGTGGACGAGCCCGCCGGCCTGCCCGTCCTCCGCACGGAGGGCAAGGCGCTCGCCGACCGGATCGCCGACCTGATCGACGAGCTCGGCGCGCGGCACGTGGTCATCGCGTTCTCGCTCGGCCCGCACGAGGAGAAGCTCGACCTGATCCGGCGCTGCCGCGAGCTCGGCGCCTCGGTCTCGCTCGTGCCCAGGATGTTCGAGGCGGTGCCCGACGAGACGACGCTCGAGCGCCTCGGCGGCGTCCCGCTCGTCACCGTGCACCCGCGCGACCCGCGCGGCTGGCAGTTCACCCTCAAGTACGCGTTCGACCGGGTCGTCGCCGCGATCGCGATCGTGCTCGTCTCGCCCGTGCTGATCTTCGCCGCGCTCGGCGTGCTGCTCACGATGGGGCGCCCGATCCTCTTCCGGCAGGAGCGCGTCGGGCTCGACGGCAAGTCGTTCGACATGCTCAAGTTCCGCACGATGCGCGGCAGCCCCGACAAGGGGGGCGAGGCCGACGCGGCCTGGGCGCAGGCGGTGGTGGGCGAGGCCGCGGAGGAGGCGGAGGCGGCGATCAAGGCCGCGGCCGAGGACCGGCGCACGCCGTTCGGCTCGCTTCTGCGCCGCACCGGGATCGACGAGCTCCCGCAGCTCTTCAACGTCCTGCGCGGCGAGATGTCGCTGGTCGGGCCGCGCCCGGAGCGCCGCGCGTACGTCGAGCTGTTCGAGCGCACCATCCACCGCTACGACGACCGGCACCGGGTCAAGGCGGGGATCACCGGCTGGGCGCAGGTCAACGGCCTGCGCGGCGAGACCTCGCTCGAGGACCGCGTCGAGTGGGACAACTACTACATCGAGAACTGGTCCTGGTGGTTGGACATGAAGATCATCCTGCTCACCGCGCGCGCCCTGTTCAGGGGGTCGGGATCGTGACCGAGGCCGAGCGTCCCGAGGTCTCGCTCGTGATCGTCTCCTACCGCGCGCGCGAGCACGTGCTGCGCTGCCTGGAGTCGATCCGCGAGCACGTGCGCGTGCCGCACGAGGCGATCGTCGTCGACGACGGCTCCGGCGACGGCACGCCCGAGGCGGTGGCGGAGGCGCACCCCTGGGCGCGCGTCGTCGCCCTGTCGGAGAACCGCGGCCTGCCCTTCGGCCGCAACGCCGCCCTGCCGCTCGTGCGCGGGCGCGCGGTGTTCATGCTCGACTCCGACACCCAGGTCCAGCCCGGCGCGGTCGAGACGCTGCTCGGGGTGCTCGACGAGCGTCCCGAGGTCGGCCTCGTCGCGCCGAAGCTGCTCAACCCGGACGGGTCGGTGCAGCACTCGCTGCGGCGCTGGCCGTCGCTGCTCCTGCCCTTTGCGCGGCGCGGCCCCTACGCCAAGCTCAACCCGAACCCCCGGGTGCACCGCGAGCACATGATGCACGACTTCGACTTCGCCACCGAGCGGCCGGTGGTGGCGGCGATGGGCGCGGCGCAGATGTGGCGGGCCGACCTGCCGAAGCTGATCGGCCGCTACGACGAGGCGATCTCCTCGTACGGCGGGGAGGACGTCGACTGGTGCCTGCGTGTCTGGGCGGCCGGGCTCGAGGTTCGGTACGTTCCTGAGGCTCGCGTGACCCACGAATGGCAGCACGTCGTCCGCCGCCGGCCCTGGAGCCGGCACAGCCTGCGCGCCCTGCGCGACTTCTACTACATCCAGTGGAAGCACCGGAAGCTGCGCCGGGACCCCCGGCTGGCGGAGGCCCTGCGGTGAGCGGCGTCCTCGAGAGCTTCCGGCGCAGCCGGTTCTTCCAGGGGGTCAAGCGGCGCGGGAGCCCGACCGCCGAATGGGCCTGGTTTCGCTTCCGCGGCGGGCTGCACTACGCCCGCGCGGGCCACGTCTTGCGCAAGCGCACGCTGGAGCGCTACCTGGCGAGCACCGACGAGCCCGCGCTGCACATCGGCGCCGGCCCGGTGAGCATCCCCGGCTGGCTGAACACCGACTACGTCTCGGGCGACGTCTTCCTCGACCTGAGCCGCCCGCTGCCGTTCCCGGACGGGACCTTCAAGTACGTGTTCGGCGAGCACGTGATCGAGCATCTGCCCGAGGCGGTCGGCTTCGCGCTCATGAAGGAGATCCGCCGGGTGCTGCGGCCGGGGGGCGTGCTGCGCTTCACCACGCCCGAGTTGCCCAAGCTGATCGCGATCTACGAGGACCGCAACCCCGTGATCAAGCGCGACGAGTACGGGCGCTGGCTCGACCAGATCACCGCCAAGGAGAACCGCACGGCGGCGCAGATCCTCAACAACTTCATGCGCGAGTGGGGCCACCGCTTCATCTACGACGAGGAGGACCTCACCCGCAAGCTGCTCGACGCCGGGTTCGAGAAGGTGGTCCGCTGTGAACCCGGGGAGAGCGAGCACGAGCGCCTGCGGGGGCTCGAGCGGCACGGTCCCGAATGGGAGAACGCCGCGGAGGCGATGTGCCTCGAAGCAACGACGCCGGCGTAGCGGCCGGCGGCGAGCGCCGCGCCGTCCTGCGCAACGCGGCGAGCTCGTACGGAGCGCGCGCGTTGCTCGCGGTGAGCACGCTGCTGCTCACGCCGTATCTGTTCCGCACCCTGGGGGCGGGCGGGTTCGGCACCTGGAGCGTGATGTTCACGCTCGCGACCGTGTTTTCGCTGCTCGAGCTGGGCTTCGCGAACGGCGTGACCAAGCTGATCGCGGAGCTGCGCGCGAAGGGGGACCGCCGGGGCCTGGACGTGACGATGGGGGCCTCGGTCACGCTCATGGCCGCGCTCGGGGTCGCCGCTTTGGGGCTCGCCGCCGCGAGCGCCTTCCTCCTGGACGGGCTCGCGGCCGCGGGCGACGAGGACGAGTTCAAGGTCGGGATGCTGCTCTTGGGCGCGATCATGCCGCTGCGCTTCGCCGGCACCGCGTACGGCACCGCGCTGATCGGCTACGGGCGCTACGACCGCTACAACTGGGGGCAGGTCGTGCTCGCCGGCGGCTTCCCGATCGCCGCGGTGGCGGCCGTCGAGGCGGGCACGGGGATCACGGGGATCGCGGCGGCCTACGCCGCCGCCCTGCTCGGGGAGGCCGTGGTCGACGCGGCGCTATTGCGGCGCACCGACCGCGAGCTGTCGCTGCGGCCCCGCCTCGCGGACCCCGCCACGCGCCGGCGCCTGGGGCGGCTCGGCTCGTTCACGCTGCTCGCCGACGCGATGGTGTTCGTCGGCGCGCGCATGGACACGGTGCTGATCGCGGCGCTGCGCAACGCCGCCGCGGCGGCTCCCTACGCCGCCGCGCTCAAGCTGCAGAGCGCCCTGCAGGCGCTCGCCCTGCCGTTCGTGAACCTGCTCATGCCGATGGTCTCGGAGCTCTGGGCGCGCGGCGAGGCAGCGGAGGTCGCGCGCCGGCTCGCGCTCACCACCCGGGTGGCGATGCAGGTCACGATGCCGGTCGCGCTCGGGCTCGCGCTGTTCTCGGAGGACATCGTGGGCCTGTGGCTGGGCGAGGACGCGGTCGCGACGACGGCGACGATCGTCGTGCTGCTCGTCGCGACCCAGGTGGTCACGCTCACCGCGCTGCCGGCGGAGAAGGCGCTGATCGGCGTGGGGCGGGTCGGGGTGATCGGGGCGCTCGCGGTGGTCGAGGGCGTCGTCAACGTCGTGCTCACGATCGTCCTCGTCTCGGCCCACGGGGCCGTCGGCGCGGCCGTCGCCACGCTCGTCGCGTACGGCGTGCTGGCCCCGGCCCGCCTGCCGCTCGCCGCCCGCGCGATCGGCATGCGGCTCGGCGATCTCGTGCGCCGCGGGCTCGTGCCCGCGCTCACCTCCTCGCTGCCGCCCGCCGCCGCGATGGTTGCGATGCTCCTCGTCCTGCCCGCCGGGGGCGTGCGGGGGGTCGCGGGCCTCGTCGTGGGCGCTGGCATCGCCGCGGCGATCGGGCTGGCCCAGGTCGGCCCCGGCGAGCTGCGGCGCACGCTCTCCGGCGCGGGGCGGCGCGCGGGAGAGCCCGACCCGTACCCGGCGGAGGCGTAGGTTGGCGCTGGTCAGCGTGGTGATCTGCGCCTGGCGGCCGCGCGCGGACTGGCTGCGGACCGCGGTGCGCAGCGCGCTCGGGCAGCGCGACGCCGACGTCGAGGTGATCGTCGTCGACGACGGCTCCCCCGAGCCGGTCGAGCCGCTGCTGGAGGGGCTCGGCGACCCGCGGCTGCGCTGCGTCCGCAAGGACCACGGCGGGCTCGCCGCCGCCCGCAACCACGGGATCGGGCTCGCGCGCGGCCAGTGGGTGCGCTTCCTCGACGCCGACGACGAGTTCCCGGCCGACAGCACGGCGAGGCTCGTCGAGCTGGCCCGCCGGCACCCCGGCGCGATCGTGTACGGCTGGACGACGTTCTGCGACGCCGAGCTGCGCCCGGTGTGGGCGATGCGCTCGCGCGTGCGCGGAGACGCCGGGGTCGCCTGCGTGACCGGCCGCTTCAGCGTGCGCGTGCCGGCGATGATGTTCCCGCGGGTCCTGCTCGAGCGGGTGCGGTTCGACCCGAGCTTTCCGACCACCGAGGACTGGGACTTCCTCCTGCGCGCCCTCGACCACGCCCAGGTCGCGGGCGGTGACTTCGAGGCGCTGCGCTACCGGCGCGCGGGCGGCGGCCTGACCGCGGACCGCGAGGCGGGGGAGCGTGACGCGCGCCGGGCGATCGCCGCCTGGTTCGAGCGCCATCCGGAGGCGCGCGGCACGCGGACGGAGCGCCTGGCGCGCGGTTACCTGCACGCCCAGGCCGCGCGCGCCGCGGTCGCGCACGAGGAGCCGCGCGCCGCGGTCCCCGAGGCGCTGCGCGCCGCCCGGCTGGCGCCCGGCGCGCTCCTCCAGGAGCTGCGGCTGGGCGGCCTCGCGCTGGCGGGGAAGCTGCGGGCGGCGCGCCGGGCTGAGTAACCGGCGCAGAGTACGTAGTCCGTACCTAGGATCGCCGTCCAGTTCATAGCGGGTCGGCTCAACGAAGGGGTTCGGGGGGCCGACGTCGGGAGTGGAGCCTGCCACTCCCGAAACGGCAAACCCGTCGTGAGGCGGGGGCGCAAAGCCAACGGGTCTCGCGCGAGAGACGGCCGGGCTACCGAAGGAGACATGGGCGTGGCGACCGCTCCCACGGAGACTCGCCATGCTCGACGCAAAGGGACGAATTCGCAGGTTCGCGGCACTCGCGCTCGTCGCGGTGGGCGCTGGGTTCGGCGCCGCCCAGGCCCACGCCGCCGCCCCGGGCGTCGTCGCCGACCTCACCTGGTACATCTCCGACGCCGACAAGCAGCGGACCGCGGCGGCCCTCGAGGAGATGGGCTCCGAATGGGTGCGGCTGCACGTGCAGTGGCGCGAGGCCGAGCCGCAGCGGGGCTCGCTCAACGAGTGGTGGATGAACGAGTACGGCAAGGCGATCGACGTCGCCCGCGACGCCGGCCAGAAGGTGGTCGTGATGGTGAGCGACGCGCCCGCCTGGGCCTCGGGCTCGGCCGCCCACAACGTGCCCCAGCAGCCGGCCGACTACGCGAGCTTCATGCGTCGCTTCGCGGAGCGCTTCGCCGGCCGCGTCGACGCGTACGAGATCTGGAACGAGCCGAACATCCGGCGGTTCTGGAGCACCGGCCCGAACGCCGCCGAGTACACGCGGCTCCTGCAGGCCGCGTTCACGGCGGTGCGCGCGGCGGACCCGAAGGCGCGCGTGGTCTTCGGCGGGCTCTCCACGAACGACTACGGGTTCCTGAACCGGGCCTACCAAGCTGGGGCGAAGGGGTACTTCGACGCGCTCGCCACGCACCCGTACCCGTACTGCGGCTCCACGGGCCCCGATGAGGTGCGGCGCAGCGGCGGGCGGATCACCGCGGACTCCTTCCTCGGCTACCGCGAGCTGCGCGCGCTCATGGCCGAGCACGGCGACGCCAAGCCGATCTGGTTCACGGAGTTCGGCTGGAACACCTCGACGGTGAAGTGCGACCCGGGCTCCGGGCAGTGGCAGGGCGGGGTGAGCGAGGCGAAGCAGGCCGAGTACCTCACGCGCGCCTACGAGCTGATCGAGCAGGACCCCTACGTCGAGGTCGCGATCTGGTACGCGCTGCGCAACAACTACTGGGCCAACGACGCCAACGAGCCCGAGGCGCGCTTCGGCCTGCTGCGCGTGGACTACTCGCGCAAGCCCGCCTTCCACGCCTTCGCCGAGTACGCCAACGGCGGCGGATCGTCCGGCGGCGGGGACGGCGAGGAGGGGCCGGGCTCCGGCGACGAGCAGGGCCCCGACGAGCCCGTGCCCACGCAGACCCAGATCAAGGTGAAGCCGGCGCGCAAGGCGGCGAAGGTGAAGGGCCGCGTAGTCAACGCGGACCGCGGCACCGTGCGGCTCATCGTCCAGCGCAGGGCGGGGAGCCGCTGGAAGCGGGCGCTGACCGCCGCGAGCAAGGTCGATCGCCGCGGCCGCTATGAGCGCAGGCTGCGCCTCGGCAAGGGCGCGTTCCGGATCGCCGCTCGCTTCCCGGGCGCGGACGGGCTGCGGCCCTCGCGCTCGCCCTTCAAGCGCCTGCGCACGCGCTAGCCGGGTCCGGGCGCCCTGGTCAGACGGGCTCGTACCCCGCGTCTTCGCGGTCGAGCGCCACGCCGCAGAGCGCGAGCAGCGCGAACAGGGGCACGCTGGTCTCGGTCGTGAGCGGAACCTCGACGAGGCCGTGCACGAGCATCCCCATGAAGCCGACGGCGAGCCCGGCGCCGAGCGCGCGGATGCGGGGGCCGGCGGCGCGCGCGGCGCGCACGAGCGCGATCAGGGCGGCGGCGATCAGGCCCGCGAGGGCCGCGATGCCGACGATGCCGCCCTCGCTGAGCGCCTGCAGGTACTGGCTCTGCGGGTGGGGCGGCACGAGCAGCTGGTCCTGGTGCAGCAGGCGCCGCTGCGACGCGTTCGCCGCCGTCGCCGGGAGCTCCTCGTAGGCGGTGCTGAAGTTGTTCACGCCCACGCCGAGCACGGGGTGGTCCCCGTAGATCTCGAAGGCGGCGTTCCAGATGTCCGAGCGGAGCTGGATGTCGCCGCCGCTGGTCTCGGGGTCGAAGCGCTCGCGCAGGGTGGAGGGGGCGAGCGCGACCGCGCCGGCGACCAGCACGACGACCGTGGCGATCGCCCAGCGGGGACGCGTGACCGCGAACCAGACGAGCGCGCCCGCGATCAGCCCGACGAGGGCGCCGCGCGCGTACGACCAGTACACGGCCGGCACCGCGAGCGCGAGCGCGGCCGCGGCCAGCCAGCGCATCGCGCCACCGAAGTCACGCGTGGCGAGCACCGCGACCGCGACCGGCACGAGCACGGCTAGGTATCCCGCGTAGAGGTTGGGGTGGCCGAAGGAGCCCTGGACGCGCCCGACCACCTCGCCGCCCGAGACGAACCCCTGCTCGCTGAAGGTGCCGGCGAAGTGCAGGGCGATGCCCTGGACCGAGGCCGCGAGCATCCCGGCGAGCGCGCCGGCGACGATCACGGTCATGTCCGCACGCTCGCGGCAGGCCAGGCGCACCCCCAGGTAGAGGGCGATCGCGGTCGCGATCAGGACGAGCTTGTTGACCGACTGGGACGGCTCGAGCGCCTGCGCGCTCACGAGCAGGGCGGCGGCGCCGAAGCCGACGACCGCGACCGTGAGCGTGCGCGACCGCTCGGCGCGCAGCGGCTCGCGGCGCACGAGCGCGACGTAGACGAGCACGCCGAAGGCGAGCGCCGGCACGATGAGCTGCACGGGCTTGGCCGGGGAGCCGCCGACCACGGTGTTGATGAACGGCGCGAGGGCGAGGGCCAGGGCGATGCCGTAGGCGGGGCGCGCGACCGTGGCTGCGACTGCGCCGGCGGCGACCAGGGCGGCCGGCATCGCGGTGGGGCTCACGAACGTCGCGCTCAGCGGCCAGAGCGCGGCGGCGGCGACCGCCAGCGGGACGACCCAAAGGCCGGCTGCCCGCCGGGCGGCCACTAGCGCTTGGCCGGCGTGCGGTGCGACGCAGCCCCTGCTCGGCCGGCCAGGTAGTAGTAGCTGCTCTGCTCGGGCGTCTCCGTGCGGTTGGCGACGATCCCGAGGATCCGCGCGCCGACCCGCTCGAGGCGGCGCAGCCCGGCGCGGGCGCGCGACGAGTCGGTGACCTCCGGGTTGACGACGAAGATGACCCCGTCGACGTGGGGGGTCAGGAGCAGGGCGTCGTCGCCGATCGAGGCCGGGGGCGCGTCGATGATCACCCAGTCGCTCAGGTGCCGGGCGAGGTCGACGAGCTCGGTGAGCCGCGGCGAGCGCAGGAGCCGCGCGGGGCTCGCCTCGGGCTCGCCGCCGTAGACGACGTTCAGCCCGGGGTGCTCCTCGCGCATCACGTCGCGCGCACTCCCGCGGCCGGAGAGGTAGTCGACCAGGCTTAGGCCGCGCGGCCCGTCAGCGCCGTGGGCTGTGGCGAAGTCGAAAGACGGGCGGCGCAGGTCGCACTCGATCAGCGTGACCCGGTCGCCGTCGCGGGCGGCGGCGAAGGCGAGCTGGGCGGCCAGCGTGCTCTTGCCCTCCGAGGCGGCGCTCCCGGTGACCATGAGCGTGCGCGCGGCGCCGCCGGGGGCGAGCTCGATGCTCGTGCGGAGCACCCGCATCCCGTCCGCGAGCCGCGCGTCCTCGACCGGTGCCTGCGCGGCCCGCCAGGCGGCGGGCACGTCGGGGATCCGGGCGAGGATCGGGTAGTCGAAGAGCGTCTGCGCGTCGGGCTCGATGCGCAGGTGCCGGTCGAAGCGCTCGCGCGCGAGCGCGGCGCCGACGGCGAGCAGCGCGGCCAGCACGATGCCGAAGCCCAGGTAGAGGGGGACGTTGGGGCTGCTCGGGTCGGTGGGCTCGACCGCGGGCTCGGTGAGGCGGGCCGCGGCGGGCAGCGAGCCCTCCTCGAACTTCCGCTCCGAGCTCGAGACGAACGCCTCGGCGTAGGCGTTGGCGATCTCCGCGGCGCGGGCCGGGTCCTCGTCGCGGGCGGTGATCTGCAAAAGCTGGGTGCGCTCGATCGGCGCGAACGCCATCTTGTCGAGCAGCTCCGTGCGCGTGACGCCGCCCACGGCCTCGCGGGCGGTGTCGGCGGTGGCCGGGTTGGCCGCGAGCGCCGTGAAGGTGCGCGTGAGCTGCTCGCTCTGCGAGGCGTCCAGCACCCGGCCGCCCTCCTCGTCGCCCGCGCTCACCGTGAGCGTCGCGGAGGCCTCGTAGGTCGGCGGCAGGGAGAAGGTGACGGCTGCGATCGCGCCCGCGCACGCGATGAACGTGAGGAGGAGGACCACACGCCGTCGCCAGAGGGTTGCTGTCAGCTCGTCGAGGCCCATGAGCGGCAGGCGGGATGAGGGGGAGTCTACGTCGCGGGGCGCTTACGCAGGGGCCACGCGGTCGAGCTCGGCCTGGCGGCGCAGCGCATCGCGACGCAGGAAGCGGTGGCGCCACTGGAGCGCGAGGAACGACCGCAGGTGCGAGAGCGCGGCGCGCGAGAGCGGCTGCTTGGCCGTGCGGCGCTGGTAGGAGTGGATGACGGTCGCGGTGGGGAGGTAGACGACGTCGTAGCCCGCGTCCTGGATGCGCAGGCACCAGTCGGCGTCGTCCATCCCGAGGAAAACCCACTCCGGCGGGCCGAGCTGCTCGGCGAGCTGGCGGCGGAAGAGCTGGCAGGCGCCGAGCAGGTACAGGACCGGGCGGACCTGGTTGGGGTCCACGTCCTCCATGAGGTGACGGCGGACCGGGCCCGAGTCCTCGAGCCAGCGGTTGAGCGGCGGGCGCCTCATCACCGGCAGAAGCAGCGGCGGGAACCGGCGGCAGGAGCGCTGGAGCTCGCCGTCGTCGCCGACGAGGCGCGGGCCCACCAGCCCCCAGGAGTCGTGCTCGTCGAGCGCCGCGACCATGGTCTGGAGCGCGCCCTCGGTGAGGGCGGCGTCGCTGTCGAGGAACATCGCGTAGCGCCCGCGCGCGACCTCGAGCCCGAAGCGGCGCGCGGCCACGCCGATGTTCTCGGCGAGCTCGACGATCCGCACCTCGGGGTGCTCGCCGCGCACCCACGGCACGGTGCCGTCCGTGGACGCGTTGTCCACGAGGATCGTCTCGACCGCCAGATCGCCCGCGTGGCGGTCAATCGACTCCAGGCAGCGCTCCAGCTCGTGGCGGGCCGAATGGGCGACGATGACAACGCTGACGTCGACCGCCGGCGTTGCCTCGTCACCCATTCCAGCCTCGGCTCCCGACCTGGCAGGACCGGGTCAGCCGTCCCCCCGATGGGCTGGGGCCGCCGGCCGCACCGCGCGCGAGAGCGCAAACCCCACGCCCAGCAGCAGCAGCCCGCCAAGGCCCGCCAGCGCGAGGTCGAAACCGGTGAACGGCAGCGTGCCCGCGGTGCTCGGCGGGTCCGCCGTCGGACCGTCGACCTTCGCTACCACATTCCCCCCGGTGCCGCCGTAGGTGTCAACGGAGGAATCCTGAGCGAGGGCAGCCGGCGCCCCCGCCATGAGAGATGCGCTGATGGCCGCAAGTGCAGCCAGCGCCGCTCCCCGCCGAAATCTGCCTGTCATGACTTCCTCCTTGAAGTCGGGAACCGTTCCTGAGCAACGTCAAGCGTCCGAATCAGTAACTCTAGGTCGGCGAAATGGCCGTCCATCGGTGAAAAACGCCCAGCGCGCCCTGCGGCTTTTCCGCAAACTTGAACCGAGGGTGCGAAAAATGGACGGATGTCCGAACCGCCCGCGCCCCCGCAACCTCACGTTTCAACCCACCAACCTCACGTTCGACCCACGTCGCCGGTTTCCGGCGACCACGGCTGAACGCGCCGCCCCGCCCGACGTTCAGCCCTGGTGTTCGAAATCCGACGACCAGGGCTGAACGTGCGAAGGGCGCGGCGCCACGTTCAGCCCTGGTGTTCGAAAAACGACGACCAGGGCTGAACGTGGGGTCGGGGCTACTTGCAGAACCGGGTCGCGCCCGTGCGGCCGATCCGGGTGCAGACGCGGCCGAGCAGCTCCGCGTCGATCTCCTCGCTCGTGACCGGCTCGCCCGCGCGCAGGCGCCGCTCGGTCTCCTTGACGAGCGGCTCGCGCGGGTTGGCCTCGGCCGCGGCGGCTACCTCCGCGAGGGCGGCGTCGTGGTCGCCGGCGGCGTCGGCGAGCACCGCGAGCTGCAGGCGCGCGTACCAGTGCCCGGGCTCGCGCTCCACCGCGCGCGCGAAGGCGTCGCGCGCCGTCTCGGGCTCGCCGGCGCGCACCGCGATCGCGCCCGCGACGGCGTCGGGCTCGCCGGAGAGGGGGTTGAGGCCGCGCGCGCCGTCCAGCAGCGCGAGCGCGCGGGGCAGGTCCGCGCGCCAGGTCCGCGTCGCCTCGTCGACCTTGCGCGCCGCGAGCCAGGGCGGCGTGAGCGCGACGACGGCCAGCGCCCCGAGCGCCACCGCCGCGCAGACGCGCGCCGTGGCGCGCCCGGCCGCCGCGGGCCCGCCGGGCTCCCCGGGGCGCAGGCGCGTGGCGACGGCGAGCCAGGCGAGCACGGGCGCCGTGACGGCGGGGACCTGCCAGAACCAGTCCACGCTCGCTGCGACTCCCCAGGTCACGAAGGCCGCGAGGGCGCACGCGGCGACGCCGCGGCCGAGCTCGTCGGCCGCGCGCAGGCGCGCGGCAACCGCGCCCGCCACGAGCGCCACGAGCGCCGAGCCCAGCGCGAGCGCGCCGACCAGGCCGGTCTCAGCCAGCACCTCCAGCTCGAGGTTGTGCGCGTAGCGGGGCTCGTCGAGGCTCTCCCGCTCGCGCAGGTACGCGGTCTCGAACCCGCCGGCGCCCAGGCCGGCGATCGGGTGGTCGCCGAACTCCTCGAACGCGACGCGCCAGAAGTCGTAGCGGTTCGACCCGAGGCCCGAGGTGAACCGGTTGGCGGCGGTGATCTCCTCCTCCTCGTAGCCCGCGCGGAAGTCGTCCCAGCGCTCCTCGGCCCAGCTCACCGGGTTGCCGATCGCGACCAGGGCGCCCACCACCGCGACGACGGCCAGCGCGGCGAGCCCGACGTCGACGGCCCGGCGCGCTGCCGACGCAGCGCGCTCGCCCGGCGTGAGCGCGCGGTCCGCGCGCGCGAGCGCCGCCCCCGCCAGGATCAGCGCGCCCGCCGAGATCAGCACGGCGCGCAGCGACGCGTCGATGGCCCGGCTCGCCGCCTCGCCGCTCTCGCGCATGGCGGCCAGCGTGTCGATCAGCGTCGGCCCGGCCGCAAGCAGCGCGCAGCCCACGAGCAGTAGCGGCGGCAGCGCCCGGGCGCGGTTCGGCACGGCGACGAGGTAGGCGGCGAGCCCGGCAGCGACGGCGAGCGCCGCGCCGCGGCTCTGCGGCAGCACCGCCACCTCGAGCAGCACGCCCGCTGCCGCGAGCAGCGCCGGCCGCAGGGCCCAGGGCACCTCGAGGCGCGCGGCCAGGAACAGGGCGGGCCAGGCGGCGAGCGCGAAGACCACCGCGGTCGCGTTCTGGTAGCCGGTGGGCTCGGTGAGGCGCCCGTCGATGAAGTCGAGCGCCGGGTCCGCGGCGCCCGCGGCCGCGATCAGCGTCCCCAGGGCGATCGCCGCGATCGCCAGCGAGTACGCGCCGGCCACCACCGCGGTGCTCGCCGACCGCCACGCCGGCACCAGGAAAACGGTGAGCGCCGCCAGGTACAGGACGTTGCGGTTGGCGGCCTCCCAGGCGTCCGCGCCCGAGTCCGCCCAGGCCACCGACGCGAAGCTCCACACGGTGAAGGCGGCGAGGCAGCCCCACGCCACCGCGGCGAGGCGAGGCGCGGGCCCCGAGCGGCGGTAGGCGATCAGGACGACGACCGCGAGGCCGGCCAGGAAGAGCCCGGCGGGCGCCGACGACGTGACCGGCGTGCCGCCCTCGGCGAGCGTCAGCGCGGCGAACGCCGCCGCGGCGAGCCCGCCAGCGAGGATCTCCGGGCTGATTCGGTCGAGGCCCCTCGGCACCGGCGGCAGGGTACATGTGCGCCGCGCGGCGCCAGGGTGAGGGATTGCATGCGACCTGCCGCCCCGAGGTGCTAACGCCCCAGCCCGCGGGGTATAACCTGCGGATCCGACTCTTTCGCACGGACCCAGGAGGAGACGCTGAACATGGGCAAGACCAGCAAGGCGCAGAAGGCGCGAGAGGCCGCCAGTTCGGTGGGCTCCAACGAGTACGTCCGCCGCTTGATCTCCGACGAGGAGCTCCGCGAGAGCGTGCGCGAGGCGTACCGAGCCGGCCGCAACGCGTACGCGCGTCTGCAGAAGCACAAGAAGCCAGCCCAGGCCCTGATGGACGACAAGCGCGTCCAGCGCGAGCTCCGCGAGGCCGCCGAGGCGCTGCGCGAGGCCTCCGACCGCCTGCGCGGCCGCAAGCAGAAGAAGGGCCCTTGGGGGAAGATCATCTTCGTGGCGGTGGTCGCCGCCGTGCTCGCCGTGGTGCTGAACGACGACCTGCGCAAGGCCGTGCTCGACCGCCTCTTCGGCGCCGAGGAGGAGTTCGAGTACACCTCCACGACCGCGCCCACGAACGGCGCGCCGGTCGCCAGCTAGCCCCAAGCGCCGCCTGAAAACCGAGCCGCCGCCGCCCTGAGGGCGGCGCGCGGCGGCAGCGGCTGCGTGACGAACCGCACAATGCGCGCTCCTACGCGGGCGTAGGTTCGCGGCGGATAGCCCGTCCCCGCACCCCACCAAGGAGGAAGAGGATGCGCGCGTTCGCACGCTCGCTCGCTGCGTTCACCGGCAGGCACCGCCGGCTGGTCCTCGTGGTCTGGCTGGCGCTCGTCGTCGCCGCCGTGCCGCTGGCCGCCCGGCAGACCGAGAACCTCACCGGCGGCGGCTTCGAGGTCCCAGGCACCCAGTCCGCCGCGGTCGAGCGCGCCATGCAGCGCGACTTCGAGCAGCGCGCGGGCAGCGACTCGGTGGGCGCCGTGCTGCGGGCCGAGCCCGGCGCGCCGGCCGAGGCGCGCGCAGCCGCGGTCGACCGGCTCGCCGCCGCCGTGGCCGAGGTCGACACGCTCGCCCTCGACCCGGCGGCCGCCGAGCGGGCGAAGCGCGAGCTCGGGCGCGCGGGTCTCGCGATCGTCCCGATCCAGGCCTCCGCGGACACCAGTGAGCAGATCGACGCGGCCGTCGAGCTGCGCGAGGCGCTCGCGCCGGGGGAGGCGGTCGACGGGGTGACCCCGTACCTGGTCGGCCAGCCGGCCGCCTGGGCGGGGCTTCAGGAGCTCACCAGGGAGGACCTCGAGGAGGCGGAGCTCACCGGCTTCCCGATCGTCGCCCTCATCCTCGTCGCGGTGTTCGGCTCGCTCGCGGCGGCCGCGCTGCCGCTCGCCCTCGGCTTCGCCGCGGTGATCGTCACCGGCGCCGTCATCTACCTGCTCTCGCTGCAGATGGAGATGTCGGTGTTCGTGACGAACATGGCCTCGATGATCGGCATCGGGGTGGCCGTCGACTACTCCCTGTTCGTGCTCGCGCGCTATCGGGAGGAGATCGCCCGCGGCCTCGACCCGGACGCCGCGCGCGCCGAGGCCCTCTCCACGTCGGGGCTCGCGGTCGCGTTCTCGGGCATGGCGGTGATCGTGTCCCTGGCCGGGATCTGGATGGTGGACAATCAGGCGCTGCGGTCGATGGCGCTGGGGGCGATCGTGGTGGTGGCGATCGCGATCGTCGCGGCCGTCGTCCTGTTGCCCGCCGTGATCGGGCTGCTCGGGCACCGGGTCGAGGGGCGCGGCCTCACCGACGCCGTCCGGCGGCGCCTGCGCGTGGGGCGCCCGGCGCAGGCCGCGGGCGCGCGCGAGGGCTTCTGGCACTCGTGGACCGCGCGCGTGATGCGCAGGCCCTGGCTCTCGGTGGCGTGCGCGGCCGGGGCGCTCCTGCTGCTCGCGAGCCCGGTACTCTCGTTGCAGACCCGCCAGGGCGCTCTGTCGGAGTTCCCGCGCGACCACGACGTCCGCGTCGGCGTCGAGCTCGTGCGCGAGGCGACCGGGGGCGGCGCCGACCCGGTGCGCGTCGTGGCCGAGTTCGGCGACGAGCCCGGCGCCGCGCAGGCGGCGCGCAGCGAGCTCGCCGACCTGCGGTCGCGCCTCGCCGCGGACCCGGCGGTCGCCGGGGTGGGGGAGTGGGCCCCGAACGAGGCGGGCACGCGCGCCCTGCTCGACGTCTTCACCGTGCAGGCGGCCGACACCGAGGAGACGCTCGCCTTCGTCCAGCGCGCCCGCGCGGAGATCGTCCCCCAGAGCGCCCTCGCCGGGAGGGCCAACGTCGGCGGCGAGGGCGCGCGGATCTGGGACGTCCGCGACCTGATCACCGGCTCGATGGGGCAGATCCTCGCCTTCATCCTCGGCCTCTCGTTCGTCCTCTTGATGCTGATGCTGCGCTCGGTGCTCCTGCCGCTCAAGGCCGTCGTCATGAACCTGCTCTCGATCGGCGCCGCGTTCGGCGTGCTCGTCGCGGTCTTCCAGTGGGGCTGGCTCGACGGCTTCGCCGGCTTCGAGAGCGCGGGCGCGCTCGACACGATCAACCTCCCGCTGATCGTCGCCGTCGTGTTCGGGCTCTCGATGGACTACGAGGTCTTCCTGCTCTCGCGGATCCGCGAGCGCTACCTGGCCCACGGCGACAACCGGCGCGCCGTCGCCGAGGGGCTCGCCAGCAGCGCGCCCACCATCTCCTCGGCCGCGCTGATCATGACCTGCGTGTTCGCGGTGTTCGTGCTCACCGGCGTGCCGTCGATCAAGGAGCTCGGCGTCGGTCTCGCGATCGCGATCGCCCTGGACGCGACGGTCGTGCGTCTCGTCCTCGTCCCGGCGGCGATGCAGCTCATGGGCCGCTGGAACTGGTGGCTGCCGGGCTGGCTCGACCGGATCCTCCCCGACCTCGGCTTCGAGAGCGGGGAGGGGGCTCGCCGGCAGGCGGCCGCCGCCGCCGAGGCCTGAGGCCTAGGCGAGCGTGAGCTCGTCGGCGGCGCCGGTGATGTGCGTCGCGGGGAGGGGCTGCGAGAGCAAGAACCCCTGGACGCGGTGGCAGCCGAGCGCCCGCAGGATCTCGAGCTGGGCGTGGTTGCTCACGCCCTCGGCGACCACCTCGAGGCCGAGGGCGCGCGCCATCGCGATGATCGCCTCGACGATCGCGACGCGGCGCTCGTCGCCGCTGTCGAGGCGCTCGACGAACGAGCGGTCGATCTTGAGCCCGGCGAGCCGGAAGCGGTCCAGGTACGCGAGCGCGGAGTAGCCGGTCCCGAAGTCGTCGAGGAAGACGCGCACGCCGCTCGCGGCGAGCCGGTCGAGCGTGTCCGCCACCGGCTGCGAGCGCTCGAGCAGCACGCCCTCGGTGATCTCCAGCTCGAGCCGCCCCGGGTCGAGGCCCGTGCGCTCCAGCACGTCGAGCACCGTGGTGTGGAGGTCGCCGTGGGTGATCTGGCGCGCGGCGACGTTGACCGAGACCGACAGCTCGTCGTTCGGCCACTGCGCCGCCTCCTTGGCGGCGGCCTCCAGCACCCAGCGGCCGACCGTGTCGATCACGCCGGTCTGCTCGGCGACCGGGATGAACTCGGCGGGGGCGAGTACGCCCCAGGTGGGGTGGCGCCAGCGCACGAGCGCCTCGAAGCCGTCGACGCGCCCGTCGGAGACGGCGAGGGTCGGCTGGTAGACGAGCTCGAGCTCGCCCCGCGCGGCGGCGTAGCGCAGGCCGCGCTGGATCTCCATCTGGCGCGCGGCCGTGCCCGAGAGGGAGACGTCGTAGAGCTCGTAGGTGTCGCGCCCGCGCGTCTTCGCGCCGTACATCGCGGCGTCGGCGTCGCGGATCAGGGTCTCGGCGGTGACGCCGTCGTCGACCGCCGGGCGGGCCAGCGCGATCCCGATGCTCACCGTGACGAAGTTCTCGATGCCGCCCGCCGCGATCGGCCGCGCGACCTCGTTGCCGAGGCGCTGCGCGATCTCCGCCGCCTCCGCGGCGCCGCCGACGTTGTCGAGCACGATCGCGAACTCGTCGCCGCCGAACCGCGCGACCACGTCGCCCGCGCGCAGGTGCGACGAGAGCCGGTCCGCGAGCTTGCGGAGCAGCTCGTCGCCCACGTGATGGCCGAGGCCGTCGTTGATCAGCTTGAAGTTGTCGACGTCGAGGAAGAGCACGGCCACGGCGGCGCCGGTGGTCTGCGCCCGGCTCAGCCGCTGCTCCAGCCCCTCGACGAACAGCTCGCGGTTGGGGAGGCCGGTGAGCGGGTCGTGGGCGGCGCGGTGGCGCAGGGCCTCCTCGGCGCTGCGGCGCTCGAGCGCGGTGGCGAGCACGTTCGCGACCGCCTGCAGGAAGTGGACGTCCTGGACCGTGAAGCGCCCGGCCTGCGCCGAGTGCACCTCCAGCGCGCCGACCCGCCCGGAGCTCGTCTCGATCGGCGCCGCGACGGTGCTGCGCACGCCGAACTCGGCGAGCGCGTGCGGCAGCTCGAAGCGCGACTCCGTGAACCAGTCGTGGACGGTCTCGGGGGCGCGGGCGCCGACGACGTGGGCGACGTGGCTCGTCGCGCCGGCGGGCGGCGCGGCGCCCTGGTCGAGCGGGAACGAGGCGGCCCGCAGCGTGAAGTCGCCGTCCGGCTCGCGCTTCCAGATACACGCGTGCTCGACCCCCGCGCCCTGGATGAGCGCCTCGACCGCCGCCGACATCAAAGCGCGCGGGTCCTGCCCCTGGAGGGCGCGCTCCCCGAGGCCCGCGATGATCGCCTGCTGGTCGGCGACGCGCTCGAAGTCCTGCTCGATGCGCTTGCGCTCGGTGATGTCGTACATCACCCCGTGCCAGACCGGCACGCCGTCGGCGTCGCGCTCGAGCTTCGCGTCCTCGAGGATCCAGACCACGCGCCCGTCGCGGGCCAGCATCCGGTACTCCGCGGGCACCGACGAGGTCGCGTGGAGGTAGCTCTCGTCCTCGAACGAGAGCGCGTGCTCGCGGTCGTCGGGGTGGACCTGGCGGGCCCAGAGCGTCGGGTCGGCCATCCACTCCTCGGGGGTGAAGCCGAGGATCTTCTCGATCTGGTGGCTTACGAAGCGCCAGCGGCCGTGCTCGCCGAGCTCGGCCGTGTAGAAGATCGCCGGGACGCGCTCGACGAGGCTGCGCAGCGTCTTCTCATCGGGTTGTGACGGGCTGTCGTCTGGCACCGGCTATCCATCGACATCCTGAAGCAATTCCTTCAGTCGGGCGCGCGGGATTGCCCGCGCGCGGCGCGGTTTTTCGGCGCGCCGGGTTGCGGGCGCCGGACGGGGCCGGGCTCAGCTCGCGAGCGGCCTCCCGCGGCGCGGGAAGAGCCGGGCGAGCGTGCGCAGCCGCAGCGGGGAGCCGCGGAAGCGCAGGCGCCGGGTGAACAGGGCGCGCCTGGCGTCCAGCGTCCCCTTGCTGACCGCGATCCAGTCGGCCCAGGTGGTCTCGAGCGTGATGTCGGCCGACGGGGCGATGCCGGGCTCAGCGCGCGTCGAGCCGTTGGCGACGATCAGGTGCCAGGGGTCGGCGTCGCGGAAGCGCCACTGGATCGTGAGGGGCTCGCCGGGGGACGCCGAGGTGTCGACCGAGCGGGCGACCACGTCGAAGAACAGCCGCTGCACGTCGGGGTCGCGCGACGGCTCGGGGTGCGGGGCGCCCATCACGTTCGCCTCGAGCAGGCGGATCTGCCGCTCGGCGATGCCGCGGGGCCCGAGCTCGGGGTCGACCGGCAGGACGCCGGGCATCTCCTCGAGCGGGTAGCCGGTCGCGCGCCACTTCGTCATCGCGGAGCGGATGCCGAACTCGTAGATGTCCTCGAGCTCGAACCCGTAGCAGCGGGTCCACTCGCGGTCCATGTTCGGCGGGTTGAAGACGGCGAGCGCGTACGGCAGGACCTCGAGCAGAAGCTCGCGCACGGCCTCCTTGCACTCCTCGGACTCGCGGAAGAGCTCGCTCAGGACCTTGACGCCGAAGCCGATGTGGCGCTGCTCGTCGCGCGAGACGTGGGTCATGCCCTCCGAGAAGCCGGGGAGCGTGCCGGCCTTCGCGAAGTAGTCCTCGATGAAGTGCTGGCCGGGCTGGGCGAGGGTGCCCTCCACGACCAGGTGGTAGAGGGCGATCGCCTGCGCGAACTTCGGCAGCGAGCGGTCGCGGCGCAGCTCCTCGGCCATGCGGTCGAGGCGGCCGAAGACGTTGCGGTAGCCCCAGTTGAGCTGGGGCTGGGTGTAGGCCAGGGTGGAGGAGACGTCCTCGCCGGCGCCGATCACCTCCTTGAAGAAGCGGTGGAAGAAGACGCTGTGGCGGGCCTCATCGACCTGCTGCGTCGCGAGGAAGTACTTCTGCTCCTCCTTGGGGGCGGCGTCGATGTAGGGGGAGAGGTTGTCGGCGACCGAGTCCTCGCCGTAGAAGAACATCGAGTACAGCCACAGGCCCGAGCGCTTCTGCAGGTCCGTGAGCTCCTCCCAGCCCTCGCGGTCCTTCGAGAAGTCCAGCGCGGTGGCCTGCCAGTTGTTCTGCTCCCAGCGCCGGTAGAGGTCCTCGTAGGTGATGGCGTCCGCCGCCCGAATGTTGTCCTGCTGTGCGACGCTCACGAGACTCCTCCTTTTGCCGCGGTCTACCCCGTGCGGAATATAACTGACCGGAGAGTCAGTTAGTACCCTCAGGCCCACGTGTCCGAGCCCTCCGAAGCACCACCGGCGCCCCGGCGCAGGCTCTCCGCCGCCGACCGGCGCGCGGCGATCCTCGAGGCGGCGCTCCAGGTCTTCTCCGAGCGCGGCTTCAAGCAGGCCTCGCTCGACGAGGTCGCCGAGCGGGGCGGCGTCTCAAAGGCGCTGATCTACGAGCACTTCGCGTCGAAGCGCGAGCTGCAGCTCGCGCTGCTCGACGCCTACGTGCACGACCTGATCGACCGCGTGGTGCGGGCGAGCGCCGCCGTCGAGGCGCCGGAGGACCGCCTGCGCGCGGGCATCGAGGCGCTGCTCGAGTTCGCCGAGGAGCGGCCCGCCGCCCTGCGCCTGCTCACCCGCAACGTCGACGACCCGGTCGCGGGCGCGGCGCTCGACCGCCTGCGCGAGGAGGCGGCGGCCGCCTGCGCCGAGCTGATGGTCGCGCACGCGCCCGAGCCGCGCCCCGGCGACCTGCCCGTGGAGACGACGGTGGCGATCCTCGCCCACCTGATCGCGGGCGGCGTGCAGTTCCTGGCCGGCTGGTGGCTGGACCACCGGGACGTGCCGCGCGCGGCGGTCATCGAGGCGCTGATGGACCTGTACTGGGTCGGGCTGGAGCGCCTGACGCAGGGGGAGCACTGGAAGTAGCTATCAGCTACCAGCTTCCAGCAGTGCGGCATCGATGTTGCCGTGCGGCGGGGAAAGTGCCTGGCAGCTGGCAGCTGGAGGCTGGTAGCTGCCAGCTCTAACCGAGCTTCGGGCTCTTCCAGGGCTCGCTGAGCTTCTTGAGCAGCAGCGCCGGCAGCTCGTCGGCGGGCACGCGCTCCTGCGTGAGCGTGTCGCGGTCGCGCAGTGTGACGGTGCCGTCCTCGAGCGTCTGGCCGTCGACCGTCACGCCCCACGGCGTGCCGATCTCGTCCTGGCGGCGGTAGCGCTTGCCGATCGAGCCGCCCTCGTCGTACTCGGCCTGCATGAGCGGCCGCAGCTGGTCGAAGATCTCGCGGGCGCGCTCGGGCATGCCCTCCTTGCTCACGAGCGGCAGGACAGCGACCTTGACGGGCGCGAGCCTGGGGTGGAGGCGCAGCACCGTGCGCTTGCGGCCCTCGACCTCCTCGACGTCGTAGGCGTCGACGAGGAAGGCGAGCGCGGCGCGGTCGGCGCCCGCGGCCGGCTCGATCACGTAGGGCACGTAGCGCTCGCCGGTCGCCTGGTCGAAGTACTCGAGCTTCTCGCCCGAGTGCTTGGCGTGCTGGGTGAGGTCGAAGTCGCCGCGGTTGGCGATGCCCTCGAGCTCGGACCAGCCGATCGGGAACAGGTACTCGATGTCCGAGGTGGCCGACGAGTAGTGCGAGAGCTCGTCGGGCCCGTGCGCGCGCAGGCGCAAATGCGACGGGCGGATGCCCAGCTCGGTGTACCAGCGCATGCGCTCGGCCATCCAGTGCTGGTGCCACTTCTCCGCCTCCGCCGGGGGCACGAAGAACTCCATCTCCATCTGCTCGAACTCGCGGGTGCGGAAGATGAAGTTGCCCGGCGTGATCTCGTTGCGGAAGCTCTTGCCGACCTGGGCGATCCCGAACGGCGGCTTGCGGCGCGAGAACTGCAGGAAGTTCTTGAAGTTGATGAAGATGCCCTGCGCGGTCTCGGGGCGCAGGTACACGACCGACCCGGCGTCCTCGACGGGGCCCATGTGGGTCTTGAACATCAGGTTGAACTGGCGCGGCTCAGTGAGCTCGCCGCCGCACTCGGGGCAGGTGATCTCGCCCTCGGCGTCGGCCGCGCCAAGCTGCTCCTCGCGCACGTGGTCCTCGCGCCAGCGCTTCTTGCACTTGCCGAGGCACTGCACGAGCGGGTCGGTGAAGCCCTCGAGGTGCCCAGACGCCTCCCAAACCCGCGGGTGCTGGAGGATCGCGGAGTCGATGGCGACGATGTCGTCGCGGTCCTGGAGCATCGCCCGCCACCACTCGTTCTTGACGTTCTGCTTGAGCAGCACGCCGTAGTGGCCGTAGTCGTAGGTCGACCCCAGCCCACCGTAGATCTCCGACGACTGGAAGACGAAGCCGCGGCGCTTGCACAGCGCCACGATCTCCTCCATGGTCACCTCGGGCTTGGTCGCGGTCTCGTCGGTCATGGCCCGAGCAGGCTAGCGACGTTGCGGCGCGCGTGTCCGTCAGGGGCGGCCCGGCCCGTGCCGGGCGTGCGGAAGCGTTGCCCATGGCGGGGTGAGCGCACGGCGGGCGGGGGTGGGGAGCGGTGCGCGCGAAGCCGGCGCGGGGCGGGGGTCCGGGGCTGTGCGGGGCGGGCTGCGATAATGCTGCGCCACCATGCCGATCTACGAATACCGGTGCACCAACGGACACACCTTCGAGGTGTTCCAGAGCATGTCGGAGGACCCGCTCACGAAGTGCGTCGAGTGCCAGGCCCCGGCCGAGCGCTTGCTCAGCCCTCCGGCGGTTCATTTCAAGGGCACCGGCTTCTACACGACCGACTACGGCTCGAAGAGCCGGAAGGCGCCCGCCGAGGCGGGGGCCAAGAGCGACAGCTCGAGCTCGTCGTCGGACTCGAGCTCCTCGGGCTCCTCGAGCTCGGACTGAGCGCTCGCGGGAGCGCTCAGCCGGCCGGGCTGCACGCCGGCGGTTCGTCCGGGGCGTTCCCGGTGAGCCGGCGTACCGCCCTTGCGCAGTTCTCCTGCGGGACGAACAGGCTGCCCTCGGGGCCGGGGCCGCTCGGCCGCAGCACCGTGGTCTTGCTGGAGCCCCCGAACACGGCCGCGAACGCGAGCTGGGGCAGCGTGAGCGCGCCCATGTCGCTCACGAACGCCTTCGGCGCGTTCCACCCGATCCAGGGGCCGAAGATGAAGTTGCGCGGGATGCGCCACGGGTCGGTGAGCCTGTCCTTGACGCCCTGCAGGATGAGCTGCTGAAAGCGCGTGCGGTCGAGGTCGTCGATCGGCGGCGGGTTCTGGCACGCCTTCGGCTGGTCGGCGTCCGGCGCGCCGTCGCCGTCCGAGTCGACGAACCCGTTCTGCTGGCGCGTGCGCGCGAGCGCGAGCGCCTTCTCGCCGTTCAGCGTGTGCTCCCCGGCGGTGAGCCGCACGTTGTAGGTGCCTCCCGAGATGCTCGAGCACACCTTCATCGGGAGCTTCACCTTCACGCCGCCGATCGCGTCGATGAAGTCGCGGAACCCGCCGAAATCGACGATCGCGACGTGGTTGATCTCGATGCCGAGCAGGTGCTCGACCGCGCGCACCTGCAGTTCGGCGCCGCCGTTCGCGAAGGCGGCGTTGATCTTCGCGTTGCCGACGCCGGGGATCTCGGCCCAGGTGTCGCGCGGGATCGAGAGCCGCTCGAACGCGCCGCCGCCGGCGCGCAGGATCATGATCGTGTCCGCGCGGGCGGGCTCGCAGCCGTTCGGCGCGGGCTCGCCGCGGGCGGCAGCGTCCACGCACTTGTCGTCCTGGGCCTCGGACGAGGCGAACTCGGAGGAGCGCACGTCGGTGCCCAGGATCAGGATGTTCTGGGGGAAGGCGGCAAGCAGCGGGTTGCCGCCGAGGGCGCCGCCGGTGTCGGCGAGCTTGGACTTCTGGATCTGCGCCGAGATCGCGAACGCAAGCACGCTCAACAGCAGCCAGCCGAGCGCGACCAGGCCGATGCGGCGCAGCCACCAGCCGACGCCGCGCCTGCGCTCGGGCTTGAACCGCTCCTTCTGCGGCACGCGTTCGGGCTCGCGGCGATCGCGGTGGGCGCGGTCCCGCAGCGCGCTCAGATCCGGCTTGTTCAAGCGGAAACCGCGCCGCGAGCGATAGACCTTGTAGTCGGGGCGCTCGGGCGGGGCCCCCTCGTCGCTCGGACTCATCGATTACAAATACTCGCTCATGAGTTCCGACCCTGCCCAGCAGCCGCCGAAGACGATCGGCGTCGATCTCGGCGGCACGAAGATGCTCATCGGTGTCGTCGACGCCGAGCGCAACGTGCTGCACACGGAGCGGCGCGCCAGCGTCGGCCTGGGGACGGACGAGCTCCTCGACGAGCTCGCCGACGGCCTGCGCAAGGCGCGCGAGGCGCACCCTGACGTGAGCGCGGTCGGCCTCGGCATCCCCTGCCGGATCGACCGCGAGCGCGGGCTCGCGATCGGCGCGGTCAACCTGCCGATCGAGAACGTGCCGATCCGTGACCTGATCGCGGAGCGGGTCGGGCTGCCGGCCTTCGTCGACAACGACGGCAACGTCGCCGCGGTGGCCGAGCATCGCTGCGGCGCCGCGCGCGGCGCGACGAACGTGGTCCTGCTCACGGTCGGCACCGGCATCGGCGGGGGCCTCGTCCTCGGCAACCGCGTCTACCGCGGCTCGACCGGCGCCGGGGCGGAGCTCGGTCACCTCGTGATCGACATGGACGGCCCGCCCTGCCAGGGCAGCTGCCCGAACCGTGGCTGCGTCGAGGCGCTCGCATCGGGAACCGCGCTGGGACGCGAGGGGCGCGCGGCCGCCGAGGCGCACCCCGGCTCGGAGCTCGGCCGCCGTCTCGCCGCCGGCGAGGAGATCACCGGCAGCGTGGTCACCGAGGCGGCGCTCGCGGGCGACCGGGTCGCGCGCGACGTCTACGACACGATCGGTACGCGGCTGGGGGTGGCGCTCTCGAGCCTCGCGAACGTGTTCGAGCCCGACGTGTTCGTGGTCGGCGGCGGCGTCATCGCCGCGGGCGACCTGCTGCTCGAGCCCGCGCGCGCGGAGCTGCGTCGCCGGGCGCTCACGCCGATGAACGAGACGCCGGTCGTCCCCGCCGAGCTCGGCCCCGAGGCCGGGATGATCGGCGCCGCCGTCATGGCTCTCGATGAGCTGGCGGAGAGCGGCTGATGGCGGGCCGGTTGACGGTCTGCCCAACCCCGATCGGAAACCTCGGCGACCTGAGCCCACGCGCCGAGCAGGCGCTCGCCGAGGCGGACCTGGTCGCGTGCGAGGACACGCGCCACACGGGCCGCCTGTTCGAGCGCCTTGACCTGCCGCGCCCGCGGCTCGTCTCCTACCACGAGGGCAACGAGGCCGAGCGGGCGCGCCAGCTCGCGCAGGCGATCGAGCGGGGGGCGAAGGTGGTGCTGGTCAGCGACGCGGGCACGCCCGTGATCTCCGACCCCGGCTACCGCCTGATCCAGGCCTGCATCGACCGCGGCCTCGACATCGAGGTCCTGCCCGGGCCGAGCGCCGTGATCACCGCGCTCGTCGCCTCGGGCCTGCCCGCCGACCGCTGGCGCTTCGAGGGCTTCCTCCCGCGCCGCGCGGGCGAGCTCGAGCGGGTCCTGAGCTCCACCGAGACCGTGGTCGCCTTCGAGTCGCCGCGCCGGCTCCCGGACTCGCTCGCGGCGCTCGCCGCGCTGGCGCCCGACCGGCCCGCGGCCGTCTGCCGGGAGCTCACCAAGCTCCACGAGGAGGTGGCCCGCGGCACGCTCGGCGAGCTCGCGCGGCGCTTCCGCGCCGACGTGAAGGGCGAGATCGTCGTGGTGATCGGCCCGGCCTCGGCGCAGGCCGGGCCGCCTGACATCGCCTTCGCCGTCGACGCGCTGCGCCGCCTCGTGCAGTCGGGGGCGCGCCCGCGCGCGGCCGCGAGCGTGGTGGCGGCGCTCACGGGCACCCGCCCGAACGACCTCTACCGGGCGCTCACGGGGCGCGATCCGCGCGAGTAGGGCGCGCGGCCGCGCCACCAAGGCGCCGCCCGCGTATCCGTAGAAACCCGAACGAGGCGCGCCGTGCCAACGGATACGATCTAGCGCGAGGAGAACTGGTGCCGGGGAGGGACCGACGTGGTCGCCCGGCCGGGAAGGAAGGGAAGCCTCCCGACGCTGTGAGCAGGAAGCTCGGCCGTGTGCAACCGGGGGAGCGGCGCCCCGACAGGTGAGAGGGAGTAGTGACCGGGAACGTCCCTATCGCTTCGTGGTGCGCCGGCGCTGCGCGGCGCGCGTCCGTTGGCGGGCGCGCCGCAGCGGGTAAGGGCGAGCGGTGAGCGCCGCAGCTCGCAAGAGTCCGTCGCGCGGCTCGGCAGTCGTGCGGGCGCTGGTGGTCTGCGCGCTGGTGGCGGTCGCCGCGCTCACGGCGGTCGCGCTCGTGGGCGGCGAGGACTCAGGGCACACCTACACGCTGCGGTTCGAGACCGGCGGCCAGCTCGTCGAGGGGAACCAGGTGATGGTCGCCGGCCGGCCGATCGGGACCGTCGACTCCATCGAGCTCACCGACGACGGCCAGGCGGAGGTGCGGATCACGGTCGACCGGCCGCTGCGCGAGGGAACCACCGCGCAGATCCGGCTGAGCTCGCTCTCGGGGATCGCCAACCGCTACATCGCGCTCCACCTCGGACCCGACAACGCGCCCGAGCTGCCCGAGGACGAGCTGCTTGCGATCGACGCGACGACCGCCCCCGTAGATCTCGACCAGCTCTTCAACGCCTTCGACGACGACACCCGCGAGGCGCTCCAGGACGTGATCCAGGGGCAGGCCGTCGTCTACGGCGGGAACGAGCGCGAGGCGCGCCGCACCTACAAGTACTTCGCGCCCAGCCTCCAGGCGGGCGAGCGCCTGCTCGGCGAGCTCAACCGCGACCAGGCGGCGCTCAGCCGGTTCTTCGTCGCGGGCGGCCGCGTCTTCGGCGCGCTCGCGGAGCGGCGCGACGACCTGGCCGAGCTCACCCAGAACGCCAACGAGGCGCTCGGCGCGATCGCGGCGCAGAACCGTGCCTTCGACGAGGCGCTGGGCGCGCTCCCGCCGGCGCTCCGCCAGGCGAACACGACGTTCGTGAACCTGCGCGCGGCGCTCGACGACCTCGACCCGCTGGTCGCCGACCTCGGCCGCGCCGCCCCCCACCTGCCCGGCTTCCTGCGCGACCTGCGCCCGGTCGCGCGCAAGGCGGCGCCGGTGTTCCGCGACCTGCGTCTCGCGATCTCGCGCGCGGGCAAGCGCAACGACCTCACCGACGCCCTGCGCCGGCTCCCCGCGGCCCGCCGCGCCGCGCGCCGCGCGGTGCCGCGCGTGCTCGCCGCCCTCGACGATTCCCAGCACGTCTTCGAGTTCGCGCGCCCGTACGCGCCCGACCTGCTGGCGCTGATCGGCAAGCTCGGCGCGGGCGCCGGCGGCTACGACCTCAACGGCCACTACCTCCGGGTCCAGGCGGCGGGCTCGAACCTGTTCGCCTACGACGCCGTCACCGAGAACCTGAACCCGATCGGCCTCGCCGACATCTTCGACGCGTACCCGGCGCTCGGGCTTGGGCCGTTCACGCGCTGCCCCGGCGGCGCGACGCAGGCCAACCCGGGCTGGCCCGCGCCCGAGGACCACCCGTTCCTGGCCGACGGCGAGCTCGCCGGTGCCTGCGACCCGACGGAGGTGCCGCCGGGGCCATGAGGCGCCTGCTCGGCATCCTGCTCGCCTGCGCCGCGGCGGCCGCGTTCCTGGTCGTCGCGACGGGCGCGGACGAGGACGGCGAGGCCTACGAGGTGCGCGCGATCTTCGACAACGCCGCGTTCCTCGCCGAGGACATGGAGGTCAGGGTCGCGGGCGCGCGGGTCGGCCGGGTCGTGGACCTGGACGTGACCTTCCCCGGCGAGCCCGCGCGCGAGGACGGCAGCCCCGAGCCCGGCAAGGCGGTCGTCGTCATGCGCATCGAGGACCCCGCGTTCCAGGACTTCCGCGAGGACGCCTCGTGCACGATCCACCCGCAGTCGCTGCTCGGCGAGAAGTTCGTCGAGTGCCGCCTCACCGAGCCGCGTGCCGCGGGCAGTGAGCCGCCGCCGGAGCTCGACGTGATCCCAGAGGGCCGGCGCGGGGCGGGCCAGCGCTTCCTCCCGCTCGAGCGCAACGGCAAGACGGTCGACCTCGACCTCGTCAACAACATCATGCGCGAGCCGTACCCCGACCGCTTCCGCCTCATCCTCAACGACCTGGGGGCCGGCCTGGCCGCGCGCGGCGAGGAGCTCGCGGAGATCGTCGAGCGCTCCAACCCGGCGCTGCGCGAGACCAACCGCGTCCTCGCGATCCTCGCCCGTCAGAACCGCTCGCTGGCCCGGCTCGCGAGCGACTCCGACGCGATCATGAGCGCCCTGGCGCGCGAGCGCGAGCGCGTCGCGTCGTTCATCAACGAGGCGACCACGGTCGGCGAGGCGACGGCGGCGCGGCGCGCGGAGCTCGAGGAGACCTTCGCGCGCTTCCCGGGCTTTCTGCGGGAGCTGCGCTCCACGATGACCGAGCTCGCCGCGTTCAGCGACCAGGCGACGCCGGTCTTCGGCGACCTCGGCGATGCGGCGCCGGCGCTCACGCGCGCCGCGCAGGCGCTCGAGCCGTTCTCGACGGCGGGGACGCGCGCGCTCACCACGCTGGGCGACGCGGCCGAGGAGGCCGGGCCGCCGCTCGTCGCCTCCGACCCGGTGCTGCGCCAGACCCGCGACCTGGCCAGGGCGGGCGCCCCGACCACGCGCGAGCTCGCCCTCGTGCTCTCGACGCTGCGCCGCACGGGCGGCTACGAGGGCCTGCTCAAGACGATCTTCGGGCTCGGGGGCACCGTCAACGGCTTCGACTCCTTCGGCCACTTCGCGCGCGCGCTGATCCCGGTGAACATCTGCTTCGACTACACCTCGCGCCCGCAGGGGGGCTGCAGCGCCCAGTTCACGGCCGGGCTCGCGCGGGCCGCCGCGCAGCGCGCGGGTCAGCCCGCCGATGCCGCTGAGGCGCTCCGGGTCGCGGGACGGGGCGGCGCGTCGCGGGCGCCCCAGCGGGCGATGCGCGACCTGCTCGACTTCGTGATCGGGCCGCGTGACGGGCAGAGGGGAGGCCGGGGATGAGGCGGCGGCGGAGCGTACGGGCCGCGCTCGCGCAGAGCCCGACGATGCTCGGCGCCGTGACCGTGCTGGTCGCGATCGTCGCGGTGTTCCTCGCCTACAACGCGAACTCCGGGCTGCCGTTCGTGCCCACGTACAACATCTCGGTCCAGGTCCCGAACGCCGAGACGCTGGTGCCGGGGAACGAGGTGCGGATCGGCGGTGTGCGGGTCGGCCTGGTGACCTCCATCAGGCCCGTGGCCGACCCGGAGACCGGCGCCACGCACGCCGTCGCCGACCTCAAGCTCGACCCCGAGGTCGAGCCGCTGCCCGTGGACTCCACGGTCGTCGTGCGGGCGCGCTCCGCGCTCGGCCTCAAGTACCTCGAGCTCGTGCGCGGCGACTCCGACGAGGGGTACGAGCCCGGCTCGGTCGTGCCGCTGGCCGCGGCCCGGCCGGAGCCGGTCGACATCGACGACGTGCTCGACACGTTCGACGCGCCCACGCGCGACGCGATGCAGGCGAACCTCGTCGAGTTCGGGAACGCGCTCGCGGGCCGCGGGATCGACCTGAACACGGCGCTCGGCGAGCTGCCCGGCGCGCTCCGCGTGCTCGAGCCCGTGATGCGCAACCTCGCGTCGCGGCGCACCGACCTCGCCGGGTTCGTGCGCGGCGCGTCGGCCGCCGCCGCGGAGGTGGCGCCGGTCGCCGAGCAGCAGGCGCGCATGTTCGCGAGCCTCGACACCACGTTCTCGGCGCTCGCCCGCGTCGCGCCCTTCGTGCAGGAGACGATCACCGAGACGCCGCCCACGTTCGCCACGGCGAGCGCGACGCTCCCGGTGATCCGGCCGTTCCTCGCCAACAGCGCCGGGCTGTTCGCCGAGCTGCGCCCGGGCGTGCGCGAGCTCGCCGCCGCCGCGCCGACCCTCGCCGACGCGCTCGAGGCCGGCGTGCCCGCCCTGCGCCGGGCGCCGCGGCTCAACCGCCAGCTCGCGCCCACCGCCCGCGCGCTGCAGCGCTTCAACGACGACGCGGCGGTGCGCAGCGGCCTGGGCCGCCTCGACCAGACGATGGGGATCCTGCGGCCGACCGTCCGCTTCATCGGCCCGTCGCAGACTGTCTGCAACTACTGGTCGATCCTCTTCGACAACCTCGCCAGCGCGATGAGCCTGGGCGCCGACGGCGGCCGGTGGCAGCGCTTCACCGTGATGGAGCCGCCGGAGGGCCCCAACAACGAGGGCTCCTTCGCGGCGGGGCCGGCCAACGGCGGCGGCACGGACGCGGACAACTTCCTGCACTACAACCCCTACCCGAACACGGCCGCGCCGGGCCAGCGGCCGATCGAGTGCGAGGCGGGCAACGAGCCGTACCTGACGGGGCGGCAGGTGATCGGCAACGTCCCCGGCAACCAGGGCGTGGTCACCAGGGCCCAGCTCCCCTCCCAGATCAGGAGGGGTGAGCGGTGAGCCTGCTGCGCCGCAGGCGGCGGCCGGTCCGCACCGACCCGGCGGGCAATCCGCTCGTGTGGGGATGGCGCTATCGCGGCCCGCACCCGGCCTGGCTCGGCGCGCTCGTGGCCGTGCTCGCTGCCGTCGGCGCCTACCTGGCGTTCGCCAAGGAGCTGCCGTGGGCGGACAACGGCTACGAGCTGCACGCGACGTTCGAGAACGCGGCGACGCTGCGCGAGTTGGCGCCGGTGCGCATCGCCGGCGTGAATGTCGGCGAGGTGACCGACGTCGAGCTCGACGGCGAGCTGGCCAAGGTCACGTTCACCGTGTCGGAGGAGGGGCGGCCCGTGCACGCAGACGCGGAGGTCGAGATCCGGCCACGGCTGTTCTTGGAGGGCAACTTCTTCCTCGATCTGCGGCCCGGAAGCGCGAGCGCGCCCGAGCTCGAGCCCGGTGACTCGATCCCGGTCACCCAGACGTCGACCGCTGTGCAGCTCGACGAGGTGCTCGCCGCGCTCGACGAGCCCAGGCGGCGCGGGCTGCAGCGGCTGCTCGAGGGCTTCGGCACGGCGCTCACCTACGAGCCGACCGCGGCGGACGACGCGACGCAGGACCCCGACGTGCAGGGGGAGACCGCGGCCGAGTCGCTGAACGACGCGTTCCGCTACGGCGGGCCGGCCGGGCGTGATACCGCGATCGTCGCGGACGCGCTGCGCGGGGAGCGACCCGGCGACCTCGCCCGGCTGATCCGCGACGCCGGCGCGGTGTTCGCCAAGCTCGACGACCGCGAGGACGAGCTCGCCGACCTGGTCTCCAACATGAACGTGACCGCGGGCGCGTTCGCCGCCGAGTCGGTCAACCTGGGGCGGTCGATCGAGCTGCTCGGGCCGACCCTCACCGAGGCGCGCGGCTCGCTGCGGTCGCTGAGCGACGCCCTGCCGCCGCTGCGCGCGCTGGCCGTCGAGGCGCGGCCCGGCATCCAGGAGCTGCCGGCGACGGTGCGGGCGTTCGAGCCGTGGCTGCGGCAGGCGAACCTGCTGCTGGGCCCGCGCGAGCTCGGGGCCACGGCGCGCCTGCTGCGCCGCGCCGCGCCGGGCCTGGCGCGCACCGCGGCCGGGGCGCGCCGGCTGTTCCCGCAGATGCGCCTCGCGGGGCTGTGCACGACGGGGAACCTGATCCCCGCCGCGGACACCGTCATCACGACGGATGCGGGCGGCTGGAACACGGGCCAGCCCAACTTCCAGGAGCTCTTCTACGGGCTCGTGCAGCTTGCGGGCGCGGCCCAGCCGTTCGACGGCAACGGCTCGTACCTGCGCCTCCAGCCCGCCGGCGGGCCGCAGCTCGTCGCCGGGAACAACCCCGGCGGCGGCTTCGAGGACACGCGCAACTTCGCCAGCGCGATCGAGGCGCCCACCGGCGTGCAGCCGGTGCTGCCGGACGCGGCGCCGCCGGTGCGCATGGACGTGCCCTGCCACCGCAACGACCCGCCGAACATCAACGGGCCGGCCGCGGCCGCCGGGCCCCCGGACCTGGTGACGCCATGAGGCGGGCGGTGAGGGCACACCTGCGCGATTTCGTGGCGCTGGTCGCGCTCGTCGCGATCGGGCTCGTCGTGACCGGGGTGATCCTGGCTCAGCAGCGCCAGCCCTACCCGTCGTGGATCCCGTTCCTGGGCGACGACCAGTTCGAGCTCAAGGTCGAGCTCGACACCGCGCAGGCCGTCACCCCCGGTCAGGGGCAGACCGTGAACATCGCGGGCGTCGAGGTCGGCGACATCCGCGAGGTCGAGCTCCGCGACGGCCGGGCGATCGTCACGCTCGGCATCAACGAGCCCTACCACGAGCTGATCCGCACCGACGCGACCGTGCTCCTACGGCCGCGCACCGGGCTGCAGGACATGACCGTCGAGCTGGACCCGGGCGAGGCCGGCGCCCAGGTCGAGGAGGGGGACGTGATCCCGGCCGCGCAGACCAACCCGAACGTCACCCCCGACGAGATCCTCGCCTCGCTCGACCGCGACACCCGCGAGTACCTGCAGCTCCTCATCCAGGGCGGCGCGGAGGGCCTCGGCGGCAGGGGCGAGCAGCTCTCCGCGGGGCTGCGCCGCTTCGAGCCGCTCGGCCGCGACCTGGCCCGCATCAACTCGCTGCTCGCGAAGCGCCGCCAGAACCTGAGGCGGGCGATCTCGAGCCTGGCCGAGCTCACCCGGACCCTGGCGCGCGACGACGTACGCCTCGCCGAGTTCGTGAGCGCGCAGGACGAGGTCTTCGGGGCGTTCGCCGCGCAGGAGGCGAGTCTGCGCGAGATGCTCCGCGAGCTTCCGCCCGCGCTCGAGGAGACGCGGACCGCGCTCGCGAGCGGCCAACGCCTCGCCGAGGTGCTCGGGCCCTCCTCGGAGGCGCTGATCCCCGCGGCGCGCGCGTTCGCGCCCGGCCAGCGGGCGGCGCGGCGGCTCGTCCGGAGCACGCTGGCGCCCATCCGCGACCAGATTCGGCCGTTCGCGCGCGAGACGCGCCGGCCGCTGCGCCACATCGCGCAGGCCTCCGACCCGCTCGCCCGCACGGTCTCGTCGACCGCCGGGACCTTCACCGACCTCAACCGGTTCTTCAACGCCTGGGCGTACAACCCGCCCGGCCCCGAGGAGGGCTACCTGTTCTGGACGGCCTGGCTCAACCACAACGGCAACAACGTCGCGTTCCTCCAGGACGCGCATGGGCCGCTGCCGCGCGGCACCGTGCTCCTTTCGTGCCTCACCGCGCGCCGCGCCGAGGAGCTCGCGACCTCCCGGCCGTTCATCTGGACGCTGCAGCGGCTCACCAACGTGCCGCAATCCACCGAGATCTGCCCCCTGACCCCGCCGCCCTGAGATGGAGACCCGGACTCCCACCGTCACCCGCATCCTGGTCGCGATCGGCTTCGCGATCTCGTGCTTCGGCCTGGCGCTGTTCCTGTGGACGGCGTTCGGCGGGCCGGTGCCGCTCAAGGCGCAGGGCTACCGGATCGAGGTCCCGTTCACGGAGGCGGCGCAGCTCGCCGAGGCCGCGGACGTGCGCATCTCCGGCGTCTCGGTGGGCCGCGTCACGGACGTGGAGGGCAGCGAGGACGGCAGGGCGCTGGCCGAGATCGAGCTCGACTCGCGCTACGCGCCGCTGCCGCGCGACACGCGCGCGATCCTGCGGCAGAAGACGCTGCTGGGCGAGACGTACGTGGAGCTCGCGCCGGGCTCCGAGGACGCCGGCGATCTGCCGGAGGGGGCCCGGCTGCCGGAGGCGCAGGTCTCCGACGCGGTGCAGCTCGACGAAGTCTTCCGGACGTTCGACGAGCGCACCCGCAACGCGTTCCGCGCGTGGATGCAGGGCTCGGCGGCCGCGACGGAGGGGCGCGGTGAGGACCTCTCGATCGCGATCGCGAGCCTCGCGCCGTTCGCCGACGAGGCCGAGCGCGCCCTGCGGTTGCTGGACAGCCAGGAGGACGCGGTCAGCCGCTTCGTGAGCCAGGCGGGAGAGGTGTTCGCGGCGCTCGCCGAGCGTCAGGGGCAGCTCCGGGGGCTGATCCGCAAGGCCGACACCGTGTTCGCGACCACCGCGCGGCGCAACGAGGAGCTCGCCGACGCGTTCACGGTGCTGCCCACGTTCCTGCGCGAGTCGCGCGCCACGCTGGAGCGGCTCGAGCGGTTCGCGCGCGCCACCGACCCGGTGGTGACCGCCCTGCGCCCGGCCGCCCGCGAGCTCGCGCCCACGGCGGCGCAGCTGCGGGCGGCGGCGCCCGAGCTGCGCGCGTTCTTCGTCGCCCTGCCGGCCCTGACCGCGGTCGCCCCGCGGGGGCTGCGCGCGGTCCGGGCGCTTCTGGACGACGACCTGCCGCCGCTGCTCGGCCGGCTCGACGGCTGGCTGGCGCCCGTGAACGCGATCCTCCAGGCGGTGCGCCGCTACCGCCGTGAGGTGACGAGCCTCGCCAACCTGGCGGCGGCGACGAACGGGGTGCTCTTCGACCTGCGCGGCGGCGTGACGCACCACCTCCGCACGCTCTCCCCGCTCTCGCCGGAGGCGGTGGCCGCCTACCCCCGGCGGCTGCGGATCACGCGCACGAACCCGTACTTCAGACCGGGGGCGTTCCTCGACGTGCGCTCCGGGATGCGCTCGTTCGAGACCCGGCACTGCGTGGGCGGCATCGGCGCCGAGCTCCTGCCGGGCGTCGCCGCGAGCCCGCTCTTCCGCGAGCGCTTGGCCGATCCCTCAAGCGATGCCGAGGCGGACACGTTCTTCGAGCGGCTCAACCGGTTCGCGTTCAACGACCAGCTCGGCACCGCCGGCATCGACGCCCCGCCGTGCAACGCCCAGGGCGCGGTGCAGTCGATCGGCGCGCCGTCCGAGGCAAGCCGGTACCTGCACGTCCGCGATCTGCCGAATCCGTAGTTTCCCGCACCTCGCGCTCAGAAACTTCGGCTCCGGACGCGGGTTTCTACCCTTGGCAGGCGGGAACCCGACCCTCAACCTGTCTTCCAGCAAGGGCGCGTGCGAGGAAGGGCGCGCGTCGGACCTCAAGGAGGAGGATTTGCTTATCAAGTCACGCAAGGTCGTGGCGCTTGGCCTCACCCTGGCCGTCGGCGTCGCGGGCGTAGCTTTCGCTACCGCCGCCGACGACAACGACGCCCAGGTGGTCGGCAAGGTCGCCCCGGCGAAGCTCGACAAGAAGAAGTTCAAGCCGGTGAACCTCACGCTCGGCGTCAAGAACAGCGACGACTGGATCACGGGCGCACCGGACCAGCCGATCCCGATGAGCGAGTTCATCGAGATCTCGAAGAACGTCAAGGTCAACCTCAACAAGGCGCCGCGGTGCAAGGCGCCCATCCCGGACGGCACGCCGACCGAGACCGCGCGGAAGAGCTGCCCGAAGAAGTCGGTGCTCGGCACGGGCAAGGCCACGGTGGTGTCGGCCGGCGGCACGGTCATCGCCACGCCGGTGGTCACGGTGTTCAACGGGCCCGGCAAGAACCAGGTCCGGCTGCACACCTACGCGCAGGCGCTCGCCTCGTCCTCGCCCGTCGTCCAGGGCAGGATCGTCAAGGCGAAGACCAAGGGCTACGGCCAGGCGCTCAGCGTTCCGAACGCTCCGGACACCGGCGCCCTGCTGATCACCCTGTTCCAGGCGAAGCTCAAGAAGGGCAGCAAGGTGGTCACGGCGCGGTGCAAGCCGAAGCAGATCAAGTTCAAGCGCACCGTCGTCTACAAGGACGAGTCCAGCGAGTCGGTGACGAAGAAGCAGAAGTGCACCGTCAAGAAGGCGAAGAAGAAGAAGTAAGCGCGTCGCTTGCGCTTCGCTTCAGACGGAGCATGGACACGGAGAGGGGCGGCCTGCGGGCCGCCCCTTCTCGTGCTCGGCGCGGGTTTTCCGCTGACGGTGCGGCTAGGGTGCCCGCCCGATGAAGCCGGTCCTCATCGTCATGGCCGCGCTGCTCGCCGGCGGCGCCGCGATCGTCGCGTGCGGCGGCGGCGAGGACGAGGTGCGCTATCGCAACGCCGCGATCATCGAGGCGCTCGATCTGCAGAAGAGCGAGCGCGGATACGCGATCGGCGGCGATCCGTTCTGCGAGGTCAAGGCGAAGCTCCTGAACGGCCCCGGCGAGGTCGCCAGGGCGCTGGACGGGAAGCGCGGCCAGCTGGTCGTCACGGACCCGAACGGCGAGGTCGGGGTGCAGGGGATCGCCCCGTTCATGCCGCAGTGCCGCCGCGAGGCGCAGCGCGGGCTGCGCAAGCTCACCCGCTGAGGCCGCCCCGCGCTCGTTTTCGGCGACGCGCGCGTCTATGCTCCGGCATCCCGTGGGTTTCTACGTGACGACACCGATCTTCTACGTGAACGCGGAGCCCCACCTCGGGCACGCGTACTCGACGATCGCCGCCGACGTGTTCGCGCGCCACATGCGCCAGCGCGGCGAAGACGTCTTCTTTTTGACCGGCACCGACGAGCACGGCGAGCCGGTCGAGCTCGCGGCGGAGCGCGAGGGCATCACGCCGCAGGAGCTCGCCGACCGCAACGCGCCCCGCTTCCAGGAGATGGCCCGCGCGGTCGGGGCGACCAACGACTTCTTCATCCGCACCTCCGACCCCCGGCACACGAGCCGGGTCGCGGAGATCATGCAGCGCGTCTACGACAACGGGCACGTGTACCGCGGCACCTACGAGGGCTGGTACTGCCCGCGCTGCGCGGACTTCAAGACCGAGCGCGAGCTCGGCCCGGGCAACACCTGCCCGATCCACGAGATCCCGCTCGAGCGCGAGCAGGAGGAAAACTGGTTCTTCCGGCTCTCGGCCTTCGAGGACTACCTGAAGCGGCTGTACGCGGAGCGGCCCGACTTCGTCGTACCGGACTTCCGGCGCAACGAGGCGGTCTCGTTCATCGAGGGCGGCCTGCAGGACGTCTCGCTCTCGCGGGCCAAGCTCAAGTGGGGCATGCCGCTGCCGTGGGACTCCAGTCAGCGCATGTACGTGTGGTTCGATGCGCTCCTCAACTACGTGACGGCGCTCTCGTTCGCGCGCGAGGGCGAGGACCTCACGGAGCGCTACTGGCCGTACGCGTTCCACGTGCTGGCCAAGGACATCCTCAAGTTCCACGCGGTGATCTGGCCGGCGCTCTGCCACGCGGCCGGGCTCGAGCCGCCGCGCGGGATGGTGATCCACGGCTACCTGCTGATGGGCGAGAAGAAGATGTCCAAGTCGCTGGGCAACGTGCTCGACCCGTTCGAGGTGATCGAGCGGTTCGGCTCGGACGCGCTGCGCTTCTACTGCATGCGCGAGGTGTCCTTCGGCCAGGACGGGTCGGTGTCGGCCGCCGGCTTCGAGGCGCGCTACGAGACCGAGCTCGCCAACGACTTCGGCAACCTCGCCAGCCGCACGCTCGCGATGCTCGCGCGCTACCGCGACGGCGTGGTGCCGGATGCCCAGCCCGACCCGGAGCTCGCCGAGGGCGAGGACGGGCTGCGCGGGCTCGCCGCCGAGGTCAGCGAGCTCATCGACCGCGCCGAGCCGAGCCAGGCGCTCGCTGCGGCCTGGGGCCGGGTGCGGCGCCTGAACCGCTACGTCGAGGAGCGCCGCCCGTGGGACCTCGCGAAGGACGAGGCGAAGGCGGCTGAGCTCGACTCCGTCCTCTACAACCTCGCCGAGGGGCTGCGCGTGGTCACGCTCGCGCTCTACCCGTACATCCCGAACGCGGCCGACAAGCTGCTCGCCGCGCTCGGGGAGCCGAGCCGCGAGCTCGCCGAGTTCGGCTCGCGCGGAGGCGGCGCCCGCACGGAGCGCACCGAGGCGCTGTTCCCCAAGCTCGAGACGGCGGCGAGCTAGGCGGCGGAGAAATACGGGCGGGGTGGGGGAGTAGCCGCTCGTCGAGCCCGACGAGGCGAGCGGCTAGCCTGGGCGGCCGTGCCGGCCGCCCTCCGCGTCACAGAGCTCCGCAAGCGCTACGGCGGCTTCGAGGCGCTGCGCGGGGTCTCGCTCGAGATCGCGCCGGGGGAGGTCGTCGGCCTGCTCGGTCCCAACGGCGCGGGCAAGAGCACGCTCGCGAAGATCGCGGCGGGGCTCGTGCGCCCGAGCGCGGGGAGCGCCGAGGTCGCCGGCCATCCGGCGGGCAGCGCCGGGGCGCGCGCCGCGGTCGGGTATCTCGCCGAGCTCTTCCGCTTCCCGGCGTGGATGGGCGCCGACGAGCTGCTGCGCCTGCACCAGCGGCTCTCGGGGTCCGACGGGGGCGAGCGCGAGCGCGCCGAGCTGCTCGAGCTCGTCGGCCTGGGGCACGCGGCGCGGGTTCGGGTCGGCGAGATGTCCAAGGGGATGCAGCAGCGGCTCGGGATCGCGCAGGCGCTGGTGGGCAGCCCGCGCCTGCTCCTGCTCGACGAGCCCACGAGCGCGCTCGACCCCGCCGGGCGGCGCGTGGTGCGCGAGCTGCTCGAGGGCATCCGCGAGCGCGGGATCGCGGTGCTGCTCAGCTCTCACCTGCTCGGGGAGGTCGAGCGGGTGTGCGACTCGGTCGCGATCCTGCTCGCGGGCGAGGTGGTGGCCCGCGGCCGTCCGGCTGAGCTCGCGCGCCCGCGCGGCGTGGAGATCGAGACGGACGCGGGCGTGCGCGTCATCGCGGGCGCCGGGCGCGAGGACGTGCCGCGGCTCGTCGAGGAGGCCGTGGCGCGCGGCGAGCGCGTGTACGCGGTGCGCCCGCTGCAGAGCACGCTCGAGGACGCCTACCTGGAGGCAGTAGGGGAGGGGCAGGAATGAGGGGCGCGTGGACGATCGTGGGCTACGCGTTCGCGGAGAGCCTGCGTCGGCGGGTCGTCGTGGTCGTGTTCGCGCTCACCCTCGCGTTCCTCGCGCTGTACGCGCTCGGGGTGCACTTCGCGTTCGCCGAGGTGGAGAGGTCGGAGTTCGTGTTCGCCGAGCTCGTGGAGGAGCGCGCGCTGGTCGGCGGGACGCTGCTCGGGCTCGCGATGTTCGCCGTGCTGTTCCTGGGCGCCGTGCTCGTCGTGTTCCTGACGAACGGAGTGGTGCGCGGCGACGCGGAGTCGGGGCTCCTGCAGCCGCTCGTCGTGCGCCCGGTGGGGCGCGGGACGCTGCTCGTCGCGCGCTATCTGGGCGCGGCAGCGGCGGGCGTCGCGTACGTGCTCGTCGTGTACATGCTCGCGGTGCTCATCACGGGCACGCTCGGCGACTGGTCGCCGGATCGCCCGCTCGGCCCGGGGCTCGCCCTGGCGCTCGCCGTCGCGGTGGTCGCGGCGCTGTCCGTGCTCGCGTCGGTGCAGCTCGCGGCGACCGCGCAGGGGATCGCGGTGTTCATGCTGTTCGGCGCCGGGCTCGTGGGCGGGCTGCTGGGCCAGATCGGGGAGGCCCTGGGATCGGGGACGCTCGAGCGGATCGCCGAGGTGGCGAGCGTGGCGCTCCCGTTCGAGGCGCTCTACCAGTACTCCCTGCACCTGCTCACTGAGAGCACCTCGGGGCTCACCGAGGTGGTGATCAGGCTCGGCCCGTTCGGCGGGGCGGAGGACCGGGGCGCCGGGTTGGTCGCCTACGCGCTCGCCTACGTGGCCGTGGTGATGGCGGTCGCGGTCGCCCTCTTTCGCCGGCGGGACCTCTAGGCCGGGATCGGCTCTCCTTGCCCCATGGACGGGAAGGCTCGATCATCGGGGCGCGGGCCGCTGCGTGATCGAGGTTCCTGGTCGTGCAGGCGAGGGAAGTCGATCGCCGACGGGGTGTGCGCCGGGCCGCGCGCCTACACTGCCGCGCGTGGTCGACACCCACGCACACATCGGCCGCTGCAAGGACGATCCCGCCGCGATCGTGGCGCGCGCCCGCCAGGCCGGCGTCGAGCGGATCCTCACCGTGGGGCTCGACGAGACCTCGAACCGCGAGGCGATCCAGCACGCGCGCGAGCTCGAGGGCGTGCGCGCGTGCGTCGGGCGGCACCCGAACTCCGCCGCCGGCTTCGACGACGAGGCGGCGGCGGACATCCTGGAGCTCGCCCGCGACGACGCCGTCGCCGCGGTGGGGGAGACCGGGCTCGACTACTTCCGCGATGGGGCGCCGCGCGACGACCAGCGCCGGGCCTTCCGGGCCCAGATCGAGATCGCGCGCGAGGTCGGCAAGCCGCTCGTGATCCACATGCGGTCCGGGCAGGGGCCCGACCGGGACGCCGTCGGGGAGACCCTGCGCATCCTCGCCGCCGAGGCGCAGGGGGTGCGGGTGGTCCTGCACTGCTTCTCGGGCACGGTGGAGCAGGCGCGCGACGCGGCCGAGCGCGGCTGGTACTGCTCGTTCGCCGGCAACTCGACCTACCCGAGCGCGGGCGATCTGCGCGAGGCGGCGCGCGTCGTGCCCGCCGAGCTCCTGCTCGTCGAGACGGACAGCCCTTACCTCTCGCCGCAGTCGCACCGGGGCAAGCCAAACGAGCCGGCGCGCGTCGTGGAGACGGCGCGGGTGATCGCCGCGGAGCGCGGCGTGTCCTACGAGGAGCTGGAGCGGACGGTCGAGGCGAATGCGGCGGCGTTGTTTCGGTGGTGAGGCTCGGCCAGAACTTCCTCGCCGACCGCAATCTGCTGGAAGCGATCGTGCGCGCGGCGCGGGTGGGACCCGGCGACGTGGTGCTCGAGGTCGGCGGAGGCGAGGGGGTCTTGACGGCGGAGCTCGCGCCGCGGGTGCGCAAGCTCTGGGTGGTGGAGCTCGACGAGGGGCTGCGCCCGCAGCTCGAGGGGCTCGCCGCCCGGCACCCGCAGATCGAGCTCGTGTGGGGCGACGCGATGCGCGTGGACTTGGCGGGGCTCGACCCGGCGCCGGGCGCGATGGTGTCCAACCTGCCGTACTCGGTGGCGACCCCGGTGCTGTTGCGCACGATCGCCGAGGTGCCCCAGCTCGAGCGCTGGCTCGTGATGGTGCAGCTCGAGATCGCCGACCGGCTGCGCGCCGCGCCGGGCTCGAAGACGTATGGTGCGCCCAGCGTGCTGGTGCAGCTCTCGTGCGCCGTGGAGCTTGAGCGCAAGGTGGACCCGGCGGTGTTCAAACCGCGCCCGCGGGTGCAGTCGGCGCTCGTGAGGATGGAGCGCGTGGCGCCGTGGCCGGGGGAGGGCGTGGCGCGGCTCGTGCGCGCCGCGTTCGCGCACCGGCGCAAGGCGCTGGCGCGCTCGGTGGCGAACGCCGGGGTGGCGTCGCGCGAGTGCGTGCAGGCGGCGCTCTCGGCGCTCGGGCTCGACCCCGGCGTGCGCGCCGAGGCGCTCGCGCCCGGGCAGTTCCTGGCGCTCGCGGGGGAGCTCGGGTTGTGATGGTCACCCGCGCGCCCGCGAAGCTGAATCTCGGGCTGTACGTGGGGGAGGCGCGCAGCGACGGGCTGCACGAGCTGCGCTCGCTGTTCTGCCCGCTGGTCCTGTCCGACCGGGTCGAGATCACGTCGGCGGAGTCGGACCAGGTGGTGTGCCCCGGCGTCGAGGGGCCGAACCTCGCCGCGGTGGCGCTCGACGCGCTGCGCGCGCGGGGCTGGGAGAGCCCGCCGCTGCGGATCGAGATCGAGAAGCGCATCCCGGTGGCGGCGGGGCTCGGCGGGGGGAGCGCGGACGCGGCCGCGGTGCTGCGGCTCGCGCGCGGGCAGGTGCGCGACCTCGAGGGGATCGCGGCGGGGATCGGCGCGGACGTGCCGTCGCAGATCCGGCCGCGGTTCTCGCTCGTGAGCGGGGCCGGGGAGCGCTTCGAGGAGCTGCCGGCGCCCGGGGAGTTCGGCGTCGTGCTGATCCCGTTCGACTTCGGGCTGGGCGCGGGCGAGGTGTACGCGGAGTTCGACCGGATCGGGCGGGCGCGCTCGGCTGAGGAGCTCGCCGGGCTGGAGCGCAGGCTGCGCGAGGCGGCGGCGGACGGGGCCTCGCCGCTCGAGTACGCGGATCTGCTGGTGAACGACCTGGAGCGCGCGGCGGTGTCGCTGCGGCCGGAGATCGCCGAGGCGCTCGCGGCGCTCGAGGAGGTGGGCGCGCGGGTGGCGATGGTCGCCGGGTCCGGGCCGACCGCCGTGGGACTGTTCGAGGACATCGTCGCCGCGGACCGGGCGGCGGGGGCGCTGCCGCCGCGCTACGCGGGCGCGATCGTGACGGCGCCGGCGCGGCTCGGGTACCCGGAGGGGGCCGAGTGACCGTCCTGCGCAAGCTGGCGAAGCACCCGCTGCTCCTGATCGTCGCCGTATTGGTGCTCGCCTACGTGCTCTTCGGCGACAAGCTGCCGGAGATCGACGTCGAGCACATCCTGCAGGAGCTCGCGCAGCGGCTCGGCAAGTGGACGTACCTGCTCGCCGGGGTGCTCGCCTTCCTCGAGACGGGGGCGTTCGTGGGGCTGGTGTTCCCGGGCGAGACCGCGGTGATCGTGGCGGGGACGATCGCCGGGCAGGGGGAGACGTCGCTCGTGCTCACGATCGCGATCGTGTGGTTCGCGGCGTGGGCGGGGGACTCGGTGAGCTTCTGGATCGGGCGCAGGCTCGGGCGCGGGTTCGTGCTGAAGCACGGGCCGCGGGTGCGGATCACGCACGAGCGGTTCGCGCAGGTCGAGGAGTACTTCCAGCGTCACGGGGGGAAGACGATCCTGGTCGGGCGGTTCATCGGGCTGGTGCGCGCGCTGGCGCCGTTCATCGCGGGCAGCTCGGGGATGCGCTACTGGGCGTTTCTGCCCTACAGCGTGCTCGGCACGGGACTGTGGGCCGGGGTGTTCTCGGTGCTCGGGTACGTGCTCGCCGGGAGCCTGGAGCGCGCCGGGGAGGTCGCCGGGCGCGGGACGTTTCTGTTCGGCACCGTCGTGGTCACGATCGTGGGCGTCGTGGTCGCGGTGCGCTTCTTGCGCGAGGAGCGCAACCGGGAGCGCGCCGTGCGCTGGATGGAGGAACACGCGGCGACGCGGCCGCTGGTCGCGTTCGGGCGCCGGGTGCAGCCGCAGGCGCGCTTCGTGTGGAACCGGCTCACGCCCGGCGGGCTCGGGCTCGAGTTCACGTCGGCGATGGCGGTGCTCGCCGTCGCCGTGTTCGTCGTGGTCGGGTACGGGACGATCGTCGACGGTGATCCGGGGCCGACGCCGGGGGACCGGACGGCGCAGGAGATCGCGCTCGACCTGCGCGCCGGGTGGCTCACCGAGGCGAGCAAGGTGGTGACTTTCTTGGGCTCGGCACCGGTGACGATCCTCGTGACGCTCGCCGCGGCGGTGGTGTTCGCGCTCACGCGCCGGTGGGCGGAGCTCGTCGTCACGGTGGTCGCGGTGCTGCTCTCGTTCGTCTTCGTGTGGGAGCTCAAGGAGCTGCTCGAGCGGCCGCGGCCGGGGGGCGCGCTGGTCGCGGCGGACGGGTACTCGTTCCCGAGCGGGCACGCCACGCACTCCGTGATCTACCCGTGGCTTGCGCTCACGTTCGTGCTGCGCGTGCGCCAGGGGCTCGCGTACGCGACGGCGATCGTGGTGGGCGGGGCGCTACTCGCCGGGGCGATCGGGCTCAGCCGGGTCTATCTCGGCGTGCACTACCTGAGCGACGTGAACGCGGGGTGGTCGCTCGGGGTCGCCTGGTTCGCGCTCTGCGCGGGCGTCGCGCTGGTCGTCGCGCACTTCCGAAACAATCTGGAGCGGACGTGATCGCGCAGGTGGGCACGGAGTGGTTTCTGTTCGGCGGAGCCGGGCTGCTCAGCCTGCTCGCGTTCAGCGCGCTCATCCTCGCGCCGGCGCTGGGCTCGTTCTCGCGCGGGTGGGAGAAGGCCGCCGTGACGCTGCTCTCGCTCGTCGTGCTGGTCGTGCTCGCTGCGCTCGGTGTCGCCCTGGGCGTGCTGATCGTCTACTTCTGGGACGACATCACCGCGTTCTTCTCCTGACCCGGGCGCTCGGGCGGGTGGTGCGCGTGTTCCCGTCCGCGCGTCACGGCCGGGGCGCTGCCAGAATCAGACCGTGGAATCCAGCGCCGCGAGCGAGGAGAAAGGGATGACGGGGGCGGCTGATCCGGCCAAGATGGAGGCGCTCTCCGAGGCGATCGAGTCGGGCGCCGGGCTGCCCGCGGTCGCCCGTGCCGCGGCGCAGGTGCTCGGCGCGAGCATCGCCGTGATCGACCGGTCGACCGCGGTGCTCGCCGTGGCGGCGGCGTCGTCGGACGAGGAGAGCAAGCTGCTCTCCGGCGGGCGCGGGGTGCAGTCCGTGGAGCTGCGGGTCGCCGATTCCGTCGTCGGCGAGCTGCGCTACCGGTCGCGCGGGGGAGGTGGCGCGCCGCTGCCCCTGGCGCGGATGGTGGCCGCGCTGCTCGCGCTCGAGGTGGAGCGCTCGCGCGCGCCGGAGTGGGCGAGCGAGGAGGCGGCGGGGGCGTTCGTGCACGCGCTGCTCGAGCGCCAGGTGACCGACCGGGGCGACATCCTCGCGCGGGCCGCCGAGGTGGGGGCGTCGCTCGAGAACGGCGGGGGCGTGATCTACGCGCGGGCGCATCCCCACATGGCGCAGGAGGGGGACTGGCGCTCGCGGGTGATGACGATGGCGCTCCGCGTGCTGCGCACCCAGGCGCACGGGACGGTGGCGACGATGGAGGACCGCGACGTCGCCGAGATCAAGGCGGTGGTGCCGGCGTCCGAGGCGAGCGTGCTCCAGCGCGCGGCGCAGGCGCTGCACCGCGAGCTCGCCGAGGCGCTGCCGGGATTCAGCGTGACCGTCGCGTACAGCAGGTGGGCGTCGGACCCGACCGACCTCTACCGGGCGGGGAAGGAGGCGCTGCTCGCGGCGAACGTCGCGGAGGCGGAGGGGCACGAGCTGCTCGCGTTCGAGGACACGGGCTCCTACCGGCTGCTCCTGCCCGCGATGAGCGAGGACCCGGCGGAGCTCGAGCGCTTCTACGAGGAGACGGTGGCGCCGCTCGCCAAGTACGACGAGCAGTACGACACCGAGCTCGTAGCGACGATCGAGGCGTACCTGGAGAACGACGGGAACGTGACGCCGACCGCGGAGCAGATGTTCACGCACCGGCACACGATCCGCTACCGGCTCGAGCGCGTCAAAGAGCTCTGCGGGCACGACATCTCGTCCACGGAGGGGCGCGAGAAGCTGGGGCTTGGGCTCAAGTCGATGCGCGTCCTGGGGATCCCGGCGCCGCGCGGCCCCGCGACCGAGCCCGGCACCGAGGGCGGCAAGGTGCCGAAGCCGAAGGGCGCGGACGAGTAGCTGCCGCGGGATCGCCCGAACCGGGTGAGCGGAACGCGCGCTGTCAGTGGGTGCTTCGCCGGTTGCGCGCGTGAGCCCGCTTCATCAAGCCAACTCCGGGGGAGGGAATCGAACCCAAAATCGCCTTGAGGACCAAAACCTCACGTGCTGCCACTACACCACCCCGGATCGGGGCTGAGTGTACGGCGAATTTCCGTCCGGTTCACATGCGAACATACGTTCGTGAAACGAGGCCCGAGGTTCACTCGCGAGGAGCTCGAGGCCGCGATCGCCGCCTCGCTCTCCTGGTCTGAGACGTTGCGCCGGCTCGGCTACCGCAGCGCGGGCGGGAACGCCGCGACCGTCAAGCGGTACGCGCGGCGCTGTGGGATCGACACGGGCCACTTCCGGCGGTCGGGCCGCGGGCCCGCGAACCGGGGCAAGACGATCCCGCTCGCCCGCATCCTCGTGCGCGACTCGACCTACAGCCGCAGGCACCTCAAGGAGCGGCTCTTCCGCGAGGGCCTCAAGGAGCGCCGCTGCGAGGAGTGCGGCCAGGGCGAGCTCTGGCGGGGCAAGCGGATGGCGCTGATCATCGACCACATCAACGGGGTGCCAAACGACAACCGCCTCGAGAACCTGCGGATCCTGTGCCCCAACTGCGCGGCGACGCTCGACACGCACTGCGGGCGCAAGAACCGCAGGCCCCCGCGGGTCTGCGAGGCCTGCGGCGCCGAGTTCCGGCCGCGGCGCGCCGAGCAGCGCTTCTGCTCGCGTGCCTGCGGCGAGCGCCACGCGCGCGCCGTGAGCGTGGCGTCGCGGAAGGCGGAGCGCCCGCCGTACGACCGGCTGCGCCGCGAGGTGGAGGCGGCCGGCTACAGCGCGGTCGGCCGCCGGTACGGCGTCTCCGACAACGCGGTCCGCAAGTGGCTCCGGCATTACGAACGCGAGCGCGTTCTACGATTGCCCCCGTGACCGCCTCCGCTCAAGGGCCCACGGTCCTGGTCATGGCCGCGGGCGAAGGAACGCGCATGCGCTCGGCGCTGCCCAAGGTCCTGCACCCGGTCTGCGGCAGGCCGATGATCGCCTGGCCCGTGCTCGCCGCGCGCGAGGCCGGCGCTGGGCGCGTCGTCGTCATCGTCTCGCCCGAGCGCGACCTGAGCCCGGGCCTCCCCGAGGGCACCGAGACCGTCGTCCAGCCCACCTCCGACGGCACCGGCGGCGCGGTGCGCGCCGCGCTCGACGTGATCCGCGAGTCGGCCGAGGTCGTCGTGCTCTCCGGTGACCACCCGCTCGTCACGCCCGAGCTCATCTCCGGCCTCGTCGACTCCCATCGCGCCGCGGGCGCCCACGCGACCGTGATGACCGTCGAGCTCGACGAGCCCGGCAGCTACGGGCGCGTGGTGCGCGACGCGAGCGGCGCCGTGGAGCGCATCGTCGAGACCAAGGACCCCGAGCGCGTCCCCGCCGAGATCCTCGCCATCCGCGAGATCAACACCGGGACCTACTGCTTCGACGGGCCCGCGCTCGCCGACGCCCTCCCGCGCCTCGCCAAGGACGAGGCCACGGGCGAGTACTTCCTGCCCGAGGTGCTGCCCATCCTCCGCAGCGAGGGCAGGCGCATCGCGGCGCACGTCGCCCCGGACCCGTCCATCAACCTGGGCGTGAACACGCGCGCCGACCTCGCCCTCGTCACCGCCGAGGCGCGCCGCCGCATCCTCGAGCGCCACATGCTCGCCGGCGTCACCGTCGTCGACCCGCAGAGCACCTGGATCGACGCCGACGTCGAGATCGAGCCCGACGTGACGATCGAGCCGGGCACGTACCTGCGCGGCGCCACCCGCATCGCCACCGGCGCGGTCGTCGGCCCGCACACCACCGCGACCGACTCGCGCATCGGCGCGAACGCCGCCGTCGTGCGCTCCCACCTCGTCGAGGCCGAGGTGGGGGAGGGATGCAACGTCGGCCCGTTCGCCTACCTGCGCCCGGGCGCCAAGCTCGCCGCCGGCGCCAAGGCCGGCACCTTCGTCGAGATCAAGAACTCGGTGATCGAGGCCGGCGCCAAGGTCCCGCACCTCTCCTACGTGGGCGACGCCGAGGTCGGCGAGGGGGCCAACCTCGGCGCGGGCACGATCACCGCGAACTACGACGGCTTTCGCAAGCACCGCACGAAGATCGGGGAACGTGCGCGAATCGGCGTGCACACCTCGCTCGTCGCGCCCGTCGCCGTCGGCCCAGAGGCTTACACTGGCGCCGGTGCCGTTATCCGCAAGGACGTCGGGGCGGGCGAGCTTGCGGTCAGCGACGCCAAGCAGCGGAACATCGAGGGCTACGCCGATCGGAAGAAAGCGAGAGAGGACTCGTGAGCACCGTCGAGGAGAAGCCGACCTACGCAAGCTCGATCCCGCACGACTACACGAAGCGCCTCATGCTCTTCGGTGGTCGCGCCTCGATGGAGCTCGCGGCCCGTATCGCCAACAAGCTCGACGTCGACCTGGGGCGCGTCGACCTGCGCACCTTCGCCGACGGCGAGGTCTACTGCCGCTACGAGGAGTCGATCCGCGGCGCCGACGTCTTCCTCGTGCAGTCCACCGCCGCGAACCCGGCGGAGAGCATGTCGCCGAACGACGCGCTCATGGAGCTGCTGACGATGATCGACGCCGCGCAGGGCGCCTCCGCGCACCGGATCATCGCGGTGATGCCCTGGTTCGGCTACGCGCGCCAGGACAAGAAGTCCCAGCCGCGTGAGCCGATCACGGCGCGCGTCGTCGCCAAGGCGCTTGAGGCCGTGGGCGTAGACCGGGTGCTCACCATGGACCTGCACTCCGGCCAGATTCAGGGCTTCTTCGGCGTCCCGGTCGACCACATGACGGCGACCCCGATGCTCACCCAGTACTTCCTCGACCAGGACTTCGGCGACGAGGAGCTCGTGATCGTCTCGCCCGACGCGGGCCGCGTGAAGCACGCGCGCAACTTCGCCCGCAAGCTCGGGGTGCACTGGGCCGTGATGGAGAAGGAGCGCCCCGCCCAGCAGGTCGCCGAGATCGGCTACGTCGTGGGCGACGTGAAGGGCAAGACCGCGGTGCTCGTCGACGACATGATCGACACCGCGGGCACGCTCTGCGCGGCCGCCCGCACGGTGCTCGACGAGGGCGCCTCGCGCGTCATCGCCGCCGCCACCCACGGCGTGTTCTCCGGGCCCGCGTACGAGCGCCTGAAGTACGAGAACTCGGGCATCGAGCGCATCGTCGTCACCGACACGATCCCGCTGCGCCCGGGCGCCCCGGACAACATCACGGTGCTCTCCGCGGCCCAGACGCTCGCCGACTCGATCCGCCGGATCTTCGCCGACGACTCGGTCTCCGAGATCTTCGCGGGCGAGAACCAGCTCTTCTGAGGCCGGCCCGCAGCGGGCCCTAACCGGGCTCGGACACCCGCCAATCCCCCTGCTCGTCGAGCTCGAGCTGGATCGTGCGCGCCTCCGCGCCCTTCGTCTCGGGCAGGCGCAGGTTCGCCTCCACGCGCGCCCGGTTCCCGCTCACGCTGACCTGCCGGATACGCAGCTCCCCGCCGAGCAGGCTCGAGCCGAAGCGCTCGAGGATCTCCTCGCAGCCGCCCAGGTCCTTGCCGCGCGTGAGGCGCGCCGCGTTCACGCGCACGAGCTCGCGCGCCCGCTCGGTGAGCAGCCCGCAGTAGGTCTCGAAGTCGCCCGCGGATGCCGCCGCGTACAGCCGCTCGACCGTCGCCCGCACCTCCTCCTCGGGGGTGGGCGGGTCGGAGAACGGACCCACGTCGAGGATCGCGAGCACGCCGACGACGAGCGCCGCGACCAAGAGCAGCGCCGCGATCCTGCGCCTCGTCGCCTCGCTGAGCTGCACGGCCCGCAAGCTACCGCGCAACCGGCGGGCGCATTACGGTTCTCCGCGTGAACCGGCGGTTCCTCCGCGTCGGGCACAAGGGCGCCGACGCGCTCGTGCCCGGCAACACGATCGCGAGCTTCGAGCGCGCCGTCGAGCTGGGCGTCGACGTGATCGAGCTCGACGTGCTGCGCCCGCGCGGGGACTTCGAGCGCGAGGGCGACTGGCGCCGCGCCGCCCCCGGACCCGCGCCCGGCTCCGGGCCGCTGCTGGTCGCGCACGACTGGGGCGACGCCGAGCGCCGCAGCCCGGCCACGCTCGCCGAGGTGCTCGACGCGTTCACCCGCCCGCCGCTCCACGAGGTCCGCATCAACCTCGACCTGAAGATCGCGGGGCGCGAGGACGAGGTCGCCCGCCTGCTGCGCGAGCGCGACCTCCTCGGCCGCGCGCTCGTCTCGACGATGGTGCCCGGCAGCCTCCACGAGCTGGCCCGGATCGAGCCCGCGCTCCCGCGCGGCTGGACGCTCCCGCGCGTCACCCGCGACTGGACGCGCACGCGCTGGGCGCGCCCCCTCGTCGCGGGCGGCGTGGCGTCGATGCGCGCGCGCCTGCCCGGGATCGTCCGCCGCGGCTCCAGCCGGTACGGCGCCTGGGCCGCGTGGGTCTACCACCCGCTGATCACCCCGCGCCTCGTGCGCGCCGCGCACCAGGGCGGGCTCGCCGTCATCGCCTGGACGGTCGACGACGCCGCGGCGATCCAGCGGCTCCTCTCCTACGGCGTCGACGGGATCTGCACGAACGACCCGCGCCTGCTGGACGCCGTGCCGGCGGCGGCGTAGGGGGCCCGCGCTCAGCGCCGCAGCCGGAAGGCGGCGGCGAGCAGCGCGACCACCGTGAACAGCTCGAGGCGCCCGATCAGCATCAGCAGCGCCGAGACGACGAGCGCCGCCTGAGGCAGCTCCGCGTAGCTCTCGACCGCGCCCACGTCGCCGAGCCCGGGCCCGACGATGTTGATGCTCGACGCGGCCGCGCTCACCGCCGTGCTCAGGTCGAGCCCGATCGCGGCCAGCGCCAGGGCCCCGGCGGCGAACACGAGCACGTAGACGAGCGCGAACCCGAGCACCGCCCCGCGCACGCGCTCGGGGAAGGCGCGCCGGCCGGCGCGCAGCACCTGCACACCGCTCGGCTGGAGCTGGCGATCCACCTCCTGCCGCGCGATCTTGCCGAGCAGCATCACCCGGATCACCTTCATCCCGCCGGCGGTGGAGCCGGCGCACCCGCCGACGAACATCAGCCCGAACAGCGCCAGGCGCGCGAACGAGTTCCACCCGTCGAAGTCGGCGGTCGTGAACCCCGTGGAGCTCGTGACGCTGACCGCGCTGAACGCCCCCTGGCGCAGCGCCTCGCCGAAGCCGTCCGCATCCCCCGCGAGCAGCAGGCTCGCCGTCACCGCGGCCGACGCCCCGGCGAGGATCCCGAGGAAGGCCCGGATCTCCCCGAGCTGCGGCCACAGCGACCGGCCGGTGATCGCGAGCCAGTAGAAGGCGAAGTTGATCGCGCCGAGCGTCATCCCAGCCATGCAGGCGAGCTCCACGCCCAGCGAGCCGAACGCGCCGATCGACGCGTCGCGGGTCGAGAACCCGCCCGTGGCGAGCGTCGAGAACGCGTGCGCGACCGCGTCGAAGAGCCCGAGACCCGCGGCGAGGTACGCGAGCGCCCCGGCCGCCGTCAGCACGACGTAGATCCCCGCGATGATCTTCGCGGTGCCCACGATCCGCGGGGTGAGGCGCTCCGTCGTGAGCCCCGACATCTCGGCGTAGAAGGCGCGCTGGAGCGCGGGCCCGGACACGGGAGCGACGGCGACGACGAGCACCACGATCCCGACCCCGCCGAGCCATTGAGTGAGGCAGCGCCACATCAGGATCCCCTCGGGCTGCGCCTCGAGGTCATCGATCACGGTCGCGCCCATCGTCGTGAACCCGCTCATCGCCTCGAAATAGGCGTCGAGCGGGTCGCTGAGCGCGCCCGAGGCGAGCAGCGGCACGGCGGCCGCCGCGGCCGCGACCACCCAGGCGAGCGTGACCGCGGCGAACCCGGTGAGGGCGTGCACGGTGAGCGAGCGCACCAGGCGCGTCCCGGCGAACGCGACGACGCCCGCGCCCAGCGCGACCGCGCCGGCGCCGGGCACGGCGAGCGCCGCCACCGCGCGCCCGTCGCCGAGCGCGGCGACGGCGGCGCAGAACAGCATCCCCGCGCCGCAGCTCGCCACCACGCCCCCGCAGACGAGCGCGGGCACGAGCAGCCACGGGGGCACGCGCCGCGTCATCGGCTCACGAACAGCGGCTCGGCCTCGGCGAGCGAGCCCTCGACGCCGAGCATGAGCACGCGGTCCCCGGCCTGGATCTCGATCCTCTGCGGCGGCATCAGCACCTCGCCGCCGCGTAGCACGGCGCCCACGCGCTTGCCGCTGAGCATCCCGTGGGTCTCGCCAACCACCTTGCCCACGATCGGCGCCCCGGGCTCCGCCTCCAGCTCGATCACCTCGAAGCCCGAGCGGGTCAGGTAGATGCCGCGCACGACGCGCGCGTGCACGAAGCGCAGGATCGCCTCGGAGGTGATCAGCCGCGGCGAGTACGCGGCGTCGATCGGCAGCGCGTCGACCAGCGGCGTGAACTCCTCGCGCGAGACCACGGCGAGGCACATGTCGGCGCCCAGCCGCTTCGCGTAGAGCGCGGCGAGCAGGTTCGCCCGGTCGTCGCCCGCGCAGGCGACGAACGCATCGGCCTCGTCGACGCCCGCGGCCTCCTGTGCCTCGCGGCTGATCCCCTCCTCGTGCAGCACCGTCGTGCGCCGCAGCCGCTCGGCGACGTAGCGCGCCCGCTGCTCGTCGCGCTCGAACATCTTGACCCGCACCTTCGTGTCCTCGAGCAGGCGGGCGAGGTGCATGCCGATCGAGCCGGCGCCGAAGATCACGCAGTCGCGCACCTCCTCGACGCGCCCGCAGAGGTGCGCGATCGCCTTGCCCACGCACTCGCGCGGGGCCGTGACGAGCAGGTGGTCGCCCGGCTGGGGCACCAGGTCGGGCCGCGTGAGCATCGTCTCCTCGCCGCGCGAGATCCCCACGATGTAGGCGGGGAAGGGGCGCTCGCGCTCGCCGAGCGGCACCCCGCTCACCGGCGAGTCGGGGGTGACGATCACCTCCGCGAGCACGATGCGATCGTCGCCGAAGTGCTCGACGGCGACCGAGCCGGGCAGGACGAGCGCGCGGGCGATGTCGCTCGCCGTCGCCCGGTCGGGGTCGATGACGAGGTCGATCCCGAGCACGTCGTGCGCGAACGTCTCGTCGGGCCCGAAGAAGTCGGGGTCGCGCACGCGCGCCACGGTCGTGCGGGCGCCGAGCTGGCGCGAGGCGAGGGCCGCGATCACGTTGACCTCGTCCACCTCGGTCACCGCCGCGACGAGGTCGGCGTCGCCCGCGTTCACCTCGGCGAGCAGCCGCGGGCTCGCCCCGTTGCCGTGGACGACGAGCGCGTCGAGCTCGGGCTGCAGGTCCGCGGCCCGCCGCTCGTCGTTGTCCACGACGACCACGTCGTGCCCGTCGCCGGTGAGCGTGCGCGCGACGTTGACGCCGACCTTGCCGGCGCCGATCACCAGCGCCCTCACTGTCGCTCCGCTCCGGTCACCCGCGCCATTGTGGCGATGGATAGCGGGTCCGGTAGGCCGCCACGCGCGTTTGCAGCGGGACTCTCTATCCTCATCCGTCGCTGATGGCTTCCGATCGTCCAACACTCGAGGTTCAGGAGCGCACCGAGTTCGGTTCGCGCACGTCCCGCCGCCTGCGCCGCCAGGGCGTGGTCCCGGGCGTCGTCTACTCCGGCGGCAAGGAGGCGCGCGCCTTCAAGGCGGACGCGCGCGACGTCCGCGCCGTCCTCGCGACTGGCAGCGCGCTGCTCGATCTGAAGTTCGACGGCGGCGACCCGCAGCCGGTGCTCGTCAAGGAGCAGCAGCGCCACCCGGTGCGCGGTGATCTGCTTCACCTGGACCTGCTCGAGGTGCGCCTCGACAAGCCGATCCAGGCCGAGGTGCAGGTCGAGCTCGTGGGCGGCGACGACTCGCCGGGCGTGCGCCAGGGCGGCGTGCTGGAGCTCGTCACCCACCAGGTCGACATCGAGGCGCTGCCGACGGACATCCCGGAGACCATCCCCGTCGACGCCTCCGGCATGGAGATCAACGACACGCTCACGCTCGCCGACGTGACCCCGCCCGAGGGCGTGACGTTCGTCACCGCCGAGGGCGTGGAGCTGAGCGACATCACCATCGCCACGATCACGCCGCCGCGCGTCACCGCCGCGGCCGAGCCCGAGGTCGAGGAGGAGACCGAGCTGGTCGGCGAGGAGGCCGAGGGCGAGGCGGAGTCCGGGGACGAGGGCGAGGCCGAGGCCTCGGAGTAGTCCCGGGCGATGTCCCTCTTCCGTCGCCGCCGCAAGGGCGACGACGACCCAGCGGACGACGCCGGCGACCGGATCCTCATCGTGGGCCTGGGCAACCCGGGCCGCCGCTACGCCGCGACCCGGCACAACATCGGCTTCGAGGTCGTCGCCGAGCTCTCGCGCCGGTGGGACCTGCCGCGCGCCAAGGAGAAGTTCAAGGGGCTGTACACAGAGGGCCGCACCCGGCCCGGCGGCCCACGCGTGGCCGCGCTCCTGCCGCAGACCTACATGAACGAGTCCGGCCGGTCCGTGGGGCCCGCGCGCGGCGCGCTGCGCCTCCCGCTCGACCGGATCGTGGTGATCCACGACGAGATCGACCTGCCGTTCGGCGAGATCCGCGTCAAGCTGGGCGGGGGAGCGGCGGGCCACAACGGGCTCAAGTCGCTGCGCGACGGGCTCGGCAGCCCGGATTTCTGGCGCGTGCGCGTCGGCGTCGGCCGGCCCGACAGCACCGACCCGCAGATCGTCTCCGCGTGGGTGCTCGGCCGCTTCACCGAGCCCGAGGCCGAGGTACGCGCGTTGATCGAGGCCGCCGCGGATGAGGCCGAGCGCCTGGTCGAGCGGCTAGCTTCCGCGGACGATGCCTGAGCTCACCACCTACGACGTCGCCGACCACGTGGCGCTGCTGCGCCTCGACCGCCCCGAGGCGCGCAACGCGATCAACACGCGGATGCTCGAGGAGCTGCTCGAGCACATCGAGGCCGCGTGCGCCGACGACGAGGTGCGCGCGCTCGTGATCTCCTCGACCGACCACATGGGCCTCTCGGCGGGCGCCGACGTGCGCGAGGAGCTCGACGAGGCGGGGCACGTGCGCCGCATGGAGCTCTTCGCTCAGCTTTACGACGCGATCGTCGGCTTCCCGAAGCCGACCGTTGCGGCCTGCCACGGCGCCTGCGTGGGGGGCGGGGCGGAGATCGCCGTCGCCTGCGACCTGCGCGTGGGCGGCTCCAACCTGCGCCTGCGCTTCCCGGGCGCCGCGCTCAACGTCCCCGTGGGGCCGGCGCGCCTGGTTACCCTCTGCGGGCTCTCGGTCGCCAAGTACCTGCTGCTCACGGCGAAGGAGATCGACGCCGACACGGCCTTCCGCTGGGGCCTCGTCCACAAGGTCGCCCCGGCCGCGGCGACCGAGGAGGCGGCGCTCAACCTCGCCGCCGCCTGCGCGAGCAACCCACCCGAGGCCGTCGCCCGCCTCAAGCGGATGCTGCACGAGTGGGACGGCGTCGTCGAGCGCTCCCGCGCCGAGGGCGAGGGCCAGATCGAGTGGGCGCGCAGCGGCCCGGGCCTGCCCGGCGCGGGCGGCCCAGAGCTCCCCGGCTGACGCCCGCACTGCCCAACGCCACGCCGACCCCAACGCCACGCCGACCCCAACCCGGCGCCGACCTCAACGCCACGCCGACCCCAACGCGGCCCCGCGGGCCCCGAAGCCGCAGCGCCAGCCCGAGTGAGGCGGATTTGTTCGACATAGCCGCATAAATCCGCCTCACCTCGCTGGGTGAGGCGGATTCGTACGACATAGGCGAACAAATCCGCCTCACTCGGATTGCCGCGGCGGCTCGCGCGCGGCCCGGGGCTCCGCGCGGCGCCCCCTAGATTTGAGTCCCGGATGTCGCTGCGCCCGCTGCTCGACCTGGCAACCGACGACGAGGCGTATCTCGCAGTCGCCGACGCGACCCGCTCCGGCGGGGCGACCGCGCGTGTCTCGGGGGCGATCCAGCCGTACGTGGTGGCCGCGCTCGCCGAGGACGCGCTCGCCGGCCGGCCGCTGCTCGTGGTCGTCGCCGACGACGTCGCCGCCCGCGAGTTCGCGCGCGACCTGCGCGCCTACCTCGCCCCGCGCGCCGTGCGCCACTACCCGTCGCGGGGAACCGGCTACGCCTCGCAGGTCGCGCCCTCGCCGCACCTGGTCGGCCTGCGCATCGCCGCGCTCGACGCGCTCGCCGGCCGCAGCGCCGCGGACGGGGGCGCCCCGGTCGTCGTCGCGAGCGCCATCGCGCTCGCCGAGACGGTCCCGGAGCCCGACCTGCGACCCGAGGGCTTCGAGCTGCGCGTCGGCGAGGACATCGACCTCGACTTCGCCGCCGAGCTGCTCGTCGACGCCGGGTACGAGCGCGTCGACCAGGTCGAGGCGCGCGGCCAGTTCGCGATCCGCGGCGACATCCTCGACGTCTTCCCGGCGACCGAGGACCGCGCCACCCGGATCGAGCTCTTCGGCGACGAGATCGAGTCGATGCGCTGGTTCTCGACGTTCACGCAGCGCTCGCTGGGCGAGATCGACGCGGTCGAGCTCGCCCCGGCCGCCGAGCTCGCCTCCGAGCACCGCGAGGCAGCGGCGCTGGCGCTCGACGACGAGGAGTCCGAGCGGCCGCCGATCGCCGAGCTCGTGCCCGTCGACCGCTTCCGCGCGCCCCTGGAGATGATCTCCGCGGACACCGCGGTCGTGATCGCGGGCGAGGAGGACATCGAGCCGGCGCTGCGCGACCACTGGGACGACGTCACCGCGGCGATGCACACCGACGACGCGCGCCGCTTCTACGTCGACGTCGCCGGGCCGCTCACCGAGCGCGCCGCGCTGCGCCTGCGCGCCCCGCGCGACACCGAGGGCGGCGCCTCCGAGCCCACGATCCGCGCCCAGGCGGCGGTCTCGGCGGCCCGCTCGCTCGCCGAGGCCGAGGGCCAGCTCGAGCGCGAGCTGGGCTCCGGCTACCGGGTCGTCGTCGCCTTCGAGCACCGCGGCGAGGCCGAGCGCTCGCGCTTCAACCTGAAGCGCCTCAGCGCGCGCCTGCTCGACGGCGCCCCGCCCGGCCCCGACGGCCAGTGGCCCGCCGAGCTCGCCTTCGCCGAGGCGTCGCTGAGCGAGGGCTTCGTCGCGCCCTCGCTGCGGCTCGCGGTCTACCCCTGGCGCAAGCTCGTCCACCGCCGGCGCCCGGCCAGGCCCACGGTCAAGGGGTCGCTGGCCTCGATGGCGGAGCTCCGCGTCGGCGACTACGTCGTCCACGAGGACCACGGCATCGCGCGCTTCGCCGGTTTCGAGACCAAGACCGTCGGCGGGATCACCCGCGACTACCTGGAGCTCGAGTACAAGGGCGGCGACCGCGTCTTCGCGCCCACCGAGCAGCTCGCGAAGATCACCCGCTACGTCGGGGTCGGCAGCGAGACGCCCCAGCTCTCCGCGCTCGGCTCCAAGCGCTGGGACGCGATCAAGGCACGCGCGCGCCGCGCCGCGCAGGAGCTCGCGGGCGAGCTGCTGAACCTCTACGCCGAGCGCGCCGCCCGCAAGGGCCACGCCTTCCCGCCCGACGGCGAGTGGTCGCTCAAGCTCGAGCAGGACTTCCCGTACCGCGAGACGGCCGACCAGCTCGAGGCGATCGAGGCCACCAAGGCCGACATGGAGTCCGAGCAGCCGATGGACCGCCTGATCTGCGGCGACGTCGGCTACGGCAAGACCGAGGTCGCCCTCCGCGCCGCCTGCAAGGCCGCCGAGGACGGCAAGCAGGTGATGATGCTCGTGCCCACGACGGTGCTCGTCCAGCAGCACCTCGGCACCTTCCGCGAGCGCTTCGCCGACCTGCCCTTCGAGATCGAGGGCATCTCGCGCCTGCGCAAGCCCGCCGACGTGCGCGACGTGCTCCAGCGCTTCGCCGACGGCCAGGTCGACATCCTGATCGGCACGCACCGCCTGCTCTCGCGCGACGTCCGCGCCAAGGACCTGGGCCTCTTGATAATCGACGAGGAGCAGCGCTTCGGCGTGCGCCAGAAGGAGCTCCTGCGCCAGCTCAAGCTGCGCGTCGACGTGCTCACGCTGACGGCGACGCCGATCCCGCGGACGCTCCAGATGGGCCTCGCCGGCCTGCGCGACATCTCCGTGATCGAGACCCCGCCCGAGGGCCGCCGCCCGATCCGCACCTACGTCGGGCCGTACGACGAGGAGCTCGTGCGCCGCGCGATCGAGCGCGAGGTGGGGCGCGGGGGGCAGGTGTTCTTCCTGCACAACCGCGTCGAGACGCTGCACGAGACCGCCGAGCGCCTGCGCGCGCTGTGCCCGGGCGTGCGCTTCGCGGAGGCGCACGGCCGCATGGACGCGGCGGAGCTCGAGACCACGATGCTGAGCTTCTTGCGCGGCGACTTCGACTGCCTGGTCGCGACGACGATCATCGAGTCCGGCCTCGACATCCCGCAGGCCAACACCCTGATCGTCGACCGCGCCGACCTGCTCGGACTCGCGCAGGCGTACCAGATCCGCGGCCGCGTGGGCCGCTCGAAGGAGCGCGCCTTCGCCTACATGCTGCACCCGGCCGAGGAGCAGCTCTCGCCCGAGGCCGCCGCCCGGCTCGCGACGCTCGCCGACCACACCGAGCTCGGCTCGGGCTTCGCGATCGCGATGCGCGACCTGGAGCTGCGCGGCGCCGGCGATCTGCTCGGCGAGGAGCAGTCGGGCCACGTCGCGGCCGTCGGCTTCGAGCTCTACCTTGCGATGCTCGAGGAGGCGACGGAGGCGATGCGAACCGGCCGGGCCGAGGAGGCGCCCGAGTCGGGCGTGCGCCTGGACATCGACGTGAGCGCCTACGTGCCAAGCGACTACATCCCGTACGAGGCCGCGAAGATCGAGCTGCACCGCCGCATCGCCGGCGCCCGCGAGACCGGCGAGCTGCGCGCGCTGGCCGAGGAGCTGCGCGACCGCTTCGGCGAGGTGCCCGACCCGGTGAACGCCCTGCTCGAGCTCCAGCGGGTGCGCCTCGAGGTCGGCCGCCTGGGCGCGCGCGTCGCCGAGGTCCGCGGCGGGCGGCTCTCGATCTCGCCGCTCGAGCTCACCTCGGACCAGGTGGCGGCGATCCGCGAGGAGATCCCCGAGGCGATGTACGAGACCTCGAAGCGCACGCTCTCGCTGCGGGTGCCGAGCGATCCGGGAGAGCGGCTCGCCGCCGTGCAGGGGCTTGTCGACGCGCTCGTCGCCGCTAGCTCGCGCGCGACGCTCGGAGTTGGATAGGGTTCCCGGCCGTGCGTGGGAATAGGAGGAATCGCAGAAGGTTGGTCGCGGTCGTGCTCGCGGCCGCGTTGGTGTTCGCAATTGCCATCGTCGGCGTGACGAGCGGCTTCGGTGGCCCCAGCCTCCCGGAGGGGGACATCGCCTTCGTCGACGGCATGGACGGCGGCGACATCACCCAGGAGGACTTCGACCGGGCCTTCGAGCAGGCGGCCGCCCGGCAGGGCCTGAAGCAGGCGCCCGAGCCCGGCTCGCCGCAGTACGACGTGATCAAGGAGGCGGCGATCGGCGACCTCATCCTCAGCCGCTGGGTCGAGGGCGAGGCCCAGGAGGCCGGGATCGAGGTCAGCGACGGCGCCGTCCAGGACGAGCTGGACCGCATCCGGGAGGAGCAGTTCGGCAACGACAAGGAGTGGAGCCGCTTCCTCCGCCAGCAGAAGTACACCGAGGAGGACGCGCTCGCGCGTGTCCGCCTCCAGCTCCTCTCCACGCGCATCCAGGAGATGATCCTGGGCGACGAGCCCGACGTCGAGGACGAGGAGATCGAGGAGTACTACGAGTCGAACATCACGCAGTTCCAGACGCCGGAGACGCGTGACGTCCGGGTCATCACCACGCGCAAGCGCGAGGACGCGCAGGCGGCCTACGACCTGGTGAGCGGGGACGACTCGCCCAAGGGCTGGAAGAAGGCGGCCAAGCGCTACTCGACCGACGAGGCCACCGCCAACACCGGCGGGCTGCGCCAGGCGGTCGTCGAGGGCCAGAACGAGGCCTCCCTCGACCAGGCGATCTTCAGCTCGCAGCTCAACGAGATCGTCGGGCCGATCGAGGGCGACTCGAACAACTTCTACGTCCTCAAGGTGACCAACATCACCGAGGCGAACACGCAGGAGCTCGACGACCAGACCCGCGAGCAGATCCGCCAGACGCTGGTCGCGCAGCGCCAACAGGAGCTCGGCACCCGGTTCCAGACGAACTTCACGACGAAGTGGACGTCGCGCACGGTCTGCGCGGACGACTACGTGAACGAGCGGTGCAGCAACGCCGAGCCGCCGCCTGACGCCTGCACCGGCGACGACGACGGCGAGGAGCCGCCGCCCGACGCGGAGGGCAACCAGACCGACGAGATCCGCTGCCCGGCGTTCGTCCCGTCGATCCGCCCGGTCGAGCCCGGGACGGCTGGCCAGATCGGCGCGGTCGGTCGCCCGCAGGGCCCGATCACCAGCCGGGAGCCCGTGGCGCTCCCGGCGGGCCTGGACCTGCAGGGACTCGGCGGCTGAAGCTGAGCGAGCGGGACGACGAGCGCTTCCCCGCGGCCGAGGCGCTGGCGCGCCTCGATGAGATCACTCGGCGCCTGCGCATCGAGTGCCCTTGGGACCGCGAGCAGGACGAGCGCTCGATCGTCCCGCACACCGTCGAGGAGGCGTACGAGCTAGCCGACGCGGCGGCGGGCGGCGACGACGCCAAGCTGCGCGACGAGCTCGGCGACGTCCTCTTCCAGGTGTACTTCCTCGCGCTCCTGCTCGAGGAGCGGGGCGCGGGGAGCCTCGCGGAGGTCGCCGAGGGGATGAGCGCCAAGCTGATCCGGCGCCACCCGCACGTCTTCGCGGAGAGCGAGGCGCGCGAGCTGCTCGCCGGCGACCCCGAGACGGCTCGGGACGTCCTCTCCAACTGGGACCGCATCAAGCGCGAGGTCGAGGGGCGCGGCAACGACGACCCGTTCGCCGACGTGCCCGAGAACCTGCCCGCCCTGCTATACGCGCGGAAGGTCCTGCGCCGGGCCGACCCCGATGGCGGAGGGACGCCGCCCAAGGGCGAGGCCCGCGACCGGGCCGAGCGCTGGGTGGGGGAGCTCCTGCTCGAGGTCGTGCGGATCGCGCGGCGCCTGGGCGTCGATCCCGAGCTGGCGCTGCGCCAAGCGGCCGACCGCTTCCGCGAAAACGCGCGCCGCGCCTAGCCGTGACACAATGCCGCCCGCGCCCGCGCGCTTCCGATGCGGGCGCTTGTCACGTAAGGACTTATGGCGAAGATTCAGAAAATTCACGGCAGGCAGATCCTTGATTCCCGCGGCAACCCGACCGTCGAGGTCGACGTTGCCCTCGACTCCGGCGCGACGGGCCGCGCCGCCGTCCCCTCCGGGGCCTCGACCGGCGAGTTCGAGGCCACCGAGCTGCGCGACGGCGGCGACGCCTGGAACGGCAAGGGCGTGAGCAGGGCCGTTGCGAACGTCAACGGCGAGCTCGCCCAGGCGCTCGCGGGCGCGGACGCTACCGACCAGGAGGGCATCGATCGCCGCATGATCGAGCTCGACGGGACCCCGAACAAGTCGCGGCTCGGCGCCAACGCGATCCTCGGCATCTCGCTCGCGGTCGCGCGCGCGGCGGCGGCCGACGCGGGCGTGCCGCTCTACCGCTACGTCGCCGGCCTGGCCGGCGCGGGTGAGCCCAGCGTCCTGCCGGTGCCGATGATGAACGTCCTGAACGGCGGCGCGCACGCCGACAACAAGGTCGACTTCCAGGAGTTCATGATCGTCCCGACGGGGGCCTCGACCTTCTCCGAGGGCCTGCGGATGGGCGCCGAGGTCTTCCACGCCCTCAAGCGCACGCTGCACGACCGCGGCCTCGCCACCTCCGTCGGCGACGAGGGCGGCTTCGCTCCCGACCTCGACTCCAACGAGGCGGCCCTGGAGGCGCTCGTCGCGGGCATCGAGGCGGCCGGGTACAAGCCGGGCGAGGAGGTCAACATCGCCCTCGACCCGGCGACGAGCGAGGTCCACTCCGACGGTGCCTACGTGCTCGAGCACGAGGGCCGCACGCTCTCGCCCGAGCAGATGGCCGACTACTGGGCCTCGGCCTGCGACCGCTTCCCGATCATCTCGATCGAGGACGGGATGGACGAGGAGGACTGGGACGGCTGGAAGCTGCTCACCGACCGGATCGGCTCGCGCTGCCAGCTCGTCGGCGACGATTTGTTCGTCACCAACCCGGAGCGCCTGCGCCGCGGCATCGACGCCGGCGTGGCGAACTCGATCCTGATCAAGGTCAACCAGATCGGCACGCTGTCGGAGACGCTGGAGGCGATCCGCATCGCCCGCGAGGCGGGCTACACGGCGGTCATGTCGCACCGCTCCGGCGAGACCGAGGACACGACGATTGCCGACCTGGCCGTCGCCACCGGCGTGGGCCAGATCAAGACCGGCGCCCCGTCGCGCTCGGACCGCGTCGCCAAGTACAACCAGCTTCTGCGTATCGAGGAGGAGCTCGGCCAGAACGCCACCTACAAGGGCATCTCGGCTTTCGCTGGCGCCGGCAGGTGATCCGCCGTCGGCGTTGAACCGATCATGCGTGAGCTCACGCGCGTATCGGATTGCCCCAAGAAGCAGCGCTCGGCGCGGCTCGCGGATCCACTGGGATCGGGTGGGCCGCGTCGCGCTCGTTCTGGTGCTGTTTGCCATCCTCGTCCTGTACGTCAACCCGGTCGTCAACTTCATCGACGCCTATCGCGACTCGAAGGCGGAGAGCGCGCAGCTCGCCGAGTTGCGGCGGGAGAACGAGCGCCTGCGCGAGCGCGCCGCGACCCTGACCCAGCCGGACGCCGCCGAGCGCGGCGCGCGCAAGCTCGGCATGGTCGCTGCGGGCGAGGGCTCGGCGATCGTGAAGGGGCTGGGCGACTAGCTCGCGCCGCTCGCCGGGAGACCCGGCGGTGAGCCCCACCTTCGCCCCCGCCTCCGAGCGCGTCCTCGGCCCGGGGGAGTACCTGCTCGGCGCCGCGGTCCTGGCGCTCACGCTCGGCGCGCTCGCGTTCGCCGCCGTCCGGCTGCGCCGCGCGCTCGTGCCCGCGTGGTCGGGTTCGCCCGCGCTCGTCGTCGACGTCGTGCTCGTCCTCGCGCTCGCGCTCCTGCTCGGCGAGCTGCTGGGCACGTTCGAGCTGTTCACCAGGTGGGGTTATCTGGCCGGCGCGCTGGTCGTGGCCGCGCTCGCGCCCTGGGCCGCCGGCGAGGTGGCGCGCCGCACGACGCCGGGCGGCGCCCCGCCCGCGCCGCCGCACGCGCGCTACGCCATGCCGATCGTCGCGGTCGTGGTCGCGCTGGTCTTCGCCGGCTGGGCGATCCCGACGCTCACCGGGATCGCGGGCGGCATGGGGCGCGCCGACTCGCTCTGGTACCACATGCCGCTCTCGGCGCGCTTTCTGCAGACGGGCGACACCTGGGGCTACAACTTCTTCGACCCGATCTTCTTCGCCCACTTCTACCCGGCGAACTCGGAGCTCTGGCACGCGATCCCGCTGCTCGCCTTCGAGCGCGACTTCGTCTCGCCGGTGCTGAACCTGGGCTTTCTGGCGCTTTCCCTGCTCGCCTGCTGGGCGATCGGGCGCCCCTACGGGGTGGCGCCGCAGGCCCTGCTCGGCGGGGCCGTCGTGCTGGGGGCGGAGACGATGACGGACTTCCAGGCGGGCGAGGCGCTCAACGACATCGTCGGCGTCGCGCTGCTCCTGTGCGCGGCGGCCGTGGTCGCCAACTCCGCGCGCGCGTCGCAGGAGGGCGGGATCGGGGGCGGAGCGCTGCTCGTCGCGGGCATCGCGGTCGGCATGGCGGCCGGCACGAAGCTCTCGTTCGTCGCGCCCGCGGTGCTGTTCGCGCTCGCGGTCGCCGTCGCGAACCCGCGCGGCCTGCGCGCCCGCGCGGGGCTGATCATCGCCGTGGGGGCGGCGCTGGGCGGCGGCTACTGGTACCTGCGCAACCTCGTCCTCACGGGCAACCCGCTGCCGCTCACCTCGTTCGGGCCGCTGCATTTGCCCTCGCCCGAGCGCGCCTTCGAGCTGCGCCCCGGCTTCCCGGTCGTCCACTACTGGAACGACACCGAGGTGTGGCGCGAGTGGTTCTTCCCGTACCTGGCGGAGGAGCTCGGGCCGCTGTGGCCGCTGGTCTTGATCGGCACGGTCGGAGGCGGCATCTACGCCGCCTGGCGCGGCGGCGACGCCGTGCTCCGCGCGCTGGGCGCGGTCGCCGCGCTGACCGCCGTCGCGTACGTCTTCACGCCGCTCACCGCGGGCGGGGAGGAGGGCGAGCCGATCTCGTTCGAGTGGAACATCCGGTACCTGGCGCCCGCGGTGGCCGTCGGGCTCGCGCTGCTGCCCTGCCTGCCCGCCCTGCGCTCGACGCCCCGCCGCCGCGCGGCGGCGCTCGGCGCCTTCGCGCTGCTCGCCGCGGTCACCACGCTCTCGATCGTGCAGTGGCCCGAGGGCGGGCACCGCAAGGGGGCGATCGCGACCGGCGCGCTCGTGCTCGGGCTGTTCGCGGCAGCCGCCTTCGCGCGCGGGCGCGGCTGGCTCGGCCCCGCCGCGACGCGCGGGCGGCTGCTGGCGGTCGCCGCCGCCTGCCTGGCGGCGCTCACCGCCGCCGGGTTCGTGATCGAGCGGCACTACCTGGAGCGGCGCTACTCCAACCTGAGCCCGCAGCTCAACATCGCCGAGGCGGTGCGCTGGGCCCGCGACCTGCGCGATGCGCGGATCGCGATCTCGGGCGTGCGCGGCGTCTTCAACCAGTACGCGTTCTACGGCACGGACCTCTCCAACCACGTGCAGTGGCTCGGGATCGAGGGGCCCGAGGACGCGTTCCTGCGGATCCCCAACTGCGCGACCTGGCGCGAGCAGCTGAACGCGGGCGACTATGACTTCGTCGTGACCATGTACGACCCGTACGACCCGCGCCGCGGCGGCCTCACCGACACCAAGGAGGCGCTCTGGACGCGCACCGATCCCGCCGCGCGCGAGGTGCTGCGCGACGGCCCGGTGAGCGTGTTCGCGATCGAGGGCGAGCTCAACCCGGAGCGCTGCGCGGGCATGCCCGACCTCTCCGCGCCCGAGCTCAACGGCGACTCGGTGAACCTCGTGCCCCACGCCAACCAGCCGCCGCCGGAAGCGGGGAGGGGGTCGTGATCCCGACCTGGGTGAGCGCGGCCTTGGTCGTGCTCGCCGCGCTCGCGGTCGGCGCCGCGGCGCTCACGGCCCTCGGCGCGCGCCGCTCCGGCCCCGCGGCTGGCGCCGTGGGGTTCGCCGTGCTCGTGACGCTCGCGCCGGTGGCCGTGCGGCTCCCCGGCCGCGGGGCGACCGCGGGGGCGCTCATCGCCGCGCTCGCCGTCGCCTGCGCCGCGTGGGCGTGGCGGCGCCGGGAGCGCGCGGGGGAGGGGAGCGACGCGCGCGTCGCCGTCGCGGCGGCTGTCCTGGTCGTCGCCGTTGCCTCGCTGCCGTTCCTCTTCAACGAGCGCACCGGCGTGCTCGGCGAGGGCATCTACACGAACGACCACGCCGCGCAGCTCTACTGGGCGAGCTGGCTCGCGGACGGGTTCGGGCCGCAGCCGAGCGCGGTCGCCTTCGGCTACCCGATCGGGCCGCAGGCGCTGGCCGCCGCGACCTCGGCGCTCACCGGCATCAGCCTCGTCGCGGCGTTCAACGGCCTTCTGCTCGCGATCGCGGCGCTCACCGCGCTGGCGGCGCTCCCGGCGCTCGGGGAGCTTCGCCCCTGGGCGCGGGTCCCGGTCGCGGCGCTCACGGCGCTGCCGTACCTGGCCGCCTCTTTTTTGGCGCAGAGCGCCTTCAAGGAGACGGCGATGGCCCTGTTCGTGGTGGCCTTCGCGGTGCTGCTGGGGGCCCGCGAGCTCAGCGCCCGCGTCCGCGCCGGCGCGATCGTGCTCTTGGGCGCGGGCGCGGTGTTCACCTACTCGGTCCCCGGCCTCGCGTGGTTCGCGGTCGCGCTCGCGATCTGGCTCGCGGTCAAGCTGCTCGCCGGGGAGCTGCGCGAGCCCGTGCGCCGCACGACCGCCGCGCTGCGCCGCCACCGCCGCCTGGTCGCGGCGGCCGTCGTGGTCGCGCTCGGGCTCGCCGCGGTCGCGCTCGGGCCGACGCTCGAGTTCGTGCGGCGGATCGACGACATCGGCCTCTCGCGCGGCCGCCTGAGCTCACCGGTGTTCCCGGGCGAGGCGTTCGGCATCTGGCCGGAGGGGGACTTCCGGATCGTGCGCGGCGAGGTCCCGGGGGCGCTCCTCGCCAGCGGGTTCGCAGGGCTGTGCGTGCTCTGGGCCGGGCTTGCGACCGCGCGCCGGCGTGAGTGGGCCCTGGCCTCGGCGCTCGCCGCCGCGGGCCTGGTCTACGTGGTCGCCCGCCCGTTCGCTGAGATCCACGTCGAGGCGAAGGCGCTCGCCGTGCTCGCGCCGATCGCGATGCTCGTCGCCCTGCGCCGGCTGCTCGCGCCCGCCCGGGACGCCCTCGGGCGCGCGCGCCTGGCCGTCGGGGTGCTCTTCGCCGTGCTCGCCGCCGGATCGACCCTGCTCGCGCTGCGGGCGGCGCCCGTGGGCTTCGACGGGCGCCAGCTCGCCCTCGAGCGCCTGGCGGAGCGCGCCGCGGGCGAGCGGCTCGTCTTTCTTGGCGTGGACCGGTTCGCGGGCTACTACCTGCGGGACACGCTGATCCAGAGCCCCGCCGGGTTCGTCCCGCCGAAGGTCGGCGCCCGGCCCCAGAAGGCCTGGCAGCTGGGCGGAGCGGCCGACTTCGACACGCTGCGCACGGGCCGGCTCGACTCGTTCGACTACGCGATCACGACCGCGGCGGCCTACGCCTCCTCGCCGCCACCCAACTGGCGGCCGGTCGCACGTGACGGCGACTACGTGCTCTGGGAGCGCAGCGGGCGCGGGCCGACGACGCTCGTGCTGCCGGGCGAGGGCGGCGACCCGGGCGTGATCTTCGACTGCGAGGACCGGCACGCGAGGGCCGCGCAGCGCCGCGGCACGGCGATCGTCCTCGCCGAGCCCGTCGCGCTCGAGGACGGCGCGTGGGAGCCCGCGCGCGCCTTCTCGGCGCCCGGGGGCGCGTCGGCGCGCGTCCCGCTCGAGCCGGGGAGCTGGCGCATCTCGCTTCAGTACCACAGCCAGGTGCCGCTCACCGTGTACGCCAACGGCAGGCCCGTCGCCGAGCTGCCGCCCTCCCTGGAGGGCATCTACCTCGCGCAGGAGGGTCGCGGCGCGTTCTGGCCCGCCGGCGAGGTGGAGGTGGCGGGCGACGTGCCCGAGGACGTCGAGGTGGAGGTCCGGGCGGCCGCGCCGTCGGGCCTGCAGCGCCTGCTCGGGGTAGAGCGGCGCGTTTGGCTGGGTACCCTCACCTTCACCGCCGAGGCCGAGCCGACGGAGGTTCCCATCGGCGAGGCCTGCGGCCGGTACGTCGATCGCCTGGTTCCCGGCAGGTAACCCCATGAGCAAGACCGATTCCGCAAACGCCGCGATCGGCGCCGACGAGCGGCGCCCTGTGCACGTCACGCACGTTCCGCCGCGCATCGAGCGGAACCGCCCGACGCGCCCCGACGAGATCGCGCCGATCGTGTTCGTGGGCGGCACCGGGCGCAGCGGGACGCACGTGCTCGCGCGGCTGATCGGCCGCAACAGCCTCTACTGCACGATCCCCGTCGAGTGCCGCTTCCACGTCGACCCCGACGGCTTCCCGGCGCTGCTCGCGGGCGAGGTCTCCAAGAGCCGTTTCCTGCGCCGCATGCGGGGCTTCTGGTGGCGGGGCTTCCAGACCAACCGGATGCGGGGCATGTACCGCTTCATCCCGAAGGAGCGCTACGACGCGGCGCTCGCCGCGTTCGACGAGCGGTTCGACGGCGACCCCGAGGGCGCCTGCCGGCAGCTGTTCTTCGACCTGCTGATGGCGCGGGCGCGCGACCGCGGGCTCCACGGCATCGTCGAGCAGAGCTGCGACGTCATCGCCCAGGCGCCGACCCTGGTGCGCCTCTTCCCGGAGGCGAAGTTCATCCACGTGGTCCGCGACGGGCGCGACGCCTCGGCGTCGCGGGTCTCGCAGACGCGCGGGCTCGTCTACCCGCGCACGCGCCGGCAGGGCCTCGAGTGGTGGGAGAAGCGGATCCGCGCGATCGACGCCGGCGCGCGGGCCATCCCCGAGGGCCGGTTCTTGGAGGTCAGCCTCGACGAGCTCGTCGAGGGGCCGCGCCGCGGGGCCCTGGTCCCGATCGCCAACTTCGTCGGGGTGCGGCCGGGCCCGCGCCTGCGCCGCTTCTACTTCGGCCAGATGCGGGCCGACAGGGGCAATTTCGAGCGCTGGCGCCGCGACATCTCCGCCCGCAAGGCGGCCGACATCGACGCCCGCTACCGCGCCGCGCTGGAGCGTCTGGAGGCGGACGGGATAACCTGCGCTCCGCTCCTGCGCCGCACCTACGAGCGCCGGCGCCAACGAGAACTGGACAAGGGATGACGAGCGAGCCGAAGACACCAACGCCGATCGTGTTCGTTGGCGGCACGGGCCGCAGCGGCACGCACATCATGGCCGAGCTGCTCGACCACCATTCGACGCTGTACTCGGTGCCGATCGAGTGCCGCTTCCACTGCAACCCGAAGGGGCTCGCCGACGTGGTGACCGGCCGGGCGACGCCGCAGGACTTCCTCGAGAAGCTGCGCGGCTACTGGTGGCACCGCGTGCGCGTGGGCGACCGCGCCTTCGTGCGGTTCAAGTGGCGCGCGCGCTTCCGCCGGGTCGACTCGGAGGTGCGTCCGCGCGGCCTGCACAAGATCGTCCCGCGCGAGCGCTTCGAGGCCGCCGCGGCGCGCTTCGAGGAGGCGACCGCCGGGCTGCGGCCGCCCGCGCCCGGGGAGGAGCCCGACCCCGCGCTGGTCGCGGCCTGCAGGCGCATCTACCTCGACCTGCTCGCGCCGCTCGCCGAGGAGGCCGGCAAGCCGGGCCTGGTCGAGATGAGCTGCTTCACGATCGCCTCGGCGCCCGGCCTGCAGCGGATCTTCCCCGAGGCCCTCTTCATCCACTCCGTGCGCGACGGGCGCGACTCGGGCTCCTCCAAGGTCTCGCTGCGCGAGAAGGAGCACCACCCGACCGACCAGCTCAGCGGCATCGAGTGGTGGGAGGGGCGCCTGCGCCTCGCCGAGGAGGGCACGCGCGGGATGGCCGACCGCTCCAAGCTGCACATCGTCTGCCTCGACGAGCTGGTCTGGGGCGACCGCGACGCCTCGTACGAGGGCGTGCTCCGCTTCCTGGGGATCGAGGACGAGCCCGCGATGCGCGCGTTCTTCAACGCGGAGATGAACGCCACGAACGCCCACCGCGAGCGCTGGCGCAAGGGGCTCGACGAGGCCGGCCAGCAGCGCGTTGTCGAGCGCTACGAGGCGGCGCTCGAGCGCCTCGAGCGCGAGAACTACAGCGTCGCCCCGATCCTGCGGCGCAACTACGAGCGCGGAGCGCGCCTGGCGGCCAGCGGCCAGGGCTGACCGTGGAGGCCGTCTTTCTGGGCGGCGCGCGCGGGGCGCCGACGTCGCTCATCGCGGGGGCTCTCGCGGGCGCCGCCGGCTGGGTCGAGGCGCCTCCCGAGTGGGGCTTTCACGTCGAGCCGGGCGGGCTGATCGACGTGGTCGAGGGCCGCGCGAGCCTCGCGGGCTTCGCCGAGCGCGTGCGCGGTGCCTGGTGGGAACGGGGGGAGCGCCCGCTCGCGTCGGTGCGCTCCGCCGAGGAGCGCGACGAGGCCCTGGAGCGCTTCCGCAGCGACTACCCGCGGGCGCCGCTCGAGGCGGCGGCCGCGCTCTACCGCGCCCTGGTCGCGCCCGGGGACGGCGCCGTGGTCGTCGACCGCCACCCGCTGGCGCTCCCCCACGCGCAGGGGCTGCGCCGCTTCTTCCCCGGGGCGCGCTTCGTGCACGTGGTCGCCGACGGGCGCCCGCTCGCCGCGGCCGCGGCGCCGGGGTCGCGGTGGGCGGCCCTGCGCGCCTGGGCCGCCGACCTGCGCCGCATCGAGGCCGGGCTGCGCGACGCCGACGACGGCGCGTCGTTCTCGCTGCCCGCGGAGAGCTTCCTGGCGGTCCTCGTCGACCCCGCTGAGCCGGGGCAAGCCCTCGAGCGCATCGCGGCCTTCCTCGGTCTCGCCGACCCGCCGCGCGCCGAGCCCGAGCCGCGGCCGCGGCTGGGCGGCGCGCTGATCGACGCGCGCTACCGCGCGCTGCTCGGCGCGCTCGCGCGCGAGGGCAACCACGCGGCGCCGCTCTTGATCTCGGCCTGGAGGCGGGCGTGAGCGCCGCCGGGCCCGGGCCCCGCAGGATCCTCTTTGTCTCGTCCAACGGCACGGGCCTCGGGCACCTGACGCGCTCGATGGCCATCGCGCGCCGCCTGCGCGAGGGGTTCGAGCCGCTCTTCGTCTCGCTCTCGGCGGCCGCGCCGATCGTCGCCGAGCAGGGGTTCGAGGTGGAATACATCGCCTCGCACGCGACGCCCACGGCGGGCAGCGACTGGCGCTGGTCGCGCCGCCTGCGCGGCCGTATGCGGGCGATCCTCGAGCAGACGCGCCCGAGCGTCCTCGTCTTCGACGGCGCCCACCCCTACCAGGGGTTCGTGGACGCGCTCGCGGCCGCGGGCGGGGCGGTGCGCGTGTGGAGCCGCCGGCCGATGTGGCTGCCGGGCTCGAACGCGGGCGCGCTCGGCCGGGAGCGGTTCTTCACGCACGTGCTGGAGCCGGGCGAGTTCGCGGCCGAGTACGACCGCGGCGCCACGGTCGCGCGCCGCGGCGAGGCCCACGCGGTCGCCCCGATCGTGTTCTGCCGCGACGACGAGCTGCTCCCCCGCGCGGAGGCCGAGCGCGAGCTGGGCCTCGCGCCCGGCCGCACGAACGTGCTCGTCGCGCTCGGGCAGGGCGAGGAGGTGCGCGGCGCGGTCCGGCGCTGCCTGGCGGCGCTCGCCGGCCGCGCCGACGTGCAGGTGGCGGCCCTGAGCTCGGCGCTCGCCGAGCTCGAGGAGGTTCCGGAGGGGGTCGTGCACCTGCGCTCGACGTACCCGATGAGCCGCTACCTGCGCGCCTTCGACGCCGTGGTCTCGGCGGCGGGCTACAACGCCTACCACGAGCTGGTCCGCTTCGGGGTGCCGGCGCTCTACGTCCCGATGAAGCGCCGCACCGACGACCAGGCGGCGCGCGCCCGCTACGCCGATGACGCGGGCGTCGGCCTCGCCGTGTCCGGCCCGGAGGCGCCCGAGCTCGAGGCGCGCCTCGCCGAGCTGCTCGACGACCGCCGGCGCGCCGAGCTGCGGGAGCGGCTCGCCGAGCGGCGGCCGGAGAACGGCGCCGAGGAGGCCGCGCGCTGGATCGAGGAGCTCGCCGCGGCCGAGCCCGGCGGGGGAGGGGGCGGCTCGCGCCGGGCGCGCTCCTCGCGCCTGAGCTGGGCGACCCTGAAGGAGGCGCCGCGGATGAGCGCGGCGATCGCCTACCAGACGGCGCTGCGCCCGTCGGCGCGCACCCTGGTGCTCGCCCCCGGCGTCGACCCCGAGCGCCTGGCGGAGGAGGTGCGGGCGCTGCTCGCGGCGGGCGAGCGCCCGGAGCGCACGCTGGTGGTGATCGACTCGCTGGAGGCCCTCAGCCCGATGCGCAGGCTGGGCGTGGGCGTCGAGCACGTCCCGGCGGCGGGCTCGCGCGCGGCCGAGCTCAGCGGGCTTGCGTGGCCGGAGTTCTTCGCCTCCCGCCTCGCGGCGATCCTCGCCGAGCGCAGGCGCCCGCGGCGGGTCGTCGAGCTCGGCGAGCGGGTGCCTCCCGGTACCCTCAACGCCCTATGAGCGTGACCTCGAAGCCCGCCTCCTCGGCCAGCCGCGACGCGGCGGACGCCCGCGGGGCGCTGCCCAACCTGATCGTGATCGGCGCGCAGAAGTGCGGCACCTCCGGGCTTCACTACCACCTCTCGCTGCACCCCGAGATCTCGATGTCGAAGCCCAAGGAGCTCAACTTCTTCATCGAGGAGCGCAACTGGCCGCGCGGGGAGGCCTGGTACCGCCGCCAGTTCGACCCGCGCGCGAAGGTCCGCGGCGAGTCGTCGCCCAACTACACGGCGTACCCCCAGCACACCGGCGTGCCGGAGCGGATGCACAGCCTCGTCCCGGAGGCCCGCCTGATCTACATCGTCCGCGACCCGCTCGACCGGATCGCCGCGCACTGGGTCCACAACTACGCCAAGCGCCGCGAGAAGGGCGACCTGCGCACGACGCTTCTGCACCCCAACACCTCGTACCTGGCGCGCAGCCAGTACGCGATGCAGCTGCAGCGCTTCCTCAACCTCTACCCGCGCGAGCAGGTGCTCGTGCTCGACCAGGCGGACCTGCTCAAGCGCCGCCGCGAGACGCTGCCCAAGGTCTTCGAGTTCGTCGGCGCGGACCCGGGCTTCTGGCACCCGGGCTTCGACCGCGAGCGCCACAAGACGTCGCGCAAGACGCGCGCGACCCGCGCCGCGGTCGCGCTCGAGCGCGCGTCGCGCACGCGCTTCGGCCGCATCGTGCCGCCCAAGTTCTGGATCGGGCTCGACTCGCGCCGGCCCTTCCGCAAGCCGATCCCGCGCCCGGACGTGCGCGAGGCGCTTCCCAAGGAGACGCTCCAGGCGCTGCGCGAGGACGCCGAGCGCCTGCGCGAGATGACCGGTCGCGACTTCCCGGGCTGGAAGATCTGGGAAGTCTGAGGGAGTTGAGGACCGGGCGGCGCTCAAGCGCCGCCCGGTGCCTGGATCAATCCTCGTCCTCGACCCGCCTGATGGTGATGCGGTCGGCCTCGATCGTCACCTCGACGGCGCGGTGGCCGGCCCAGTGCTCGGTGTAGACGGTCTCGTCCTGCACCGCCGGGTCCAGCCACAGCCCGAAGCCGTCGGTCTCGCCGTGGTCGAAGGTGCCCTGGAGCACCGCGCTCTTGCGCCGGCCACGGCCGCGGCCGCCGCGGCGCCGGCGGCGCCGGCGGCGTTCCTCGCGGTCCTCGGACTCGTCGGTGGTCTCGTCGTCTTCCGTGGCGTCCTCGGCCTCAGCGAGGAGATCAGCCTCGATCTCGGCCTCGATCTCGTCGCGGAGATCGATGTCGGTGGAGTCGTCGGCGTCCGCGCTCAGCTCGTGGCGACGGCGGAACTCGCGTAGCTCCGCGGCGGAGACGTCAAGCTGGTGAGCGATCCAAGCGTCCGTGCGTCCCTGGCGGACCCAGGCGCGGATCTGGTTGAGTTGAGAACGAAGTGGTTTACGGGCCATCGGGCGGGTGATGCTAACGGGCGTGGGCTGCGAGCGCGGCACGGCGTCGGTTGTCGGTGGCGCGGGAGAGGGTCAGCGGTTACTCTGAATCACCCGGCGTGGGCGGCCGGACTTGAGGGAGGGGTAGCCCGAACGGAGGCTCAATGCTCGTTCTCACCCGCAAGACAAACCAAAGCATCATGATCGGAGACGACATCGAGGTCTCCGTCCTTGCCGTTTCGCGCGACAAGATCCGGCTCGGGATCACCGCGCCCAAGGACGTGCCCGTCTTCCGCAAGGAGGTCTACCTCTCCATCAAGAGCGAGGAGGCCGAGGACGGCGCCGAAGCGCGCGCCAAGGTCGAGCGGGCGCTCGACAAGCTGAGCTCCTGAGGCTCGGCGCCGCCCGGGCCCGAGCCTGAAGGGCCGTCCGGCGCGGCCTGCGATGTTCGAGGTGCTGCTTGGGGCCCTGCGGCCCGGCGGGGACGGGCCGCCTAGGCGGGCGCCCCCATGAGCATGGCCAGCACCTCGAACATCACGACGACGACCGTGACCACGGTCAGCGCGAGCGCCGTGAACAGGACGCTGAAGCGGACCTTGCCGCTCTTCTGGGTGCGCTGGATCTGCCGCGCCCGGGAGCGGGCGACCGCTCGCCGACGAAGCTGCTCGCGCCGCTGGCGGTCGAGCGCCATCTCCTGCTCGAAGGCGACCTCCCAGTCGGCGAGGCTTTGACGCATCCGCATGGTTGCTGGCTGCTCCGGGAAGAGTTCTTTCTCAGGTGAAGTTGAAGGCACCGCAAGCGCCCTCCGGCGGACGGCAGCCTAACAACATGCAAGGACGACCGCAAGCGTTCCCTAACACAACGCCCAAATTCCTTAAGTGACCTTAAGCACAAGAGCCGCGCGGCGACCGCGCGGCTCTCGCTGCGAAACTGGGTCCTGGGGGGCTACGGAACCCGCGTCACCGAGCTGACCAGGGTCTCCTTGATCTGCTCGATGATCTC
>ERZ777003.443-NODE-443-length-81322-cov-18.013068_pt1 | contig 81322 bp, 70 predicted proteins | sample MGYA00374956_ERZ777003 | MGnify/ENA primary metagenome ERZ777003 (study PRJEB29302, sample SAMN06268252) | bioreactor metagenome | isolation source: Joint BioEnergy Institute, California, USA | place: USA:Joint BioEnergy Institute, California, USA | collected...
GGGTAGAGAGGCTTGATGGAGGGTAGGAAAGGTGGGTGTCCAAATAAGGGTGCAAATGAGTAGTGAAGGGTGAGGGGCGCACGATGAGGGGGCGCCGAAGGGTGGGTGTCCAATGGGCAATGGCGCGCAATGGGAAGCTATTGCCTGCCGTCAGTGGCGGCAGGATGCGTCGGCGCTGCGGAGACGCGCCAGATGGCGTTGCCGACATCGTCAGCGACCAGTAGGGCGCCGGTCGCGTCGATGGCCACGCCGACCGGTCGGCCATGGGCCTCGCCTTGATCGTTCAGAAATCCGGTCAAGATTTCTTCGGGCAGGCCGGACGGTTTGCCGTTCTCGAACGGAACGAAGATCACTCGATAGCCGCTCTTGGTCGAGCGATTCCAGGAACCGTGTTGACCGATGAACGCACCTCCTCGGTAGCGCTCGGGCAGTGCGTTGCCGTCGTAGAACGCAAGACCGAGACTCGCCGTGTGCGCGCCGAGCGCGTAGTCGGGCGCGATCGCGTTTGCTACGAGATCAGGACGCGCCGGCTCGACGCGTTCATCGACGTGTTGTCCGAAGTAGCTGTAGGGCCAGCCGTAAAATCCGCCTTCTTTGACGGAGGTCATGTAATCGGGCACGAGATCGTCGCCGATCTCATCGCGCTCGTTCACGACGGTCCATAGCTCCCCGGTCGTATCGTTCCAGGCGAGCCCGTTCGGATTGCGAAGCCCCGAGGCGTAGACGCGCGATTGGCGACGTGCCAGGTCGACCTCGAGAATGGCGGCGCGCCGTTCCTCTTTGTCCATTCCGTTCTCGCCGACATTACTGTTCGACCCGACGGTTACATAGAGTTTCGTCCCGTCGCGACTCGCAATGATGTTCTTGGTCCAGTGATGATTCAGCGGGCCTGCGGGCAGCTCCACTATCCGCTCGCCGGGGCCTGAAAGTTGCGTAGCGCCCTGCTCGTAATCGAAGCGCACGAGCGCATCGGTATTGGCCACATAGAAATCGCTGCCGACCAGCGCCATTCCGAACGGCGAGTTCAAGTCGCTCACGAATATCGTGCGTGTTTCGGCCCTGCCGTCGCCATCCGCATCGCGCAGCAAACTGATTCGATTCGCGCTCGGTACCGCAGCGCCGGCCTTCTCCATGACCTTCTGCATCGCATAGCCTTTGAGGCCTTTTTTATCCTCCGGCCGCGGCGGCGCATTCGTCTCTGCAACCAGCACATCGCCGTTCGGTAGCACGTAAAGCCAGCGCGGATGGTCGAGCTCGACGGCGAAAGCCGTAACCGTCAATCCGGAGGCAGCGGTCGGTGTCTTACCTTCAGGCCAACCCCTCGCAGGCGCAACTTCAATGGTGGGGATGAGGGATTTTTCCGGCTTGGGCAGTTGCGGAGACGGTCCATAGCCCGCGAGCTCCGAGCCGTTCGCGGGTGCCGGAAGCATCGCGAGCGCCGACGTCAGCGCGCACGCGGCAGGCAAGTTGTTCATGGGCGTTCTCCGCAGTTTCAACGCAGACGCGCCGTCTGCACGGCCCGTTCCGGGTCAGCAATCGACTCAAAGACGATTCGTGATCCGGCGCACTGCCCGGCCGGTGAGTTCGATGCATGCTCCGTGTGTCGCACACGAAATCTGCCAAGACCCATGCCGATCGATCTCATGTCAGTCGCCGCCTTCATCGGCGGTGCCGTTTGGTCGTTGTTGACGACGCAGCGTTACGATACGAAGGGATTGGAGCTCCAACGCGAGATCGTGAAGCGCGGCGCTCAGGCTCAGGGCCGAATCGTCAGGATTTGGCAGCCGCCATTGATCGGAAGCTTTCCGCGCGTCTATTTCGAATTTCAGCCGCACGGTTCGGACGAGACGATCCGGGCATGCCATGTTCATCGAGGTGCGCACGACGGGCTCGTTGCTTCGCTCCCCGCGGTCGGTACCGTCGTCTCGGTGCGCTATTTGCCCGAGGACCCGGCTCGCGCGGTCATCGCGAAGCTCGTCTCGCGCTGGACAGCCTGATCCGTAGCGCTCGCCCGAATCCCGCAAACCGAATTGTGCCGGAGAATACCTACGCGCTAAGCGCAGGGGCGCTGCACAGCGGATCGTAGCCTGGTTCGGAACCAATCCTCGGGTCCCGCCATTTCCTCACCGAGCGCAGGTTTGCGGAAGTTTAGGAGGGTCTCATGGGCGTCATCGTTTGGTTGATCGTCGGCGGCATCGTCGGCTGGCTTGCAAGCATCATCATGCGCACGAATGCGCAACAAGGAATCATTCTCAATGTCGTCGTCGGTATCGTCGGTGCATTGATCGCCGGATTCGTGATCTCGCCGCTGATTGGGATGGGCACGATCAACGATGGCATCAGTATCGCGACGGTCCTCGTATCGCTGGTCGGCGCGGTCATCCTGCTCGCGATCGTGAACTTGTTCCGCCGCGGTTCGGTACGCTGAGCCGATCTTCAGCGGGCGCGAGTACGTAGGCCGGAGAGCCGACTCTCCGGCCTTTTTCGTGTGCGCTTAAATCAACCCGGCGCGCTTCAACGCGTGATATCGGTTTACGAGCTCGATTCCTAGCCGCTGCGGCTCCGCGTCAAGCATCAGGGTGTCGCGTGCTGCAATGCGATTGAACGCATCGCGGCGTGCCTGCTCGTACATGTGTGCTGCGCCGACTTCTAGGGCAGCTTCGTTCGAAATCAGGGGCTGATTCAGCAGCTCGTCGGCAATGTTTTCGCGCAGACTCGCGGTCATGACGAGATGGCGCGAACGGAGCAGCTTCAGCGCGTGGCCGAGCTCGCTGGCATCTTCATCCCGGAAGTTCGTGATCACGATTACGAGCGAACGCTTCCGCTGGCGGGCGAGCAATGTCTGCGCGGCGCTCGAGTAGTCCGAATGCGTCGGTGTCGGCTGGACGTCGAACAGCTCACCCATCAGTGCATTGAAAGTGGCGGTGCCTTTGCGCGGCGCGAACCAGCGCTCTTCGCCGGGCGGTGTACCGAACGTCATCGCACCGACGGCATCGCCTTGTTTCAGCGCGACATAGGTGAGCAGCATCACCGCGTTCAAGACTTGATCGAAATGGGACGCGCCCGGCGTAATCTGATGCTCGTCGGCGCGCATTCGGCGCCCGCAATCGATGAGCAACATCACGGCTTGGTCGCGTTCGTCCTGGAATTGACGAACGATGGGCTTGTCGAAGCGCAATGTCGCTTTCCAGTCGATGTGTCGAATCGCATCGCCGGTTCGATATTCGGCGAGCTGCTTGAAATCCGTGCCTTCGCCGCGTTGCTGATAGGTCTTGATTCCGATCTCGGCAAGCCTCCGGTCGCCGGCGAGCCACGCATAGCGCGCGACTTGCGCGAAGTCGGGATAGACGCGGCGTTCTTCGCTCATACCGAGACGGGTCATGAGCTCGAGCAATCCGAAGCGCGATCGCACGCGCACGTCGGCCGGTTCGAACACGACGCGACCGCGTCGCGAAGGTGTCACGATGTAGTCGAGCTCGAGTTGCGACGGTCCGTTGATGACGACGTCGCGCGGCAGCCCTTCGGTTTGTAGGGTTGCATCGGCACGGTCGTAGAGCTGGAGCCGCCAACGGTCGCGGCCCCTTACCGACAGTACGAGCGTGACGGGGCGAGACACGCCGATGGCAAAAGCAGTCGGCAGCCGGCGCGTCAATGTCGGTGCGGCATCCTGCCAAGCCCGCCGTGTCAGCGCGAAATCGATGCCGCACGCGACGCACAGTGCAAGGACGAACGCGAATGCCAACCCGTTTGCCCTCGCGATCGGCATGCCGAGCAACAAGAGGGCGAGCACGACGGCGGCGCCCACGCAGAGCGCGAGAACCGTCCTGAGACTCGGATTCGGACGCAGCCGCATGTTACGCCCGCGGCGCAGGAACGCTCTCGATGACGGCGGAAAGAACTTGGTCCGTCTTGCGTCCCTCGAGCATCGCATCGGGCGCGAGCGCGACGCGATGGCGAAGCGCAGGCAGCGCGATGCGTTTCACGTCGTCCGGAGTAACGAAGTCTCGACCGGCGAGCAGTGCGGCAACACGCGCTCCGCGCACGAGCGAGATCGCACCGCGCGATCCTGCACCGAGCGCAAGCCCCGGCCATTCGCGAGTCGCACGCGCGATTCGCACCGCGTAATCGACGACACTCTCATCGACGCGCTGCTGGGCTGCAATCTGCTGCAGCGTGAGTACCGCGCGCTCATTGAGCACCGGTTGGACGTTTTCGAGCGGCAGACGATCGCCCGGCTGATCGTTCGTCGCGCGAACGACGACTGCCACTTCTTCTGCCACGCTCGGGTAATCGATCTGAATCTTCAACAAGAAACGATCGAGCTGTGCTTCGGGCAACGGATATGTACCTTCCGTTTCGATCGGGTTCTGCGTCGCCAGAACGAAGAACGGTTTCGGCAGCGGCAGGGATTGTCCTTCGATCGTGACCTGATACTCCTGCATGACTTCCAGCAGTGCGCTTTGCGTTTTGGCCGGCGCACGGTTGATCTCGTCGGCAAGCAGCACCTGCGTGAACACGGGACCGCGCACGATGCGCAGCTCGCGCGACTGCGGATCGAGCACGGCATGTCCGGTGATATCGGAAGGCATCATGTCCGGAGTGAATTGGATACGCGCATGTTGTAGCGAGAGCGCTTGCGACAGCGCCCGCACGAGCAGCGTCTTGCCGAGACCCGGAACGCCTTCGATCAATGCGTGGCCAGACGCGACGAGCGTGATGATCACTTGTTCGACGACCTCGTTCTGGCCGACGAGTGCCTGGGCGATCGCATCGCGCAGTTTCTCGAGCAGCTCTGCGGCCCGAGTGATCGTCGAGGTTTCTGTTTGCATGTCAGCTCCCAGTGCTTGATCTTGATCCTTCGTATAGGGTGCGCGCGGCGGGCATGGTGTCCCTGAGCGCACGCCGTGCGCGTTCGAGCAATGCGATCGCATGAGCGAGCTCGCTCCTGCGGCGCGACGTGTCGGATGCGAGCGCATTCCTCAATGCCCGCGGGTTGAGGCTCGTAGCCTCAGCAATCGCCTCGATGCGCTGTTCTTCAGAGAGCGTCGTATAGCGCGCGATGCGTCGGTGCGCAGTCTCATGGAGTGCGCGCACGGCCGCAGCATGAAGCGCTTTTCCGCCGCCTATGCGCAGCGTGAACTGGCCCGTTCCGCGGATTTGTTCGGCAAGCGAGCGACGCGCGCTGTCGGGCGGTGCGATGAGCGGGCCGAATCGCACGCTGCCGCGCCACAGGAATGCCGCAATGCTCAGTGCCGCGAGTACGACGACAGGTGCGCCATACAACCAGATCAATTCGAGAATCGAGGCTTGCTCGTACTCCGTCACGAAGATCACACGATCGCCGCGGCGCAGGTCCGTCGCTTCAACGAACAATTTGCCGTGATCGACCTTGGCGAGGTGCCGGTTCTCGAACGGCGTCATGTTCAGGACGGTCACGGTGCCGCGTCCAACTTCGACGCGTGCCGCCTGTAAGCCGTGTTCGTTGACATAGCCCCAGAGAATCGGCTCATCCGTGTAGAGGAAACTGATGTCGTCGAGGGTACAGACATCGAGCGACTCGCCGTCCGGAAGCTCGGTGCCGTCTTTGTTCGCGGCAATCAGCGTTCCGCACAACTCGCCTCTGATCGGCGCTCTAGAGGAGCCCGGGTCTTCTTCGTCGCTGCGTTGACGCTCGATGCCGGACCAGCTCGCAAACTCGTAGTTCCCATCGATCAGGGTGCCGTCAACGACCAAGCGGCCGCCGGTGTCCACCCACCGTTCGAGGCTTTCGCGTCGATTCTCGAGGACGTCCCAGTGCCAGTTCGAAAGCACGAGCACAGCATCGTCGGGAAGCGTACCGAGCGTACGCCGCCACTCGGTCGTGGCTCCGAGCGCTTCGGCGAACTTCTGCGCAGCGTAGAAGGGGTTTTTCGCGGCTTCGCCGCTAAGCGGCGTTGGAACGAAGGTCTCGTTCCACTCGGTGTTGTGCACGATGTAGGCAACCAGCAAGCCGATGCCGGTCAACGCGAATATTGCAAGGATGACGCGGTGCTTCATGCGGAATCCCGTGTCATCGGCGGTGCGAGCGCACGGTCGAAGCCGGCGCACAGCGCTTGCAACTCATCGGGATTCGGCTCGCGTCCGCCATAGGTCGCGCGTTGCCAGAGCGCGATCACTTGCGCGACGTATCGGTGCCGTTCCGGTTCGAGCGTGCGCGCGGCCAATGCGAGGCAGTCGCCTTCGGTGCTGGAATCGCGAACCGGCACGCCGTGCACATGAACGAGCCGCGACAACAATCCGCGATAGAGCAGGGCGAGCGCTGCACGGCGTTCGCCGCGTGCCCACGCATCGAGTACTGCGCTGCCGATGTCGTTCGGGAGGCTCTCGGGACGGATGTCCAGATCGCGTACGTGCGTGGGCATTTCCGTCTTTGCGCGCGCGGGAAGATGTTTTGCATGTTTGAGCGCGCGTCCGAGGAGTACGGCGAGCGCAATGGCGAGCAGCAGACCGATGACCCACATCAGCACCCGACCGGATTCGGCGAGGAGTGCGAGCAGATTGCGTAACCATCGAGCCATGCTCGGACGTTCGTCGTTCGGACGAACGGTCTTCCAGCGCAGCTGTTTCGTGATGCGTTCCGCTTGCAAGTTCGGATCCGCCTTCAGCTCTTCTACGGCGCGTTCGATGTCTGCATCGGTCGGTCGTCCGCTCTCGGCTTGCGCATGAACGGGCACGGCGAACATCGCAAGTAGCCATAGCGCTGCAAGCGGCAGCGCGCGCAGTACGCACCCGCTGAGCCTAGCGAGCGAACGCACGTCGAAACTCCTGTTCGATGTCCCACGCCTCGAGCTCGGCGCGGCGGTTCAAATACAGCCCGAAGCCGGAGGCCACGTAAAAAGGCTCGAGTCCTGCGATGACGATTGCATAAGCGATCGCAATCGCAAGCTCGACCTGCGTCTCCTCGTCGTTCATGAACAGTGCCGAAAGATCCGGCTCCATACCCGTGGGCGCGAACCAGAAAACGAGCGAGACGAGCGCAACGACGAGCGACAGCTCGATGATGCTGTACGCATTGGTGATCAACAAACCGGTGCCGGTCGTGCCTGCGCGGATCTGACTGAGGCGTCGTCGGCGCAGGCCTGCCGCCAGACCTTCGAGCTGAAACACGGGTTGAGTGAACGAACGCCATGGCGAGAGTCGGCGGATCGTCATCGTGCTCGAGAGCTGCGACCACCAGACGTGTCGCTGCGCCCGCAAAAGATCCGCGACTGTCGTGCGTTGCGCGAATGCAGCGCGAGATAGCACGAAAAGCACCGTGCGGTCGAGCCACGGTTTGAGCCACCACATGAGCAGTGTGGGGAGCCAGGTCGCCAGCTCGAAACACGCGAGCGAGATGGCAATGACGGGAAGGGCGGCGGTCAGATAACACGCGTACACCTGCCGGGCGACGCTTTGGCACAAGCGCACGCCGAGATCCGCGGCTTCCATGTTGCCGCGGCGACGCAGTTTGATTGCAAAGGCGTCAACCCGCACGGCGTCCCTGCACGGTCAGATACAAGAGAACGGCGGTCCAGCTGAACGCCGCCACGGTGTACTTGACGGCATTCGGTATCCAGCGCGCCGCCGACCAGAACGCCTCGATCCCGGCCGCGATCAGCAACATCGCAGCAACGCCGTAAACGATGACGATCGATTCGCGGGCGGCAATCACCAATGCCTGCGCACGAGCATGCCGTCCAGGCGCGAGCAGAGCGTGACCGATGCGCAGTCCGGCGGCGCCGGAGAGCACGATGGCCGTGAGCTCGAAAGCTGCGTGCGTCACGACGAAAGAGTAAAACGTGGACGACAGCCCTTTCTCGGTCAAGAAACCGGCCACCGCTCCGGCGAAAACGCCGTTGTAGGCGAGAAAGAACAGACTGCCGATGCCGACGGTCAGCCCGCTCGCGAAACATTGAAATGCGATGCCGATGTTGTTTCGGATGTACAGGCCGAACATCACCCAGTCGCTCTCCGCTCCGCGGCGTCCGATCGATTCGGCCTCGTCCGAGTACATCTGCTCGTACATCGTCGCCATTTCCGGAGGTACGACCGACAAGACGAGCTCCGGCTTGTAATAGACGAGCAGACCGATGATCAGCATCGGCAACGCGAACACGGCCGTTGCAACCCAGACGTAAGGCGCGTGGGCGCGAACGGCTCTCGGAAACTCGACTGCAAACAGTCGATACAGACGGTTCAAGCCGAGCTCGCGATGCTGGTAGATCGCTTGATGCGCGTCGGAGGTGAGCCGGTCGAGCCGTTCGACCAGATGAGCGGGGTACGATCTGGCACGCGCAAGCGCAAGATGCTCGCAGGTGCGGCGATAGAGCTCGGCAATGCGCTCGCCGGACAACGGTTTTTCATCCTGCTTCTCGCGTCGTTTGTTGCGCAGCCGCTGGAGCGCGTTTTCGAGCTCGTTCCAGTCGCGCTCATACAGTTGTTCGAACTTGAGCGGGGTCATGGCTCAACGTTTGCCGAGCAACCATTGAGCGACCGCGAGCACGCGACGCGTCACTTCAGGTCCGGACTTGCCTTCCGCACCGGCAACCGGTGCGGCGATCGCTGCCAGCTCATCGAGGCGTTCCGGCGTGAGTCTCGACGCGCGAGCCGCAAGTGCGATGATGGCCGCTTGGTCTTGCGGCGCAAGAGTACGGGCCGGCGCGAGTGGTTCGATATCCTGTTGCGCGGGTTTCGGAACGGGAAGCGGCTGATGCACGACGAGCGTTGCGGCTGCGATATCGCCGAGCCGTTTGAAGTCCTTACGCATCAGCATGCTGACGAACGCAAATCCGTACATCAGCGGAAGAAAGTCGGCGAAACGCAGCAGATTGCGTGTCAATGAAGCGGCCGGTGTGATCGGCAGGCCGTTGTCCATGACGACCTTCAATCCCAGCGCCTGCTTACCGGGCGTTGCGCCCCAGCGGCTGAGCTCGAACAGGACCGGATAGAACCATTCGAGCACGAACATGAGGATGAACAAGAACGCGAGTCGCAGCATCCCCAGTCCGGCCGATACGAACGAGGCGAGAAAAAAGATGCCGATGCGGATCGCGAAGTCGATCGAAAATGCGTAGAAGCGTGCGACGATCCCGGCCGGGCGCAGCTCGATCAAGATTCCTTCCGGCGTCTCGGCGTAGACGGCGGTGTCGAGAACAGCGTTATTCACTGCAAGCTGACAGTTGATCGTGGACAGTTGATAGCGCAAGACGCCGCCGCTGACGTGGCTTGCGGCGTCTCTATTCATCCTGTTGTCCGATTGAAAGCCGAACGCGGGTCAGCGCCGGGCTGTTCGGCTCCCAATTGTCAATTGTCAACTGTCAATTATCAATTGGAGAGAGAGCTTCGCTATCAACTGTCAACTGAACGTGTTCTTGTATCGCTCTCTCAGTACGGCTTTTTGTACCTTGCTCATGGCGTTGCGCGGCAGTTCGTCGACGATGAAGAGGCGCTTCGGGGTCTTGAAGGCGGCGAGCTGCGTTCGCAAGGTGGCGAGGACCGCATCGGGATCGACGGTTGCGCCGGGTCGCAAGGTGACAGCGGCTGCAACGGCTTCGCCGAAGTCAGGATGCGGAATGCCGAACACGGCGCTCTCGGCAACGCCGGGGAATGCATCGAGCGCTTCTTCGATTTCTTTCGGATAAACGTTCAGGCCGCCGGAGATGATCAGGTCTTTCGCACGGCCGATCAGCCGCAAATAACCATCGTCATCGAACGTGCCGAGATCGCCGGTGATGAAATAGCCGTCGGCACGAAATTCAGCTGCGGTCTTCTCCGGCATGCGCCAATAGCCCTGGAACACGTTCGGACCTCTCACCTCGACGTTGCCGATCGTGCCGTTCGGTACGGGCTCGCCGGCATCGTTCGTGATGCGCACGCTGACGCCGGGTAACGGCTTTCCGACCGTACCGGCGCGGCGCTCGCCGCGCAGCGGGTTGCTGGCGATCATGCCCGTCTCGGTCATGCCGTAGCGTTCGAGAATCCGATGTCCGGTGCGCGCCTCGAACGACTCGAACGTATCGACCAACAGAGGCGCCGAGCCCGAGACGAACAGACGTACGTTGGTTACGGATGCCTTGCCGAGCTGGGGTTCTGCCAGCAGGCGGGTATAGAACGTAGGAACGCCCATCATGACCGTAGCGCGAGGAAGCGCCTCGAGCACTGCGCGAGCATCGAATTTCGGCTGCAACAGAATGCGCGCGCCGCTCAACAACGCACAATGCAGCGCGACGAACAGGCCGTGAATGTGATACAGCGGTAGCGCATGCAACAACACGTCGTCTGCCGTGAATCCCCAAGCCTCGATCAATGCTTGCGCATTCGAAGCGAGATTGCCGTGCGAGATCATCGCGCCTTTCGATCGGCCGGTCGTTCCCGACGTGTAGCAAATGACGGCGAGATCGTTCGGTGTGCGGGAGGCGACGCCGTGTTCGTGCGTTTGTCGCCGCACGAGCTCGGCAAGCGAACCTTCGCCGTCGGCACCGAGCGTCAAGCAATGAGCGACACCCGTCGAACGCGCAACCGCTGCCAACTTCTCGTACTTGCCGGGCGCAACGACACAGACTCGCGGCTCGGCATCGCCGAAGAAGTACTCGATCTCCCGTTCGACATACGCTGTGTTGAGCGGCACATAAACCGCGCCGAGCCGCAGGGCGGCAAGATAGAGTGCTACGTTTTCGACGGACTTGTCGATCTGAACTGCGATGCGGTCGCCGGGCTGCAAGCCGATTTCGGCGAGCGCGCTTGCGTACCGGCCCACGCATTGGTCGAGCGCCTGCGCCGACCACGATCGTTCACCGGCCTCGAGCACGATCGCATCGGGCCTGGCAAGGAGCGAAGCTTGAATCAACGAGTACAAATTGGACATGGAAGTGGCGTTTCGTTGCGGAGGCGGAAGTGTGCGCAAAGGTCTGGGTAGGCGCAATCGTTTGCGGAGGTGAGGCGGCGATCAGGCGCGCTGCTCATCGAACCAGCGCATGCGGTAGGCATTGATAGCTGTATCGCCCAGCTTGCGCAGCAGCCGATAGTTCACGACGGCGCCGACCGGTGCGCCCACGACGGGGAGGAGCTGCGCTAGCTTCGCTATGTCGATGTAGTCCCGATACTGTTGTTGAAACGTTCGCCAATCGAAGGCGTCGATGGAAGACGGTTTGGGCTGCGCGTGCCAGTTCGGGAGTTTTGCGAACACGTCGCGGCGGTGCTCGGCATTCGAAAACGCGAGCTGGAAGATGTAGAGCAGGTAAAGCCTTTCCGTGTATTCCTCGCCCGAATAGCCGTACAGGGCGGCAATCTCGAAAAGCAGCTTCAGTTTCAGTGTCAGCAGCAGCGGAAAGTCGGCGAGCCCGAGGAAGATTCCGCCAGCGCCAGTAACGCCGCCTTCTGCCGCGGCAGCTCTGCGAAAGAACTCGATGCGCTCGGCCACGCGCCGCTCTCGCTCTTGCAGCGTGCCGGCGGCGAGCGGCGGAGCGGTCGTGTAGCTCGAGCCGGCGAGCATCGCGCGAGTCATTCGCTCGATGATCGCGGTGATGGCCCGATGCGCTCTTTCCGGAATGACGTCGTTCAGGCGGCGCTGGACCCTGCCCGTGAGCGAGCCGAGCAAGCCGGGCGGCGCCTGCATCGTTTCTTGCCAGCGCAGCAATTCTTGACGTGCAAGTCGTTCGTACTCTGCAACCATGGCTATCTGAAAGTGCGTCAGGCGGCAGGCTGTCGAAGACGCTATGATCGTTCGAGAGTGATCGGAGCTCCAGTATCGATGCGCAACCGATTCGGCCCGGCGTTCACGACCGCCCTGGGAATGCTTCTGGCATGGGCTTCGTTCGGCGTCTTGGCCCACAACGTGGACAAGGCCGACCAGGCGTTTCTCGCCAGCGCAACCGGCATTCAGATCGTGCCATTCATTTACCTCGGCGCGAAGCACATGGTCACGGGCTATGACCACCTACTATTTCTGGTCGGCGTCATCTTTTTCCTATATCGCCTGAAAGAGGTGGCGCTGTACGTCACGCTGTTCGCGGTCGGCCATAGCGTCACATTGCTGACCGGCGTGCTCGCCCGCATCGAAGTCAATCCTTATCTCATCGATGCGATCATCGGTCTGTCGGTGGTTTACAAGGCGTTCGACAACTTGAACGGATTTCGCACGCTGTTCGGTTGGCAGCCCGAGCCGCGCATCGCAGTGCTCGTGTTCGGCTTGTTCCATGGATTCGGGCTTGCTACCAAGCTGCAGGAGCTGCAGTTGTCGCAGGAAGGGCTCGTGCCCAACATGCTGGCATTCAATGTCGGCGTCGAGATAGGGCAGTTTCTCGCGCTCGGTGCAATTCTGTTGATCATGAACTACTGGCGCAGCACCGCCAGCTTTCTGCGGCACGCTTACGTCACGAACGTCGCCTTGATGGCGGCTGGATTCGTGCTCACCGGAGAGCAGCTGACGGGTTACCTTCTGGGATGATGTCGATGCTGAACATGACTCAAGAGTCGGTCGCGCCGCCGCGCCGACAGCTCCTGCTCGGAACGACGGTTGCGTTCGTCATGGCTGCGCTCGTCCTCGTTCTGTTCGTGCTGCCTGCGGAGTTCGGTGTCGATCCGACGGGCGCAGGCCGTCTTCTCGGGCTTACCGGAATGTCCGGCGAGTCGGGAGAGATCGCCGCCCAAGTGATGAACGAGCACGATCGCAAGTATCGCAGCGCTCGCATTTTGATCGACGTGGGGCCGGGCGAAGAGCTGGAATACAAAGCGACGCTTGCTGCGGGAGAGCCTCTGCTTTACTCCTGGACGGTCGCGGGCGGTCCGGTGTATTTCGAGTTTCACGGCGAACCGACCGAAGACGAGTGGCCCGAGGACTACTATCGCAGCTATCAAATCAAGGAGAAGAGCACGGCCGAGCACGGGTCGTTCATCGCGCCTTTCACGGGGCGGCACGGCTGGTATTGGAAGAACTTGAGCGCCGAGCCGGCAACGATCACGCTCGAAGCGGCGGGCTATTACACCAAGCTTGGGCGGCTCGAGTAGTGGGAGTGAGGGAAGAGGGGAAAGGGGAAAAGGGAAAAGAACGGCGTGCGGGAAGTTGGAAAGGGGAGAGCGAGATGATCGATCACACGGGGCTGACGGTCCGCGATCTCGAGAAAAGCAAGCAGTTCTACGAACGGGCGCTCGCGCCGCTCGGCTACGCAGTAATCATGGAGATACCGGGCGGGCATGGTGTAGGCTTCGGCGAACCACCGAAACCCGACTTCTGGATCATTCGTGGCGAGCCGAACGAACCGCGTATTCACATCGCTTTCCGTGCAGCCAGCCGCGCAGTGGTCGATGAGTTTTATCGCGCAGCGCTGGCCGCAGGAGGCCGCGACAACGGACCGCCGGGCCTGCGCCCGCATTATCACCCGAACTACTACGGTGCGTTCGTGCTGGATCCGGACGGCCACAACATCGAAGCAGTGTGTCACGGAGAATGAGGGAATAAGGGAAATGGGAAAAGGGAAAAGGGAATAGATACCGCTTCCCTTCTTCTCCTTTCCTTTTCCCTTTTCCCCTTTCCCTTTTCCCTAACAACACCATGCTCCAACTCGACCTCGTCCACACACTCGCATTCGGCGGCATCGCCTTGCTCATCGGCTATGGGCTGCGCAATGCGATCCCCATTCTCGGTCGCTACAACATTCCGCCGCCGGTGATCGGTGGGCTGTTGGTCGCGCTCGTCCTGCTCGTGTGGCGCAGCTTCGGCGAGCTGCCCGTCAAATTCGACACGACGCTGCAAAGCCCGCTCATGATCGCGTTCTTCACGACGATCGGCTTCGGCGCGAGTCTCTCCTTGTTGCGTTCCGGCGGTCCGCAGGTGTTGGTGTTCCTGATCATCGCGACGGTGTTCGCGATCGCCCAGAACATTCTCGGCATCGCGGTGGCGTGGCTGTTCGGATTGAATCCGCTGTTCGGCGTGTTGACCGGTTCTGTCACGCTTACCGGCGGTCCGGCAACGGGGCTCGCCTTTGCACCGCTGTTCGAACAAGCGGGCGTGCCCGCTGCCGCATCGGTTGCCGTCGCCGCGGCAATGGCGGGCATCGTGCTCGGCGGCATCGTCGGCGGTCCTGTCGGAACCGTGTTGATCAACCGCTATGGCTTGCGCAGCACTGCCGAACGCAGCCGTATCGCGCCGGTCGCCTCCCGCAAGGCTGAGGCCGAGGCCGAAGAAGAGTCATCCAACGTCTCTGCCGAGGACAGCGCAGAAACATTCGCCGTGCTGAAGAACGTCGTTCTGGTGCTCGTGGCGATGTGGATCGGCTCCTGGGTGAGCGCATGGTTCGCGCAGCTCGGCGTCACGTTGCCCGCGTATATCGGCGCGATGCTCGTCGCCGCAGTCATCCGCAATATCGACGATCTGACGGGTTGGTTCGGTTTGTCCACACGCATCGTCGACGTGATCGGTGCGGTTGCGCTCGCGCTCTTTCTCGTGCTCGCACTGATGACGCTGCGTTTGTGGGAATTGGCAGCACTTGCGCTACCGCTCGTCGTGACGATCCTGTTGCAGGTCGTGTTGGTCGTCATCGCCGCACGCTGGCTGGTGTACTGGGCGATGGGCCGCGACTACGATTCCGCCGTGATGAGCGGCGGCTTCATCGGCTTCATGCTCGGTACGACTGCGAACGCCATGGCCGTCATGAGCACGCTCACCGAACGTCACGGTCCCGCGCCGCGCGCCTTCCTCGTCGCACCCATGGTCGGCGCGTTCTTCATCGACTTCACGAATGCGATCATCATTACGGTGACGGTGAATATCTTGGCCTGAGTGGCGTGGGCTGGGAAACGGGAAAAGGGAATCGGGAAAAGGGAAAGAGCAGTAGTGCTGCTGCTCACGGCTCACGAAGGGAAATGGAGGGATAATTGACCGTGACAATTGACACGGCAATAACCAGCCTTCTTCACGGCTCACGACGCGCAAACAATTGCTGTCGCAAGAACGCATACGCCAACGCGTTCATATACGCCGCTTGCTGATTGTTCGCCGAGCCGCCGTGGCCGCCTTCGATGTTCTCGTAGTACAGCACATCGGCACCGGCGGCTTGCATCTTCGCGGCCATTTTGCGCGCGTGTCCCGGATGGACGCGATCGTCTCGGGTTGAAGTGACGAACAGCACGCGCGGGTATTTCGTGCCCGGACGGACGTTGTGATAGGGCGAGTACTTGCTGATGTACGCCCACTCGGCGGGATCGTCCGGATTGCCGTATTCGGCCATCCAAGAAGCGCCGGCGAGCAGAAGGTGGTAGCGGCGCATGTCGAGTAACGGAACTCGGCACACGACCGCGCCGAATAGATCCGGCCGCTGCATCATGACTGCGCCGACGAGCAAGCCGCCGTTGCTGCCGCCCATGATGCCGAGATGTTTCGGCGAAGTGACTTTGCGACGAATCAAGTCCTCGGCGATGGCGATGAAGTCGTCGAAGGCACGTTGTCGATTCTCTTTGATCGCGGCGAGATGCCACGGCGGACCGAACTCGCCGCCGCCGCGAATGTTTGCGAGCACGTACACGCCGCCTTGCTCGAGCCAGCCGATACCGACGCCCGCGCTATAGGCGGGTGTGCTGGAGATTTGAAAGCCGCCGTAGCCGTAGAGCAGCGTCGGCGCGGTGCCGTCGAGCGCGAGGTCGGCGCGCGAGACCTGGAAGTACGGGACGCGCGTCCCATCCTTCGAGATCGCTTCGTGTTGCGTCACCTCGAGGCCGCGTGCGTCGAAGAAGGCGGGCGATTGTTTGAGCGTTTCGCGCTCGCTCTTGCCGACGGTTCCGAGCGCGAGCGTGTTCGGCGTCAAGAAATCGGTTGTCGTCAAGAAGTAGTCGTCGGAATGCAAAGGGTCGACTGCGCTGATTTCGACGCTGCCGAATCCCGGCACCGGTAGCTCTTGTTTGGACCAGACCCCGTTATCGAGCGAGTGCGCATAGATCCGAGTGCGGATGTTGTCGAGCACATTCACGAGCACGAAGCGGCGGGTCGTCGTGAAGTTGTCGAGCGAGCTGCGCTCGGTCGGTTCGAACAAGACGTGGAAATTGCGTTTGCCCTTGCGGAGCTCCTCCCAAGGCGTCGCGAGGAGCGAGCCGCCCCGATACACCTTGTCCGCGATACGCCAATCGTGCTTGATGGTTACGAGCAGCTGGTCGGCAAAGGTCGCGATTTGTGCATCCGCGGGCAGATCGAGACGCTCGAGCTGCTTTTCGTGCGCGAACCATTCGCTTTCGAAATACGTGATGCCCCGCCAGATGAAGTTGCGATGCACGTACTTCTCGCCGACGCGATCGACGCTCGTCCACCCGCCGACGGCAACATCGTCCGGTTTGCCTTCGAAAACGAGCTCGGCCGATTCGAGAGGCTGGCCGCGGCGCCAGAGTTTGACGAGCCGCGCATAGCCCGACGTCGTGAGCGAGCCCGCACCGAAATCCGTGCCCACATAGACGCTGTCGCGGTCTCGCCAGGCGATGTCGGTCTTCGCTGCCGGAAGACGGAACCCGTCTTTCACGAACGACTTGCTCGGAAGATCGAACTCGCGGATCACTTTGGCATCGCTACCGCCGCGCGACAGTGCCAGCAGGCAGCGATCCTGTTCGGGCTGCAGGCAGGGTCCGGAGCCGCCCCAAACCCAGTTCTCGTTCTCCTCCTTCGCGAGCGCATCGAGATCGAGCACGGTCTCCCACGCGGGCGCGGACTTGCGATACTCGTCGAGCGTCGTGCGGCGCCAGACGCCTCGCACATGGGTTTTGTCCCGCCAGAAGTTGTAATAGAAGGGACCTCGCTTGACGACATGCGGAATGCGCTCGTCGGAGTCGTAGACCGAGAGCAGCCTGGCATTGAGCGCGGCAAATCCGGGTGTTGCTTCGAGCTCGCGTGCCGTGGCGGCATTGCGTTCGCGCACCCACGCCAGTGCTCGATCGCCCTCGATCTCCTCGAGCCACAGGAAAGGATCGACGTCTTCGATTCGGGACTCGGCCATGGCAGACCATCCGTTTGCGGCCGCGACGATGGCGGCAAAGTACGCGGCGATGAGCGTATGTTTCACAGCATCCCCCGAGAGAGTCGTGATCGCTCTATTACAGGTGCTTCCAGGCGCCTGCTGCGCTCGATTGTCGCGAATGTCGGAGTGATTGTCAGCGGCGCCCCGTTCGTCCGACGCCGCGGAAGGCCATGAGTTGCTGAGTGGCCGTGTCGGCCGACTTCAGGCGGTCGTTCAGGAAGTTGACCGAGGAAAGAACTTTATGAGCGGGTAGGGGGCGGCTAACGAGATAGCCCTGCGCGAGATCGCAGCCGAGTTCGAGGAGCGTCCGCCAGCTCTCGGGTGTCTCGACGCCTTCGGCAACGACCTTGACGCCGAAGTTGTGTCCGAGATCGATCGTGGAGCGCACGATCGCCGCGTCTTCGCTGTCGCGTGCGAGGTCGACGACGAAGGATTGGTCGATCTTGATCTCGTCGACGGGCAAATGCTTGAACTGCGCCAGCGAGGAATAGCCCGTCCCGAAATCGTCGATCGAGAAGCGCACATGCTGCTCGCGAAGCTTTTCCATCACTGAGATCACTTGTCCGGGCTCGCGCATCACCGCGCTCTCGGTGATCTCGAAGATCAATCGGTGCGGCTGTGCATCGGTCATTCGCAGATGCTCGAGGATCAGATCGATCAGCTCCCGATCGAGCAGGTCGGCCGCCGAAAGGTTGACCGAGATGTCCGGGTGAAAGCCGAGACGCTGCCATTCCTGCATCTGGCGCAACACGGTCTTGAGCACCCAATTCGTGAGCAGCGCAATGTTGCCGGTTCGTTCCGCCAGCGGTACGAACTCGCTGGGCTGAATACGACCGTGTTGCGGATGACTCCAGCGCACGAGCGCTTCGAGCCCATGGACCGCGTGCGATTTCATATCGACCTTGGGCTGGTAGAAGAGCTCGAGCTCGTTGGAGTCGCACGCGCGACGCAAGTCGCCGAGAATCGCGAGCTGGCGACGATGTCGTTCGTCGCGTCCTGCTTCGTACATCGCAATCGCATCGCCGCGTTCGCCGGCGTCGTACAAGGCTTGATCCGCGCGGCGCAAGAGGTCGTGCGTCGCGTGTGCAGGGCAGACGCAAATGCCGATCTGTGCATCGAGGTGCACGGGAATTCCGTCGCACATCAACCCCGCACGGACCGATTGCAGCAGCGTGCGCGCCAGGCTCTGGCTCGCCTGCTCGCCGATGTTCGGAGCAATGAACAGGAATTCAGAGAGCGCAACGCGCGCAACGCGATCCTCGGTGCCGCAGAATCCGCGCAAGCGCTGGGCGATTTCCTGCGCGATCTTGTCCGCGAACGCGTGACCGAGCGAAGCGCGAATTCGGTCGAACTCTTTGATCTGGAGCAGGATGAGAGCGAGCGGGGCATCGGCGATTCCGCGGCGCTCGCGACTCTCGAGATATTCGCTGACCCATGCCCGATTGGGCAGTCCCGTGATCTCGTCGCGGATGGCCTGGCGCAGAATGCGCTCTTCGCGCTCGGCGAGCGTCTGTTGCATCGAGTTCAGCGTGGCGGCGACGGTATGGAATTCGCTCGGCGCATCGAGCGCGATCGGTTCAGAGTAATTGCCGGCTGCAATGCGGCGTGCTGCGTTCACGAGTTCATCGAGCGGTCTGCTCGTCGCGTTCGCCAGAACGCGCGCGATCGGAAACGCCAGAAGCAATGCGAGCAGCAGGACGCCGAGCAATGCGGTGCGCGCATACGGTCCGAGCGTGTCCTCGATCGGCTTTTGCAGTACGAGCCACAGGCTGTCGTTCGAGCCCGCGACCGGCACGAGCCGCACGACGAACGACTCGTCACCCGATTTCAGCACGATGGGTGTCGATAGCGACGTGCGGCGTGCAGCAATGGCCCGCTCCAATTCTCGATGCGGGGGTTGGGCTTGCGCATCGACGATGTGCCAACGGTGTGCGTCGTCGCGCGTGGCGAACCGGACCGGCTGTCCTACGAGCGACGAAAGCTCCCGCGCAAGCTGCGCATCTATCGCAAGTCCGAACACGACGGTGGCGACTGCATCGGAAGCATGTACCGGCGCGGCGACGAGCATGTAGGAGACGCTGCCGAGCGTCAGGCATCCCATCCATGGTGCGCCGTTTGCCGACGCGGCGAATCGTTTGATCTCCGCGTTGTTCGGATCGATCGATATCGGCGAGGAGGCGCTCAAGCGACCATCCGCGCCGATGAGCAGTGCGAGGCGGGCATCGACGCGACCGGCGCTGCTCTCGAGCGCCGCGACGATCGCGGTTCGATCGCTCGAGGCGACTGCCTCGCGGAAGGCGTCGTCGTCGGCGAGCATCGTGACTGCCTGCCGCAAGCGCTCGGCACGTGCGGACAGCAACGCATCGAGGATTCTTCCGCTCGATGCCAGATGCGCACCCGCCCGTTGGTCCGTGCGCCGATTCGTCTGGACGACGAGGGCCGTCATCGTTGCAATTTGCACGAGGACCGCGACGGCCAGCAGCAACCAGAGAATTCGCGAGCGGAAACTCGACATCCAAGACCGGCCGTAGACGTAAGGGAAAAAGAACTCTACGTAAGCGGGCTTGGCCGACCGCGCACTTCGTCACGGGACCGCGAACCAGTTCCAGCCCCGGTCTCGATGTTGTGAGCGCCTTCCTTTTCCTGACTGCTGTGCGGATTGCGGTTGTGATGCCGTTGGCATTCGTAGCCGCGATGCGTATGCGCTGCCAGATGTAAGTTTGACACCGCTCGGTGCGGGGTACGGATGATTATGACAATGCCGGCGGGCTCGGGGCGCCCTATCGAGCCCGCGTCCTCGCAAAGGTGATGCCGTGACATGTTCTTCGCGAAGTTTCGGTCATACTATCGCTCGCGAGCATGAGGCTCAGCGCCACGGCACGGCTGGGATCGGATATGTAAGAAGCACGACGAGGCGACCGCTCGCGTACGAGTCGATGTGACCGGCCAATGGCAACTTGCAACCGAAGTGCTCGAGATCGCAGGCAGCCTCGAGCAGCGTGCGGGACTTTGACTGTGTGCGTCTGCCAAGGAACGGCAAGTAGAACCAGCCGCTCGTTGGACGATCGACTGATGTCGAAATCGATTCGTCTGCGTCCGGATTTCGTCGGCTCTTCGCGTTGACCCGCTGACGCCATGCTTCCTCGCTATCGGGCTTTGATCGTCTATTCGGGGCTGCTCGCGCTGGTTGCCGGGACTTGGCTCGCCTACGAGCTGCGTCCCGACACGTACTTTCCGTCCGTTTGGGTCATTGCGCTGTGCATCGTCGCGAACCTGTTCGTTTGGCAGTTCGGAGTGAAGGCACCGCGCATCGGCTTGATCTCGATGGAGCGGATCCCGCAGATCGGGCTCTTGCTCATCCTCGACGCGCCGGTGGCGGCGTCGATCTGTGCGCTGGCCTCGTTCATTTGGCCGTTGATCAACCGCGAGTACAGCCATGGCTCGTGGCGCGTGGGGCTGCTGCGCGGCGTGCACAACGCGGCCATGACGGTGCTCATGTTGCTCGTCGCCGATCGCGTTTACGAAGTGTTCGGCGGACAACATCCGCTCGCTTCGCTCGGTATCGACGACATCGCTCCTTTGGTCGCCATGGGCTTGGGCGCCCAGGTCGTCAACATCGCGATCATGGCGATCTTCTTTCGCCTCGATGGCCGCGACATCAAGAGAGTCATCACGCCGGCCTATGCGCTCTCGGATCTGATCTTCGTGCCCGGCGGCGTACTTGCCGCCGTCTTGTTCAACAGCCACGCACTGCCGGTGTTCGCGCTGTTCATCGCCGTTCTGATCGTGTTCGTCTTGAGCTTCGATGCCATGGGCGACGTGTTGGGCGTGACGGCGACCGAGCGCAGTCCGCTCGTGCGTCTGTTCGAAGCCGGTCGGGCGTTGTACGGCGTGCGGCGCGTCGATGAGCTCGGCGAGCGCATCCTGATCGAGACTCGCGCGCTGTTTCCGTTCGACGAGTTTTATTTCGTGCTCGTCGATCGAGACCGGTCGATGCTCGAAGTGCGCGTGCACGAGCGCCGCGGCGAGCGGTTGCCGCGGCGAACCAAGCCGATGGGGACCGGCTTGTTCGGTTGGGCGGTCGAGCGGGCGCGACCCGTGTTGATCGAGTCGCTCGAGCATGCACCCGAACAAGTGCGTCTGCGCGCCCAAGACACGGGCAAGCAGACCGGCTCGGCAATCGTCGTGCCCCTCGTCGAATCGGGTAGTGTCGTGGGACTCTTGAGCGTCCAGCACACGCAGGCGGGCGTGTACTCGGAGGCCGATCTGCATTTGATGCAGCAGTTGGCCGAGCAGGTCGCAGCCGCGCTCGCCGACGCACGCGCCTTCGAGGATCTCGAGGACTACCGGCAACGGCTCGAGCAGCGAGTGGCGGAACGCACGGCGGAGCTCGAACGTGCGAACTTCGAGAAGGAGCGGCTGATCGCCGCCATGCGCGAGCGTAGCCGCACGCTCGAGCGGGAATCGCAAGAGGATCCGCTGACTGGGCTCGCCAATCGTCGCTCGTTCACGCGCCGTTTGATGGCAGAGATGGAAGTTGCGCTGGCGGTGGGTCAGCCGCTCACGCTCGCCATTGCCGATCTGGATCACTTCAAGGTCGTGAACGACCGACTCGGACACGCCGTCGGCGACGCAGCTTTGCGCGAGAGCGCTCTGCTGATGCAGCGGTTCTGTCGGGAGAGCGATCTGGTTGCGCGGATTGGCGGCGAGGAATTCGCGCTCGTGCTGCCTGCGATGAGCCGCGACGGCGCGCTCGAGTTCTGCAATCGACTTCGAACCGCCATCCAAGTCCACGACTGGGGCCGCGTGCATCCCGAGCTTGCCGTCACCATCAGCATCGGCCTTGCCCAGTGGGACGGCACATCCGAGCTGTCCGAGCTGCTCGAGGCCGCAGATACTCAGCTTTATCGCGCGAAGAGGGCAGGGAGGAATCAGGTGGCTGGTGCTTCGTGACTCATGACTCGTGACTGATGACTCGTGAGGAAAGCAGAAAAAGGTGTCCCTGGGTGACAGTGCACCAAGAGCGGGAATCGGGAAAGGGCAGCAGTGCTACCACGACCCCCACTCACTACTCACGATTCACTGAGGAAACAAGGGGTGGGGTTAAGTGACAATTGACAGTTGACAACTGACAACGGCAGCAGCCAGCCTGACTCACGACTCACGACTCACGACTCACGACTCACGATGTTGAAACGCCCCCGCTGGTCGCAAGGAACTCTGGTCATTCTCGAGCACGAATCGCGAGTGCTGAGAGACAACCCGCTCGGCGATCCGTACGTGCGCCGCTTGGCGGTATGGTTGCCGCCGCAGTACGACCTGCAGCGCGGCAAGCGTTTCCCGGTGCTGTTCGATCTTGCAGGATTCACCGGTTCGGGATTGGGACACATCGGCTGGAAGAACTTCAGCGAGAACATTCCGGAACGCGCGGCGCGGCTCGTGCACGAAAAGCGCATTCCGCCGGTCATTCTCGTGTTTCCAGACTGTTTCACGGCGCTCGGCGGCAACCAGTACATCAATTCTTCGGCGATCGGCCGTTACGCCGACTATTTAACGCGCGAGCTCGTACCTTTCGTCGATCGCGAATTCCGCACGCTCGCGTCCCGCGACCATCGCGGCTGTTTCGGTAAATCCTCGGGCGGGTACGGTGCCTTCGTGCACGGCATGAAATACCCGCACATCTGGGGCGCGGTCGCGAACCATTCGGGCGATGCCTACTTCGAGTTCGTCTACGGGCACGATTGGCCGAACACCCTGACCGAGCTTGCGAAGTATCGCGATCCGCCGCAGACGGAGGGCCGCTACGATGCGGCCAAGATGTCGAAGAATACCGGCCGCGGGCTCGACGACGGGCGCGTGCGACGCTTTCTCCAGACCGTCTGGCGCAAACATCGACTGTCGATGGCCGAAGGGCACGCGCTCATGAACTTGTGCATGGCTGCGACATACGATCCCGATCCGCGCGCGCCGAACGGTTTTCGTTTGCCTTACGACCTCGAAACCGGCGAGCTCTTGCCGCAACGCTGGCGCCGCTGGCGCGAACACGATCCGATCAATCTCGTGTCGCGTTACGCGAAGAATCTCAAATCGCTGCGCGGCATTTTCATCGACTGCGGCTGGCGCGATCAGTACCACATTCAGTACGGCACCCGCATCCTATCGAAGCGTCTGCAAGCCGCCGGCGTTCCGCATCGCTACGAAGAGTTCGACGATACGCACTCCGACATCGACTATCGCCTCGATGTGTCGTTGCCGTTCTTGCTGAAGGCGCTGAAGCGTAGTTGACGGTGGACAGTTGACAGCGAAGAGCGGCGTGAAGTGCCGCAATTGGTAGGCACTTGTCGTTGAAGCGAAAGAGGAGTGATCGCATCGCGATGGATGGCTGCGTGTGTTCAGTGTGCCAAACGTTGCTGAGGGCTGCGCGTCTTGGCGAGCTGGCGCTAACGCTCGAGCAGCGCTTCGATGTTGCGCTCGACGACCCGACTCATAGGTTGAGATGCTGAGACATGGTGCACGCGTAGACTGCGTCTGCGAGGGAATTCGAAACGCCCGATTCCTGGCATGAGTTCTTCTTGCTGCATCCGTTTTCAAACGTGTGTCTGTACGAGCGACTCGCATCGGCCGGATCTGTGTCGGTAGCGTTTCTTCCTACACTCGTCGATTCGAATCACATTTCCCGCAGAACTACTGCAGCTTCAGGCTTGCGCTCACGGCCGAAGCGAAATTCCGCTCACTGTCTTGTTTGCGGCTGCTGCCTAAAGTGCAGGCGAGACCTAAGCGGGTGTTCCGACAACGATGCAAACGGCGACGAAGAGCGCGCCTGGTCGCGATAGAGGCGGAGTCCTGTTTCTCTACACGGAGCTGTGGCGGCAAGCGGAAGGCAACCGGATAAGACTGCTCGTTTCGATGGCACTGCTGGTAGGTGCGCAATGCATTCTACTGGCAGTGCCTTTTTTCGCCGGCAAGGCGATCAATACGCTGCAAGCGCACGGAGCGGCCGGACTCGGCGATGCAGCAGTTTGGCTTGCGCTCGTTCTCGCGGCGACGATCGCGAGTTGGTTGCTGCACGGTCCAGGACGCATTCTGGAGCGCGGAGTATCGTTGACGGTCCGTCGGCGTATCGCTACTTCGCTGACAGAAAGGCTGTTTAGCCTGCCGCTGTCCTGGCATCAGTCGCATCATTCCGCTGCCACCGCGCATCGGGTGCAGCAGAGCAGCCATGCTCTGTCCGGGTTTGCACAAAGCCAATTTCTTTATCTGAGCAGTGCAGTCCGATTGATCGGGCCGATCGTCGCGTTGTGGCTGATCCAACCCACGGTCGGCATGGTGGCCATCGTCGGTTTCTGCGCGATCTGCGCATCGGTGATCGGCTTCGATCGCGCGATGATCCGACTTGCGCACCGCGAGAACGATGCCGAACGACGCTATGCATCGGTGCTGGTCGATTCGCTCGGCAATTCGACCACTTTACTTGCGCTGCGCCAAGCGCGCGGCGTGGTGGCGCTGCTCAATCGTCGGCTCGAGGCCGTCTTCGAACCCTTGAAGCGATCTATTCTCCTCAACGAAGCGAAATGGTGCACCGTCGATGTTGCTACGCGGGCGCTGAGCTGCACGCTCGTGGCGCTGTTCGCCTGGCTCGCCGTGAAAGCGGGTAGGGTGGACGGCGCACGAGCGCTCATGCTCGGCAGTGTCTATATGGTTTGGGAGTACGCGCAGCAAGCAGCCGGGGTCGTCTCTGCGGTAGCTTCGCACTTTCAGACCTTTGCACGTCAGTACGCGGACTACACTAGCGCGGACCTCATACGCAATGCAGCGGTTGGTGCCGGGCAATCCTTCATTCCGACGGGCCGATGGCAGCGCTGCGAGATTCGCGAGCTCGTGTTTCGACACGCCGGTATGCCGCATCCTGTGCTCGATCACGTGTCGCTGACGCTCGAGCGCGGCAAGCGGTATGCACTCGTCGGCGGAAGCGGTTCGGGAAAGAGCACACTGCTGCGTGCCCTCGCCGGTCTTTACGAATGCGAGCGCATTGTCATCGATCAATGCGGCGGTCCGGCGATCATGGACCCGGCGGAAGCAGCGCGATTCCTACGTGCGTCGACGACTTTGATTCCGCAGGATGCCGAAGTATTCGAAGGTACGCTCGCGGACAATCTCGGCCTATGCGAGTCGGTCGAAGGCCCGCCTGCCGAGAGCGATTTTGCACGCGCCATGGAGCTGGCCAAAGTCACAGAGTTCATTCCTTCCGCAGAAGTCGCACTGCGCGCATCCATCGCCGAGCGTGCAGCAAATTGGTCAGGAGGGCAGAGAGCACGGGTCGCGCTCGCGCGCGGCATTCTAGCCGCGCGACGTAGCGCCATCGTCCTGCTGGACGAGCCGACCGCAAGTCTCGATCCGAAGACCGAAGCGGAGGTGTACGAGAACCTCTTCGAGGAATTCAAGGATGCATGCGTCGTCTCTTCGCTCCATCGCGTGCACCTGCTCGACCGTTTCGATGAGGTGCTCGTCGTGCATGACGGACGCTTGATCGCTCATGGGCCAGCTGCCACGCTGGTGAGAATCTCGCCGGATTTCCGCCAGTTCCTCGCTGCCGGTTTGCGAACGCAAGATCAGGACGCGGACGTAGGCTGATCTCTCTAGGTTGTCGCTCGCATTTATCGCACGCGGGCGGATGCCTCACCGTTGAACAGGAACACTCAAGGTACATACACGTTTGTTGCTCTGTTCGACCATTCCCGTCCAGCGTGAATTGCAGCGGCGCGAGGAGCGACGATGACTGCCGGATTGATCGATGTTTGCGAATGGCAGCGCGCTCACACGTCGAGTCACACCGTAGAGCAGAGTTCGTGGGGATTGGGAAAGATCGTGGGCGCCGCACCGGTCATGTGCGAATTGTTCGGGCGCATTCAGCGGATCTCGCCGACGGATGTCAGCGTCCTCGTGACGGGTGAAAGCGGTACTGGAAAGGAGTTGATCGCAGAAACCATCCACGCGCTCAGCGGGCGCGCAAACGATCCGTTCGTTGCCGTCAACTGCGGCGCGATTCCGGCGACGCTCGTGGAGGCGGAACTGTTCGGATTCGAACGCGGTCGCGCTACGCCTCGGTCTACCGCGAAGTCTCGGGAAGGCCGCCATGCAGGGCGGTCGCATGAAGTTCGTTCTGTTCTATCACTCGTTGGTTTCCGACTGGAACCATGGCAATGCACACTTCCTGCGCGGCATCGTGCGCGAGCTGGTCGGGCTCGGACATCAAGTGGACGTGTACGAGCCGGCCGACGGTTGGAGCTTGAGTCATCTGCTCGAGGAGCACGGCCAACGCGCGCTTGCCGAATTCCGCATTGCCTATCCCGGCTTGAAGAGCCACTTCTATACGCACGATCAGCTCGACGTTCCGCGCGTACTCGTGGGTGCAGACGTCGCCATCGTTCACGAATGGAGTTCGCCGCATCTCGTCGAGAAGGTCGGGAAGGCCTCACGCGAGCAAGGTGTGCGTGCGTATTTCCACGATACGCATCATCGCAGCGTCACCGAACCCGATGCGATCGCGGCGCTGGACCTGCGTCATTACGAGGGGGTGCTGGCGTTCGGCGAAGCGGTCGCATGCCGGTATCGGCAGATGGGTTGGTCAGCACGAGCGTGGGTGTGGCACGAAGCGGCGGATACTCGGCAATTCAAGCCTCTCGTTGCGGAACACGAGGCGGATCTCGTATGGATCGGAAACTGGGGCGATGAGGAGCGCACTGCCGAGTTGCATGAGTATCTCATCGAACCTGTGGCCGCACTCGCCTTGCGCGCAACGGTCTTCGGCGTGCGTTTTCCGGCGTCGGCGCGCGAGACGTTGACGCGTGCCGGCCTGACATATGCGGGTTGGCTCCCGAATCACGCAGTGCCCGGCATATTCGCACGTCATCGTTGCACGGTGCACGTACCGCGACGTGCTTATCGAGAGATGCTGCCGGGCATTCCGACGATCCGCATGTTCGAGGCGCTTGCTTGCGGCATTCCGTTGATCTCGGCGCCTTGGGAGGATACGGAAGGTTTGTTCAGAGCCGGCCGCGACTACCTGATCGCACGCAACGGACGCGAAATGTGCGAGCACATGCGGACGGTGCTCGAGTCGCCGCAACTGGCGGCAAGTCTTGCGCAACGGGGAGTCGAGACGATCCGTGCGCGTCACACATGTGCACATCGCGTGCAGGAGCTTCTCGCTATCGTCGGCGAGCGGCAGCTTGCAGGCACGGCAACGGTGGAAGTGGGCGCATGAGCGCACGTGTGAGACTGGCGATGTTCGGTTCGAGCCTCGTCTTGGCGTACTGGAACGGTGCTGCGACTTACTACCGAGGAATCTTGCGGGCGCTCCACGAACGCGAATTCGACGTTACGTTCTACGAACCGAGCGCTTACAACCGACAGGAACATCGAGACATTCCGGATCCGCCGTATGCGCGTGTCGTCGTGTACGAGGCCAATCCCGCTGGCGTCGCGCGCGCCCTCGAGAGCGCTCGTCAGGCAGACGTGTTGATCAAGGCGAGCGGGGTCGGCGTCCACGATGCATTGCTCGAGGCCGAGCTACCGCGTGTCGCGAGCGAGCGAACGTTGGCTGTGTTCTGGGATGTCGATGCGCCGGCCACGCTCGAACGTATGCGCTCCAATTCGGACGATCCGTTCCGGGAAGACGTGCGGCGCTACGATTTGATCCTGACCTACGGCGGCGGTCCTCCGGTCGTGACGGAGTACGAACGTTTCGGGGCCCACTGTTGTGTTCCGATCTACAACGCGCTCGATCCGCAGACGCATCATCCCGTAGCATCCGAGAGCCGCTTTGCGGCGGATCTCGCATTTCTCGGCAATCGGTTGCCGGATCGCGAGGCGAGGGTTGAGGAATTCTTTCTGCGGCCTGCGGCGCGCCTCGCCGGCCTGAAGTTCCTGCTGGGCGGCAGCGGTTGGCACCGAGGCATCCGGTTGCCGGATAACGTGCGCCACGTGGGTCATGTCTACACGCGCGATCACAACGCCTTCAATTGTTCGCCGCGCGCAGTGTTGAACGTCAATCGAGCCAGTATGGCGAAAACGGGTTTTTCGCCGCCGACGCGTGTATTCGAGGCGGCGGGCGCCGGCGCCTGCCTGCTGTGCGATGCATGGGAAGGCATCGAGCAGTTCCTCGAACCTGAGCGCGAGGTGTTGTGCGTGCGTTCGGGCGAGGAGGTCGAGGATGTGCTTGCTGGTTTGACGGTGCAGCGAGCGCGTGCGATCGGCGCGGCTGCCTTACGTCGGGTGCTCGCGCAGCACACGTACGAGCATCGAGCGGACCTGTTGCGGGACATCTTGGCGGGCGGGATCGCATCGGTTCGGGGACGGCCATCGAATTCACCAACTCGGGAGCATGCGCGTGTCTGCAACTAGCTCGGCGCTCGACATCGTATTCATCGGGCTGGCGATGACCTCCTCGTGGGGCAACGGTCATGCGACGACGTATCGATCGCTGCTCAAAGGGCTTGCCCGTCGGGGTCATCGAGTCACGTTCTTGGAACGCGATCAGCCTTGGTACGCGGCGCACCGCGATTGCCGCCGCGTGGCCTATTGCGACATCGAGCTGTATCGGGACACCGAGGACCTGCGAGGCCGTTTCGGCGACCGTATCCGTGCGGCGGATGCAGTCATTGTCGGCAGCTACGTCGACGATGGTCGGGCGGTGTGCGAGTGGGTTCTCGAGCATGCGCGCGGCGTCCGCGCGTTCTACGACATCGATACCCCCGTCACCTTGCGCGGCATTCGCGACGATTCATGCCGCTATCTCGGCGCAGCACAGCTCGGCGATTTCGATCTCGTGCTCAGTTTCGCCGGCGGGCCGACGCTCGAGCTGCTCAGGAATGTGTTCGGTGCACCTTGCGCAGCGGCGCTGTACTGCTCGGTCGATCTCGAGGATTACTCGCCGCAACTCGTGGCACGCACGTTGGCACTCGCCTACATGGGGACTTACAGCGCCGATCGTCAGGCGAGTATCGAACGATTCTTGGTCGCTCCGGCGCGCAGCCTGCCGAACGAACAATACATGGTCGTCGGCGCCCAGTATCCCAAGGGGATGCAATGGCCTGCGAATGTTCGCTACGTCGATCACATCCCGCCGCACGAGCACGCACGGTTCTATTCGTCGCAACGCTTTACTTTGAATGTGACGCGAGCGGACATGCGCGCTGCCGGGTATTCGCCCAGTGTGCGCTTGTTCGAGGCAGCGGCTTGCGAAGTGCCCATCATTTCCGATGATTGGCCGGGTCTCGAGGAGATTTTCGAGCCGGACGAGGAAATTCTCGTCGCACATACGAGCGATGACGTGACCGGATGGCTTACCGAGATGCCGGAAGCGGAGCGTACGCGGCTTGCGCGGCTTGCACGGGAGCGGACGTTGGAGGAGCACTCGAGCGACCGCCGCGCGCAGGAGCTGGAACGCTATCTGGAAACGGCGTTCGCACGCACGGAGCAACATCGATCGCGTCTGACGCGAGCAGCGCGTGCCGTGGGATGATGCGATGAGCGGCGATGGAGCGGTGCGGCACGGCGCACGTTCGAGCGACATCGAGGCGCTCGGTCCTTGGTTTCACAACATCCATTTGCCCGACGGCCGGCAAACCGCGCCCGCCCATCCGTTCGGCGATTTTCCGGGCTTCAAGTGGCAGCAGGTTCAGCAGGCAGTGCCGCGGGATCTGCGTGGCTGGACTGCGCTCGATATCGGCTGTAACGCCGGATACTACGCCGTCGAGCTGGCGAAACGCGGCGCACACGTCACCGCAGTCGACGTCGAGCCGCTCTACATTGACCAGGCACGATGGGTCGTGCAGCAATTCGAGCTGGGCGATCGAATCACGGTCGTCGAAGGGCACGTCTATGAGCTGCTCGGCGAAGCGAAGCACTTCGATTTCGTCTGGTTCACAGGCGTGTTCTATCACTTGAAATATCCCATGCTTGCCTTGGATTTGGTGCGGCGCGCGACGCGACGCTTGATGATGTTTCAGACCATGACGATGCCGGGGGATGAAGTCGCAGAAACGCCCAGCGATTTACCGCTTCAAGAGCGCAATGCCATGCGCGCGCCCGGTTGGCCGAAAATGGCCTTCATCGAGCACAAAGTGGCAAACGATCCTACGAACTGGTGGGCACCGAATCATGCATGCGTCGAAGCAATGTTGCGTGCCGCTGCCTTCAGAGTCGTCGTTCGGCCGGAGCACGAGTTTTATCTGTGCGAGCCGACGGAGCCGTTCGAGTCGAAAGATCTGGAGCTGATGATCGGTTGATAGTTGACAGCCGACAGCTGATCGGATCGCCGAGCATCGAGTGAATGAGACCATGAGAAGCGGCGGTCGACAGCTGCCGCGTCGGTCGGTTCTCCTGCCGTTACGCTGTGAGCTATCAACTGTCTCAACTGTTTTCGTCATCGTCATTGAAATCCTCGCCTGTCTCTTCATCGAAGCCTGCTGCGTCGTTCAACTCGTCAGATGGTTGCTGTTCGGCCTGGCTCGCTTGGCGGGTGCGGCTCGTGTTGCGAGAAGACTTTGCGCGTCTGCTACGCGTTGAGCCTTGCGTATCGATGTTGTCCTCGACCGCATCGCGGTTGACGAACTTGTGAAAACGGCTGTCCTTTTCGTCCTGGTAGAGGAACGCGAGATTGTTGGTGTCGAACGTGTCGAAGAAGTCGTCCCAGCCGATCTGTTCGAGCGCGTCTTCGGGTTCGTCGAAATCGACGCGCAGTAGGCCGGCGCTGCCGCGCCGCGTGCCTTCGGTCGCGCGGACGACCGAGGGGTGACCGTTGCGCGCTTCGATCCAGCGTCGAATGGTCTGATGGTCGGTGGTAGTTTGGGCTCGTGCCATGGTCATCTCCTCGGAAATCGCGAGAGGCATGCGGGTCGCACATTCCAGTAACGTGGGACGCGCTACGTCAGTTGCATGGCGAGCAACATCGATGCAGCCGGTCGACATCCACTAAAGCGAGGGCCTATGGAACTGCCGGAGACCTTCCGACGTCATTGCATTGTGGGGTGCACGGATATGGGGCGGCTATGGTCAAAGTTCTCGCCTGGGTTGTCGGTATTATCTTTCTTATCGGTCTGCTGGTCGTCGTCGGCGTGTTCGATCTGATTTTCTGAGCCCATCGATTGGCGCGATCCGCGCATCGCCAACTGCAGCCTTCAGCGTTGCTTTCGCCGTCAACTATTGCGGCGCGCTGAGCGCCGCATCCGCCATCAACCGTCAACGTTCACTAGCAACTGATCAATGCATGTGCATTGACGCACTATGCGGCATCTGTGCCGCCAAGATCATCCAAACGCCGAAGACGAGCATCGCCGTGCCGGTTACGTGTTTGAACCAAGGCTGTCGGCTGAGGTTGGGAACGGTGCCGGCGAGCAGGGTGCTCGTGAGCATCGAGGGCAGGGTGCCCAGACCGAACGCGATCATCACTGCAGCACCTGCAGGCGCACTGCCGGCGGCGAACGTCATCAGCACCATCGAATAGACCAGGCCGCAAGGCAGCCATCCCCACAGCAGTCCGAGCGCGAGATGGCCGAGCCAGTGATTGCTGTTCGAAGCTCGCTTGGTGAGCGGTTGCAGTTGCGTCCAAAGCCGAGCGCCGAAGCGCTCCAAGGGCGCGAACGCATTCCAATGCGACAGGATGCGAATCGCGATCAGAATCGTGAGGATGCCGGCGGCTGCACGGAGCACGCCTTCGTAGCGCGTGAGGCTCAGCGCCCAATGCGCGGAGTGGCCGAAGGCGCCGCCGATGGTGCCGATCGCCGCGTAACCGAGCACACGACCGATTTGGTACAGACTGGCGAGCGCAAACGCGTTCCTAGGCGACTCGCCTTGCATTCGCGCCCGCACGCCGAGCGCGCCCGCCATGCCGCCGCACATCCCGAAGCAATGCGCGCTGCCGGCCAAACCGGCGATGAAGGCTGCAGTGAGCGTCAGACTCAACATGGCGCGAGCTAACCTTCGCGAGCTCCGCCTGAATTCGGCTCACGATCGTCCAAAGCGTCCCAACCCGGCGAGTCGAGATCGTCGAACTGCCCGGAATCCACGGCCCAGAAGAATGCCCAGCAGCCGGCTGCCACGAGGATCAGCGTGAGCGGAATCAGAACGTAAAGGATTTCCATGCCGTGCACTCCTCTAGGCGGATGTTGCGAGCGCAGTTCTCGTCTCGCGCGTCACGCTCACCTTACGTGCGGATTCGCGCGGCAGCAGGCGCAACGCATTCAACAGCACGAACAGCGAGCTTGCCGACATGCCGAGCGCCGCAGCCCAGGGCGGGATGTAGCCGAGCGCGGCGAGCGGCAGCGCACTGAAATTGTAGAGACCGGCCCAGAGCAGATTCTGGCGCGCGATCTGCGCCGTGCGGCGTGCCGTTCGAACCACACCGGCAAGCGCGGAGGGGCGTTCCGACACGAAGATCACATCGGCGGCGGCCAGCGCGAGCGCGGCACCGCGTCCCATCGCAATCGATACATTCGCAGCGCCCAGCACGGGTGCATCGTTGATTCCGTCGCCGACCATGGCCACCCGCCTGCCTTGCGATTGCAGCTCGTGCACACGCGAGAGTTTCTGGTTGGGCGTACGGCGTGCGAAGAAGCGCGACACGCCGCAGCGCTTGGCGATCGCGGCCACGGCCGAGCTGCCGTCGCCGCTCAGAATCTCGCTGTCGATGCCGAGTGCGCGCAGCTTTTCGACGGCGGCGGGACTGTCCTCGCGCAAGGCATCGGACAGAGTGAATACCGCCAACGCTTCATGTTCGTCGCCGAGCACGATGGTCGTGGCGTCGATGTGCTCGCCGGTGCGCGGAACGGCGACGCCACGCAGCTCGGCGGCAAATGCGGAGATGCCGATCCGGTAGCGCTTGCCATCGATCGTGCCCTCGATACCGAAACCCGGCACCGTCGCGATGTCGGTGGCCGTAAGCCCGGCCGTCTCCATGTTGCGGAAAGCGCTCGCGATCGGATGCCCTGAAGAGCGCTCGAGCGCTGCGGCAATAGCCAGACATTCTTCGCGGGAACGGCTGCCGACGACTTCGCATCCTGCGAGCTGGATCTCGCCGCGCGTCAGCGTTCCGGTCTTGTCGAAAATGACATGGTCGATATCGGCGAGCGTTTCGAGCGCTTCCGGGCGCGTGACCAGGACACCTTGCCGCGCAAGACGCGCCGTGCTTGCGGCAAGTGCAGCGGGCGTGGCGATCGAGAACGCGCACGGACACGCCACGACGAGCACAGCAAGCGTTGCTGCGAATGCGCGTTGCGGATCGACTGCAAGCCAGGTGGCGCATACGACGACGCTGGCAACGAGCACCACGCGCAAGAAGACGGCAGCGGCCCGATTCGCGGTACGCATTGCCGGCGGTTTGCGAGTCTGCGCGCGCCGCAAGAGATTCACGATGTTCGATAAGACCGTGCTCGATCCGGTCGCGGTGACGGCGATACGCACTGGAGAGCCCGTATTGATGCTGCCGCTGGCGACCCGGTCGCCGACGCGCCGAGCAACGGGCAGAGATTCTCCCGTCAACAACGATTCGTCGAGCAGCGTCGTGCCTTCGACGATGTAGCCATCGGCGGGCACGATCGCACCGCTCGGGACGATGACTTCATCGCCGCGACGCAGCTGCCCAATCGGAACGCTCTCGACCTTCTCGCCGACGACTCGCTGCGCAGTCGCCGGCAGATGCCGCGCCAGTGCGTCGGCGACGGAGCTCGTCCGATGGCGGACGATCAGCTCGATCAAGCGGACGAGCGTCAGGAAGAACACGAACATCGTGATCGAGTCGAAATAGACCTCGCCGTGTCCAGCGAACGTGTTCCAAGTGCTCGCGACGAAGGCCAGCACCAGCGCAGCGCTCACGGTGAGATCCATGCTGACCGAGCGCGTGCGTAAGCTGTTCCAGGCATTCGCGAGGAACGGCTGACCCGCATAGAAGAGCACCGGCACGCTGACGAGCAAGCTCACGAGCCGAAAGTAGTGTTCGAGCGTTGGATCGATCCGCTCGCCGCCGAGCTCGGCCGAATAACCGGCGACGGCGAACATCATCACCTGCATCATGCCGAAGGTGGCAACGACGAAGCGCTTCAACATCGATCGCCGCTCGGCACAGTAGACGCGGGACGTCGTTTCTTCAGTGACCGGGTGCGGCACGTATCCGAGCTGCGCAATCGTGCGCATGATCTGCTCGAAACGCGACGCGCCCGCCGTCCATTCGATATGCGCGCGCCCGAGACCGGCGTTGATGTCGACCGTCTTCACGTCAGGAATTGCGCCGACCGCGCGCTCGATCAACCAGCCGCAGGCAGGGCAGCGCAGGTTTTCGATCAGCAGCTCGACGCTATCGACCGCAGGACCGCGCGAGACGAATGCGGCCGCCACTTGCGGTTCGAGATACGCTTGCCAAGAGGCTTCTTCAGTCGCCGGCCGCGGCGAAGGTGTCGTACGGCGAATGTAGTAGTCGGCGAGCCCGCTGCCGGAGATCATTTCGGCAACGGCCTGACAACCGGGACAGCAGACGGGCTCGAGCCGCGTGCCGATGCGTGCCGTCAGTGTCGATCCTGCGAGCGGCTCCTGACAATGAAAGCAACGCGGCTCATCGTGTCGATCGCTCATGGTGTCACCGGGGCGATGAACCGCGCCTTCGATTCGACCTTCTTTGCCTTGCCGTCGGCTTCTTCGGCGACGATACGCACATCGACGCCGCCGGCAACGCTTCCTGCAGGGGCACGCACGCGAACCGGCACGCTCTGGACGGAGCTCGGCTCGACACGCAATGTCGGTGTTTCCGCATCGAGCTCAGCACCCGGCAGACCTTCGACGCGCAGCGTCAGCGTGTGCGGGGCGCCATCCTTGTTCACGATGCGCAACGTATAGACGTTCTCGATTCGGCCGTCGTCGAGCGTGCGGTACAAGGCATTGCGATCGCGCAGCACGTCGAGCTCGATGAGCTGGCGAGAGGCGACGGCGAAGGCGAAGCCGGAGATCAACAGCGTAAGGAGCGTTCCGTACACGATGACGCGCGGCCGCAGAATGCGCGTCGGTTTGCCGTCCGTCGCGTTCTGAGTCGTGTAGCGCACGAGCCCGCGCGGATAGCCCATCTGGTCCATCACGGTGTCGCACGCATCGATACAAGCTGCGCAGGCGATGCATTCGAGCTGCAATCCTTTACGAATATCGATGCCGGTGGGGCAGGCCTGCACGCACAAGGTGCAATCGATGCAATCGCCGAGACCGCGGCTGCGTGGATCGACTTTGCGCGGGCGCGAGCCGCGCGGCTCGCCGCGAGCGGCATCGTACGCGATGATGAGCGTATTGCGATCGAACATCGCACCTTGGAACCGCGCATAGGGACACATGTACTTGCAGACCTGTTCGCGCATGTAGCCGGCATTGCCGTAGGTGGCGAAGCCGTAGAACAAGGTCCAGAACAGCTCCCATTTGCCGAGCGATGCCGTCAGCACGTGATCCGTGAGCTCGCGAATGGGCGTGAAGTAGCCGACGAACGTGTAGCCGGTGAACAGCGCAAACGAGATCCACATCGTCTGCTTGGCCGTCTTGCGCCAGATCTTGTTGAAGTTCCACGGACCGCGATCGAGCTTCATGCGCTGCTGGCGCGTACCCTCGGCGAGCCGTTCCATCCACACGAAGATCTGTGTCCAGACCGTTTGCGGACAGGCATAGCCGCACCACAGCCGGCCGGCGAGCGCCGTGAAGAAGAACAAGGAGAGGGCGGCGATGATCAGCAGCCACGTCAGCAGGAAGAAATCCTGCGGAAAGAACGTGAGCGCAAACACGTGGAACTTGCGCGCGGGCAGGTCGAACAGCAGCGCTTGGTGTCCGTCCCAGCGCACCCACGGCATCGCATAGAACAAACCGAGTAAGAGGATGACGGCGACGGTTCGCAGCCGGTTGAACCGGCCGGTCACCTCGCGCGGATAGACCTTTTGATGCGCAGCGTAGAGGCTGTCCTGCGGGGCATTCGGAGGTTCGCGAGTCATGATCCTGGACGGACGTTAGACGAATCGACTTCGTCGGATGCGCGCGTGTCGATCAACCATGCCGTCAAGCTCGCCGAAATCGTCGTGACAACCCAAAAGAAAAAGAAGCCGATCGCGTACCCTGTACGACGATCGGCCAACCAGGGGGGAGGGTCGTCGTCTTGCTTCAAATAGACGGGGTCGAAAACTGCGAAAAACAACATCGTCGCAACACAGGCGGCAAGAAAGCTGCACCAGAGAACCACGCCGACATCTTGGCGTAGACGCGACCACCGAGTCGTTGTCTCGACGATCTCCTCGTGTGCAGCCATGACATATCACCCTGATGCTTCGTTTTCGGTTGTACTCGTGGCGCCGGCCGGGTCAGCGGTTTGCGTTTCGGCCTTGCTCAATTCGGCATTTTCTTTGACGTCGAACCCGCTGTCTTTGCCGGAATCCCGCGATGGATTCAGCGAGAGCACGTAGGCCGCGAGCAAACGCACCTTCATGTCGCCGAGGAGCGGCGCGTGCGCCGGCATCTCGTTGTCGCGGCCGTTGGCAACCGTGGTGCGGATCGATTCGAAGTCGCCGCCGTACAGCCACACGTTATCGGTGAGATTCGGCGCGCCGAGCAGCTGATTGCCCTTGCCGTCGACGCCGTGGCAAGCGGCGCACATCGCGGCGAAATGCTTCTCCCCGGCGGAAACCCAGTCTTTCGGTGCATCGCGTCCGCTCAGGCTCACGACATAGGACGCAACTTCGTTGACGCCCTGATCGCCGAGCGCGGCAGCCCAACCCGGCATCACGCCGCGGCGGCCGTTGGCGATCGTTTCGAGTACGGCTTCTTCGGAGCCGCCCCACAGCCAGTCGTCGTCGGTGAGGTTGGGGAAGCCCTTCGCACCGCGGGCATCCGAGCCATGACACGTCGAGCAGTTGTTGGCGAACAAGTTCCTCGCCATCGACATGGCGCTTTCGTCCGTCGCGAGCTCGCGCAGCGTCTTGTCCTTCACTTGCGAAAGTCGCTCCTCGAGCCTTGCTTGCTGAGCCTGCATCTCGCGCTCGTAGGCGGAGTACATCGACCAGCCTTTGATGCCGTCGAAATTGCCGAGGCCCGGATAGATCACCAGATAGGCGAGCGAGAACACGATCGTGATGAGGAACAATCCCAGCCACCAGCGGGGCAGGGGATTGTTGTATTCCTCGAGATCGCCGTCCCACACGTGGCCGGTCTTGGCGACACCGCCAGATGAATCGGTCGTCTCTTCCGCGTCGCGTTTCTTCGACGTCCACCACATCAACCAGACGCAGGCCAGGATGTTGACCAGCGTGAAGACGATGACGAACAGACTTGCGCTTCCGGTCAGCATGGTTATTTGCTCTCGATCTTCGGCATGTCTTCTTCAAGCGGCAGACGGGCGGCAGCGGCGAAGTCCTCCTGCCGGTCCTTGCGCCACGCCCACACCCACAGCGCCACGAAGGCGACGAACAGAACGACGGTGATGAGACTGCGAAGGAGTGTCATGGCTGCCCCTTGGCGGCAGCGCTGCCGCTCACGTACTTGAGCGATTGAAGGTATTCGATCAACGCATCCATCTCGGTCCGCCCTGCGACGGCAGATTCGACGGAGGCGAAGTCCTCATCCGTGTACGGCACGCCGAGCTTCTTGAGCGCGCGCATCTTCGCGAGCGTCGCTTGCGGATCGAGCGTCCGTTCGGCGAGCCACGGAAAGCCCGGCATGTTCGATTCGGGAACGACGTCGCGCGGGTTGATCAGGTGCACGCGATGCCATTCGTTCGTGTAGCGGCCGCCGACGCGCGCGAGATCAGGACCCGTTCGCTTCGACCCGAACTGGAACGGATGGTCGTACACGGTCTCGCCGGCGAGCGAGTAGTGGCCGTAACGCTCGGTTTCGGCAGGGAGCGGCCGCACCATTTGCGAATGACAGTTGTAGCAGCCTTCGCGCACGTAGATGTCGCGCCCTTCGAGCGCGAGCGGTGCGTACGGCTTCACGCCCGGTGCGGGCTCGACGACCGAGCGCTGCGCATACAGGGGCACGATCTCGACCAGTCCGCCGATGCTGATCACCACGGCGATCAGCACGCCCAACAAGCCAACCTTCTTTTCGACTGTTTCGTGATTCATAGCTCGCTTCCACTCCGAGCGTTAAGCCGGTTGCAGCACGGCGACTTCAGCCGGCTTCGCCTCGCGTACGGTGCGCCAGACGTTGTAGGCCATGATCAGCATGCCGCTGAGGTAGAGCACTCCGCCGAGCAAGCGCACCGCGTAGTACGGATACGTGGCCTTCAGCGATTCGACGAACGTGTAGGTGAGCGTTCCGTCGTCGTTCAACGCGCGCCACATGAGCCCTTGCATCACGCCGGCAATCCACATCGACGTCACGTAGAGCACGATGCCGATCGTCGCGACCCAGAAATGCACTTCCATGAGCTTCACGCTGTGCATCTGCGTCTTACCGAACAGCTTCGGCACCATCTGATAGATGCAGGCGACGGTGATGAACGAGACCCAGCCGAGCGCGCCGGAGTGCACGTGGCCGATCGTCCAATCCGTGTAGTGCGAGAGCGCGTTCACGGTCTTGATCGACATCATCGGGCCTTCGAAGGTCGACATGCCGTAGAAGGACAGCGCCACGACCATGAACTTCATGATCGGATCGGTGCGCAGCTTGTGCCATGCGCCGGACATCGTCATGAGGCCGTTGATCATGCCGCCCCAGGACGGCGCGAGCAGGATCAGCGAGAACACCATGCCGAGCGACTGCACCCAATCCGGCAGCGTCGTGTAGTGCAGGTGGTGCGGACCCGCCCACATGTAGATCGAGATGAGCGCCCAGAAGTGGACGATCGACAGGCGGTACGAATAGATCGGCCGGCCGACTTGTTTCGGCACGACGTAGTACATCATTCCGAGGAACGCGGCGGTGAGGAAGAAGCCCACTGCGTTGTGGCCGTACCACCATTGCACCATCGCGTCGACGACACCGGAGTAGACCACGTACGACTTGAACGCGGAGACCGGGATCGCGATGTTGTTCACGATGTGCAGTACGGCGATCGTGATGATGTAGGCCGCGAAGAACCAGTTCGCGACATAGATGTGCTTGACCTTGCGCTTGACGATCGTGCCGAAGAACACGATGCCGTAAGCGACCCATACGACCGCGATCAAGAGGTCGATCGGCCATTCGAGCTCGGCGTATTCCTTGCTCTGCGTGATACCGAGCGGCAACGTGATCGCAGCCGCCACGATGACGGCTTGCCAACCCCAGAAAGTGAAGGACGCGAGCTTGTCGGAGAACAAGCGAACGTGACAGGTCCGCTGCACGATGTAGTAGGAGGCGGCAAACAGCGCCGAGCCGCCGAACGCGAAGATCACGGCGTTGGTGTGCAGCGGCCGCAGCCGGCTGAACGTGAGAAACGGTATATCGAAGTTCAACGCCGGCCAGAGCAATTGCGCGGCGATATAGACGCCGACGGCCATGCCGACGACGCCCCAGACGACGGTCATAATGGCGAACTGACGCACGACTTTGTCGTTGTAGGTCGTGCTGACGGCACTCGCTTCACTCATTATTCGGCCTCGATGCGGATGCACATGGATGCGCAGTTTTCGTCGCAAGCGTAGCGGGGCACGCGAAATCCCGAATTACGGAGACCCCGAGAGCGATTGCGCGCTACCACGGTGTTGAAGCCGTTCGACGATGTGGGAGCAAGTGCAGAACTGCGACAGCGTTCAGGGAGCGACTGATGGAAGGGCGTGGGGCTCGGGGCGTGGGATTTGGGGCTCGGAATTCGCGAAGGTCGTCGTCGCATTCTGCGAAAGCATGAATGCTGAAGGAGAGCGGAGGTTTTTCCTCTTAGCTCTACTCGGACGCGACAGCAGGGAACCGGCTTCACTATTTATTAGGACGAGCCTCTGCGGTCTACGCTTGCCCACGCCCTACGCCCGATCCTCAAGCCCTAATACTTCGCAATTTTCTCGAGCATCCCTTCATCCGCCTTGCCGATCATCGAGCTGCGAGCAACGACGACACCGTTCGGATCGAGCAGCGCGATAACACTGGAATGGTTGTAAGCGCCGTTCGGGAGCTTGCGATATTGGATCCCCAGCACGGCGGCGATCTTGCGTACGGTCCGCTCGTCGGCGCGTGCGAGCGTCCAGCGTGTCAGATCGATGCGACGCTGTTTGGCGAGCTGCAGCAACGCTTCGGGCGTATCGTTCTCCGGGTCGATCGAAATCATCAGGATGCGCAAGCGCGCACGCTGTTCTGCTGTCGTGCTGCGCTCGATTGCCTTCAGCGTGTCGATGAGCAACGGGCAGGTCATCGGGCAGCGCCCGTAGAACATCGTGATCAGGACCGGGTTGCCGCTATAGATGTCGAGCCCATGTTCGTCGCCCGTCTGATTCGTGAGCGAGGCTTCCAAGTGATATACCGATTCGGCTGGATGACTTGCGACAGCCTGAAGTGCGGGTGTTGCGAGAAGCGTCGCGCACAACAGAAGCCGAACGTAGGCGTTCATGGTTTGTTTCTCCCATGGGTGCCGAAATCGCTGGCGCACCGAAAACCCATGGTCTTGCTGGTGTAATTCGCCTGCATGCTCGAGAGCATGGCGATGCGCATCAGCGTCGCATAGTTCTCTTTCTCTTCCATCGTGAGTGCGCCCGGACCGCAGAAGCGCAACGCGTCCGGACTGCTCTGTTCCCGGTTGTCGCTCGAGACGAGCATTGCGTTCACATCGTCGACCCATTCCCAGATCACGCCGTGGAGGTCGCGAACGCCGTAGTAGTTCACGGGAGTCTTGCCGACTTCGGGGAGCGAGTGACGTGCGGACTTCGAGTACCAGCCGAGAATGGTCTGGCGCCATTCGTCGTCGTTGCGGCCATCCTGTTCGGTCGCGCTGGCGGCGGCAACGTATTCCCATTCGTGCCAGGTCGGCAGTCGAGCGCCGCGCGATTCGCAGTAAGCGTTCGCGGCGAACCAACTGACGTACACGACCGGCTGATTGCGTTGGTGGGGTTCGATTTCGGTCGCGGATCTCCAATGGCTTAGATAGCTGCCGTCGGCGAACACTCCGGCGACACGATCGCGACGCCACTCGGGATGCTCGGCAACGAACCGTGAAAATTGTTCGTTCGTCACCGGCGTGTGATCCAGGCGGAAGGCGGCGACGCGCACCGTCTTTACTCCTGGAGCAGGCGGCAGCACGGATGCGAGCTCGCCTGCCGGAATCGTGATTTGCAGCGGAGCATCCGCGATCGCGCGCGTCCCTGCGGCATCGGTTGTCGAACCGATGAGGAGCAGGGACGCTGCCATCAACCGAAGTGCGTCGGTACGCATTGCATGCACCTCATGCAGAAGTTGCTCAGTGCGCCGCACCTTCGGCCCGCTTCGTGGTCGCTCTGACCTTGGCAACTTGCTCGGCTGTGATGGCCGGGCCTTTGTTGCCCCAGTTGTTCATGGCGTAGGTCAGAATGTTCGCGATCTCGTCGTCGTTGAGCTGGCTCATCGGCGGCATCACGGAGTTGTACGTGCTGCCGTTCACTGTGACCGGCCCGGACAGGCCGTTCAGAACGACCTCGATCGCGCGCTGCGGATTGCTCATGAGGTAGTCGCTCTTCGCAAGCGGCGGAAACACGTTCGGCAAACCGGCGCCGTCGTCCTGGTGGCAGACAGAGCACGTTCCCTTGTACAGCGCGCTGCCAGCTTCGATCTGTTGCGCGACCGTGAGATTGCCTTGCGCGCTCGCCTGTACGGCAGTGGCAACCGATGCGAGGCTCGCAACCTTATCGCCGATATAAACCTCGTCCTGCAGCTTGCCGGTGAAGATCTCGGGCACCTCGGGACCGTCGACTTCGAGCATCGCGAGCGCGCCCTTGTTGAATGCGCGGAAGATCGAGTGATCGACGAGCACGTAGTTGCCAGGAACCTCGGTGTGAAACTCGACGATCGCTGCGCCGCCGGCCGGGATGAGCGTCGTTTGCACGTTCTCCTGGAAACGCGTGCCGCCTTCGTATTGGACCTTGTCGAAGATCTCGCCGATCACATGAAAGCTCGACACGAGATTCGGGCCGCCGTTGCCGACGTACATGCGGATGGTTTCGTTCGTCTTGGCCTTCAGCGCTTTCGGACCCGTGAGCGCGGTTTCGGCGCCGTTGAAGACGACGTACGTCGGGTGCTCGTCGATCGCCTTTTGCATATCGAAGGGCTGATGACCCTTCTCGCGATACTTGCCGACCGTGTAGAAGTCGCCCTGCATCACGTAGAACTCGCGATCGACAGGCGGTAAGCCTTGCGGCGGTTCGACGAGGATCAGGCCGTACATGCCGTTCGCGACATGCATGCCGACCGGCGCGGTCGCGCAGTGATAGACGTAGAGGCCTTGATTGAGCGCCTTGAACGTGAACGTGGATTTGTGGCCGGGCGCGGTGAACGTCGAAGCTGCCCCGCCGCCGGGACCGGTGACGCCGTGCAAATCGATGTTGTGCGGCATCTTGCTGTCGGGATGATTCTTCAAATGAAACTCCACCGTGTCGCCCTGGCGCACACGAATGAAGCTTCCTGGAACCGTCCCGCCGAACGTCCAGAACGTGTACGTCACACCCTCGGCGATCTCCATGTCGACTTCGGTGACCTCGAGCTCGACGATCACGCGCGCCGGATGAGTACGGTTCGTCGGCGGCGGTACGTGCGGCGGGCTCGTCAGCACGGCACGAATCGGTTCGCCGATCGGCGGTCCGAAGTCGCCGCGGCGCGAACCGCCGGTGTCCGCTTCAGCGACCTGCACGATCTGCGGTGCGTGTTGTTTCGTGCAGGCGCTCATGCCCAGCGCCGCTACGCAAGCCAGCAATACCAATGACCGTTTCATGATGTTCGCCCTGTATTTGGCTTATTGGCCGATGAGCTCAAGTTAAGAGCTCTCACGGAGCGACATCCTGACGTGGATCAGTTCGACCGACGGAAAGCAGAGGCAGAAGCTCACCGCGAGACGCAGCTCACGAAATCGATGATTCGGCGAGCTCCGTAGCTAAGGAAGGAACCCGAGGGATTACGCGAAAATCCCGAGGGGATGATGGGCGCGTGCGACGCTCACGATGTAACCGAACACCAAGAGCGCCGCCAAGAAGGCGACCCATCGCATACGTTGCGTGCGAGCGCGTTTCAACGCGAGCGATCCCAACACGATGTACACGACGAGAAGGAGTACTTTCGTGGTCAGCCATCCGTGCACGAAAGGATACTGATGCAGCATCGCTGCAAGCATCACCGCCGCGGCGAGTAAGACCGTATCGATTGCATAGCTCAAATAGCGCAACGGTGCCGCCATCGCCCATTGCGCGCCGAGATTGACCGCCAACCCGCGCACAAAGAACAAGCTGCCGCTCGCAATGACGGCGGCGATGTGGATGAAACGGATCTCGACGTAGTAATCGATCATCGAACAGGGTTCTGGGCACTGGGCTCCGGCAAGCAGAACTTGGGGCTCGGGGTGCGGGGCGCGGGCAAGATCGCGAGACTCGTCACTGGTGACTCGTTATTCGCGCGAGCTCGTTCTCGCTTCCTGCCTACAGCCTACAGTCTACAGTCTACAGCCTACAGCCTGCGCTTCAGCGCCCATCAGCCCTCGGCGTCACATAAATCCACGTCGATCTCAACACCCACGGCAGGAACGCGACGATCCAGCCGATGCCGGCAAGGGCTTGCCAGAGAAGCGAATCGGGGACGAGTTCGGCAACGATGCGTATGACTGCAACGAGCTGAACGACGACGAACGCGAATGCGGCGACTGGGCCGAGCACGAGCGGGCGGCCGGAGTGGCCTTGAGTGACGCGCGTGACCATGGCAACGAGCAGGCTGCCGAAGTAGCCGATGAACAGCGCATGCGCTGGACCGCGTCCGAGCTCGAAGCCGCCCGTGGCCGCGAACCATAGGCTTTGCCCGGCATACAGCGCAAAGGCAATCGGCAACCACGCAAAGCCCACGTACAGGACGCGCAGCAATGGCGGCATGCGTGCACCGCGCGGCCACCATAGATACAAGAGCCAACCGCTCAATGCAGCCAGCGGCGCATCGACGATCCACAGCGAGGCATACGCATGCCGCAGTTCCAGCCAAACATGAGCGAGCGCAAGCAGCCAGAATGCTGCGAGCGCCCACATCGGACGACGCAGCGTGTAATGCGGAACCACGCAGCTTGCGAAGAACGCGATCATTCGATGACACACGGTGAAATAGATCGGCAGGAGCACGGCGATGCTGCCGATCTTGATCGAGGCGAACATGAGTCGTGCGTCGAAGCTGAACAGAAAGAGCATGTACGCCGTCAGGCCCAACAATCCGAAGCTCAAGGCGAACACGCAACTCAAGGCATGCCATGTGCGCCCGGCCTCTTGGTACGCGAGCCGCACGAGCAGCGCGGTTCCGATACTCCAGCCGAGAATCGTGAGCGCTGCGCCGGCCTTGAGCCACGGTAGTCCTGCCCACAGGCCGATCAACGTGAGCAGCTGACCGCCCAGCATTCCGACGCCGACGGGCACGTAGCGCGAGCGCGGCAGCTCCGGAAGATTCATCCAGCGCGGAAAGACGGTCAGTAGGAATCCGAACATGAACGAGGGCAGCACTTGGTACTGCATGAGCAGCGCATGCAACCATCCTGCGGGTATCGCAGGCGCCGGCAGTCCGAACACGCCCCAGCGCGCATCGACCAGCCACATCGCCCACCAGCTCATCGCCAGCAACACATTCGTCGCGCCGATGAAGAACATCAGCCGATGCGGTGCCGAGGCCAGCATGCGCAACACGCCGACCGGCAATTGAAGGGCTTGCGGATTTGCGGACATGGGAATCGCTCCGAAGCTTCGTGCGCGGATGATGGCGCAAGCGAGCTAGGAGCGCGCTGATCTGGATCAGCATCGAAGACCGTGGGCTGTAGGCTGTAGTAGCCGCGCGGCGGCGCCCCAATTGGTGGTGGCGCTAGATCGCAAATGAGCGAACTAACGTGCGCGGCGTACTCGCCGCGGCTTTCCTCCAGCCTACAGCCTGCAGCCAAGGGTTGCGCTATTCGCGCAACACGTTCTTCGCCAGCTCCTCCAGCTTTTCTGGATTCAGCAGCTCGATATCGCGCCGGTCGACGCGGAGGAGGCCGTCGTCTTGGAAACGACGGAACACTCGGCTGACGGTTTCAGAGGCGAGGCGAAGGTAGTTGGCGATGTCCGTGCGCGTCATTGCGACCATGAAGCGGCGTGCGGACAAGCCGCGGGCGGCATAGCGGCGGGAGAGGGACACGAGGAATGCGGCCATGCGCTCGTCGGCCGTGAAATTGCCGGCGAGGAGCGCGGCTTTGTTGATGTCCTCGCTCAAGAGCGTAAACAGCCGCTGTTGCAGTCCGGGCATGCGCGTTGCGAGTGCGGCGATGTTCGGGAACGAAAATCGGCACAGCAGAACCGACTCCAAGGCGACGGCATTGCAGGGATACTTGGCGTGCGAAATCGCGCTCAATCCGATCACTTCGCCCGGCAAGAAAAAGCCGAGCACTTGCTCGCGGCCTTCGTTGTCGATCACGTACGTTTTCACCGTACCGGAACGCACGGCGGCGATGACGTTGAACGGATCGCCTTCGCGGAAAATGTGCTCGCCTTCCTTGTACGGCCCGACGTGCTCGACGAGGACGTGCAGCTCGCGCAGATGCGCCTTGTCGTAGCCGCTCGACAGACAGGCCGAAGAAAAGGCGCACGTCGTACAGAAATGCAACTCGTCTCCGTCGTCGGTGTACGGACGCGGAGGCATGCGGCCGCGCGGTGCGCTCATGGTTTCATCCGTGCGCACCCGTGCGCGGCAATCGTCAGATCGCGCGCGAATAGCGGGACACGCCGGGTGGCGCGCTGTGGAGATATCGGTCGAAACACATGGCGATGATACGCAACAGCAGCCGGCCACGAGAAGTGGCGCAGATGGTACGGTTATCCGCGATTGCGAGACCGTCGTCGATCAGCGGTTGCAGCTGCTGCAGCTCGCCGGCGAAATAGCTTTGGAAATCGATCTCGTAGCGGCGTTCGAGCGAGGCGATGTCGATGCGACCGAAGCACATGAGCTGTTCGATGAGCTCGCTACGCAGGAGATCGTCGAAATCGAGCTCCAATCCCCGCCACACCGGCAGCCGTCCGCAGTCGAGGCTGGCTTCCCACGTCGGCAAGTCCCGCGCGTTCTGACTGTAGCAATCGCCGATGTGCCCGATCGCGCTCACGCCGAGGCCGACCAGGTCGCAATCCGCATGGGTCGTGTACCCCATGAAATTGCGATGGAGCGTGCCGTTCGCCTGCGCGAGCGCGAGCGGATCCTCGGGTAGGGCGAAATGATCCATGCCGATGTATTCGTAGCCCGCGGCCGAAAGGCGTTCGATCGCCAGGCTCAAGAGCTCGAGTTTCGTTTCCGGTGTCGGCAGCGTGCTCGGATCGATCTGGCGCTGGGCCTTGAACAGCTCCGGCAGGTGCGCGTAGCTGTAGATGGCAAGCCGATCGGGCCGGACTTTGAGCACGATGTCGAGCGTGCGCTCGAATCCGGCCAGCGTTTGCATCGGCAATCCGTAGATGAGATCGACGTTGACGGATCGAAAGCGGCGCAGGCGGCATGCGTCGATGACGGCGAGCGTCTGCTCGACGCTCTGAACGCGATTGACCGCTCGTTGAACCTCGGGGTCGAAATCTTGAACGCCGAGGCTCGCTCGGTTGAAGCCGAGGTGCGCATAAGCAGCGATGTCGGCAGGGTCGATGAAGCGTGGGTCGATCTCGATGGAAAAATCGCGTGTGTCGGAGAGGCTGACGCGAAAGTGACTGTCGATACTCTCCAGAATCTCCTGCAACTCGTCCGGCCGCAAGAAGTTCGGCGTACCGCCGCCCATGTGCAGCTGCACGACTTCGCGATCGCGATCGAACAGCGCGCCGACGGCTTCAATCTCGCGGACGAGCCGCTCCATGTAGTGACGACCCTTGGTCCGATCGCGAGTAATGACGCGGTTGCAACCGCAGTAGAAGCAAGGACTGAAGCAATAGGGAATGTGCAGGTAGAGCGACAACCGCCGCGGAATGGGCTCGGCATTGCTGCGCCGGATGTGGTCTCGCAGCGTCTGTTCGGTGAACTCGCCAGAAAACTGCGGCGCAGGCGGGTACGAGGTATAGCGCGGGCCCGGAATGTCGTATTTCCGGACAATGTCGGCGTCGAAAGCGTAGGAAGCGGTCATGGCCGCGACTTTGGACGAGTCGGCGCGAATGCGCTCTGATCCAAGTCAGTCAAAGGGCTCGGGGCTTGGGGCGTGGGGCATGGGGCCGGAAAGCTCAACGCCACTGGCAAGCAGCTATGCCTTGCACGAATGAAGGCAGGTCTTCGTCGTACGCTGAAGTCTCGGGTCCGCACTTTTGCAAAGCCCCGAGCCCCACCCCCAAGTCCCAAGCCCTCTAGATCACTTTCGAATACGTCGGCGTCGCCTGCGGATTCAGGTACGCATCGAACACCATCGCCACGTTACGCACGAGCAGCCGGCCGCGCGGGGTCACGCGCAGCGCACTGTCCGTGATTTCGAGCAGGCCGTCGCGTTCGAGTTGTTTGAGGCGCTCGAGCTCAGGAGCGAAGTATTCGCGGAAATCGATGCAATGCTCGCGCTCGATCGCCGCGAGCTCCACGACGCCGCGGCACATCAATGCATGGATGACATCGCGGCGCACGCGGTCGTTGCTCGTCAATGTGAGCCCGCGCGTGATCGCGAGCTGGTGACGTCCGATGCGCTCGTAATAGTCGCGTAAGAGCTTGGTGTTCTGCGCGTACGACGAGCCGATCTTCCCGATCGAGCTGACGCCGAGGCCGATCAGGTCGCAGTCCGGTTGCGAGGAATAGCCCTGGAAGTTGCGATGCAGTCGGCCTTCGACGAGCGCTTGTGCGAGCGGATCTTCCGGCAAGGCGAAATGATCCATGCCGATGTAGTAATAGCCGGCGTTCGTGAGCCGCTCGATCGTCAGCTGCAAGAGCTCCAAGCGGTCTGCCGAGCTCGGCAATTGCATCGCGTCGATGCGGCGTTGTGCTTTGAACATTTTCGGCAGGTGAGCGTAACCGTAGGCCGCAACCCGAGTCGGCCGAAGCTCGATGACGGTATCGAGCGTCTTCGCGAAGCTGGCGGGCGTCTGCCGCGGCAGGCCGTAGATCAGGTCGAAGTTGATCGCTTCGATCCCGTGGCGCCGCGCAGTCTCAACGATGGCGCGTGTTTGCTCGACGGTCTGCAGACGGTTCACGGCGGCCTGCACGTCCGGGTCGAAATCCTGGATACCGAGACTGATGCGATTGAAGCCGAGGCTCGCAAGCCCGGCGATTACGGAGCTGTCGACGGTTCGCGGATCGATCTCGATCGAGGATTCCCGCTCGGCGGCCGGTGCAAGAGAGAACTCCCGATCGATACGCTCCAGGATCGTCTCGATCTGAGGCAGCTTCAAGAACGTCGGTGTGCCACCACCGAAGTGGATCTGCTCGACGCGGCGTTCGCGCGAGAACAGCGCCGCCTGCAATTCGATCTCCGTGCAGAGCGCTGAGACGTAGCGGTCCCCCTCGGTCGTGCTGCGTGTGATGACTCGGGTGCAGCCGCAATAGAAGCAAGGGCTCGCGCAAAACGGCACGTGGATGTAGAGCGAGAGCGGCGTAGCCGTTTCGTTGCTCAACAGCGCCGCTTTCCGATAGGCGCCGATGTCGAAGCCGGTGTGGAAGTGCACGGCCGTCGGGTAGGACGTGTAGCGTGGACCGTTGCCCTCGTACCGGCGGATTAGGTCCGGATCGAAGGTGAGCTCGGCGCTTTTGGGAATCGGCATATTCATGGGGCGGAGTCTGCATGGATGCGCCGACTCCTTTAATAAGGCAAAGGCCACATGGAGTAAGGGGCGCCCACACGGGCGGCGCCTGATCCAGACGTCGAGCAGGCGGGAGGATGAGTAGCCGCGTGCCGGCTACGCTCCGATGCGCGCTGTCCGGTTCGCAACTGCGGAGAACTACGTAAACAAACCGGAGCACTCATGCAACATAAGGCGCTAGACTCGCCGATGAAGGGGTTCGCGGCTCATAACGTCCGATGGGGAAGCCATGAGTGCCGCCACTGGATCGCAAACGCCGACGGAAGAGTTGCCGTTCGTCGCACCGTGCAACGAGCTGCCGATCGCTGCGCCGTTCGAATGGTTGGCGCGCGCATGGCGGGATATGCGGGCGGCGCCAGGACTGAGCTTGCTCTACGGCGTATTGATCGCCGTGCTGAGCGCGGCGATTGCGCTTCTGACGTGGCGATCGGGACTGATCGCGCTTTACTTGGGTCTTGCGACCGGATTCGTGTTCATCGGCCCATGGTTGGCGATGGGGCTGTATTCCATCAGCTATCAGCTCGAGATCGGTCGTAAACCGACGCTGTCGTACAGCCTGCGCCAAGCGCGCACTCACATACGCGACACGCTCGTGCTCGGCATTTGTCTCTTGATCGTGTTGCTCGTGTGGGCGCGTGCAGCCACTTTGATGAATGTTTTCCGTCCGCAGACCGGTCTGCCGACCTGGCGGGAGCTCTTGCCGTTCCTCGCCATCGGCAGCTGCGTCGGCGCGATCTTCGCATCCATCGTTTTCGCCGCCACGGCGTTCTCGTTGCCGATGCTGCTCGATCGCCGCACCGATGCCATTACCGCAGTCGTCACGAGCATCAACGCCACCTTGCGCAACAAACGCACGATGCTCGTCTGGGCGCTGTTGATCGTTGCGTCCGTCCTCATCGGATTCGCAACGCTGTTCATCGGATTCATCGTTCTCATGCCCCTCATCGGCCACGCAAGCTGGCATGCGTATAGGGCAGCGATCGATGCGTCGATGTGGCCTAGATCAGTTGATAATTGATATGGATAGTTGAAGAGGAGCGCAGCGGCGCTGCTGTCAACTTTCGACCTAGCAACTCGAAACCGGCGGCTCGCCGTCGGCTTCAGCCTTCCTTCTTCAGTCTCCGGCACAGAATCGCCGCGCCCACGCTCAAAACACAGCTGGTGGCCGCGGCGGCCTTCATGGATTCAGTGAATGCGCTGCGCGCTGCGTCGAGCAGCGAAGCGCGCAACGGCACTTCGAGCGATTCGGCAACCTCGACGGCTGCGCCCAAGGTTTCGCGTGCTGCCGTGATCGCTTCGGGAGGCATGCCTGGAAGATCGACGTCGCCCATCACGCTTCGATACATTGCGCTCACGATGCTGCCGAGCACGGCCACGCCGAGCGCGGCGCCGAACTCGAAGCTGGTTTCCGAAATGCCCGAAGCAGCGCCCGCGCGTTCCGGCGGAACGTCGGACATGACGAGATCCGTCGTCAGGGTTCCCATGGGCGCGATGCCCACGCAAAACAGCATGAAACCGAATACGACGATCCCTAGATCGCCGGTTGCACCCGCCTGACTCAAAACGCCATATCCGACTGCCGTCACGATGAAGCCGACGGTGAAGATCGTTGCCGGCGCAAAGCGGCGTACGAGGATCGGTGCAATCAACGAGCCTGCCATGAAGATGAAGCCCGTCGGAATCAACCAGAGCCCGGTTTCGAGCGGACCGAGACCGACGACGAGCTGCAGATATTGAGTGATGATGAGGAACGAGCCGAAGGCTGCAAACACCGAAACGATGTTGATACACAAGGCAGTGCTGAATACCCGCGATCGAAACAATCGCAAATCGATCATCGGATCGGCGGCGCGCAGTTGTCTGCGGACGAACAACGTACCGAGGCCGAGACTCGTGAGGATCGAGATGATCGCCGGCACATGAGGGCCGTAAACGGCGATGTGCTTCATCCCGAAGATCATCGAGAGTACTGCGGTCGTCGCGAGAACTGCGCTCACGAGATCGAGGCGTCCGGCGCTCGGGTCTCGATACTCCGGCAGCAGCAGGGGCGCCAGAATCAAGAGCAGCACCATCAGTGGAACGGCAATCAAGAATACGGAGCCCCACCAGAAGTGCTCGAGCAGCAGGCCGCCGAGAATCGGTCCCGCGATTCCTCCCGCGGAGAAACAGCCGGCCCAGATGCCGATCGCCATCGTGCGTTCCCTCGCATCCAGGAACATGTTGCGGATCAAGGAGAGTGTCGAGGGCGCCAGCGTCGCTGCCGCGACCCCGAGAATCGCGCGCGCGACGATCAGCATTGTGGCGCTCGTCGAGAACGCGGCGAGCACCGATGCAACGCCGAATGCCGCTGCCCCGATCATCAATAGTCGGCGCCGTCCGATGCGATCCCCGAGCGTGCCCATCGTGATCAGGAAGCCAGCGAGCAGAAACCCGTAGATATCGACAATCCACAGAAGCTGCGTCGCGCTCGGTGCCAAGTCCGCCGTGAGATGCGGAATGGCAAGGTTCAGGACGTTCAGATCCATCGAATAGAGCAGGCAGGGCACCGCGATCACCGCGAGCCCGATCCATTCTTTGCGCGTAGCCTTAGGCGCGGGTTTGGCGTCCTCGATCGTCATCGACGAGTAGGGGATGAATGCGGGAGCCGCGCATTGTCTTTGAGGCGGGGGGAAAGGGAAAGGGGAGTGGGGAGAGGGAAAAGGGAAAAGGGAAAAGGGAAGGAGGGAAGGAGGGAAGGAGGGAAGAAGGGATGCGGTCGTGATTCGGCCCCGAGATATTCATGCATGCCGCGCGTACATACTGCACGAACGCCTCGATCCCCTGCGCAGGACGCATGAATACATCGAGCGCAGGGGAGAGCTAGAACAATCCGGCGAGGGGAGTTCCGCGCGTTGCGCGACGGATCACGAATCACGCCCCGACTACGCTCAATGCGCGGTGGGCCGCCGTTCGCCCTTTGCAGTGCGCGCTGCGCGTTGACGCACGTGACTGCCTTCCTCGATCTCTTCGATGATCTTGGCGCAGAAGGCGTCGAGGTCGTTCGGGTTGCGGCTCGTGATGATGCCGCCGTCGGTTGCGACCTCGCGGTCCACCCACTTGCCGCCTGCGTTGATGACGTCGGTCTTGATCGATTTGTACGAAGTCACTTCGCGGCCGCGTACGGCATCGAGCTCGACGAGCAACCAAGGCGCATGGCAGATCGCGGCGACGATCTTTCCGCTGTCGAGAAATGCGCGAATGAACTGGAGTGCTTCGGTGTTGATGCGCAGTAAGTCCGGATTGATTTGACCGCCTGGAAGAACGATGGCGTCGTAGTCATCGGCGTTCGCCTCCGAGAGAGGTTTATCGACTTTGACGCTCTCTCCCCAGTCCTTTTCCTTCCACCCGCGGATTTCGCCGCGCTCGGGCGAAACGACGTCCACGTGCGCGCCTGCTTCGCGCAGCTTTTGTAACGGAACCAGGAGCTCCGATTGCTCGAAACCGTGCGTGGCAAGAATGACCACCTTCGCTCGACTGATTTTCGTCATGGCTGCGCTCCTCCATTCGCGTTCGGGTCAACACTAAATCCGAGCATCCGGCATGTGTTCCGTCGCGCGTCGTGCTCGGTCGAATGGGAGTGGACACAATGTCGGATCGAGGTGCCGTCTCGCGTCCTTGAAATGCCTCGCGGAGGCGGACGAGCAGCCAAAGGAGCATCACATGCCGAAGTTTCTCGCAATCTTCACCGGGTCGAGGACCTCTCCCGAAATGTCCAAGTGGGAGGCGATGGACGAAGCGCAGCGCAAGGAACGCGAGCAGGCTGGCATCCGGGCTTGGATCGCCTGGGGAGAGACTCACAAGGCGGCGATCGTCGATCCAGGCTGCCCGGTCGGTAAGACGAAACGAATATCGAATGACGGCATTTCGGATATCGCAAATGCGATCGCCGGCTACACCATCGTCGAGGCGGAATCTCACGAAGCAGCGGCGAGGTTGTTCGTAAATCATCCGCACTTCACGATCTTTCCGGGTGAAGCGGTAGAGGTGATGCCGTTGATGCCGATTCCAGGGCTCGAGAACTGAGGACTTCCGCTCGTGGCGCCGCCGCAAAGCCGGGCGCACCGCGGAATCGTCATACATATATATGTGAGGTGCTGACCGACGAGGAGTGCGCTGCAGAACGGAATCTGCAGACACTTGTATCCGTCAGTTGTGAGTGAACGCTGCTCGAAGGCTTGGGGATCGCGCGGGCGACACGGTACTATGCCGCCCCGCACGAAAAACCCTGGGATTCACGACGATCATGACTGACATGCAAACGCGCGCTGGTCTTTCGGTTGCGGCTTCGCTTGCCGCGTTCATCGAGCAGAAGGCATTGCCGGGCACAGGCATCACGCCGGAGCGCTTCTGGAACGGATTGGCGGAGTTGTTTGCGAAGTTCGTACCCGAGAATCGCGAATTGCTCGCTGAACGAGATCGCCTGCAGGCGAAGATCGACGAATGGCATCAGCAGCAGCCCGGCGTGCCGAAAGACATGCAGGCGTATCAATCATTCCTGCGCGAGATCGGTTACCTCGTTCCCGAGCCGGCACCGTTCAAGGTCGGTAGCCAAAACGTCGACGACGAAGTCGCGAAGATGGCTGGCCCGCAGCTCGTCGTGCCGGCGCTGAACGATCGTTTCGTGCTCAATGCGGCGAATGCACGTTGGGGTAGCTTGTACGATGCGCTGTACGGAACCGACGCATTGCCGGGCACCGCAAAGCCGGGCGGTTACGATCCTGAGCGCGGCGCGCAAGTGATCGCACGCGCGAAAGCATTTCTCGATGAAGCCGTGCCTCTCGCGAGCGGCAAGCACGCGGATGTCACGGGCTATCGAGTCGTCAATGGTGCACTTTCGCCTGCGCTCAAATCGCCGGAAGTCTTCGCCGGCTATCGCGGCGATCCCGAGAATCCGAGCGGCATCTTGTTCCGGCACAACGGTCTCGGCATCGAGCTCAAGATCGACCGCAAGCATCCGATCGGCAGCGGCGATCCGGCCGGTATCGCCGATGTGATTCTCGAAGCGGCGCTGACCACGATCATCGATCTCGAAGATTCCGTCGCCGCTGTCGATGCCGAGGACAAGACGGCTGGCTATTCGAATTGGCTCGGCTTGTTGCGAGGCACGCTCGAAGCGACGTTCGAGAAGAACGGCCGCATGATGACGCGCAAGCTCGAGGGCGACCGCGAATGGCTCGATCCGTCCGGCAAACCGTTCACATTGCCGGGCCGCTCGCTGCTGTTCGTGCGCAATGTGGGTCATCACATGACGACGCCGGCCGTGCGTTTGCCCGACGGTTCCGAAGCGCCGGAAGGGTTGCTCGATGCGCTGGTGACTTCGCTGATCGGCATGCACGATCTCAAAGGGCTCGGCCGCTTCCGCAACAGCCGCACGGGCTCGATCTACATCGTCAAGCCGAAGATGCACGGGCCGAAGGAAGCGAACTTCGCCAATCGTGTCTTCGATGCGGTCGAGGACATTCTCGGATTGCCGCGCCATACGTTGAAGGTCGGTTTGATGGACGAAGAGCGGCGCACTTCGGCGAATCTCGCCGCGTGCATCGAGTCGGTGAAGGACCGCATCGTCTTCATCAATACCGGCTTCCTCGATAGGACCGGCGATGAAATCCACACGTCGATGCACGCCGGTCCGATGATCCGCAAGGGCGACATGAAGTCCTCTGAGTGGATCAAAGCCTACGAGGATCGCAACGTGAACATCGGTCTCGCGTGCGGACTGGCCGGCGTCGGTCAAATCGGCAAAGGCATGTGGGCCGCGCCGGATCGTATGGCGGATATGGTGGCGCAAAAGATCGCGCATCCTCAGGCGGGCGCAACGACGGCGTGGGTGCCGAGCCCGACCGCGGCGACGCTGCATGCATTGCACTATCACCAGGTCGACGTGTTCGCGCGTCAGAAGGAATTGGCGAATCGTCCGACGCCGGGGCTCGACAAGCTCCTTACGATTCCGGTGCACGTCGGCGCGAAGTGGTCCGAGAAAGAGATTCGCGAGGAGCTCGACAACAACACCCAAGGCATTCTCGGGTACGTGGTGCGCTGGGTGGATCAAGGCATCGGTTGCTCGAAGGTGCCGGACATCAACGACATCGGCTTGATGGAAGACCGCGCGACGCTGCGCATTTCCTCGCAGCACATCGCGAACTGGCTCCTGCACGGCATCTGCACGCCGGAGCAGGTCGACGATGCGCTGCTGAGAATGGCTGCAAAGGTCGATGCGCAGAATGCCGGCGATCCGCTTTATCGGCCGATGGCCAAGAATCCGGATGCGAGCCTCGCGTTCCAAGCCGCTCGTGCGCTGATCTTCAACGGCGTGAAAGAGCCGAACGGCTACACGGAGTGGACGCTGCATCGCTTCCGTGCGCAAGTGAAAGCGCAGCGCTGAGCGCCGATCAGGGCGATCCGCTGCTCATTGCACGAGCGGCGATCGCCCACACGGTCCATGCCGCGCCGACCGAAGCGAACACGCCGACCAGAATCCGTAAGCCGAATGCCCGCGTGCCGGCGACGAAGCTCACGACCGCTTTCGTGACTGCATTCGCGCTGAAGGCAAGCAGCACGGCGATTTGCGCCGCAAAGGACTCGAGCGCCTGATTACGGTGCAGCATTGCAGCGGAGATCGAGCCCGAGTGCGCATCGGCGAAACCCGACAGGGCAACGCTCGCGATCGCCGCTCCGGGGCCGAGCCAGCGCGACAGCAAGGCCGAGATGATCAGCACGGCGGTCACAACGGCCGCAAACAACAACGCTGCTTTCAAGCTCACAGGATGCCCAAGCTCGATATCCTCGGGTTCCGGGCGCTTGGCGTGCCACAGGAACAGGGCACCGCAGACACCGGCAGCAAGCGCAGCCGCCGCACATGCCGGAGCGAGACTCCAGGCTAACGCCGGTGAGGCCGCGCTCACCACGGCCAACAGGGACACCGCCGTCGTAACCGAGGAGAACGTCGCCGCCGCTGCAGCGCTTGCGGTCAATTCGGCGTTGGCTTTGCTGCGTTGACCCATGGCGCCGTGGGTCGCCACGCTCGAGACCAGTCCGCCGAGCACGCTCGCGAGAATCAGACCTTTCGTCGGACCCCACAGCCTCAGTCCCACGTAGCCGAGCGCGTTGATCGCCATAACGAGCACGACGACGATCCACATCTTGCTGGGGTTGAAGACCTGCCAGGGATCGATCGTCCGGTCCGGCAGCATGGGCAGTACGATCAGCGCGGCCGCGAGCAGCAACAAGCCGTCGTGCATCTCGCGGTCGGTGATGCGGCTCTTCACGATGTCGTGCAGCCACGGTCTCGAGGCGAGCAGTACGGTGACGAGCACGGCCGCGGCGCCGCTGTATTCAGGTCGTTCTGCGCTCAGCACACCGATCGCGAAGGCAGCCAGCAACGCCACTTCCGTCGTGATGCCCGGGTCGTCCGAGCGCGTTTGGATGTAGCCCGCGATGACGATCCCTCCTATCAGGAGCGCGAATACGACCATCAAGGCCACGCTCTCCGACAGGGCGCCGAAGACGCCGAGCAGGCTCGCGAGTGTAAACGTGCGTACGCCTGCGATCTCGCGCTGCGGACCGGTGCCTTTGGATCGCTCGCGTTCCGCACCGATGAGCAATCCCGATCCCAGGGCGACCACCGTGGGTAGCACGAAATCTTTCACACCGTCCTCCGGAATGGACAAACCCGCCCAGAGTAATGCATCCGCGTCGCGCACGCTCGGGGCGTGGGGCTCGCGGTTCGGGGTGAGTACGACACGCGAATTGCAAGCCCCTTTACGCACGCTCACCGGGCGGCGTTCGTGTGGGCTGCGGATGGATTCCGCCGACGGAGTGAGGTACTTGTATTACCGGCTTATTCGCCCTTTTGGGTCGACCGTTCGATCACAGCAGATTGGGGGGGATTCGTCATGGTCTCATTGTCGAAAACACTATGCGCGCTCCTGGCATCGTGTGCGTTCGTGGGGTGCGCGACGAATACGGGGAGCGGCGAAGTCGGCAAAACCGCAAGCGCATCGCCAGCAAAAACGGCGGCGGCAAGCTGCATGAGCCAGATCGAGGCCCAGCGGCAGGAATGCGAAGCGCGGTGCCCGAAGGCCACCGGCAACGAGCATTTCACGATTCAACACAAGCTCGCTATGGAGCATGCCGCGTGCAAAGAGGAGTGCGCTGCGCAAATCGAAAGACAGTCCGGAAGCTGTAAGTCCGCCGGCTGACCTGTCCTCACACTGCACAACGCGCGAGCCGCCCGCTGCACCAGCCGGGCGCGAGGCGGCTCGCGTTTTACGCCGAATACGCGGAACCGCTGGGGGCTGATCGCGTTGCACCGGCATGCATCGCGATGGAGCCCTCCCCATGAATACCCAACAAATGATTGCGACCCATCCGGACGTGAGGGGTCGTTTCGATGCCGCGCTCGTGGAATGCATCGACGCGTGCCATGCGTGCGCTCAGGCCTGTATCGCGTGCGCCGACGCATGTGTGGCGGAAGCTTCGGTCGGCGAGCTGCGGCAGTGTATTCGTCTCGATCTCGACTGTGCGGATATTTGTCTGGCGACGGCCGCGCTTGCATCGCGGCGTACCGGTTCCAACGAGGATGTGCTGGGCATGGCGCTCGAGCTGTGCCAGGTCGCCTGCGCGATGTGCGGCACGGAATGCGAGCGGCATGCGAACATGCACGAGCACTGCCGCGTGTGCGCGGAAGTCTGCCGCATCTGCGAAGAGGCCTGTCGCGCAGCTGTCCAAAGCGTCGGAGCGGACTCGAACGTCGGCGCGGCCGAGAGGCACTGAGATGAGACTGCGCCCGCTTGCCTTCAGCGGGCCGCGCTCAGCTCCTCGGCTGTGACGAACTTCGGTGCGATGTCGACCGGGACATCCGTGAGCTTGTCGAGCACGCGCTGAACCTCGGGGCGTACGACGACGCTACGCTCCATCAGCCGCTTCACGCCTGCGTAATCGCCGTTCGCCTGCAGCGTCATGATCTCTCTCGTGAGCGACGTGACTGCCTTCTTCGTCTTTGCGACATCCAGCGAGAACTGACCCTGTGCGTTCACTTTGACCGCGCCGGCATCGAGCAGGTGATTGAGTTGCAACGCCATGCCTTTGGCGTGTGCCGCGTTCAAACCGAAGCGCAACGTGCGAAAGGCGGAAGCGAGGAAGGTAACGTACATGCTGCGTTCCTGGCGTTTGTCGATCACGCCCTTGTCCATCAGGTACTGCAACGCCCACAGGCCGGAAATATCGGCCTTGGCTTCCTCGAGCGGTCCGTTCAATTCCTTGAGCTCTTGACGCACAGTCGTTTCCCGGTCGCCGACGCGAATCGTTTGCGGTCCTAGGCCGTGCATCAGCTCGTGCATCAGGATGTGAGTGAAGAAGGGTTCGAAGTCGACGAGCTCGAAATCCGACGGCGCGAGGGCGACCGCCGCGATCGGTTTGAGCACGTGCGTGAACTTGGCCTCTTGGAAGTTCTTCAACAGCACGCGTTTCGAGCCCTTCTCGGCGACGACGCGCTCGTCGTTCGGTAGATTGAAGGCCGCGGTCTGCACACCGTGGTTCGCATCGCCCGCGGCGAATACGACATTGACGACGCGAATCGGGGAGTAGCCGCCCAGTTGCTTGCGCCGGAAGCGCGGATCGATCGGCAGGTGGTCTTCCAGCTCCTGAAGCTCGCGGCTGAAACGCGCCAACTTGTCCGTTTCCCGAGCATCGACGACCGTTATGAATGCTTCGAAGGCGGCTTTGAAATTGAACCATTCGTCTTCGTAGACCTCGTAGGGTCCGATCGTCGGCTCGATGGAGGCATCGAGCTCCATCCACGCGACATCGCTCGCGTAATAATCGTTCGAGATGAACGCGTCAGCGCGCTTCTCGAGAAATGCTTGCAACGTCGGCTGCTTCGTCAATGCTGCAGCTTCGCGCAGCAGACGCGCCATCTCCATGAGCTCGCCTTGATATTCGAGCGAATAGGGCACGGCAATGAGCCGTCCGTTCGGCCCGCGGCGAATCGCTGTGAAAAAGCCTGCTGCGTCGGTCCGCTCCGCCTCGGACAGCTTCTCGAGCCACGCATCGATTTCCTCGCGTGTCGCATCGGCTGGGTAGAAATTGCCGCCCGGCGGCTTCGGCGCAGCGCCTGGCAGGAACGGTCGATTCTCGTCGAGCTCGGACCAGGGGCCTTTGTTCAATAGAAAGTAGTCCAGCCGTGCACGGCCGAGCTCCGACCTATCGCCGAGCAGTTCCAGGAGCAGCGCTTCGTTGCTGGCCGAGCGTTGCCGAACGAAGACAGCGTCGATGTAGCGGGACGCCTCGACCAGCTTCGCAAGCGCTGCGCGCTCGTTTCCCGGCAATCCGCTGAGGTCGACGTGTATCTCGACCGGTGCAAAGCGCGCGGACATCGTTCTCAATTCGTCGGCGGTCGGATTGGCCATGGTGCTCATGCTCACGAGGGCGCTTGCAGCGATCGCCCAGCGGCGAAACGGGCTTTGCATACGATTCCTCACAGCGGCGGGTCGGCTGCTGATTCTAGCGGTATCGATCCCGGCTGCGAGAGCGCGACGGAAACGGAAATGCCGCAATCGTCAAGCGAGCGGACGAATGCACGTCGTCCGAGGGATCCGAAAGGGCATGTCGGTAGTTATCGATCCCTTGCTACGCAACCGGCGGCATTGGTCGCGAGCGCTCCGAGCGCCGTCTGCAAGACCGACAGCAGGCCACCTTCCGGTACCAGCATGACGTTCGCTGGGGTTACGGAATCTCGATAGCGAGCGGCGATCATCGATGACTTGAGCAAGGCGGCTTCATCGCGGTAGCTTGGACCATATGTGCATTGAAGACTCGCAGACACTCTTGCGTATTCGACGTTCGTTTGCGATTGCGTGCGGGACCGCATTGGTTTCGTTGCTCGCCGTGACGCATGCCGGCAACGTCCACGCGTTCGGCTTCGATGACGTCGTGAGCCGTGCGCAGGCACAGGCACGACAGCCGTATCGGCCGTCGACACGCAAGCCCCCCGCCGAGCTCGCGGCGCTCACATACGACCAGTATCGCGATATTCGTTTCAGGCCGGACCGCGCGCTCTGGCGCGCCGAGAACTTGCCGTTCGAATTGATGTTCTTCCACTTGGGCAAGTTCCAGACCGAACCGGTGTTGATCAACGAGGTTACGCCCCAAGGCGCGCGCCACCTTCGCTATCGCAGCGCCGACTTCGATTACGGCAAGAACGAGCTCTCGCCGCAGCGCTGGGGGGACATCGGCTTTGCGGGATTTCGTGTGCATTACCCGCTGAACACCGATCGCTACAAGGACGAGCTCGTCGTTTTTCTCGGCGCGAGCTACTTCCGTGCGCTCGGTGCAGGTCAACGCTACGGGTTGTCGGCACGCGGGCTGGCGATCGATACGGTGGGCGGGCAGGGCGAGGAGTTTCCTCGTTTCAGCGAGTTCTGGATCGTGAAGCCCGCGCAAGACGCCCAGTCGCTCACCGTGTACGCCTTGCTGGAATCGCGGCGTGTCACCGGTGCATACGAGTTCGTGATCCGGCCCGGTACGACGACGGCGATGGATGTGCGGGCGCGGTTGTTCTTTCGCGATCAGATTGCAACGGTCGGGATTGCACCGCTCACGAGCATGTATTTCTTCGGCGAGAACCAGCCGCATCGCGTGGACTTCCGGCCCGAGGTGCACGACTCCGATGGGTTGATGATCGCAACCGGTAGCGGCGAGTGGATTTGGCGCCCGCTCATCAATCCGCCTCACACCCTTGCGACTTCATTCTCGATGAACGAGCTGCGAGGGTTCGGGTTGATGCAGAGGGATCGGAGCTTTCACAACTACGAGGATCCGGAAGCGAGCTATGAGATGCGGCCGAGCGCATGGGTCGAGCCGATCGGCACTTGGGGGCCCGGGCGTGTCGAGCTCGTGCAGCTCAACACGCCCGACGAGACGAACGACAACATCGTTGCTTACTGGGTGCCCGAAAGAAAATTCGGTGCGGGGGATACGATCGAGTTCACCTATCGCCTGCATTGGCAGGGCAACGATATGCAGCGGCCGCCGGGAGGATGGGTTGTGCAGACGCGCGTCGGACGCGGCTTTGCCGCGCTCGGCGAGAATGAGCATCAGTTCATCGTCGATTTCACCGGGCCGTCGCTCGAGAATCTGCCTGCAGATGCGGAAGTGAAGGCCGTCGTGTCCGCGCCGGCGAACGGACAGATTCTCGAAAGCAATGCGTATCGCGTCGAGGCGACGGGCGCATGGCGAATGGCGGTGCGCGTCAAGCAGCTCGATCCGCGCCGGCCGACAGAGCTACGCGCATTCCTTCAGCACGGCGACGACGTGCTCACGGAGACCTGGAGCAACATCTTGCCCGCGAAGTGAGTCGGTCACGCGAGCGCCGCCGGCCCGAGCTCTTATCGTCCATCCGGCCGTGAAGCATATCTGCCTTGAGGCAGCTCCGCGCGCGCCTCGAGCCACTGTCGCGCCAGAACGAGCTCCTTGAGGAGCATGCCTTCGAACGGATGGAGTTGCCCGGATGCCGACGGAAACTCAGCGAGCTCCTCCATCTTGTAGAGCGTGTACCAGAATGTGCGCTCTCCCGGCCGTACTCGCGAGCGGCGTGCCTTCACGGGCAGCCTTTCCCACGCGTCGATGACTTCGTCCACGAACTGCAGCGAATCCGAGGTTCCGCTCGTACGCAATTTGCCCGACTCGACGCCGTTGAGACGCCCGAGCAGCTTGTCGCGATAGTGCGCAAGAAAATTGTCCAACTCGTCCATGAGTGTCTCCTTCGCGAACCGAAGACACTCTACGTCAGGTGCGTTGGGTGAAAGGCGTGAATTTCTGGGCGGTTCGCCGAGAAATTCGTGGCTGGCGAAGGGTGCTCCGTCGATGCAGCTGTTCGTCTTCCCTGTTCTAAAGAGTGCTCAGTGCCCAGCGTTCAGCAGCTCAAGCGCGCTCGCGCATGAATCACGGGTCACGAATCGCCGATCACGAATAAGCTCCTGCAATTCGGAACCGCATCGAAGCGCAGCCGTTAGGCGAAGCGGTGGCGCGATTACGGAGAACGCTCATGCGGCTCAACGAACACGATTCGCATCTCGCTGCGGCTGCAGTGCAGTTATTGGAACGCGATCTTGCCGATCGCTTGGAAGATCATGCCGAGGCACACGGGTTCGATTATCGCTACTCCGAGGAGGAGCGGCGGGCCGTCGATGAGCACGATCGACTCACGGAGCTCGTACGCAAGCTCGCGACGGGTGGAACGCACGAGTTGTTCGATTGGGAAGCGGAGCTCGTGCGCGAAAGCTTGAAGCGCTATCGGGCGGCGCTCGCACACTCAGCGCCGCCTTTGCCGCTGATTGCGGATGAGAATTCCCAGTTCGTTGCGACCGAAGAGCAGCGGCAGCAGGAAATGCGGCGCGCGATGGAGCTGTTGGAGAGACTTTCGTAGCGCTGTGATTCGTGATCCGGGGCTCGGGACTTGCAGGGCGGGTTACAGAAAGATCACAGCGGGACTGGTCAATCCTCGATCTGCCCTGAGAGAGATCGGAGCCCGACCGCGTACGGCACCATATCAGCGCGTTCGCGCACGAATCACGATCACGAGTAAGCGTTTTCCGTAAGTGCGCCGTGCTTTGTTCTAAGCGTATTAACAGATCGTCCTGGCCAAGGAGACCCAAGAATGAAGCTTCGATACGTACCTGCCTCGATCGCAACTGCCTTGTTCGTCGCGCATGCAGCCCATGCGCAAACAGCACGCGAAGAGGGTGAAACGCTCGAGAACGTCATCGTAACGGGTACGCGCGTCGCGGATCGCACTGCCCTGGATACTGCCGTCCCTGTCGACGTCGTTTCTGCAGATCAGTTGCAGAGCGTCGGTGTGAGTGAGATCAATCAGGCGTTGTCGGTGGCGCTGCCTTCCTACAACTTCCCGCGGCCGGGACTGGCTGACGGCACCGATACGGTGAGGCCCGCCACGCTGCGCGGTCTTGCGCCGGATCAAGTACTGGTGCTCGTGAACAGCAAGCGCCGTCATCACGCAGCGCTCGTCAACGTGAACGGTACAGTGGGGCGCGGTTCGTCGTCAGTCGATCTGAATACGATTCCGACAGCGATGGTGCAATCGATCGAAGTGCTGCGCGACGGTGCGTCGGCGCAGTACGGATCGGACGCGATTGCGGGCGTGATCAACGTGCGTCTGCGCGAGGCGCGCGATGGCGGCGATGTGTCGGTGAGCTACGGATGGCGCGAATCGAGCTACGACGTGCTCACGGGGACGCCGCCGGTGAATGCGGGTTGGTCGGCCCCGCGTAAGCTGACTCGCGACGTATCGGATGGCGAGACGCTGACCGTCTCGGCATGGAAGGGTTTTCCGCTCGGCGAATCCGGCTCGATCACGATCGCGGCGGAGTTCAAAGATCAGGAGCGCACCGAGCGCGACGGATGGGATCATCGACAGCAATATCCGCTGATCGGCGGAACTGCCGAGAATCCGGTTTACGATCCGCGCGAGCTCACGATCGATCGGTGGAACGGCTGGACCGGCGAGCCGGAGCTCGAGCAGAAAACGCTCTTCGTCAACGCATCGTACGATCTCGCGACCGGAGCGACGGTGTACGGCTGGGCGAGCTGGCAGGATCGCGATGCGCGTTCGGCCGGTTTCTTCCGTCGCGCGCTCGACGAGCGCAACGTGATCGAAATCTATCCGGACGGTTTCTTGCCCATCATCGCGCCCGAAGTGACCGACATTTCCGCGGCGGGCGGCGTGAGCTGGCGGCTAGGGGAGTGGGATCTCGATTCGTCGCTGACCTACGGCTCCAACAAGATGGAGTTCACGATCGAGAACACGCTCAACCGTTCGCTGGGTCCGGCGAGCAAGACCGTGTTCGATGCCGGCGGATTCGAATACCAGCAATTGGTCTTGAACGTTTCCGGCGTACGCGGTTTCGATGTGGGACTGGCCTCGCCGCTCAACGTCGCAATCGGTATCGAGGGGCGTTGGGAGAACTATGAGATTTTCGCCGGCGAGCCGGACTCGTGGCGCAACGGCGGGGTGTTGTTGAACGGCAGCCCGACGGCATCTGGCGCGCAAGTCTTTCCAGGTTTTAGGCCGGCGAACGAAGTCGACAAGGACCGCACGGCTGTCGGCGCCTTCGTCGATCTCGAGGCGAACGTGACGGACAAGTTCCTCGCCTCCGTGGCGCTGCGCGGGGAGCGTTATTCCGACTTTGGCGAAAATCTCTCCGGCAAGATCTCGCTGCGCTACGACTTCACGGACGTGTTCGCGCTCCGCGCGTCGGTTCAGAACGGCTTTCGCGCGCCGTCGCTGCAACAGCAGTACTTTGCAACGACGTCGACGAACTTCATCGGCGGCGTTCCCTTCGACATCACGACGTTCCCGGTCACGGATCCGGTGGCGATTGCACTCGGTGCACGGCCGCTCGACGCCGAAGAGTCGTTGAACTACTCCCTGGGCGCCGTCTTCAATTTCGGCGATCTGCACATCACGATCGACGCCTATCGCATCGACATCGACGATCGCATCGTGCTGTCGGAGAACCTCACCCAGGCCAACGTTCGCGATTACTTGCAATCGCTCGGATTCGTCGGTATCGGCGGAGGACGCTTCTTCATCAACGGTGTCGATACCGAAACCGAGGGCGTCGATCTCGTCGTGAACTATCCATGGCGCAGCCCGATCGGCCGGTTCGATTTCACGTTCACGGCCAATTACAACTCGACCGACGTAACGCGCGTGCCCGCGACGGCGCAGCTCGAAGCGCTGGATCCGGCGCCCGTGCTGTTCGGACGCGTGAACGTGTTGACGTTCGAGAAGGGTACGCCGGAGAACAAGTTCTCGCTGGGCGTGAACTGGCAGCGCGACCGATGGGGCGCAACTCTTCGTGCGACTCGCTACGGCAAGGTGCTGTCGCCGGACGCGAATCCGGCGCTCGACTTCGAGTTGTCGCCCGCTACGCTGGTCGATCTCGAGGCGCGGCTCGGCTTCACGGAGAATCTGCGGCTTGCGATCGGCGCAGACAACGTGTTCGACGAGTATCCCGATCCGCTGCCGCCCGAGCTGAACACGACGGGTAACGTGCCCTATTCGAACCTGTCGCCGTTCGGGCGGAGCGGTCGGTTTGTCTACGGACGATTGAGCTACTCGTTCTGACGCGGCACCGGCGGAGCGTTACGCTCGCTCGATGACGACTTCGAGGTAATCGCCAGGTACGATCATCGTCTCGTCCGACGATCGATTGAACCTGGCGATCAACCGCTCGATGTCGTTTTCCAGTGCGGCACGTCCACTAGGCGACAGCGCATCGAACGCTTTGAGCACGGGTCCGTAGTACGACTTGAACACCGCGATGAAGTGCTCTGGCGAGCGATAACGAAACACGAACTGCCGCTTGTTGGTCGAGATCTTCGAGGCGTGAGGACCGAACCATTCTTGCAGGCGCGCGGCCGTGCCCCATAGCGCAGGCGATTTTGCGCCGGGCGGCGGTGGGACGTGTTTGCCGATCGTCTTGAAGAGCTCGCCGATGAAGCTGTCGGGCGTCCAATTCGAGAGACCGATCTTACCGCCGGATTTGCACACGCGTACGAGCTCGCGTGCAGCGCGATCTTGATCGGCTGCGAACATGACTCCAAAGGTCGAAACAACCACATCGAACGTATCGGCAGAGAAGGGCAACGCCTCGGCATCGGCTTCACGAAACTCGATCGGAAGCCGTTCGGCATCGGCACGTTCGCGCGCACGATCCAGCAACCCTGACACGTAGTCGGTAGCGGTGACGTCGCACCAGCGGCGTGCAGCGGCGAGCGAGACATTTCCGTTACCCGCGGCGACATCGAGTACCTTCGAGCCGGGACGCAGGTCGAGCGCTTCGCAAAGCCGCTCGCCGACAATCTGCAAGGTCGTACCGACGACTGCGTAATCGCCCGAGGACCAAGCGGCGCGTTGACGTGCCTTGATGGCTTGCAGGTCGGAAGATTGAGGGGATGTCACAAAGACGTCGATCGGTTGGGTGCTCATAGTCTCTCCACATAGCGAGCGAACCGGCGACCGCCCCCGAGGGGCGGTCGGCAAGCATCGGATGGACCGATGTGGAGAGCTACGTTACGAGTCGGCCGTGGGAGCGAGCGTGGGAACGGCGTTGAAAGGGGCGCGGCACGCGAATACCGAGCGGTCTGGCTATCCGCGCAACCGGAACTCGTCTCGTGCTTCCTGAGCAAACCTGCGGACCGCCTTCTTGGAGAAACCCGATGGCGCAACCACCGGCGCCCGGAGCAATGCACGCTCTCTTCGCCGCTCAGCGCGCAAATCCTCGACAACTTCCGTAAGACGGTCTGTACGACTGATTTGATCGACACGCATGGAATCACCTCCGTCCGGGTGAACGCGCGTCAACAGCTCCACGTTCCAGCAAGACTGTAGGCGCTGCGCGGACCCGCGCGCTTGCTGCTTATCGCTCATCCCGCCGCAGCGGTACGAAACGGACGGGCGACAGGTCGCGTGTCTCGATTCTACCGGACGAATCTTTCTCGATCAGTAGCAAGCGTTGGGTTGCCCCCGAAGGTCCGACCGGGACGACCATGCGTCCGCCCGGTTTCAATTGGTCGATGAGGGGCTGAGGTACGTGATCCGGCGCAGCAGTGACGATGATGATGTCGAACGGCGCATGCTCGGGCCATCCTGCGTAGCCGTCGCCGGTGCGGGTCGTGACGTTCTCGTAGCCGAGTTCGTTGAGCACGTGCTGTGCACGAGCGGCGAGAGTGGCTTCCAGCTCGATCGTATAAACGTGTTCGACGAGCTCGGCCAGGATTGCCGCCTGATATCCCGATCCCGTGCCGATTTCGAGCGCGACGTCCTTCGGGTTCGGACGCGCGAGCTGAGTCATGAGCGCCACGACGTACGGTTGCGAGATCGTTTGACCTTCACCGATGGGCAGCGGCGTATCGGCATAGGCATAACGCTGTTCTTGCTCCGGCACGAAACGATGCCGTGGGACCTTGCGCATTGCCGCAAGCACGCGCTCGTCGGAGATGTCGCGCGCCGCAAGCTGCTGCTCCACCATGCGCAATCGTGCGCTTTCGAAAGCATCCGGCACGGCAGCAACTCCCGACTTCGAGCCGATGATGGCGGCGATGCCGAAGATGAGTAAGCGGTGGAGCATCCGGGGGCTTGGGGCACGGGGGCTTGGGGCCTGGGGCTGAGACGCGGACGACGGGATCGAGTCTTGCGCTCCGTGTCTCGTACCTTTGTACCAGAGGGCTCTGTATATCAGAGGCGAGATGGGCTTTACATCGCGAAGCGCGAAGTGCGCTGACAAGTCGCGCGTCTTTTGTCCGGGGCCCGAGTCCAAAGCCCCAAGCCCCGAGTCCGAATTGGCTGCACAGGCCTTCCCTGGCCTGCACAAGGGGGCAACTCAGAATGCTACGTGCAGCCGCAGTCCGTACGTTCGCGGCGGGTTGTAGAACGCCAGCCAGTTGCCGAGATCCGACGGTCCGGATGTGGGGGTACCGTCGCTCGAGGCGCCGACGTTGTAGATGTCGGTCTTGACGGCTTCGTCCTCGAGGTTCTTCACGAAAGCCTCGACCGTCCACTTGTTCTGCGGCGATTCGTAGCGAAGGCTCACGTCGGTTCGCGTGTAGGCCTCCTGTACGCCCGCATCTCGATAGAGCGTCGGATAGATGTCGTTGAAGGCCTGGATCGTCGTTTCGGTCTGATAATGGAACGCGATGCGCGGCACGATGCTGCCGCCGTTGCCGAGGAGGAAGCGGTGTTCGTACGTGCCGGTGAACGAGAACTCCGGTGCATGCCGCAGCGGTTCGCCGGCTAGATTGACGGCATTGTCGAGATTGCCCTGATCGAAATACACCGTATCGATCGTCACGAACTCGTCGTACTTTGCATCGAGCCAGCTCGCGAACGCGGACAAGGAATCGGCAGGCGTCGGCCGCCACATGACTTCCGCTTCGATGCCCTTCACCGATGCCGAAGCTGCATTCGACGTGACGAGCTGCTGTTGGCCGCTCGGCAGCCGTTCGACTGCCGAAACCTGCATGTCCTGATAGTCCATGTAGAAGGCTGCGACATTGAGCGTCAGCGAACGGCCGAACGAAGATTTGAATCCGAGCTCGTAATTCGTGAGCTCTTCGGGCAGATGGCGTCGACCGCCGTCGCTCAAGCCGCCGGACTTGAAGCCCGTCGAGACGCTCAAGTACGTCATGACATCGTCGCTCAAATCCAACTCGGCACGTGCAAGCCAGGTCGTCTTGTCGTCCTTGGTCTTGCCATCGTTTGCGCCGCCGCCCGGCCACGTGCCCGGCGCATAGTTGCTATTGCAGGTTTCTGCGGAGACGACGCCGCCGGGTCCGATCAAGTGCCCACCGTTGGCGACGGTCGCACCGAAATCCGGACACACCCAGTTGCGACCGCCGCGATCCTCTTTCTCGTCTTCGGTGTAGCGCACGCCGCCGGTGAGACGGAAATTGTCCGTGAACGAAAAGGTCGCTTGCGCATAGCCTGCCATCGAATCCAGTGTGCGCTTCGGCTGAATGAACGACATCGACCATGCCGTATCGTCCGGCGCCGACGGATTCACCACGATGACGCCGCTGCTCGGCGGAGAGGCGATCTCGGCGATGTCGATGTCGAAACGGATCGAATTGTCCTCGTGCATCAAGTACGCGCCGGCAATCCATTGCAGACGTCCCTCGCCGAGCGACTTGATGTTGAGCTCATGGCTGTACGACTTGAATTCCGACCACTCCGTGCGATGTTCCTGTTTGAACCATGGTATTGCGCCGCCGTCGTTGTCGGAGGCGTTGCGTCGCTCCATGTCCGCATGTCCGCCGATATACGAGATCTGCAGGTTGTCCGTCGGCGAGAAGTCCACGCGCAAGCGGAACGCGAGATTGTCCTGATCGAGAAAACCGGCCGTATCGACGAGCGCCGAGTAACGATCCGTCCCGGGGCGCGGCGTTTGCAGAAGCGCGATGTTCCCCGTGCCGTTGTCCTTGAAGTAGTCGACTGCGCCGGTCACCGTCCACGCATCGTTCGGTCTGAATAGCGCAGTGAGTCGGACCGCCTGCTGATCCGCGGCGCCGTATTTGCGGTTGCCCACCGCTGCGGAACCCGGCTGGAAATCGACGTAACCGTCGTGACGCTCGGTGGCCGCAGCGATGCGCAGTCCGAACGTACTCGAGATCGGCATGTTCAGCATGCCGCGCGTGGCGATTCGGTCGTAGTTGCCGTAGATCAGATCGGCATACGCATCGAAGGTATCGAGCGCCGGCTTTGCCGTCACGAGATTGACGGTGCCGGCAGTCGAGTTACGTCCGAACAATGTGCCTTGCGGTCCGCGCAGCACTTCCACTTGAGCAAGGTCGTACATCAAGACGGTCGCACCCTGCGGGCGAGGGGAGTAGACCTCATCGATGTGAAAGGCCACCGCGGGATCGCCGAGCTCCGTATGGTTGGCCGACCCGATGCCGCGCAAGTACACGTGCACGCCGCCGGAGTCGCCGTGTTGTTCGACAGTGAGGTTCGGTACGAAGGTCTGCAGATCCGAGAGATCGGCGACGTGCGCGCGATCGAGCGCCGCTTGAGAGAAGGCGCTGATGGCAATCGGCGTGTCTTGCAGATTCGTTTCGCGTTTGCTCGCCGTGACGATGACTTCATCTATCACGGGTTCGTCGGCCGCGTTTGCGGACATCGACAGGCAGGCAGCGACGGTCACGCTCAGTAGGCGCGATCCCTGCGAGTGTCGACGGGTGAATGCATAGGATGACATTGCTAATCCCCCAAGAACGGTTTCCATGCGTGGGCTCCGCATGCGTGCGCGATTCGTTGCCGCGCATGAATCGTCAGCGGAGCCGTGGCCGGATCGCAGTCTGAGCAGCGTGATTTCGGGTGTCAAAGAAGCGAACGCGTAGAAAGCGCTTTCAAGAGAAAAAATTTTCTCGACATAATTGAAAGCGCTTTCTGCGAAAAGAACCTGCGAAACGCGATGGAATTTCGCTGGCGTTTCGCGATAATCGCTCGCCGCTTGCGTGTTGAGATGGCAACTTCCATGACGAGCGAAACGATATCGGTGCCGGAAGGATTCATTGGGGTGCGGCCACCGCCGCCTACCAAATCGAAGGTGCATGGAGCGAAGACGGCAAGGGCGAATCGATCTGGGATCGTTTCTCGCACACGCCGGGCAAGGTGCTCAATGGCGATACGGGCGATGTCGCGTGCGACAGCTACCATCGCTATCGCGAAGACATCGGGTTGTTGCGAGAGCTGAACCTGAAGAGCTATCGCTACTCGATCTCATGGCCGAGGATTCAACCGCAAGGAACGGGCGCGCCGAATCCGAGAGGTCTCGACTATTACAAGCGACTCACCGATGCAGTGCTCGAAGCCGGCATACGCCCGATGGTGACGCTCTATCACTGGGATCTGCCGCAGGCGCTGGAGGATCAGGGCGGCTGGCCGGTGCGCGAGACGGCTTATCGTTTTGCCGATTACGTCGAGATCGTCGTGCGCGAGCTCGGCGATCGCATCAAGCACTGGCTGATCTTCAACGAGCCGAAAACGTTCACGGGTTGCGGCTATTGGGAAGGGCGTCATGCGCCGGGCCGCATGGAGCCGCTTGCGTTCCTGCGTGCCACGCACACGGTGAATCTCGCGCAAGGACTGGCTTTTCGTGTGCTGAAGACGCATGCCCCCGATGCGCAGGTCGGCAGCGCATTCGATGTAGCGCCAATGTTTCCGGCGACGCACTCGTATGCGGATATCGCAGCTGCGGAGCGCTGGCATCGATTTCAGAATCTATGGTTCAGCGATCCCGCGCTATACGGACGTTATCCGGAGGGCGTTCTGCCGCCGCTGCAGCAGGCGGAGCTGCTCGGTTTTCGAGAGGGAGACGAGACGCTCGTGCGTGCCGATCTCGATTTCATCGGTCTCAACTATTACGCGCCGTGGGTCGTGCGTGACGAACCGAAGGGCAATGGTGTGCCGGGTCTCAATACGCTCGGAGAATGGGCGAGGATGTTGGGCGCGCATCCGAAGACCGATCTCGGTTGGGACATCTATCCGCAGGGCTTCTACGACATCCTTGTGCGCATGGCGCGCGAGACGGGCTATCGGCCCATCGAGATCACCGAGAACGGCGCGTCGTTCAATACGATGCCGGATGCGGACGGACGAACACGCGATACGGAACGCATCGACTATCTGCGCTCGCATCTGCAGGCCATGGCACGTGCCATCCATGACGGCATTCCTGTGCGCGCCTTTCATTACTGGAGTTTGCTCGACAACTTCGAGTGGGCGGAGGGCTACAGCCAGCGCTTCGGTATCGTGCACGTCGATTTCGCGAACGGCGGCAAGCGGACGATCAAGGAGTCGGGCTACTGGTATGCCAAGGTCGCGATGACGAACAGGATCGAGTGAGCACATGGGCGCGGCCGGAAATGTCATGAGCGTAGCGACTGCAACGGTAGCGGCAGGGCAGGAGAAGCTCACGCTGCGGCGCTACGTCGGTTACGGACTCGGCGACTTCGCCTTCAATTTCTGTTGGCTGCCGCTGCAAGTCTTCCTGCTCAACTACTACACGGATGTGCTGGGTCTTTCGAGCGGCGTTGCAGGCACGATCATCATGATCTGTCTCGTCTGGGACGGCATCATCGATCCCATCATCGGCATCGTCGCCAACCGAACGCGCTCGCGATTCGGTCGCTATCGGCCTTACATGCTGTTCGGCTCCGTACCGCTCGCTGCGAGCTTCGCGCTCATGTTCATGCCGGTACCGTTCGGCAATGCGTCTGTCGCGTATGCGCTCGCGACGCAGCTTCTGTTCCGCACGATGTACGCGGCGGTGAACATTCCTTATGGCGCGATGATGGCGTCGATGACGCGCAGCTCGATCGAGCGCAACTGGCTTGCCGGTGTGCGCATGCTGTTCGCGTTCACAGGTTCTGCGATCGTGGGCTATTACACGCCCCGCCTCGTGGCGTGGTTCGGAGTGAACGATGCGAACGCCGCCTACTTCTGGACGACCGCCGTGTTGGCGGGTTGTGCAATCGTCGTGCTGCTGCTCTGCTTTGCGTTGACCGAAGAGCGCGTCGAGATCGAGAGCGAAGAGACGCAGCCCAACGTCGGTGCCATGCTCGCCATGATCGTCCGCAACGTCCCGTTCCTGCAGATCATGGGCGGTATCGCGCTCTTCAGTTTCGCGAACATCGCGTTCAACGCGAGCCTGCCGTACTTCATTCAGTACTACATGGCGGAGGACAAGGCGATCACTGGCAATGTGGCCGGCATGGTGCCGTTCGTGCAGATGCTCGCGATCATGCCTTGGGCCGTGGCGAGTCGTTTCATCGGCAAACGCGGCGCGTGGATTGCGGGTTTGGTCATCGCCGCAAGCGCGCTCCTGGCGCTGTACGTGTGGGAGCAACCGACGATGACTGCAGTGTACTGGCTCGTCGGCATCTACGCCGTGGGTACGGCGTCCATTGCAGTGAACTTCTGGTCGATCGTGCCCGACACGGTGGAATACGGCGAGTGGCGCAGCGGCGTGCGCGCGGAAGGCTTCATTTTCGGTTTCGTGACGTTGATTCAAAAGGTATCGCTCGGGATCTCGTCGGCATTCGTCGGTGCGTATCTGGGATGGATCGGTTATGCCGCGAATCAGGCGCAGACGACGGCGACTCTGGGCGGCATCAAGTTCTTGATCACCGGCGTCGTCGGGATAGGGCTGGCAGCTTCGTGCGCTGTTATGTTTTTCTATCGGCTCGACGCCGCGCGGCATCGGGACCTCGTCAGCCAAATCGCGGCCCGACGCGCCCGCAGTGCAGCAGGGGATAGGGCGTGACCGATCTGTTGCGCACGAGCCGCGTTTGTTACGCTCGTTTCATGGGGGTAACGATCAAAGATGTTGCGCGCGAAGCGCGCGTCTCGATGGCATCGGTTTCGCGCGCGCTGAACGGTACGGGCGCCGTTCGCAAGGAGATCCGCGAACGCGTATTGGCGGCGGCCGAACGCCTGAACTATGTCCCGAACAGCGGGGCGCAGAGCTTGATGACGCGCCGGACGCGCACGATCGGCGTTCTGCTGCCGCGCTTCCATGGCGAGTTCTTTTCCGAGCTCATACGCGGAATCGATTCAGCGGCACGGTCGCGCGGGTTGCATCTGCTCGTCTCGACCTCGCACAACGATGCCGGCGAAACCCGGCAAGCACTGCGCGCAATGGTCGGTCGTGTCGACGGCCTGCTCGCGCTGCTGCCGCACGTCGATGCGCAGTTCCTGCATCAGACGCTGCGCGGAACGCTCCCGATCGTCCTGCTCAGTACTGCGGATATCGAGCATGTCTATGCATCGGTGCGCATCGACAATTTCGGCGGCGCCTACGCAATGGTCAAACACTTGGTTGCCTGCGGATATCGCAGCATCGCGCATATCTCCGGTCAGCCGGACAATGTGGACACCGAGGAACGCGCTCGCGGCTATTTCGCGGCGCTTGCTCAGGAGTTGCCGGATGCGAAACCGATCGTCGTGCAAGGCGACTTCACGGAGGAGTCGGGATACAAAGCCGCACAAGAGCTTTTGCGTCTTCGCGAACGTCCGCGTGCCATCTTCGCCGCCAACGACATGACCGCGATCGGTTGCATATCCGCCATCATGGAGGCCGGCTTGTCCGTGCCAGACGACGTTGCGGTGGTCGGTTTCGACGACATTCCTACGGCGCGATTCGTTCGTCCCGCGCTCACGACGGTGAGCGTGCACATCGCCGATCTGGGTGCGCGTGCGTTGGAGTGCCTGGCAAGCGGAATCGAAAAACCGGAAACGTTGTCGTCCATTACCGAGATCGTTCCGGCGGACGTCGTCGTGCGGGATTCGTGCGGTGCGCGTCGGCAGTCTAGAGGCGCCGGCGTTTGAGTACGAACAACTGAGTCCGCTCGTCCGGCCCGCGCAGGATCCCTTGCAGACGTGCTCGCTGCGCGCACGTGTACGTTGTAAACGTCTCGGGCCGATCGATCGGTGACTTCACGAGTGCTCTGTCATCCATTGCGCGACGGCGCGAAGCGCTTCTGCGCGGACCTCTGCATCCTTTCGGCCGGTTTTCGCGGGTACATGAAAGGAATGATCCGCATCCTCGAGCAAATGCAATCTGGCGTGCGGCGCAAGCTCCGCGACGGTTTGCTCGAGTAAGGGAAGCGTCGCCAATTCGTCGCGTGTGCCTTGGACGAACAGCATCGGAATCTTTACGCTCTCGAGATGCGCAGCGCGACTCGTATCCGGACGACCGGCCGGATGCAACGGAAATCCCAGAAAGACCAAGCCGCGCACGCCGGACAACGGCTCTTCCGCCTGTGCTTGCGATGTCATTCGTCCGCCGAAAGAACGCCCTCCGGCGAACAGCGGAACGTTCGGCAGACGACGTGCTGCCTCTGCAATCGCTGCACGGATCGTTGCATGACAGATGGGTGGAGGGTCGGTGCGTTTCGAGCCGCGCTCCATGTATGGAAACTGGAACCGCAGCGTCGCCACTCCGAGATCGGCAAGCTCGCGCGCAATTGCCGCCATGAGCGCGTGATGCATGCCAGCCCCTGCGCCGTGAGCAAAGACGTAGCAGGCCGTGGCAGCGAGGGGTTCCAGCAGTAGCGCGGACACTGCACCGTGCGAGTCCACGTCGAGCGTGAGCTTGGTTTCTTTCATTACCTGGTGTTGTGATCCGTAGCGGACGCGAACTGTAGGCCGGAGACTGTGGCCTGTAGGTTACCGCGCGCCGCGCAACTGTAGCCCGTCGCCTCCGACTGGGAACACGCACTCTCAAGACGCGTTCGAGTGATGTCAACGATTTCGCTCGCGCTTGGGTGCGAGCGGTTACGAGTCTGAGGAGACTGCTATGAAGAAAGTAACTGCGCTCGCTGCCGCTGTCAGTGCCTGCCTGCTTGCGGGCTCATTGGCAGCACAAGAGCCCGCAACCCGACCGGGCGATACGAGTACGACGACGCGTCCAGCGGATCGAGCTTCCGGTCAGGATCTCGATCGCGACGAGGCGACGCGTTCGGGCCAAGGTGCCACGACGGACGAAATGCCGCGCCAGCGCACCGCAGACGCGTCAGGCATGCGTCGGTCGAGGTTGGATACGGAGGACTTCGCGAAGCAGGCCAGTGCGGCTGGTGCGGCGGAGGTGGAGCTCGGCAAGCTCGCGCAAGAACGCGCGACGAACCCGGAAGTCAAGGCGTATGCGCAACGCATGGTTGCCGACCATACCAAGGCCAATAAGGAATTGATGTCCGCTGCCCAGGCAAAGAACGTCGAAGTACGGTCCGAACCTGATCTGATGCACAAGGCCATGAGGGAGAAGTTCGAGCATCAGAAGGCGGACGCCGACTTCGATCACGACTTCATGCAACAGATGGTGCGCGACCACCAAAAGGTCGTCGAGTTGTTCGAGAACGCGTCGACTTCGACCAGCGTAGATCCGGATTTCCGTGCCTGGGCGAAGAAGACCCTGCCGACTCTTCAAGAGCATCTGGAAGAGGCCAGGCGTCTCGAAGCCAAGCTCGCAAAGAGCCAAGACTGAAGATCGCAGCAACGGCGAAGTGCGGGGCAGGGTACCTGTCCTCGCTCTTCGCCGTGCCTGAGCGAAACATGGCGCGCCTGGCACGCATTTTGAGAGCCGATAGCCATCGGTAGCTCACGAGCGCGCCCATGCGAGTTTGGCTGGTACTGACCCTGTTGCTCGCCGTATCGGCTGCTGCCGCGCCCATCGAAGTCGAGTTCGAGATCGAGCACCGCGGCGGTGCTGCTAAGCCCGAACGGTATAACGGTTCATGGTCGATCGACGGCACTCGCGTTAAGCCCGGCATGCTGTTCGAGGATGTCTTCCAAGGGATGCGCCTCAGGTCGTTCTCCTTCGAATGGCTCGGAAAGCGTTGGACTGCCCGCGACGTCCGATTGGCTCGCCTCGAGATCGACGAGCAAGGCAGGTTACGAAGCTGGATCATCGGTGCCAAAGTTACGTCCGGTGGCTGCGCGGACGTGGGTGCACTCGATTGTGTCGGAGTGCCCGCGAAGGCGTTGGATTTCTATCTCGTCGCAACGCGACCCGAGCGTGGGATGCGTGGTCCGTCACTCGTCGCCGTCGGCGTTCGACCTGGAATCGATGGCTTCATCGAAGCCAAGGGGAAGTTTTGGGTAACCCGTGGCCGAGGACGAAGACTGAAGACTGAAGACTGAAGGCTGAAGGACGGATGCGCGTTCGCGCGGCGCTCTCGTCGGTCGCCTGTTAGCTGTTGCCTGTAGCCTCTGAACCGCTACACTGCCGCGATTTCAACTCGAACGATCGCGGAGGGGTATGAATTCGGTGGCGTCGCGCTGGGTGGCGAAAGTTTTTCGTCCCGGCTGCTCGAGTTCAGAGGACATACGCCGCGATGTGTTTTGGCTCCTGAGCTTGGGAGCTCTGCTGATCGCAAGTGGGATCGGGCTGCGCGATCCGTGGCCGGTGGATGAGCCCCGTTTCGCATTGATCGCGCGCGACATGGTCACGACGGGGGAATGGCTCATCCCTCAGGTGGGAGGCGACATTTATGCCGATAAGCCTCCTCTGTATTTCTGGCTGATCGCGTTCTGGCTCGAGCTCACGGGCTCGCTTCGCATCGCGTTTCTTCTGCCCTCGGTGTTGAGTGGCCTCGGCTGCACCTTGCTCGTCTACGATCTCGCGCGGCGTCTCTGGAGCCGCGAGACGGGACTCATTGCGGCGATTGCATTGCTCTTTACAGCGCAGTTCGTTTGGCAGGCACGTCAGGCACAGATCGACGCGACCCTTTGTTTCTGGACGACGCTCGCGCTGTACGGCCTGTTGCGCCATCTGCTCCAGGGTCCGCAGTGGGGCTGGTATTGCATCGGTTGGATCGCCGCCGGTCTCGGAGTAATCACTAAAGGCGTGGGTTTCCTGCCGCTGTTCGTGCTCATCCCTTACGCAGTCTTGCACGCTGACGGTTGGGCGCCTCGCTTCACGGCGCCTGCAACTGCGAAATGGCTGCTAGGACCGATCGCTTTCATCGGGACGATTTCTGTTTGGCTGGTGCCGATGCTGCTGGCTGCGCAAGCGGATCCCGAGATTGCGGCGTATCGCGACGAGGTCTTGATCGATCAGACCATCGGTCGCTATGTGGACGCTTGGCACCATCGCAAGCCGTTCTGGTACTTCGCGCTCGGGGTGATTCCAGGATTGTGGCTGCCGCTTACGGCGCTACTGCCTTGGATCGTTCCGCAATGGCGACGTGCCTGGCAGGCACGCGATCTTCGCATTGCGCTGCTCGCGATCTGGGTTCTCATGGTCGTCGTATTCTTCAGTTTCAGTACGGGAAAACGCGGCGTGTACATGCTTCCGGCCGTACCGGCGTTTGCGCTCGCTTGCGCACCGTACTTGCGGGATGTCGCGACGCGCACGGGTGCGCAGCGCTTGCTTTTTCTCGTGAGTCTAGGTGTGGGGTGTGCGACGGCGCTCGCAATTCCATATGCGCTCCTCGATGCCGAGCGACGTTCGCAAGTGGTTGCCCAGACCGGCGTCGATCCAATCACGCCGCTGATTGCCATCGCGGCGATCGTGGCGATCATCTGTGCAATTGCGCGTCCGCAGCGGGGGTTCGCGGCGTTCGGCGGAGTGATCGTATCCTTGGTGCTCGTCATCAGCTTCTGGCTCAATCCGGCCATGAATGCCGTGCGTTCGGGGCAGGACTTCGTCCGCCGCATCGAAGCAGCAGCCGATCCGAACGCACCGCTCGGCCTTGTTGCTTTCAAGGAGCAGTACTTGCTGCAGATCAACCGTCCGGTCGTTCATTTCGGCCATGCTCGATGGCGCGAGAGCGAACAGGAAACGATGGATGCGGCGCGCTGGCTTGGGTTGTCCACGAACGGTCAGCTCGTCGTCAATGCGGATTCGTTGTCGCTGTGCTTCCAGCAATCGGAACGTACGCCGCTCGGTAGTGCGAATCGATCGGAGTGGTATCTGGTGCGCGGTTCCGTTGATGCTCGTTGCATCGATCGCGGGGCGCCGGTTACGTACTACTACAGCCCTCCAGCCTTGCGTCGGGAGCGTGCGTCGATGTCGGAGCCTAGGAACTGATGCACACGGATGTTTCGGATGCGCGCGTCAAGGGCCGCAGCCCGCTGATCTTCATTTTCGTGACACGGCTCATCGATGCGATCGGATTCGGCATCGTCATGCCGGTGCTCCCGCAGTTGTTGCTACACCTGGGCGAGCCGGACATCGCCGCAGCAACGCGCACCGGCGGTATCTTGCTCGTCACGTATGCGGCGCTTCAGTTCTGTTTCGGCCCCGTGATCGGCAATCTGAGCGATCGTTTCGGCCGCAGACCGATCATCCTCGCGTCGTTGTTCGCTTATGGCGTCGACTATCTGCTGATGGGGTTCGCGCCGACGGTTGCGTGGCTGTTCGTCGGGCGCGCCATTGCCGGCATTGCTGGTGCGGTGTACGTGCCCGCCAACGCGTTCGTTGCCGACGTCACACCGCCGGAGCGGCGCGCACATGCATTCGGGCTCGTCGGTTCCGCCTTCGGTTTGGGGTTCATCATCGGGCCTGGCATCGGCGGCCTGCTCGGTGAGTTCGGGCCGCGTGCGCCGTTCTTCGCGGCTGCAGCACTGGCTGGCGTCAATTTTCTCTTCGGCATGTTCGTCTTGCCCGAGTCGCTGCCTGCGGATCGTCGCCGTGCATTTTCCTGGCGCAACGCCAATCCCCTCGGCGCGATCGCGATGTTGAGGCGCCACCCGGGCGTGCTGTTGTATGCGCTTGCTGCTCTCGCGTTCCTGATCGCGCATACGGTGTACCCGAGCACCTGGGCATTTTTCATGACGGCGAAGTTCGATTGGTCGACGGTGATGATCGGTCTTTCGCTAGTGGCGACGGGTATTGCGATGTCCGGTGCGCAAGCTTTCATCACCGGACGGCTGGCGAAACGGGTCGGAGAGCACAACGCTGCTGTACTCGGATTCGCGACCGCCACTGCAATGGCGATTGCCTATGCGTTCGTCACGCATGCATGGCTCGTGTTCGTGTACACGTTCGTGGGGGCGTTGCAGGCGATTGCATATCCGGCGTTGAATGCGTTGTTGTCTCAGCGAGTACCGGCAAATGCGCAGGGCGAGCTGCAGGGCGCCATGGCTTCGCTCGGCAGCATTGCCAATGTGGTCGGACCGTTCCTGATGACGCAAACGATGGCGTTGTTCACCGCAACGGCCGCTTCCGTCTACTTCCCGGGTGCCGCGTTCATTCTGGCCGCGGCGATCAACACGGTGGCTCTCGTGTTGCTGCTGGCGCTCCGCCGTCCGAGGCTGAGGGCTGAAGGCTGAAGGAAGGGGACGCGCGTTGCGCGCAGATCCTGGCCGTCGCCTGAGCCCGTCTCCGTAACCAGGCCCCTGCCTCGCGTGAGGAACTTCCTACGCACTTCCCGACTTTCGTGTCGGCATCGTAGGGAGAGTGCACATGCTAGGACGACGGGCGACGAGCGACGGGTTAGGGTTGGGGTCGGCGCGAACGCGCGAGTTCTCCATTCTCAAGTTTTCATACTCAATCTTCCTCTGTGTCGGTCTGGCCGCCGTGGGCGACGCACGTGCCGCTGGCGATTGGCGTTTCGAGCTCGGGGTCGCTTACGCAAGCGGCATTCGCGACGTTGCAGATCACTACGAAGACAATCTGCGTCTTGCCGGTTTCGATGCCGATGTTGACGTGCGCGTACCGGTTGGGCTCGGTGGCAAGGCAACCTATTTATGGAGCTCCAATGTGCGCGCCGATCTCGGCCTCGGGCCGATGTTCTTCATTTCCGGCGATGTGAACCATTTCGAGTTGCCGATCTCCGCAACGATCGGTTTCTCTTTTCTAACGCACACGCCGATTTCGCCGTACATCCGTGCAGGAGCCGTATACCACTACGTAGACGGCGATCAGTATTCAGGCACGGATCCAGGCGTCCTCGCGGCCGTCGGAATCGATTTCTCGCGTCTGACCGTCGAGCTTGCCACCGACCGCTCCGAAGTGGAGCTGGATGCGCTTGCGTGTACAGCACCGTCTGCATGTCGGCTCACGACGCGCAAGTTGCACAGTTATGAGTTTATCGTGGGAGTGTATTACAGGTTTTGAGTACGTGAATCCTGATCCGATTCGTGATTCGCGGGAGAAAACAGTGTGAGCAGCGAGTACTCCGATGTGTGACTTAGACTCGCCTTTCCCCTTTCCCTTTTCCCCTTTCCCCTTTCCCCTTCCCCCTTTCCGTGTCGAAACACGGAACACGAGCGGAACCGCGCTCTCGCTGTCAGTGTTAAGCGCTAGTAACGTGCCAAGAACACCGAAAGGGGAGTGGGATGCGGCTCGAATGTATCTGCGGCGCGACAATTGCGCTCGTTCTTACATTGGGCGCGTGCTCGAACGGACGCGGGAGTCTGGACGATCCTGCATCTGCACCTGTTGAAACGCCGCCTGACTCTCCGCCGTCTCCCTCACCACCTACGCCGTCGCCACCCCCACCACCGCCGCAGGCCGCTTCGATCGGTTACTGGATCGGAGAGCTAAAGCCAGAAAGAGGGCGCAATCTTGGCGCTCGCGCTTTCGTCACGAGCGCTGGCGACATTCACTTGATCGTATCCGAGCGTCGGCCAGCGTCGTCGCCACCGGAATTCGTGGTCTACGGCAACGTGTGCTGTGGAACGGCCGTCGACGCCGAGTTGCAATCGATTCGCTATTTGTCGAGTACCGTCGACGCGGCTCGCTTTCGCGCAACGGTCTCGAACGATGTGATGAGCGGCGAGGTCGGGATTCGAGACGCTGACTACGAATTCACGTTGAGTCGCTCTGCTCGGCCGCCCAACCCATTGACGCCGGCCGAGCTCGCGGGCACGTACACGATCACGCGACTCGTCATCATCGGTGTCGGAACGACTTATGCGATCACGATCGATCCGAGCGGCGAGCTGAACGGCTCTCAGACGAACGGCTGTATCTATAACGGAACCGCGCAGATCGCAGAGGCTGCATACCATCTCGTCAGGTTCGACGTGCAGGTGAGCAACTGCCCGCGCGTCATCGGCTCGGGAGTCGCGAACGGCAACTATTCGGGCCTCGGCGTGCTCGAGAATGATGGAAGAACTTTCCTGCACAGTCTCGTCGGTCCGACGTGGCTGGGACAGCAACCCGTCGTCCGGTAGGCCGCGGCGAGCCGCAACAGTCGAAGGCTGAAGGCTGAAGGCGGAAGGCTGAAGACTGAAGGCTGAAGGCTGAAGACTGAAGGCTGAAGGCTGAAGGAGGATCGCGCGTGCGCGCCCAACTGTCGCCTCTCCTGGAGCCTGACACTGTCACACGTCCACCCGCTCATCCGTCTTAGTCTTGCGGG
>ERZ777003.444-NODE-444-length-81217-cov-28.545255_pt1 | contig 81217 bp, 85 predicted proteins | sample MGYA00374956_ERZ777003 | MGnify/ENA primary metagenome ERZ777003 (study PRJEB29302, sample SAMN06268252) | bioreactor metagenome | isolation source: Joint BioEnergy Institute, California, USA | place: USA:Joint BioEnergy Institute, California, USA | collected...
ACCCGAACGGCCGCTGGAAGGCGCAGGCGTGGAAGGTCACCGTCAAGCGCGACGGCGACCCGGGCAGCACCGTCAAGGTCCAGCCCTACGTCGTCTGCATCGCCGCGCAGCTCGCCCAGTAGGCGGCGGTCCCGGACGACCCTTTCCGGACCAGTCAAGCGCATCGGGGCCGGCCCGCATCGGGCCGGCCCCGCCACTTTCCGCCCGGCAAAGCGAAGGGCCCGCTCGGAAGCGGGCCCCTCGGAACGATGACGTCCGGGATCGCGCCTACGCGGCGACGAGCTCGCGGTCGCCCTCGCGCTCCTCGACCTCGAGGCCGTGCGTGGCCGGCCAGCCGTGGACCAGGTTGAAGGCGACCTGGATCGCCTCCTCGCGGGACAGCTCGGTCAGCTCGACCGGCTCCCCGTCGCGGGGCGTCAGCGTGAAGTTCCAGGTGCGGGTTTCAGGGCGCATGTGGCTTCCGTTTCAAACTTGAATTTGCAGAGAGCCTGAAGGCTCACTCCGATTGTCGGAAACGGCGCCGTTCTTCTGTGTGTCCGCCGTCACTCACCGTCGGCGTTCCGTGAGCTACCTCACCCCCGCGACCGTCACCGCGCGGACGGCGCCCGGGACGCGTCCGCAGAGGGCTCCGGCAGAAGCACGCCCGGGTTCATCACCCACGCCGGATCCAGCGCCCGCTTGGCCGCAGCCAGCGCCGCCGCGAAAGGCTCCGGCCGCTGTTGCTCGTACCAGCGCCGGTGGTCACGGCCGACCGCGTGGTGGTGGGTGATCGTGCCGCCCGCGTCGATGATCGCCTCCGACACCGCAGCCTTGATCTCGTCCCACTGCTCGACCGTCCCGCCCCAGCGCCCGGCCGCGTAGACGCCGAAGTAGGGCGCCGGCCCGTCCGGATAGACGTGCGTGAAGCGGCACGTCACCACGCCCGCCCCGCCGCACACCCGCTCGATCGCCGCCCGCGCCGCCTCGCTCACCGCCGCGTGCAGCTCGTCGAACCGGTCCCAGGTGCAGGCTGTCTCGAACGTCTCGACGATCATCCCGTGCTGCGCCAGCGCGTCCCGCTGGTAGGGCATGCGCAGGAACGCCGCCCGCCACGCCTCCGCGGTCCCCGCGCCGCGCTCGCCGCCCGCCTCCTCGTCGCGGATGCGCGGCGGCTCGGGCAGCTCGCCGCCGTGCTCGCGGCAGATCGCCACCGCCTCCGCCATCGGCCCGTCGACGGGATGCTCGGCCGACTCGAAGCCGATGATCAATACGCCGCCGCCGGTCGCCGCGCCCGCGTTGATGAACGCCTCTGCGGGATCCAGCAGACGGCAGTTGGCGGGGTTCAGCCCCGACTGGGCGACCGCGCGCGTCGCCGCCACCGCCCGCCCGTAGTCGGCGAAGTGAACGGAGGCGCTCGCCCGCCGACGGGGCCGCGGCTGGAGACGCATCCACGCCTCGGTGATGACGCCCAGAACGCCCTCCGAGCCGAGGAACAGCCGGTCCGGCGACGGGCCCGCGCCCGAGCCGGGCAGGCGCCGCGACTCGCTGACCCCGGCCGGGGTCACCACGCGCAGCGACTCGACGAAGTCGTCGATGTGGGTGCGCAGCGTCGCGTAGTGGCCGCCGGAGCGGGTCGCCAGCCAGCCGCCGAGCGTCGAGAACTCGAACGACTGCGGGAAGTGGCGCAGCGTCAGCCCGTGCGGGCGGAGCTGATCCTCCAGCTCCGGGCCGAGCACGCCCGCCTGGATGCGCGCCGCGCGGCTGACCGGGTCGACCTCCAGCACCTGGTCGAGCGCGCCCAGGTCGAGGCTGACGACGCCCGGGTAGTCGGCGGCGCAGCGCGGCTCCACCCCGCCGACGACCGACGACCCGCCGCCGTACGGGATGACCGCGATCCCCGCCTGCGTGCACCAGTCGAGCACGTCGACGACGTCCCGCTCGCTGCGCGGGCGCACGACCAGGTCGGGGACGTGCTCGAGCCGCCCGAGCAGGTTGCGCACCACGTCGCGGAACGCCTTGCCGTGGCTGTGCGCGGCCCGGTCCTCCGGGTCGGCCGAGCAGAGCGCCGCCAGCGAGTCCGGCGGCTCGATCCGCGGCGCGGGCAGCTCGAGCGCGGCCACCGGCGGCGGGGCGTGGTCGACCAGCTCGGCGTCGGGCAGCAGCGACCGCACGCGGTCGATCAGCGCGGTGCGCTCGGAGCCGGTCACCGCGTCCTCGACGGTGCCCCAGCCCCACCATGAACGTCTGCCCTGCGCGGACACTCCGTCGCCCAACCTATGCGAGCGCGAGACCGGGCGCTACATGCGCCACACGCCGTAGCCGACCTCGTCGAGCGGCGCCCGGGCGCACGCCTCCAGCGCGAGCGACAGCACCCGGCGCGTTTCGCGCGGGTCGATGATGCCGTCGTCCCACAGCCGCGCGGTCGAGTAGATCGGCCGGCCCTGGTGCTCGTACTGCTCGCGCAGCCGCTCGCCGACCTCCGGCCGGCCGACCTCCGCCATCACGGTCGCCGCCTGCTGGCCGCCCATCACGCTGATGCGCGCGTTCGGCCACATGAACAGGAAGCGCGGCGAGTACGCGCGCCCGCACATCCCGTAGTTGCCGGCGCCGTGCGAGCCGCCGATCACCACCGTGATCTTCGGCACCCGCGCGCACGACACGGCGGTCACCAGCTTCGCCCCGTCCTTGGCGATGCCGCCCGCCTCGTAGTCCTTGCCGACCATGAACCCGGTGATGTTCTGGAAGAACAGCAGCGGGATTCCGCGCCGGTCGCACAGCTCGATGAAGTGGGCGGCCTTCAGCGACGACTCGCTGAACAGGATCCCGTTGTTGGCGATCACGCCGACCGGGTGGCCGTCGAGGTGCGCGAACGCGCACACGATCGTGGTGCCGTAGAGCTCCTTGAACTCCTGCAGCCGGCCGTCGTCGACGATGCAGCGCAGCGCGTCGCGCACGTCGTAGGGGATGCGCGGGTCGACGGGGACGATGTCCAGCAGCTTCTCGGGGTCCTCGGCGGGCGGCCGTGGCTCGACCCGCTGCCACGGCGCGGGCGGGTCGGGCGGCAGCGTGTCGACGATCCGCCGCACGATCGCCAGCGCGTGGTCGTCGTCGGCGGCGAGATGGTCGACGACTCCGGAGGTGCGGGCATGCACGTCGCCGCCGCCCAGCTCCTCGGCGGTCACCTCCTCGCCGGTGGCGGCCTTCACCAGCGGCGGTCCGCCGAGGAAGATCGTGCCCTGGTTGCGGACGATCACCGTCTCGTCGCTCATCGCCGGCACGTACGCCCCGCCGGCGGTGCACGACCCCATCACGCAGGCGATCTGCGGGATCGACTGCTTGGACATGATCGCCTGGTTGTAGAAGATGCGGCCGAAGTGGTCGCGGTCGGGGAAGACCTCGTCCTGCATCGGCAGGAACGCTCCGCCCGAGTCCACCAGGTATATGCACGGCAGCCGGTTGTGGAGCGCGACCTCCTGGGCGCGGAGGTGCTTCTTGACCGTCATCGGGTAGTAGGTGCCGCCCTTGACGGTCGCGTCGTTGGCGACCACCACGACGTGCCGTCCGCAGACCCGCCCGACGCCGGTGACGATTCCCGCTCCGGGCGCCGCCCCGTCGTAGAGCTCCTCGGCGGCGAGCGGGCTCAGTTCGAGGAACGGAGCGCCCGGGTCGCACAGCCGCTCGACGCGGTCGCGCACGAACAGCTTGCCGCGAGCGGCGTGACGCTCGCGTGCCTTCTGCCCGCCGCCGGCGCGCACGCGCTCCAGCCGCGCGTTGAGGTCGGCGATCAGCTCCAGGTGCTGCTCGCGGCTCATGCCTCCCCTCCTCGCGCGTCGGCCGCCCCGGCCGCGACCTCGTCGGGCGCGGCGATCGCCAGCAACGGCTGGCGGTGCGCGACGCGGTCGCCGGGCGCGAGCGAGAGCCCGCTGACGACGCCGTCGCGCGGCGCGGTGACCGACAGCTCCATCTTCATCGACTCGATCACGAGCAGGACGTCGCCCTCGGACACCCGGTCGCCGTTCGCGACGTTGACCATCAGGACGGTGCCCGGCATCGGCGCCTCCAGCGAGCCGGCGGCCGCGACCTCCCCGCCGCGCTCCGGGTCGGCGGCGCGCAGCTCGAGGTGGTGGCCGTCGCGCGCCACCCACACCGTCTCGTCGGAGGCAGCCACCGCGTAGCGGCGCACGACGCCGTCCAGCTCGACGGAGGCGATGCCGTCGGCGATCCCGTGCAGGCGCGCCGACCAGGTCCGCTCCCCCACCGTCACGCGGCCGTCCTCGACGCGCGCCTCGCCGAAGTCGATCAGTGCGCGCCGCCACGGCCCGGCGGGCGTGGCGGTGCCGGCAGCGACCACCATCGCCGCCGCGGCCAAGTCGTCGGGCGCGGCGAGCTCGGCGTCCGGGGTCTCGTCCAGCACGCGCTCGAGCAGCCCGGTGTCCAGCTCGCCGGCGCGCACGTCGTCGCGCTGAAGCAGCGTCCGCGTGAAGGCGGCGTTGGTCGTCACCCCGGCGAGAGCGAACGTCGCCAGCGCGCGGTCGAGCCGGTCGAGCGCGACGTCGCGGTCGGGACCGTGGGCGATCACCTTCGCCAGCAGAGGGTCAAAGGAGGTGCCGACCTCGACGCCTTCCCGCACCCCGGAGTCGACGCGCACTCCCGGCCCGGACGGCTCGCGGTAGACGCGGACCGTGCCGGTCGAGGGCAGGAATCCGGCGGCCGGGTCCTCGGCGTAGAGGCGCGCCTCGACCGCATGCCCGCTCGGGGCGATCTCCTCCTGGGACAGCGGAAGCCTCTCCCCGGCGGCGACGCGGAGCTGCCACTCGACCAGGTCGATCCCGTACACCAGCTCGGTCACCGGGTGCTCGACCTGCAGCCGCGTGTTCATCTCCAGGAAGAAGAACTCGGAGGCGTCGCGCGTGGCGATCATCTCGACGGTGCCGACGCCGACGTAGCCGCAGGCGCGCGCCAGCGCCACCGCCGCCTCCCCCATCCGCGCCCGCAGCTCGGCGGAGACAGCCGGCGACGGCGCCTCCTCCACCACCTTCTGGTGGCGGCGCTGCAGCGAGCACTCGCGCTCGCCCAGGTGCACGCAGGCTCCGTGCGCGTCGGCCAGCACCTGGATCTCGATGTGGCGCGGCCGCTCGATGTAGCGCTCGACAAGGACCCGGTCGTCGCCGAAGGCCGTCTTCGCCTCGCGCCGGGCCGCCGCCGTCGCAGCCTCGAGCTCCCCGGGCGTGCGCACCACGCGCATGCCCTTGCCGCCGCCGCCGGCGACCGCCTTGACCACGAGCGGGTAGGGGCCGTCCTCGCCGGACGGCACGACCGGCGCCCCGGCGGCCGCGGCGGCCTCCTTCGCCGCCGCCTTGTCGCCCATCAGCGCGATCGCCTCCGGCGGCGGCCCGATCCACACCAGCCCGGCGTCGATCACCGCGCGCGCGAAGTCGTGGTTCTCGGCCAGGAAGCCGTAGCCCGGGTGCACGGAGCGCGCGCCCGCCGCCGCGGCGGCGCGCAGCAGCTCGTCCGCATCCAGGTAGGAGGCGACCGGGACGACCACGTCGCACACCTCGGCGTGGATCGAGCCGCGGTCGCCCTCGGCGACCACCCCGACCGTCCGCAGGCCGAGCGCGTGCGCGGTGCGCGCCACCCGCACCGCGACCTCGCCGCGGTTGGCGATCAGCACCGGGCTGAGCGAGCGCAGCCCGCCGCCGAAGCCGCCCTGCCCGCCTGCCTCCCCTCTCATCGCGTCCCGCGCCAGTCGATCGGCCCGGCGACCAGCGTGTGCGAGCCCAGCGGGCGACCCAGCACCTCGCGCACGTCGCGCGCGACCGCAAGCAGCTTGTCCAGGTCGATCCCGGTCTCGATCCCCATCTCGTGCAGCATCGAGACCAGGTCCTCGGTGGCGATGTTGCCGGTGGCGCCCTTCGGCACCGGGCAGCCGCCCAGCTCGCCGAAGCTCGACTCGAAGCTCTCCACGCCCGCCTGCAGCGCGGCGTACACGTTGGCCAGCCCCTGGCCGCGGGTGTTGTGGAAGTGGGCGGTCAGCTCCACCCCGGGCAGCGCCTCCGCCGCGCACGTGAAGAACTCGCCGACCTGCACCGGGTTGGCCATGCCGGTCGTGTCGCCGAAGCCGATCTCCTGAGCGCCCGCCTCCGCGAGCCGCTGCGCGATCTGAAGCACCCGCTCGGGCGGCACGTGCCCCTCGTACGGGCAGCCGAAGCTGACGCTGATCACCGCCTCGGCGCGAATCCCCTCCTCGCGGGCGCGCTTCAGCACCCGCTCCAGTCCGGCCAGCGACTCGGCGACCGACCGGTTCACGTTGGCGCGGTTGTGCGACTCCGACGCCGACATGAAGCAGTTGATCTCGTCGAAGCGGTCGCGCAGCTTGAGCGCCTCCTCGAAGCCGCGCTCGTTGGGGATCAGCACGCTGACGCTGACCTCGTCGGGCACGTCGATCCGCTGCAGCACCTCGCGCGCGTCGGCGAGCTGCGGGATCACGTCGGGCCGCACGAACGAGGTGACCTCCAGGCGCCGCAGCCCGGTGCGCGCGAGCGCGTCGATCAGCCGTACCTTGTCGTCGGTGGTGATGATCTCCGGCTCGTTCTGGAAGCCGTCGCGCGGGCCGACCTCGCGGATGCGCACCGCCTCGGGCATCGCGCCGGCCTTCCCGTCACCTGGATCGGCGCCGCCGGCCATGGGTCACGCTCCGAGCTGACGGGCGATCACCATCTGCTGGACCTCGTCGGTGCCCTCGCCGATGGTGAGGATCTTGGCGTCTCTGTAGAAGCGGCACACCGGGTACTCCTCGATGTACCCGTAGCCGCCGTGGATCTGGACGGCCTCGTCGGCGGCGCGCACCGCCAGGCGCCCGGTCTTGAGCTTCGCCTGGGCGGCGGCGAGCGTGAAGTCGCGCCCCTGGTCCTTCAGCCACGCCGCCTTGTAGGTGAGCAGCCGCGCGGCCTCGATCTCGGTCGACAGGTCGGCGAGCTTGGCCTGGATGGCCTGGAACTTGGAGATCGACTGCCCGAACGCCTGCCGCTCCCTGGCGTAGGCGAGCGCCTGGTCGAGCGCGCCCTGCGCGAGCCCGACGCCCATCGCCGCCACGCCGATGCGGCCGATGTCCAGCACCTTGAGGAACTGCTTGAAGCCGGCGCCGAGCGGGCCGAGCCGGTTCTCGTCGGGCACGCGGCAGTCCTCGAACGACAGCGGCCGCGTGTCGGACGCGTTCCACCCCATCTTGCGGTACGGCTCGCCCTGGGTGTAGCCGGGCGTGCCGTTCTCGATGATGAAGTTGGTGATCTCGTTCTCGCCGGTGCGGGCGGTTATCGCCACGTGCCCGGAGATGCGGGTGCCGGCGTTGGTGATGAACTGCTTGGTCCCGTTGATGACCCACTCGTCCGGGTTGTCGGGCGCGCGCTCGGCGCGGGTCTTCACGTTGCCCGCGTCGCTGCCCGCCTCCGGCTCGGTGAGGCCGAAGGCGCCCAGCTTGCGCCCGGCGCACAGGTCGGGCATGTAGCGGCGCTTCTGCTCCTCGGTGCCGAACAGGTAGATCGGCTGGGTGCCCAGCGAGGTGTGGGCGCACATCGTGATCGCCAGCGAGGAGTCGACGCGCGTGAGCTCCTCGACGGCGATCGCGTACTGGAGCGTGGTGCCGCCGGCGCCGCCGTACTCCTCGGGGAACGGGATGCCCATCCACCCAAGCTTCCCCATCTTCTCGACCAGCTCGTAGGGAAAGCGCTTCTCGGCATCGAGCTGCGCGGCGACCGGCGCAACCTCCTCCTCGGCGAACTCGCGGACGGTGCGCCGCAGCAGGCGGGTGGCCTCGTCGAGATCGAGGTTCATGCGCGCGACTGTACCGAACGAGCGTTCAAATTTCGAATCATCGTTCGGATATTCTGGAGACGTGCCGGTCCGTCCCAGCCGTCCCGCGCTCGCCGCGCGCTACGACCGCCGCCGCGCCGAGGTGATCACGGCCGCCGCGCGCCACTTCGCCCGCCGGGGCTACGACCAGACCACCGTCGCGCAGCTCACCGAGGCGATGGGGCTGGCGGCCGGCGGCCTCTACCACTACTTCCGCTCCAAGGAGGAGCTGCTGATCGCGATCTGCGACGCGCTGATGGAGCCGCTGCTGGAGGAGGCCGAGGCGCTGCTTGCGGAGATCGACGATCCGCGCGAGCAGCTCCGCGAGCTGGTGCGGCTATGGGTGGCGCACGTGATCGAGCACCGCGACCACATGCTCGTCTTCCAGCAGGAGCGGCACGTGATCGAGCGCGGCGCGCAGTGGAAGAAGGTGCGCGACGCGCGCAAGCGCTTCGAGCGGCTGCTGGCCGACGTTCTGGCCCGCGCCCGGCCCAACGACGGCGACGACCGCATCGCCCTGGGCGCGCTGCTGGGCATGGTCAACCACACCGCCCAGTGGTACCGGCCGAACGGCCGGCTGAGCCCCGAGCAGATCGCCGACGGCTACGTCGACCTGCTGCTCGACGACTGAGGCGCTCCCCGCCGCGGGGGCGACAACGAAGGCGGCAGGGACCCCGCCCGCGCCGAGGCGGGCGGGGCTGCGAGGGTCGCGGCCCGAGGCGGGTGGCCGGACCCTCGCGAGCACGTCCTCCGGCCTACTTCTTCTTGCCGGAGACGACCGCCTTGAGGCCCGCGCCGGGCGTGAACTTCGGCGCCTTGCTGGCCTTGATCTTCACGACCTCGCCCGTCTGCGGGTTGCGACCGGTGCGCGCCCCGCGCTTGACGACCGAGAACTTGCCGAAGCCGGTGATGGCAACCTCATCACCCTTCTTGAGCGCCTTCTCGACGGTGCCAATGAAGGCGTCGACCGCCCGGCGGGCGTCGGCGTTGCTCAGGCCGCTCTCCTTCGCGACGGCCTCGACCAGCTCACTCTTGTTCATGCGGTGATGCTCCTGGAGATCGACGGCAATGACGGCGGCAGACTAGACCAGCCGGCGTACGGCATGTGCGCTCACGGCCGCTGCGAGCCGATCCGCGAGCTCGTAGGGCAGTTCGAAGAAGCGCACACGACGTCCGTCGGAGGTCTCTGCACGCAACTCCGCTGAGCGTCGCAGGCGGCCCGGACGGCGCGCCTGCACCCAGCTCATGTCGCGGTAGCGCAGCGAGCGCACGCGGCCGACGATCGCGTCGTCACGCAGCCACAGCAGCCGCCGGTCGGTGACCGCGAGCTGGACGTCGTGGGCATCGCCGGTGGCGGTCAGCACCACCTCCGCGACCTCCTCGCCCTCGTCCAGCATCACCAGCAGCTCGGGCGCCAGCACCCGCCGCACGGCGGGGCTGAGCCACCAGCCTGCCGCCTTCCGCGGCTCCCGGTCGCCACCCGACCGGGGCGGCACGGGCTCCTCGACGGGCGCCCCGTCGCGCAGCATCTCGTAGGCGGCGTTGATCGACGCCATCAACCGGCTGGAGTGCTGCCCCGCCCGATCGGGATGGAAGCGCTTGGCCAGCGCGCGGTACGCTCGGCGCACCTCCTCGGGCGAGGCGCCGGGCGACACTCCCAGGACTGCGTGCGGGTCCACCGGGCGATTGTCGCGCAGCGGCTCAGGAGGCGGACGCAGGCGCCGATCTAGACAGGTGATGCAGACCCGCCAAGAGCGCGTCTACCTCGAGACGACGCGCCACCGGATCGTCGGCACGCTCACGCTGGCGCGCGACGGCTACCGCAGCCGCCTCTCTGACGTGCTGAACGCCAGCGAGCGCGACTTCATCTCGCTGACCGACGTGACGATCGAGCTGCTCGACCACGACGGCCCGGGCACGCACCACGACTTCCTGGCGGTGTCGCGTCGCCACGTCGTCATCGCCATCCCCGGCCTGCCCGAGGGCGGCCCGCTGGAGCCCGCGGACTCCGACCTGCCGCCCGCCGGCGCGGGCTGAGAGGCGGCGCGCCGGCGTGGTCGGCCGCTCAGCCGACGGCGGCGCCGACGCGGTCGGCCAGCCGCTGCACGCCCTCCTCGCGGGCGCAGTGCGCGCAGCAGAAGAAGCGCCCTTCCGCCTCGACCCCGTGGCCGACGATCGCGCATCCGCAGTGCTCGCAGCGCGGGGCGATCGCGTGGATCGCGCACTCGAAGCAGTCGAACACGTGACGGGCGCCGGCGACGGTGATCTCCATCGGCTTGTCGTAATCGTTCCCGCAGACCTCGCAACGCGCCACTTCCAGCCTCCTTCCAAGGACTGTCGACGCGTTCGGGACTGCCCGCCGCGGGCGGACGGCTCGCACCGCCGGGTCATGCGCAATACCTCGATCGCCTGATCGAGCGCACCAGCGCCACTCGCGACTCCCGTAAGGCGGAGAACACGTGTAGGGTGCCGCGGATGCAGCACCCGCCGCACCGCAAGCCCCGGCTCAGCGCGCCGACCGCCTGGGCGGCGCCGTTGCTCGCCGTCACCCTGCTCGCCGGCTGCGGCGGGAGCGTGGCCGCCGGGCAGCAGTGACGGCCGCCGCCGGGAGCGCAAGGCGCCCGGCGGAGCCTCGCGGGTCACTCGCCCGCGCGCACGAACGGCTCGCGCCGTCCGCGGCCCGGGATCAGCAGCACGCTGAGCGCGGCCGCCAGCGCCCCGGCGGAGCCGACGAGGAACGCGATCTTGTAGCCCTTGTCCGCCGGCAGGCCGGTCACCAGCACGTGCTCGGCGACGATCGTCGCCGCCACCTGCGAGCCGACCGCGGCGCCGATGTTGCGCACCACCGTGTTGGTGCCGGTCGCCTCGCCGGTCTCGTGCTCGTCGACGGCGACCACGATCAGGTTGGGGATCGCGGCGAACGCGGCGCCGACGCCGAGGCTCATCACGCAGCACCAGAAGATGATCGCCCCGGCCGAGTCGTGGTGGAACGCCAGGCCGGCGAGCGCCCCGACAGTGACCAGGCAGCCGACGAAGAACGGGAGCTTGGACCCGCGCGTCTCGCCGATGCGGCCGACGATCGGCGCCACCACCAGCATCAGCAGGCTGCCGGGCATCAGCAGCAGGCCCGCCTGGGTCGCCGACATCCCGAGGCCGACGTCGCCGCCCTGCTCGGGGAGCTGCGCGATCTGGGGCACCAGCACGAACGTGCCGAACATCCCGGCGCCGACCATCAGCGTCGAGAGGTTGGTCGTCCACACCGGACGCCGAGAGAAGGTCTTCATGTTGATCAGCGGCTCCTCGCGCCCGCGCTCGAAGGCCATGAACAGGACGAGCACGACGAGGCCGCCGATGATCAGCCCGAGGGTGCGGGCAGAGCCCCAGCCCCAGTCGCCGCCGCGCGAGATGCCGATCAGCAGCGCCGCCAGGCCGGCGCCGAGGATGAGCGCCCCCGGCAGGTCGACGCGCCCCGGCGTGCGCACCGGCGACTCGGGCACGAACTTGTGCGTGGTGACGGTCGCCAGCGCGCCCATGGCCAGGCCGAGCCAGAAGATCCAGTGGTAGCCGGGCCCGTCCGTCAACACGCCGCCCAGCGGCAGGCCGATGCCCGAGCCGATCGCCGCGATCGCGCCGAGCAGGGCGATGCCGGTCGGCACGCGCTCGGCCGGGAACTCGTCGCGGATGATCCCGAAGGCGAGCGGGAAGATGCCGCCGCCCAGGCCCTGCATGCCGCGGGCGACGATCATCAGCCCGAGCGAGTCCGCCAGCGCGCCCACCAGCGAGCCGAGCGCGAACAGCGCCAGCGACAGGGCGAGGAAGCGCTCCTTGCCGAACATGTCGCCGAGGCGCCCGAAGATCGGCGTGGCGATCGAGGCGACCAGGAGGTAGGCGGTGACCATCCAGGCGATCCCCTCCGTGGAGGCGCCCAGCTCCTGCTGCATGTGCCCGAGCGCCGGGATGACGGACGTCTGGGCGAGCACGAACGCCAGCGCGCCGATGCCGAGGATCAGGAGGGTGCGCCCGGGGGCTTGACGCACGGGGGCTTCTTGAGGTGCGGTTACGACCATGAGGCTTTCGATGCGGGTTGGGAGAGGGCCCGCGGCAGGGTAGCGAAAACGAAGTCAGCACTTCGGTATGGTCGGAGACGTGCCCACGATCAGGGCGGACAAGCCGCGCCGCAAGGACGCCCTGCGCAACCGCGAGCGCCTCGTCGAGGCAGCGGCCGCCGCGTTCCGCGAGACGGGGCTGGGGGCGAGCGTGAACGCGATCGCCGAGCGCGCCGGCGTCAACGTCGCCACGCTCTATCGCCACTTCCCCACCAAGGACGCCCTGATCCTGGCCGTCCTGGAGACGATCCTCGAGCCGCTGCAGGCCGCCCGCGACGAGGCGCTTGCGGAGGTCGGGCCCGACGGCGTGCTGCGGGCGTTCCTGCGCTCGGCGGCGTGCAAGCCGACCGGCAACGAGGGGCTGATCGACGCGCTCGGCCGCTACCCGGCCGGCCCGCGCCTGCGCGCGGAGCTGGGCGACCGCGCGGCGGCGATCGTCGAGCCGCTGGTCGAGCGCGCCAAGCGGGACGGCGAGCTGCGCGAGGACGTGGACGCCCGCGACCTGCTGTTCATCATGCGCGGGCTGGCGGTGGTCGCCGGCTCGCCGCGCGGCAGCGCCGAGCGCCTCGAGCGCCACATCGACATCGTCGTGCGCGGCCTGCGGCCGTAGGGAGCGCGCCCCGAGAAGGCGAACCGCGCCCCATCGGGCGCGGTCGCTTGAGCGGAGAGGGAGGGATTCGAACCCTCGAACGAGGTAGACCCCCGTTACACGATTTCCAGTCGTGCCCGTTCAACCACTCCGGCACCTCTCCGGGCTCCGGCGAGGATAGCGTCGGCGGCCGTTTCGGTTCCGCCTGACGCGCCCCTCCCGGAGACGCTCGGCACCCCGATGCGCTCATCGAGCAGCGACGCGGCAAGCGTCGCCGGGATGGACGCGACGGCTCAGATCTGCCAGGCGCCGTCGACCAGCACGGGCGTCTCGTTGCCCGCGGAGTCGACGCCGAGCACCCGCACCTCGGGCGAGCCGATCATGAAGTCGACGTGGATGCTCGAGCGGTTGACCCGCTCCACGTCCTTCGGATCCTCCACGCACATCTGGTAGGCGGTGCCGAGCGCGATGTGGCTGGCGGCGTTCTCGTCCAGCAGCGTGTCGTAGAAGACGGTGTCCAGCGCCCCGATCCGGCCCGCGCCGTCGACCAGCGCCACCTCGCCCAGCCGGTTGGCGTTCTCGTCGCGCGCCGCGTAGGAGCGCAGCACCTCGGCGCCCTCCTCGGCGTCGATCCGAACCGCCCGGCCGCCGCGGAACTCGACCTCCAGCCCCTTGATGATCGAGCCGCCGAGCACCAGCGGCTTCGTCGAGCGCACCACCCCCTCGACCCGCTCCGGATCCGGGGCGCTGAAGACCTCCTCGGAGGGCAGGTTCGGGATGTGGACGATCCCGTCCACCGTCTCGAACCGCGCCGCCAGGAAGCGCGAGCTGGGAAGCAGCCCGACCGTCAGGTCCGTGCCCGGGCCGACGAACCGCAGCGCGTCGAAGCGCCGCTCGGTCAGCCGCTGCGCCGCGCCGGTCAGCGTCTGCGAGCGATCGCGCCAGGCGGCGATCGGGTCCTCCTCGTCCAGGCGGCAGACGTGGACGATCTGCTCGCAGAACCGCACCCATGCCGCGTCCGGGTCCAGGTCCGGGTGCACCAGCTCCGCCCACTTGCGCGTCGGCGCCGGCACCGCCACCCAGTTGGTGGTCCGGTCGTTGACCACCTGCCCGGTCTCGCGCACCATCGGCAGCGGGTCGCGTCCCACGCGCGCCGGGTCCAGGTCGTCCAGCAGCCCCGGCTCGGCCGGCCCGGTCAGCCCGATCCGCGCCGCGCGCTGGCGCCCCAGCTCCAGCACCCGCTCACCGATCCAGGAGGGGACGAAGTCGAGCGTGTCCTCGTCGGCGTACAGGATCCGGGCGCGCTTGACGTGCAGGTCGAAGTACTGGACGTCGACGAAGCGCGCCCCGTGCCGGTAGGCGCTGGCGGCGATCGCCCGCGTCAGCTCCTCCTTGCCGATCTCCGAGCCGATCGCGACGATCTGGCCGCGCTGGACGTTGGCGGCGAAGCCGACGACCAGGTCGGCGAAGCGCTCACGGACGGCGGGGTCGTCGAACGCCGCCTGCTTCTGGCTGCTCATACGGCAGCCAGCTTATGACTCGTCGCCGAGCTCGAGGATCTCGTTGAGGCCGGAGATCTCCAGCACGCGGCCGACCGGCCCGTCGGGGTCGCCGCGCAGCACGGTCAGCCGGCAGCCGTTCTCGGTCGCCGAGGTGTGCGCCTTGACGACGACGCGCACGCCGCTGGAGTCGATGAAGCCCAGGCCGCGCAGGTCCAGCACGACGTCGCGGCCGTCGTTGAGCGGCGGCATCAGCGCCCGCTCGAACTCGTCCGCGGTGGCAAGGTCGAGCTCGCCGTGCAGGGCGACCACGACCCGCCCGTCGTCCTCGTGGACGTCAACGCCGAAGGCTGCTGGACCCAGACCACTGCTCACGAGGCAAGCCTAGTGCGACCGGGGTCCCCGGAAAAGCAATCCCACTGTCACGACCGCGGGCGCCGTCGCGTACGATCGGCCGCCATGATCTCCCTGGTAACCGGCGCATCGAGCGGGATCGGCGCGGCGGCCGCGCGCCGCCTGGCGCGCGAGCCGGGCGCGCGGCTGGTGCTGGTCGCCCGCCGCGAGGATCGCCTGCGCGCGCTGGCCGACGAGATCGGCGGCGCGCTGGTGCTGGCGGAGGATCTGCTCGACGAGGGCGCGCCCGCGCGGATCGCCGAGGCGGTGGAGCGCGAGCACGGCCGGCTGGACCTGCTGGTCAACAACGCCGGCGCCGGGTTCCGCGGCCGCTTCGCCGACAGCGGCACCGACAACCTGCGGGCGGCGCTGGAGCTCAACTTCTTCGCCCAGACCCGGCTGACCGAGGCGCTGCTGCCGCTGCTGCGCCGCAGCGCGCCGAGCGCGATCGTGAACGTCGCGAGCACCGCGGGCCGGGTGGCGCGCGCCGGCTCGGGCGCCTACTCGGCGTCCAAGTTCGCGCTGATCGGCTGGAGCGACTCGCTGCACCTGGAGCTGGCGGAGGAGGGCATCCACGTCGGGATCGTCAACCCGGGGTTCGTGTCGACCGAGGGCTTCCCGCAGCGGGAGCTGGTCGAGGACCCGAAGCGTCGCTGGATGGTCTCCACGCCGGAGAAGGTCGCCGAGGCGATCGTGGATGCGGGGCTGCGCGGCCGCGCCGAGCGCTACGCGCCGCGCCCCTACTGGCTGGCGGCCGCCGCGCGGGTGCTCATCCCCGGCCTGGTGCGGCGCGTGATGGCCAAGGCGGACCTGAGCACCAAGACCCGCGCCTAGGCGCGGCGGGACCGTCGGCGCGGCACGGGCGCCGCGCCGACGGCGTCCACGGGTGCGCTAGGCGCCCTTCTTCTGCAGCGGCGGGAAGAGGTCGCCGTCCGGCAGGTTGGTGATGCGGATGCCGGCGTCGGTCTTGTAGCGGCCGTTGATCCCGATCAGCATCGCCGTGAACGTCTCGACGATGCGCGACATCTCGAGCGGGCCGGCGTCGACGCAGCGCAGCCCGTCGATCCGGTCGATGACCTGGGCGACGCGCCGCTTGTCGTCGCGCCGCCGGCCGCAGACCAGCACGTCCTCGTCGAGCGCGTGGTCGAGGTCGGTCAGCTTCTCGGCGCTGACGGTGTGCAGCGCGCTGACGACGGTCACCCCGGCGGGCACGATCTCCTGCGCCTGCTGGGCCGCCGAGCCCTGCCAGACGCCGATCACGCGGGTCGGCTTGCCGCCGATCGCCGGCGCCAGCGGCACGGTGGCGTCGACGACGAGCTGGCCCTCGCGCAGCGTGTCCTTGAGCCCGGCCAGCGTCTGGGCCTGGCTGGCGAAGGGGACGGTGACGAACACGATCTCCGCCGCCCCGGCGGCGTCCGCGTTGGCGCGGCCCTCGAAGCTGCCGTCGGGCACCTTCTCGCGCGCGCGGTCGGCCGCCTCGGCGGCGCGGCCGGCGTCGCGGGAGCCGATGATCACCGGCACGCCCGCCTTGGCGAGGCGCACGGCGAGGCCGAAGCCGAGGTTGCCGGTGGCGCCGAGGATGCTTACAGGCTCGCTCACTTGGGGGCCATCCTCAGGGCGCCGTCGAGCCGAATCGTCTCTCCGTTGAGCATGGGATTGCCCACGATATGGCATACAAGCTGCCCGTACTCGAGGGGATCCCCCAGTCGGGCGGGGAACGGGATCGTCTCGGCCAGCGCCTTGCGCGCGGGCTCCGGCAGGCCGCGCAGGAGCGGCGTGTCGAAGAGGCCGGGGGCGATCGCGACGACGCGGACGCCGACGCTCGCCAGCTCGCGGGCGGCGGGGAGCGTGAGGCCGACGACGCCACCCTTGGAGGCCGAGTAGGCGACCTGGCCGATCTGGCCGTCGAAGGCCGCGATCGAGGCGGTGTTGACGACCACGCCCCGCTCGCCCTCGTCGTTCGGCTCGTTGGCGGCCATCGCCGCGGCCTGGAGGCGCAGGGCGTTGAAGGTGCCGATGAGGTTGATGCGCACCACCTTCTCGAAGGCGGCGAGGTCGTGCGGGCCCTGCTTGCCCAGCAGCTTCTCGGCCCAGCCGACGCCGGCGGAGTTGACGGCGATCCGCAGGCCGCCGTCGGACTGCTCGGCGGCGGCCTTGACCGCGGCCTGCATGGAGGCTTCGTCGGTGATGTCGGCCTTGGCGAAGCTGCCGCCGATCTCCGCGGCGAGCGCCTCGCCGCGCTCGGCGTCCAGGTCGGCGATCAGGACGCGGGCGCCGCGCTCGGCCAGCAGCCGCGCGGCGGCGGCTCCGAGCCCCGAGGCGCCGCCGACGACGATGGCGGCGGATCCGTCGATCTGCATGGGACGGGAAGCTAACAATATTCCGACCGGACGGTATGATTCCTCCCCGTACCTAGCCCGGAGGCCTCCTTTCGCATGAGCACGCCCCCAGAGCAGAGCGCACCGCTGGTCATCAACGGCATCGCCGAGCTGAAGGAACGCGTCGGCCAGGAGCTGGGCGTCTCCGGCTGGCGCGAGATCACCCAGGAGGACGTGAACGCGTTCGCCCGGCTCACCGGCGACCACCAGTGGATCCACGTCGATCCCGAGCGCGCCAAGGACAGCCCGTTCGGCGGCACCATCGCCCACGGCTTCCTGACGCTCTCGCTCGCCCCGGCGATGGCCGCCGAGATCTTCTCGGTCACCGGCGTCGCCTTCGGCGTCAACTACGGACTCGACCGCGTCCGCTTCCCCGCCCCGCTGCCGGTCGGCAGCCGCGTCCGCATGCGGGCGAAGCTCGAGTCCGTCGAGGACGTCCCCGGCGGGGTGCAGATGCTCGCCGTCTACACGTTCGAGCGCGAGGGCGGCGACAAGCCGGTCTGCGTCGCCGAGTCCCTCGGCCGCTTCTACGAGTCGGCATGAGCGAGATCACCCAGCCGGCGACCGGTCGCCGGCCGATCGTCACCACCGACCTGCGCGACGGGGTGGGCACGCTCACGCTCCACCGGCCCGATTGCCGGAACGCGGTCGACGCGGTCAGCGTCGAGGCGCTGCACACCTGCCTGAACGAGCTGATCGAGGACCCCACCTGCCGGGTGATCGTCGTCCGCGGGCAGGGCGAGGTGTTCTGCTCCGGGTGGGACACGCGCCAGTTCGACGTGCTGCGCGACCTGCCCGGCCGCGCGCTGGAGCAGGTCTTCGAGCGCGCCCGCGAGCTGCTGGACGCGCTGCGCGACGCGCCGCAGGTGACGATCGGCGCGGTGCAGGGCGCCGCGCTCGGCTTCGGCCTGAGCCTGACCGCCGCCTGCGACCTGGCCGTGGCGGCGCGCGACGCCCGCTTCGGCCTGCCGGAGGTGCGCTCCGGCGTGGTGCCGGCGTTCGTCATGCTCGACATCGCGCGCGTGCTGCCGTCCAAGCAGGCGCTCGACTGGCTGCTGACCGGCGAGCTGTTCGACGGCGAGGAGGCTCTGCGCGGCGGCCTGGTCAGCCGCCTGGTCGACGGCGACCCCGCCGCCGAAGCCGACCGGATCGCGCGCGACCTGGCCGCCCGGCCGGCCGAGCAGGTCTCCGAGACCAAGCGCTGCTTCACCGCCACCCGACGCGGCATCACGCACGCCGCGATCGAGGAGGCGATCCGCCTCTCGGCCCGGATGATCACCGGCGCCGACGAGCTGCCGCCCGGACGCTGAGCAGCGGCCCGACCGGCGGCATCAACCGACCCCCATCCCCCTCGGCAAGGCGGCCGCGCGGCCGCCGCGGAACGACCTCGAGGGATCAGGGACCCGCGCTCATGCGAGGCCCCTGATCCCTCGATCGTCGTCGGGAGGAGACGATGCGCCCTTACAGGCGGCTGTACAGGAAGCCTTCGTTGCCGGCCGGGTCGCGGTAGGTGGCGCGCACCTCGTGCGGCCCCTCGACGGGATCCGACACCTGGGCGCCGCCGTCGCGCAGGCGCCGCGCGGCGCCCTCCAGATCCTCGACCTCGAAGCTGAGCGCGATCCCGCCTCCGGGGGCCTGCTGGCCCGGCCCCGCCAGGCCGATCGTCAGCTCGCCCGCCTTGACCGCCGCGTAGCGGTCGCCGTCCCGGAAGCGCAGCTCGCACCCCAGCAGGTTGGTGTAGAAGTCGACCGCCGCGGCGACGTCGTCGACGGGCACGATCAGGTGCCCCAGCTTGCCGATCGGCTCGCTCACTCGGGTACTCCCTCCTTGACCCATTCGCGCAGCACCGGCTTGCGGACCTTGCCGCTCGCGGTGCGCGGCAGCTCTCGCACGAAGTGGATGCGGGCCGGCACCTTGAACTTGGCCAGGCGCGCCAGGCAGTGCTCGCGCAGCTCCTGCTCGCTCACCTGCGAGCGCAGGACGACCACGGCGTGCGGCACCTCGCCCCAGCGCTCATCCGGCGCGCCGACGACGCCGACCTCGGCGACCGCGGGATGCTCGAGCAGCACCCGCTCGACCTCCGCGCTGGCGACGTTCTCGCCGCCGGAGCGGATCATGTCCTTCTTGCGGTCGACGATCGTGACGTAGCCGTCGTCGTCCATGGTCACCATGTCGCCGCTGTGCAGCCAGCCGTCCCGGATGGCGGCGGCGGTGGCCTCCTCGTCGCGCCAGTAGCCGGGGGTGACCTTCGGCCCGCGCACGATCAGCTCGCCGAGCTCGCCGCGGGGCACGTCGGCGCCCTGGTCGTCGACGATCCGGATCTCGACCTCGGCGACCGGGCGCCCGACCGTGTGGCGCTTCTCGACCATGCGCTCGCGCTCGACGTAGAAGATCCCGCTGGTGGTCTCGGTCATGCCCATCGCCTCCACCAGCCGGACGTGCGGGAGGGCTGCGTGGATGCGGTGGAAGATCGACGCGGGCAGGCCCCCGAAGACCAGGAAGCGCAGGTCGGCGGCCTTGGTCGCGCCGGTCTCGGCGGCCTCCGCGAGAGCCTCGGCCGTGGAGGCGGCGAGGATCGAGCCGGTGATGCGCTCGGCGTCGACCGCCCGGCAGACGGTGCGGCCGTCGGCCGACGGGCTGACGACGAGCGCGCCGCCGGCGGCCAGGACGGCGAGGCCCGGGCCGTCGCTGCCGGCGACGTGGAACAGCGGCAGGCAGATCAGCAGCCGGTCGTCGGCGGTCAGCTCCAGCTCCCGGATCTGGGTGCCGAAGTTGCAGCGCACGTTGCCGTGCGTGAGCGTGACGCCCTTGGGACGGCTGGTGGTGCCGGACGTGAACAGGATCCGCTGCGGGTCCTCGTCGCGCACCGGGCGCACCTCCGGCCGGGCGCCGCGGTGGGCGGCGATCAGCCCCTCGACGGAGTCACGCTCGCCGCGCACGGGCAGGACCTCGCGGCGCTCGTCGCCGAGGCGCTCGACGAGCTCGGCGTCGGCGATCACGAGCTTCGGGTCGGCGAGACCCAGGTTGTAGGCCAGCTCGTCCGACTGCAGGCGGACGTTGAGCGGCGCGGCGATCGCGCCGAGCGCGCTGAGCGCCAGCAGCGCCTGGACATAGGGCGCGCTGTTGAGCGCGAGGATCGCGACGACGTCGCCGGCCTGGACGCCGCGGGACGCCAGCCCGGCGACGAGCGCGGCGACATCGCGCTCGAGCTCGGCGTGGGTCCAGCGCCGACCGTCGGCGAGGTCCACGAGCGCCTCGGCGTCCGGGCGCTCGCGCGCGTTCGCGCGCAGCAGGTCGGCGACGTTGCGCGTGCTGTCGGCTCCGTTCGTGGACACTCGGGCGAGAAAGATACCAGCCGGTCGGTATGGCCGGTATGGTGTTACGACAGTGCCCGCGCGGAGCACAACAAGCCCAGCGCCCCTCCCCCTCTCCCCCGATCCCACCCCGCCCCGGCGTGGCGCCCCGGCATGGGCCGGGCTGCGCGTCGAGGACCCCCTGCCGTCGGCGCGCTTCTACGAGCACCTGCTGGGCTGGTCGATCGCGCAGCACGCCGACGGGCTCGTCGCGCACGCCGGCGGGGCACCGGTAGCCATGCTCGCGCCGGGGCGGGGCTGGGACTCCGGCCGCTGGTTCTGCTTCTTCGCCGCCGACAGGCTCGAGGACGAGCGCGAACGCGTCGAGCGGCTCGGCGGCCGCATCCTCACCCGGCCCCGCACCACGACCGGCATCGGGCGCAGCCTGCTGACCGAGGACCCGCAGGGCGCCTTCTTCGGGCTGATGGAGCCCGACCAGCAGCGGCCCGCCCCGACGCGGCAGACCCCCGGCGCCCTGTGCTGGGTCGAGCTGGACACCGGCGCCCCGTCGGAGTCCGCAGGCTTCTACGCCGAGCTGTTCGACTACGCCACCGACGAGCTGGCGACCCCCACCGGCGGCCGCTACCTGCGCCTGCTGCTCGACGGCGTGCCGGTGGCCGGCATCCTGCCGCTCGAGGACGGCCCGGCCGCGATCTCGGCGCGCTGGCTCGCCTACTTCACCGTCGCCGACGTGCGCGCCGCCGTCGAGCGGGCCCGCGCGCAGGGAGGGACGATCGTGCTCGGGCCGCTGCGCTCCAGCGTCGGCGAGCTGGCGATCGTGCGCGATCCCGCGGGCGCGACCTTCTGCATTGCCGCCCCCGTCAGCGAGGAGGAGACGACCAGTTGAGCAGTGCCGCGACCGGCACGGATTCGGCGACGTTCCGCCGCGCGTGCGCGGAGTTCGCCACCGGCGTGACCGCGATCACCGCCCGGACCCCGGACGGCGAGATCGCCGCCATGTGCGCCAACTCCTTCACCTCGGTGTCGCTGGAGCCGCCGATCGTGCTGTTCTGCGTCGGCAAGAACGTGTCGTCCGCCCCGCTGCTGGCGGCGGCCTCCCACGCGGCGGTGCATGTGCTCGACGCCTCCCAGGAGGAGGTCGCCCGCCGCCTGGCCACCAGCGGGCTCTCCGGCGCCGAGCGCCTGGAGGGAGTCGACTGGGCGCCCGGCCGCTTCGGCGAGCCCGTCCTGAGCGCGTGCGCCGGCCGCTTCTCGGGCCCGATCATCGAGCGCATCGAGTCGGGCGACCACCTCATCTACCTGCTCGGGGTCGAGGACGTCTCCCTCCCCCCGCGTCAGGAGCCCGCGCTCCTGTTTCACCGCGGCCGCTTCAGCGCCACCCCCACTGCAGAGCCGGAACCAGAAGAAAGCGACCACCCGTGAAGCTCGGACTCTTCCTCTCCGCCCACCACGAGCCCGGCGACGACGCGCAGCGTCACCTGGGCGAGGTCCTCGAGCAGGCGAGGGCCGCCGACGCGCTCGGCTTCGACGCCGTCGTGCTCGGCCACCACTACCTGGCTAACTCGGCGTTCCTGCAGCCGGTGCCGCTGGCGGCGACGATCGCCGCCCACACCGAGCGCGTGCGGATCGTCTTCGGCGTCCACCTGCTGCCGCTGCACAGCCCGATCGCGGTCGCCGAGGAGCTCGCCACGCTCGACGTCCTCTCCAACGGGCGCATCACCGCCGGCTTCGGCGTCGGCTACCGCGAGAAGGAGTACCGCGCCTTCGGCATCCCCTTCAAGCAGCGGTTCAAGCGCCTCGACGAGGCGGTGCCGATCATCCGCGCGCTGTGGCGCGGCGAGAGCGTCACCGCCCAGGGCCTGTTCGGCGAGGTCACCGACGCCAGGGTCCACCTGCGGCCGGTGCAGCCGGGCGGCCCGCCCGTGTGGCTGGGCGCCTTCGGCGCGCGCGGCATCCGCCGCGTCGCCGAGCACGACGCCTGCTGGCTGGCGCCGCCTGACGGCGACGAGGCGACGCTGCGCGAGCGGCTCGAGCTGCTGCGCTCCGAGCTGAAGGAGCGCGGGCTGAGCACCGACCGCGAGTACCCGCTCTCGCGCGAGGGCTACGTCGCCCCCTCCAAGAGCGCCGCGCTCAAGGCCGCCTCCGAGTACATCCTGCGCCAGTACAGCAACTACAAGTCCTGGGACCAGGCGCAGCAGATCGAGGCCGACTCGTTCCTCAACTCCCACGCCCTGGTCTGCGACCCGGGCGAGGCCGTCGAGCGCCTGCAGCGCCTGGAGCGCGAGCTGGGCGTCACCCAGGTCCACCTGCGCATGCAGTGGGAGGGCATGAGCCACGAGGACGCGATGGCGGCGATCCGCACCGTCGGCGAGCAGGTGATCCCCCGACTCCAGCAGGAGCAGGCATGACCCGCAGCGCGGAGCACAACCTGGCCATCGACCTGGCGCGCCGCGTCGAGGAGGCGCCCGACCGGACCGCGCTGTGGTTCGAGGACGGGCGGTCGTGGACCTACGACGGCCTGGCCTCCTGGGCACAGGCGATCGCCGACGACCTGCGCGGGCGCGGCCTGCAGCCGGGCGACCGCGTCGCCGTCTGCCTGCCCAACCGGCCGGAGCTGGTCGCCGCCCTGTTCGGAAGCTGGACCGCCGGCGTGGTGCCGGTCACGATCAGCGCGCTCTACAACGACGATGAGCTGCGCAAGAGCGTCGACCGCGTCGACGCCAAGCTCGTGATCGCGCCGCAGGAGCGCGCGCACGTGTTCGCCGACGGCCCGCTGCCGGTCGCCGAGCTCGCGGCCGATCCCGGCGCGCGCGGCGCGAAGCTCGCGCCGCATCCGGTCGACCCCGACGACGACGGCGTCGTGCTGTTCACCGGCGGCACGACCGGCGCGCCGAAGGCGGTGCGCCTGTCGCACGGCGGCGTGCGCGGGGCGCTGGCCCGGCTGGCGCGCGCCTCGAAGGGCGGCAAGGAGGGCCCCTACCCGATCGCCCCGGAGAGCGTGACCCCCAACCTGCTGGTCCTGCCGCTGTTCCACAGCGGCGGCCAGCACGCGCTGCTGTTCGCCTTCCACGTCGGGCGCTCGGCGGTGCTGTGCGAGCGCTTCCGCGTGGAGACGGTCGCGCGCCTGGTGGCCGAGCACGAGATCGACAACCTGTTCCTGATGCCGACCATGATCTACGACCTGGTCCAGGCGCCGCCCGAGGTGCGCCTGGACGCGGTCCGGTCGGTGCTCGTCTCCGGGCAGGCGCTCGACCCCGAGCTGCGCCGCCAGTTCGAGGAGCGCTTCAACATCCCGATCCTGTCCAACTACGGCTCGACCGAGATCGGGCACGTCGCCGGATGGACGGCGCGCGACCTGCGCGAGGGCCGCTGGAAGCCGGGCGCCGCGGGCCGCCTGTACGAGGGCGTCGAGATCCAGCTCCGCGACGAGGACGGCAACGAGGTGCCGCGCGGCGAGACCGGCGAGATCTGGGTGCGCACCGCGGTCACCAAGGGCTACGTGGCCCGCGACGAGGACGCCGCCTCGGTGATCGTCGACGAGGACGGCTGGGTCAACTCCGGCGACATGGGCTACCTCGACGAGGACGACGTGCTGTTCCTCGTCGGGCGCAGCCGCGACATGATCAAGACCGGCGGCTTCCAGGTCTGGCCGTCGGAGCTGGAGACGGTGCTGCGCGGCCATCCGTGGGTGAGCGACGTGGCCGTCGCCGGCGCGCCCGACCCGCGCCTGGGCGAGATCCCGAAGGCGCTCGTCGTGCTCTCCGAGGAGGGCCGCGGGCGCGACCCGCAGGAGGTCACCGACGCGCTGGTGGCGCTGCTGCGCGAGAAGCTGGCGCACTTCAAGGCCGCCCGGGCGGTGGCGTTCGTCGACGAGCTGCCGCGCACCCAGGCGGGCAAGATCGACCGTGCCGCCGTCAGCCGCCTCGCCCGCGAGCGGGAGGGGCTGCGGCCGACCGATGCGGCGCTGCGCTGAGGCGAGCGGGCACGACGGGAGACGGTCGATGCAGGTCGTGGAGCTCCGGGCGCCCAACCCCGAGGATCCCGCAGCGGCGGTCGTCGTCGGCGAGCGCCCGGAGCCGGAGCCGGCCGACGGGTGGTCGGTCGTCGAGGTCGAGGCCGCCGCGCTGAACATGCACGACGTGTGGCTGCTGCGCGGCGCCGGGGTGCGGCCGGAGCGGCTGCCGCTGGTGCTGGGCAGCGACGTCGCCGGCCGCGTCGGCGACCGCGAGGTGATCGTCCACGCGGTGCTGTCGGGCGGCGAGGGCGACGACCGCCTCGGCCCCGATTTCGCGCTGCTGTGCGACGGCGGCCACGGGACGTTCGCCGAGCGCGTGCTGGTCCCGACCGCCAACCTGATCGACAAACCCGCCTCGCTCTCGTGGACCGAGGCGGCGGCGCTGCCGACCTCGTGGCTGACCGCCTACCGGATGCTGTTCACGCGCGGCGGGCTGCGGCCGGGCGCGACGGTGCTGGTGCAGGGAGCCGGCGGCGGCGTGGCGACCGCCGCGATCGCGCTCGCCTCGGCGGCGGGCGCGACGGTGATGGCCACCAGCCGCTCGGAGGAGAAGCGCCGCCGCGCGCTGGAGCTGGGCGCCGACGTGGCGCTCGAGCCCGGCGAGCGCGTGCCCGAGCCGGCGAACATCGTGATCGAGACGGTGGGCGCGGCGACGTGGGAGCACTCGCAGCGCTCGGTCGCGCGCGGCGGGACGATCGTCGTCGCCGGCGGCACGACCGGCATGAGCGCCCCCACCGACCTGGCGCGGCTGTTCGCGCGCGAGGCGCGCATCGTCGGCTCGACGATGGGGACCCTGGCCGAGATGAAGGCCTTGGTCCGCTTCGTCGAGCGCGCCGACATCCGCCCGCCGGTCGACTCCGTGCTCCCCTTCTCCCGCGCCGCCAACCAGGTGCGCCGGATGCTCTCCGGCGAGGCGTTCGGCAAGCTCTGCCTGCGGCCGGACGGCGCATGAGCGACGTCAAGGTCGAGCTCCACGGCGCCGCCCTGTGGGCGCGCATCGACCGCCCCGAGGCCGGCAACGCCTGCGGCTCGGGCGTGATCGCGGGCCTGCGCGGATGGCTGCAGCGCGCCTCCGACGAGGACGTGCGCGTTGCGGTGCTGACCGGCGCCCGCGGCGTGTTCTGCGCCGGCGCTGACGTGCGCGAGGCCGCGCGGCTGGCCGACGACCGCGAGGCGCTGCTCGCCTTCCTGGCCTCCGGCCGCGACCTGGTCGCCGCGATCGCCGACGCGCCGGTGCCGGTGATCTGCGCGGTGAGCGGCGTCGCTTACGCCGGGGGACTCGAGCTGATGCTCGCCTGCGACATCGCCCTGGCCGGCCGCTCGGCGCGCCTCGGCGACCGGCACCTCGCCGCCGGCCAGATCCCCGGCTGGGGGTCGAGCGCGATGCTGCCGTACGCGGTCGGCCCGCGCCGGGCCGCCCACCTGCTGCTGACCGGCGAGGACCTGTCCGCCGAGGAGGCGCTGGCCGCAGGGCTGGTCACGGAGGTGGTCGACGACGACAGGCTGGAGGGCCGCGCGGCCGAGGTCGCCGAGCTGATCGCCTCCCGCCCGCCGGCCGCGGTGCGCCGGATCACCGCGCTGCTGCGCGCCGGGCGCCGGGAGCTGCGGCCCGCGCTCGAGCGCGAGTGGGCGGCGCTGCGCGAGCACGTCGCCGATCCCGCCACCCTGGCCGCCGCGCGCGCCTTCGGCGGCTCGGGCGACAAGCGCTGACGTCGAGGGATCACTGACTTCGCCTGAGGCGAAGTCAGTGATCCCTCGACGTGGTTGGCGAGGCTGCGGCGCGCGCGGGCGCCGCAGCCTCGCCCCGACCGATCTCAGGAGCGCCGAGCGGGCTCCTTGTCCGAGAGCATCTCGTGGATGAGCTGGACCTCGCCCATGCCGTCGTCCGGCACGACGTGATCCTCGAGCGACATGATCTCCGGCAGCCGCGCCGCCACCTCGTCGGCGGTGGCCGGCTCCGGGCCCATGTAGATGCCCGGGGTGACGCCGAGGAAGATCCTCGCCACGCGACCGCCGCCGACCGACAGGATCGAGTGCGTGATCTCGCACGCCTCCGAGCACAGGTAGGCGGCCACCGGGGCGACGTGGCGCGGGTCGAAGTGGTCGGCCAGGTCGCCCAGCAGCCCCTCGGTCATGCGCGTGGCGGCCGTCGGCGAGATCGCGTTGGCCTTGATCCCGTAGCGGGCGCCCTCGACCGCGGCAACGTGCATCAGGCCGACGAGGCCGGCCTTGGCGGCGGCGTAGTTGGCCTGGCCGAAGTTGCCGAACAGGCCGGAGGCCGACGTGGTGACCACGATCCGGCCGTACTTCGCCTCGCGCATGGCACGGAACGCGGGCAGCACGACGTTGAAACCGCCGAGCAGGTGGACGGCCATCACGGCCTCCACGTCCTCGTGCCCCATCTTGTGCATCGCGGCGTCGCGCAGGATCCCGGCGTTGTGGACGACCGCGTCGATGCGGCCCCAGGTCTCGAGCGCCACGCCGACGGCCGCCTCGCCGCCCTCCGGGGTGGCGATCGAGTCGGTCGAGGCGACCGCCTCGCCGCCTGCGGCCTTGATCTCGTCGACGACCTTCTGCGCGGCCGAGCTGCTGCCCTTGCCGTGCACGTCGCCGCCGACGTCGTTGACCACCACCTTGGCGCCCAGGCGCGCGAGCTCGAGCGCGTGCGCGCGACCGATGCCGCCGCCGGCGCCGGTGACGAGCGCGACGCGGCCGGTCAGATCGACGGCGTTGCTCACTTCGGCTCCTTCCCGACCACGCAGGCGAACGACACGCAGGCGCCGGGCTGGCCGCCCAGGTTCTGCGTCAGCGCGAGCTGGGGGTCCTCGAGCTGGCGCTCGCCCGCCTCGCCGCGGAGCTGCAGCCAGCACTCGAACAGCATCCGCAGGCCGGTGGCGCCGATCGGATGGCCGAAGGACTTCAGGCCGCCGTCGGGGTTGACGGCGACCTCGCCGTCGCGGTCGAACACCCCGTCCTGGACGTCGCGCCAGCCCTGGCCGCGCTCGGAGAACCCGAGGTCCTCCATCAGCACCAGCTCGGTCGGCGTGAAGCAGTCGTGCACCTCGGCCAGCGCGAGCTCCTTGCGCGGGTCGGTGATGCCGGCCTGCTCGTATGCCCGGCGGACCGACTCCACCACCTCGGGGAAGGTGGTGAAGTCGTAGCCGGTGTGCGACATGCCGTCGCCCGCGCCCGAGACGAACGCCATGCCGCGCAGGAAGATCGGCTTGTCGGTGTACTTGTAGGCGTCCTCGGCGCGGACGAGGATCGCCGCCGCCGAGCCGTCGGCCACGCCGGAGCAGTCGAAGACCCCGAGCGGGCCGGCGACCTTCGGCGCCGACTCGATCACCTCGCGCGGCACCGGCTTGCGGAACTGCGCGCGCGGGTTGAGCGCGCCGTTCTGGTGGTTCTTCCAGGCGATGTGGGTGAGCGTCGCGCGCAGCTCGTCGTCGGAGAGGCCGTAGCGGTCCTTGTAGGCCGGGGCCAGCAGCGAGAAGGCGCCCGGCGCCGTCCAGTCCACCGAGGTGCCGTCCGACGGCGGCCACACCGCGGTCAGCCCGGAGTACTTGGAGTCCTTGAGCTTCTCCACCCCGGCGGCCATGACGATGTCGTAGGCGCCGGAGGCCAGCGCGTAGGCGGCGTTGCGGAACGCGTCCGAGCCGGTGGCGCAGAAGTTCTCCACCCGGGTGACCGGCTTGTTCTTGATGCGCAGGGCCTCCGACAGGGTCATGCCGGCCATGCCGGAGCCCTGGGTGCCGACCCAGAAGGCGTCGATGTCGTCGAGGGTGACGCCGGGGACCGAGGCGACGCACTCGTCGACGGCGTCGACGAGCAGCTCCTCGGCGCCCTTGTCCCAGTGATCGCCGAACCGGGTGCACCCCATGCCGACGATCGCGACCTGTCCTCCGATTCCTCGCGCAGCCATCAGCTCGCCTCCACGGGTCGAACCTTCCAGAAGTAGTTGTGGACGCCCTCGCTGGTGAACAGGCGCCGGAACGTCGGAACCACGCGGGCCCCGACGGCGATCCCCTCCGCGGGCAGGTCGGTCACCTCGACGCTGCGCCGGCCGCCACCGTCCAGGTCGACGACCGCCAGCACGACCGGCGGGTCGACCGACGGCGCCAGATGGTCGGCGGTGAAGCTGACGACCGTGCCGGGGGTCCGGCGCAGCGACACGGGCTCGAACTCGTCGTGCTTGCCGCAGCTCGGGCAGACGCGCCCGGGCGGCGTGGAGATCACGCCGCAGGCGCGGCAGCGCTCGCCGACCAGCCCGTACTTCCAGTCGGAGCGGCGCAGCATCGGCGGCGACGCGGGCGCCTGCGGGTCGGGGCGCGGGGCGCCCTTGATCTCGAGGATCCCGCGCCAGCGCAGGTAGCGGTCGTAGCTGATCGGGGTGCGCGCCGCGAGCTGGTCGCGCACCGACGGGCCGCGACGGGCCGCGGCGACGCCCTCCTCGGCGCGCAGCACGAACGCGTCGGCGCCGTCGGCGGCGCTGACGACGAGGATCGTCTCGCCCGGCTTGGCGCGGTCGAGCGCGTCGGCCAGAAGCACGCCGACGTGCGCGGCGCCCGCATGCCCGACCAGCGCCTCCACCTCGGCGTCGGCGCCGGCGGCGCCGAGCGCCTTGCGCGCCGGCTTGCCGACGCGCTGGTTGGCGCAGGCGACGACGACATGATCGACCTGCTCCAGGCCGGCGTCGGCGAGCGCGGCGGCCGCCGTCGCGCGCAGCAGCTCGAGCAGCTCCTCGGCGGTGAACCGCTCGTCCCAGACGTTGGGGTGCCGCTCGCCGGGCAGGCGCCAGCGCTCGAGCAGCTCGCGCGTCATCCCGGCGCCGCCCAGCAGCGTCGCGGCGAGCGGGCCGTCGCCGCCGCAGGCGAAGGCGGCGGCGGCGTCGCCGTTGCCGAGCTCTTCCGGCGCGCCGGGGGCGGGAGTGCGGACGTCGCCGATCACCGCGGTGCCGCCGGTGGCCAGCGCGGTGCGCAGCGCGGCGGCGCCGGAGCGCAGGCCGGCCAGGTCGAGGGCGGGGACCGCGTCGGGCAGCTCGAGCGCGGCGTGCAGCGTCGCGGCCGACGACTTGTCCAGGTAGGGCGGCTCGCTGGTGGCGAACACCAGCGGGCCGGGCAGCTCGTCACCGAGCCGGCCCGCTGCCTCCACGGCGAGGGTCAGGCTGTCCTCGTCGTGGTTGGCGACGGCGCGCGCCCGCCGTACGGGCGCCTCCGGGTCGACCGGGCCGAACTTGGTGGTGGCAAGCAGGTGACGGGGGATCTGCGCCGCGTAGGCGCGGATCCCGGTCGGGTTCGTGTCGGACATCAAGCTCTCCAGCGGTTGAAGAAGACGACCTCGGACTGCGGTCGCCGCGGCGCGGGGCGGAAGTCGAGGCCGACCGTGTAGGCGACGGGCAGCAGGCAGCACTGCGTCACCCCGTCGGGGATGTCGAGCAGGGCGGCGACCTCGTCCTCGTAGTGCAGGTGCAGGGTGGTGATCACCGAGCCGAGCCCGCGCGAGCGCAGCGCGAGCTGCAGCGACCAGACGGCCGGGAACACCGAGCCGTACAGCGCGGCGACCACGCCGCCCGCGGTCGGGTCGACCGCCGGGTTGGGTCGCGTGGCGCAGGCGATCACCAGCCAGGGCGCGCGGTGGATGTTGTGCGCCAGGTGGCGCGCGCCCGCGAGCATCCGCTCGGTGCGCTCATCCCGCGCCGCGCGCAGGCGCCCGCGCACGACAGGGTGGTCGAGCGACTCGGTGAGCGGCTTCTCGACGTGCTCGCGGAAGGCGCGCAGGTAGATCTCGCCGACCCGGCGGCGCAGGTCCTCGTCGCCGACGACGACGAACCGCCAGTCCTCGGCGCCGCCGCCGGTCGGCGCCTGCAGCGCCAAGGCGAAGCACTCCTCCAGCACCTCGCGCGGCACCGGCCGCTCGAAGTCGAGCCGCCGGCGGACGGCGCGCGTGGTGGTGAGGACCGTCTCGAAGTCCGTGAGCGGCAGGTCCGCCTCGGTGAGCTTCCGCATCGTGCGCCTACCCCGCCGCCGGAGCGCTCGTGGGCCTGTTGCCGTCGCCCAGGTCCGCCCAGGCCGGCACCGCCGCAAGCAGGTCGCGCGTGTACTCGTCCCGCGGGTCGGCGAGCAGCTCGGCGGTCGGGCGCAGCTCGACGATCCGCCCGTCGCGCATGACCGCGATCCGGTCGCACAGGTCGGCGGCCAGCGCCAGGTCGTGGGTGACGAACGCCAGGCCGACGTTGGAGCCGTGAACCAGCTCGTTGAGCAGCGCCACCACCTCGGCCTGGGTGGTGACGTCGAGCGCGGTGGTGCACTCGTCGGCCAGCAGCAGCGCCGGGTCGGCGATCAGCGCGATCGCGATCGCCACGCGCTGGCACATGCCGCCGGAGAGCTGGTGCGGGTAGGAGTCCAGGACGCGGTCGACGTCCCGGATCAGCATCCGCTCCAGGATCTCGGTCATCACCGTGCGCATCTGCGCGTCGTCGAGATCCGGCCGGTGGCGGTCGAGCACCTCGCGCAGCTGCGTCCTGATCTTCAGCAGCGGGTTGAGCGAGCGGGTGGCGTCCTGGAAGACGACGCCGACCTCGGTGCCGCGCACCGTGCGCGTCTCGTCGACGCCGTCGGCGATCACGGTCCGGCCGTGCACGGCGACGGTGCCGGCTGTCACCCGCACGTTGCGGTCCAGAAGCCCGATGACCGACCGCATCAACGTGGTCTTGCCACTGCCGGACTCGCCGACGATGCCGACGATCTCGCCCGGGTCGACGCGCAGCGAGACCCCGTGCACCAGCGGCCGGACTCCGCCGGCGGTGCGCGCCTCGATGCGCAGGTCCTTGATGTCGAGTGCCGGCTGCTGCATCAGTACTGCCTCTTGCGCGGGTCGTAGCGGACGAGGAGCGCGTCGCCGAGCAGGTTCACCAGCAGCACCACGGCGGTGATGGCGATGCCGGGGATCGTCGAGACCCACCAGCCCTGCTTGAGGATGTCCTGGCCCGAGGCCAGGATCGAGCCCCAGCTCATGTCGGGCTCGACGACGCCCATGCCGAGGAAGCTGAGCGCGCTCTCGATCAGGATCGCGGTGCCGACCTGCAGCGTGCCCAGCACGACGAGCACGGCCGCCAGGTTCGGCAGCACGTGGCGGAACATGATCCGCGCCCCGGAGGCGCCGACGGCGCGCAACCCGAGGATGAACTGACGCTCGCGCACGCTCATCGCCTCGGCGCGCACGACGCGCGCGACGGGTGCCCAGCCGGTGAGCCCGAGCACCAGCAGCAGCACCCAGATCGACTGGCCGCGGGCGATGATGATCGGCAGCGCGATCAGCACGAACGGCAGCGCGAGCTGCGCGCTGATGAGCTGCGAGACGACGGCGTCGACCTTGCCGCGCGCGAACCCGGCCGCCAGCCCGATCAGCGCCCCGGGCACGACGGCGACCAGCGCGCCGGCGACGCCGATGATGAAGGTGAGCTGACCGCCGTGCAGCAGCCGCGCCAGCATGTCGCGGCCGAGCTTGTCGGTGCCCAGCGGATGCGACCAGTCGCCGCCCGCGAACACCGGCGGCTGGAGCGTGTTGCGCAGGTTCTGCTCGTTGGGGTCCGGTAGCGGCAGCAGCGGGGCCAGGAAGCAGAGCGCGGCGGTGATCGCCAGCGGGAGCGCCAGCCAGAGGACGGCGCGCGAGCCCGCGGCGACGCCGGCGCCGGTGGTGGTCGCCAGGCCGTCGCCCGGCTCGGTGGCGAGCCGGTCGACGACGGGCTCGGTAGCTGCGGTCGGAGTGCTCATGCGCGTCGGATCCGCGGGTCGATGACGGCGTACAGCAGGTCGACGGCGAGATTCAGCAAGATGAAGGCCAACACGCCGAAGGCCACGACGGCCTGCACCAGCGTGTAGTCGCGGAACTCGACCGCCTGGATGGCCAGCAGGCCGAAGCCCGAGTAGTTGAAGACGTACTCCACGGCGACGGCGCCGGACAGCAGCAGGCCCGCCTGCAGCGCGGTGATCGTCACCACCGGCATTGAGGCGTTGCGCAGCGCGTGGACCCCGATGATGCGGCGCGATCTCAGACCGCGGGCGCGCGCGGCGTCGATGTAGGGCTCGCGCAGCACCTCGGCCATCGTCGCCCTGGTGAGCCGCGCGATCTGCGCCAACGGGTACATGGACAACGTGACCGCCGGCAGGATCACGTGCTTGAGCGAGCCGTCCTGGCCGGCGGGCAGCAAGCCGAGGTTGACGGCGAAGACCAGGATCAGCATCAGGCCCAGCCAGAACACCGGCATCGACTGGCCGAGCAGCGCGACCGTCGAGGCGAGGCGGTCCCAGGCGCTGCCCTCCTTGGTGGCGGCCACCACGCCGAGCGGCACGCCGATCCCGATCGCGATCGCCATCGCGAGGACGATCAGCACGATGGTGTTGGGCAGGCGCTCGAGGATGAGCTGCGTGTTGGACTGCCCGTACTGCAGCGACTCGCCGAAGTCGGCGGTGAACGCGGACTTCAGGTAGTCGAGGAACTGGACGGGCAGCGGGTCGTTGAGGCCCAGCCGCTCGCGCAGCGACTCGAACTGGTCGGGGGTGGCGAACGGGCCGAGGATGTTGGCCGTCGGGTCGCCCGACATCCGGCTGAGCAGGAAGGCGAGCGTGATCGCGACGGCGAACGTCACGAGCGCCCCGCCGACCTTCCTTGCGATGAACACGATCATGCCTTCACCGCCCTGAGTCGATCGGCCCCGGGACCGTGGCGGCCGGGGCTGGCCTCGATCAAAGCCTTCGTGTAGGGATCCTGGGGCTCAGTGAGCACGCGCGTCGTCGGCCCCGATTCGACGACCTCGCCGAAGCGCATCACGTAGACGCGGTCGCACAGCAGCCGCACGACGGCCAGGTCGTGGCTGATGAACAGGATCGCGATGCCGTCCCGGTCGCGGACGTCGAGCAGCAGCTCCAGCACGCGAGCCTGGACGGAGACGTCGAGGCCCGAGGTGGGCTCGTCGGCGATCAGCAGGCGCGGGCGCATGAGCAGCGCCCGGGCGATGCACACGCGCTGCGCCTGGCCGCCGGAGAGCTGATGGGGGTAGCGGTCGAGCAGGTCCGGCGAGAGCTTCACGCGCTCCATCAGCTCCTCGTCCGAGATCCAGCTCGTGCGCTCGCGCTGCAAGGTGCGCAGCTCACGGAACCCGGCCCGCACGCTCTGGCGCGGATCGAGCGAGGCGTGCGGGTTCTGGAAGACGACCTGCACATCGGCGCGCAGCGCCTTGAGCGCGCGCCGGTCGGCGGAGGCCAGGTCGCAGCCCACGACCTCCAGCGCGCCGTCGACGGCGGCGCCCGTGTAGGGCGACAGGCCGGCGACGGCCATCGCCAGGGTCGTCTTGCCGGACCCCGACTCGCCGACGATCCCGACGATCTCGCCGGAGCCGACCTCCAGGGAGACGCCCTTGACCGTCGGAGCGTCATGACCGTCGTGGCGGATGGCGACGTCGACCGCCCGCACGACCGGATCCGACGAGGGTTGCGCTGACCGCTGCTCGGGACTCACAGCTTGACCTTCAAGTGCTCGTTGTGAGAGAGGCCCGGGGGCGGGCCGAAGCCCGCCCCCGGTTGCGGAGCCTCCTACTCGGTGAACCCGGCCTCGTAGAAGTCCGAGTACCGGAGGGTGCTGAACTTGAAGCCACCCACGTTGTCGCGAGCGACGAAGTGGCTGGTCTCGAAGTACAGCGGGACGAAGCAGTGCTCCTGGACGACCGCCTCGCGGTTCATCTCGTCCCAGATGGCCTGGGCCGCGTCGGCGTCCTCGGCCTGCAGCGCCTCGGCGGCCTGCTTGTCCCACTTCGGGCGCAGGCAGTTGCCCGAGATCGACGTCGTGGTCATGAAGCCCTGGACGTAGAAGTTGGGATCCGGCACGTTCGGCACGGCGCCGTACAGCCAGATGCCGCTCAGCTTCCGCCCGAGGGCCTGCTGGACCAGCGTCGGGGCGTCGACGGGGTTCGGCTTGACCTTGAACCCGGCCTGCTCAAGCTGGGCCCGCATCGCCGAGACGACCTCCTCGATGCCGGTGTTGTAGTTGGCGATCCAGGTGAGGTCGATCTCCGGCTTCTTGTCGCCGACCAGCTTCTTGGCCTCCTCCATGTTCGGCTCGACGATGTCGGTGGCCTTCTGGCTGGGCAGCGTGTTCAGCAGGCCGCCGTCGGCATCGTTGGTGCCGCCGAAGATGCCCTCGACGATCTCATCGCGGTTGATGGCCAGCGCGGCCGCCTTGCGCAGGTCGGGATCGTCGAACGGCTTCTTCTCGCCGACGATGAAGGCCAGCTCCTTGAGCGCGGTCTTGACGCTCAGGACCTGCAGGCCGCTCTTCTCGGCCTCACTGGCCTGCTGGTGCGAGAGCTCGAACGCCAGGTCGAGGGCGCCGCTCTGGACGAGGGCCAGGCGCTGCGCCGCGTCCTTCGGGAAGGTGAAGGTGATGGAGTCGAGCTTCGGACGGCCGCGCCAGTAGTCCGGGTTGGCCTTCACGGTCACGCTCTGGCCCGCCTTCTGGCTGTCGAAGACGAACGGACCGGTGCCGACCGGCTTCTTGGCGAAGTCGGCGCCCGCCTCCTTGTAGTACTTCGGCGGGATCGCGTAGACGGTGCCGAGCTGCTCCGGGATGTTGAACTGCGGCTTCTTGGTCTTGACTTCGACCGTGAGGTCGTCGACGACCTTCACGTCGTCGATGTTCAGGAAGTACGTCTTGAGGATCGCGCCCTCGGTGTCACGCTGGGCGAGGATGGTGAACTTCACCGCCTCGGCGTCCAGCGGCTCGCCGTTGTGGAACTTGACCCCCTCGCGGATCTTGAACCGCCACGTGTTGTCATCGACGCGCTCCCAGTCGGTCAGGAGGCCGTCCTTGGTCAGGTTGCCGTCCTGGTCGAACTTGGTGAGGGTCTCCGCGTACGTGCCGAAGATGTAGTTGCCGCCGCGGTTGGCGAGCGTCGGATCAAGGCTCGCCGGCACGCCGGGCAGGCCGACCTTCAGGTTGCCGCCCTGCTTGACCTGGTCGGGGCCCTTGATGCCCTCGCCGACGATGGTGTCGCCGGAAGCGCCGGACGACGACGAGTCGTCACTGCTGCCGCAAGCCGACAGGACGGCGCCGCAGGCGATCACCAGCAACAGGAGACCGGCCCACGACCTCACACGACACCACGTGGAACTTCCACTCATTGCATCCTCCTCGCGGGCTTTCCTGCCCGCCCCTAGATGGACCCTGCATTGCTCACGCATCGCGCCCCCACCGCTCGAAGCGAAGGATCTCCTCGACCGGCTTGCGCCGGGCACGGCGGAACTTCGTGCCCAGCGTGTAAGCGGCCGGGATCATGGTCACTAGCGTGAAGTCGTCGGGAAGCTCGAGCTCGCGCGCGATGTCGTCGGCACGCAGCATCGCGGCCGTGGCCATGACCGACCCGATGCCCCTGGCCCGCAGCGCAAGCTGGTAGGACCAGGCCATCGGGAAGATCGTGCCGTAGAAGCCCGAGGCGAGCTTCCCCACCGGCTCGGGCGGCGGCGGCGTGACGGTGGCGAAGAACGTCAGAACCGGCACCCGCTCGAGGTTGTCGGCGAGATACTTGACGCCGGTCATCGTGCGCTCCTGCCGGCGCTGCTCGTCGGGGTCGGCGCGCCGCTTCGGGTCGAGCCGCTCCAGGACCGCGGGATCAGCCTCGCGGAACGGCCGCGCGACCATCTCCTCGTAGATCTCCCGATAGATGCGGGCGATCCGCAGCTTGCGCTCCGGCTCGGTGACGGCGATGACCCGCCACTCCTCCTGGTTGGAGCCCATCGTCGCCTGCTGCGCGATCTCGATGCAGCGCCGGATGACCGCCGGATCGATCGGTCGGTCGAAGTCGAGCCGATGCCGGACCGTGCGGGTGGTCTCCAGCAGCTCGTCGACGTCCGTGACCACGAGGCGGTCAGCCGGCGAGACGGTCATCGCTGCGCGCCCTCCAACGTCGCGGCCACCCGCAGCGCGCCGGCGCGGCGGTCGTGCCAGCGGCCCTGGCCGATCCAGGCGTCGCCGGCGAGCGCGCGCCGCAGGAACAGGTGGGGGTCGGCCTCCATGGTGATGCCGATCCCGCCGTGCACTTGGATGCAGCGCTCCGCCGCGAACAGCGCCGCGCGCCCGGCGCTCGCCTTGGCCTGGTGCGCGACCAGCTCGGCGTCGTCGTTGCGCACGTCGAGCGCCCAGGCGGCATACAGGCACAGGTTCCAGGCCTCGGCGATCGTGGTGAACGCGTCGGCGAGCTGGAACGCCACGCCCTGGAAGGAGCCGATCGGCCGGCCGAACTGCTCGCGGTCACGGGCGTAGGCGGTGGCGAGGTCGAGCGCGCCGGCGGCGGCGCCGCACAGGTCGGCGGCGACGAGCACCGCGGCGCGGCTGAGGCCGTCGCCGACCTCGCCGACCGGGCCGTCGACGGAGGCGTCCAGCTCCATGCGACCGAGCGGGCGGCTGGGATCGAGGCTGTCGGCGGGCTCGGGCCGCACGCCGCGCACCAGGCCGACGCCGTCACGGCCGACCACGACGACGGCGTCGAGCGCGCCGCCGGGGACCGGCACCATCGCCTTCTCCCCGCGCGCCTTGCCGTCGCCGACGGCAGCGTCGAGATCGTCGAGCCCGAGCCGGTCGGGCTCGTCGACCGCCGGGGTCCACCGCTCGCCGCCCTCGATCGCCGGGCGCACGTCGATGCCCGCCGCGGCGGCGAGGTGCACGGCGACGAGCTGGCCGACGAGGTGGGTCGGGGTCAGGGTGCGCGCCAGCGCCTCGACGGCGAGGACGGCCTCGACCATGCCGGTGCCGAAGCCGCCGGCCTCCTCGGGCAGGCCGAGCGCCGAGAAGTCGGACAGCAGCGTGCCCTCCACCTTGGTCGGGCGCCAGCCCTCCTCCAGGCAGGCGCGCGCGTCGCGCAGGCCGGGTGCGGCCATCTCGCGCAGCGTGCGCTGGATCTCGACCTGCTCGGGTGTGAGTGTCGCTCTCATGCTCGCTCCGGGGGTTTGCGGCGGCGTCAGCGGGACTTGGGGAGCCCGAGGATCCGCTCGGCGAGGATCGACTTCTGGACCTCGTCGGTGCCGCCCTCGATCGTGTGGCCGCGGGAACGCAGGTAGCGGTCGACGACCGCGTGGGCCTCGGCGTCACCGAGCACGGCGGCGGAGCCCAGCAGGCGCATTCCGAGCCTGCTGGTCTCCTGAACCGCCGATGCCCACAGGAGCTTCAGGGCGGAGGAGTCGGGTCCGGGCGTCTGCCCGGCGCCGATCTCCGAGACCATGCGGATGCCGCCGATCCGCACCGCCTCGGCGCGGGCGCTCAGCCGGCCGAGCTCGGCCAGGACCTCGGGGTCGTCGATGAGCCCGCGGTCACGGGCGGCGGCGATCACCTCGTCGACGGCCCGGCGCGCCCACACCCACAGGACCAGCGACATGCCGGCACGCTCGAAGGAGAGGGTGGTGAGGGCGATCGGCCAACCGCCGTCGACCGGCCCGAGGACGTCCTCGTCGGGGACGAAGACGTCGTCGATGATCATCTCGTTGAACTCGTTGTCCCCGTTGATCATCTCCAACGGGCGGACCTCGATGCTCTCCATCGAGGCGAGGAAGTACGTGATGCCCTTGTGCTTGGGGGCGTCGGGGTTGGTGCGGGCCAGCAGCATGCAGCGGTCGGCCTCGTGCGCCCACGAGGTCCAGACCTTCTGGCCGTTGATCACCCAGCCACCGTCGACCTTGCGGGCGGTGGTCCGCAGCGAGGCGAGGTCGGAGCCGGAGCCCGGCTCGCTGAATCCCTGGCACCAGTACTCCTCGCTGCGCAGGATCTTGGGCAGGAAGCGCTGCTTCTGCTCCTCGGTGCCGTGGACCATGATGGTCGGCCCGGCGAGGAGGGTGCCCTGGCCGTTGAGCGCCCACGGCGCGCGCCGGCGGGCAGCCTCCTCGTGGAAGATCGCGGTGTGGACCTCGGTCAGGCCGCGGCCGCCGTACTCCTTGGGCCAGTCGATGCCGACCCAGCCGCCCTCGGACAGGCGCTGCTGCCAGATGCGGCCCCAGCGGCGGCGCTCGGCCTCCTCCAGGCCCTCCTGCTCCGGGACGTCGGCGAGCGCCTCGTCCAACCAGGCGGCGACCTCCTCGCGGAAGCGCGCGTGCTCGGGGGAATCACGGAAGTCCATGGCGTCTCCTACGCCGCCTTCGCGGCCTTGCTGTCCGTCTCGAACCCGGCCTTCAGCTTCCGCTTGTAGAGCTTGCCGTTGGGGTCGCGCGGCAGCGCGTCGAGCACGTGGATCTCGCGCGGACGCTGCTGGCGCGAGAGCCGGCGCCCGAGGAACTCCTCGATCGCCTTGAGCGCCTCCTCGCGCGCGGGCGCGTCCTCGGTCAGCTCGATGAAGGCGATCGGGATCTCGCCCATGTCCTCGTCGGGCTTGCCGATGACGCCGACGTCGCGCACGTACTCGTGCTCGGCGATCGCGCCCTCGATCTCGGCCGGGTAGAGGTTGACGCCGCCCGAGATGATCAGCTCGCTCTTGCGGCCGGTGATGAAGAGGAACCCGTCCTCGTCGACGTAGCCCAGGTCGCCGACGGTCACGAACCTGCCGCGGCGGGCGGACTTCGTCTTCTCCGGGTCGTTGTGGTACTCGAAGACGTCGCTGCCCTGCTTCATGTAGATCGTGCCGATCTCGCCCGGGGGCAGCTCGTTGCCGTCGTCGTCCAGGATCTTCAGCTCGGAGATCGAGGACGGCTTGCCGACGGTGCCGGGCTTGCGCAGCCAGTCCTCGGGGAACGCGAGCGTGGTGCCGACCTCGGTCGAGCCGTAGTACTCGATGATGATGGGCCCGAACCAGTCCATCATCTTCTTCTTGACCTCGACCGGGCACGGCGCGGCGCCGTGGATGACGCAGCGCAGGCTGGAGACGTCGTACTTGCTGCGGACCTCCTCGGGAAGCTGGAGGAGCCGCTTGAACTGCGTCGGCACCATGTGGGTGCCGGTGATCCGCTCGCGCTCGATGAACTGCAGGCAGAGCTCGGGCGCCCAGCCGTCCATCACCACCAGGCGGCCGCCGAGGTGCAGCGTGCCGGAGGCGACGGTGATGTTGGCCGAGTGGTACATCGGCGACTGGACGAGCCAGTTGTCCACCGCCTCCTCCATCCGGTACTCCCGGAAGAGCCACTCGTAGATGTGCGCGCCCTCGTCGGCGTGCTTGCCGGTGAGGGGACGCTTGACGCCCTTGGGGCGACCGGTGGTGCCGGACGTGTACTGCATGACCGAGCCCTGGCGGGGGTCGGCGGGCCGCTCGGTCGACTGCCCCTCGACGAGGTCGGCCCAGGTCGGGCCGGGGCCGGTGCCCTCCTCGCTGAAGGCGCGCTGCGGGTCGATTCCCGCGATCTCGAGGGCCTCGCGGACGCGGTCGCCGGCGCGCTCGGAGAAGACGACGGCCTTGGCGCCCGAGTCGCCGAGGATGTAGGCGATGTCCTGAGCGGAGAGGTGGTGATTGATCGTCACCAGGTAGATGCCGCTCTGCATGGCGGCGAGGTAGAGCGCCACCATCGTGGCGGTGTCGCCCATGACGGAGGCGACGGTGTCGCCGGGCTGGATCCCGGCGACGTCGGCCAGGCCGTGGCAGACGCGGTTGACCTCGGCGTAGAGCTCGCCGTAGGTCATCTCGACGCCGGCGGCCGTCTTCAGCGCGGGACGCTCCGGCGCAGTCTCAGCGTTGAGCCAGAAGCCAAGGAACTTCTTCGGCGACTGCGTCGTCAACTCTCCCTCCACCTCGCTCGCATCAAACACCGGTCCGTTCCGACCAGCCGGTATGTCGCTGACCGTACCAGAAGCGCGGCTCGCGATCGACCCGGTCCGAATCGGCCGGTCGATAACATACCGACTGGATGGTATCGCCGCCGGGGAGAGCCGCGTCAGCCGTCACACACGGTAGAGCAGCCCGGATCGCGCCCGGTGTCTGGCGGATCGACCTCCCCATCCCCGACTCCGAGGTCCCCTCGGTCGCGGTGTACGCCTTGGTCGGCGACGACGGCCGCCTCGCGCTCATCGACGCCGGCTACGACGACGCGCAGGCGCGCGCGGCGCTGGAGAGCGGCCTCGCCGACATCGGCCGGCGCCCGGAGGACGTCCACGCCGTGCTGCTCACCCACTCCCATCCCGACCACCACGGCCTGAGCGCCGAGATCCCCGCCCGGTCCGGCGGCTGGGCGGCGCTGCACGAGGCTGACGCCGAAGCGCTCCACTCCGGCGGCGAGGAGCACGAGCGCTGGCTCGGGCGCTGGCGGGACTGGTGCGTCGAGGCGGGCGTGCCCGCCGAGGACCACGCCCGGTTCCTGGAGCTCAGCGACCGGATCCTCGAGCTGTTCCGCCTCCCCCGCCCGAGCCGCCTGATCAGCCGCGGCTGGCGCGAGGAGGTGGTCGGCGGGCACGAGCTGTCGGTCATCGAGCTGCCCGGCCACAGCAACGGCCAGGTCGGCTTCCTCGACCGTCGGCGGCGGCTGCTCTACGGCGGCGACGCGCTGCTGCGCGGCGCCCTCACGAGCGTCCCCAGCAACCCGCTCACCAAGCGCGACCCGCTGCGCGACCACCTCCGGTCGCTCGAGCGGCTCGAGAGGCTGGAGGACGTCGACCGGCTCGCGCCCGGCCACGGGCCGCTGATCGACGACATCCCCGCGCAGGTGTCCCGCGCGCGCGAGATGCTCCGCAGGCGCGTCGAGCGGGTCGCCGCCGTGCTCGAGAGCGGCCCCGCCACCGCCTGGGAGGTCGCCGAGCGCCTGCCGCGCGGCAAGCCGCTGCGCGAGTACTCGCTGCTTGCGCAGCGCGCGATGCTCGGCGAGACGATCGCGCTGCTGCACCTGCTGGAGGGCGACGGTCGCGCCGCCTGCGAGGCCGGGCCGCCCAAGCGGTGGCGGAAGGCGTCAGCGGCATGACCGGCCGTCCGCTGCCCGCCGTCGACGAGCCGGCGCCCGGGATCTGGTCGGTGCCGGCGGCGATCCCCGGCTCGCCGCTCGGCTACTCGCTCATGTACCTGGTCGCGCACCCGGACGGCGCGGCGCTCGTCGACGCCGGGCTCGACAACCCGCAGACGCGCGCCGCGCTCGCCGAGGCGCTGCGCCGCGCCGGCCGCCGAGAGCAGGACATCACCCACGTCCTGCTTACCCACCACCACCCCGACCACACCGGCCTGGCGGAGACGCTGCGACGCGACGCAGGCGCCGTGGTGGCGATCGGCGCAGGCGACGCCGATCCCCTGCGCGACCCGCTCGGCCGCTTCCTCGACCTGTTCACCGACGAGCTGATCGCCTCCGGAGTGCCCGCCGACGTGCTCGAGGCGATGCTCGCCGAGGTCCGCGCGACCGCCGCCGCGACCAACACGCGCGGCATCGAGCCCGACCTGCTGATCGAGCCCGGGGCCCCGGTCGCGCTCGGCTCCGGGTCGTCGACGCGACGGCTGGAGACGCTGCCCGTCCCCGGCCACACCGCGGGCCACCTGGCGTTCGTCGACCGGGAGCGCGGCGTCGCGCTGTGCGGCGACGCGCTGCTTCCCTCCGGACTGGTCCAGCTCGACGTGCTGACCACGCCCGAGTCCGATCCGCTCGCCGACCTGCTGCGGTCGCTGCAGGCGCTGGCCGAGCTCAACGTCGCGCTCGCGCTGCCCGGCCACATCGGGCCGTTCGGCGACGTGGCGACGGTCGCCGCCGGTCAGCGCGCCCGCCAGCTCGAGCGCCGCAACGCGGTCGCGCGCGTGCTCGAGGCCGAGCCCGGCCTGAGCGCCTACGAGGTGTGCGCGCGGCTGTCGCCCAGGCCGTGGGAGGAGCTCAGCCCCGTCTCGCGCCGCTACCAGACGATGGAGATCGCGGCGGTGATGCGCAGCCTCGGCCGGTTCCCAGCTCAGCCGGCGCGACCGACCTGATCGTCGGCGAGGTAGGTCGGCGTCAGCTCGCCGAGCATGTCGCGCAGGTCGCGCTTGAGCACCTTGCCCGACGGGTTGCGCGGCAGCGCCTCCAGCTCGTAGACCGCCTTGGGCACCTTGAAGCCCGCCAGATGCTCGCGGCAGTGGGCGACAAGTCCCTGCGGGTCGATCTGCTGCCCGGGCCGCGGGACGACGAACGCCACCGGCACCTCCACCCACTTGGGGTGCGGGGCGCCGACGACGGCGGTCTCCGAGACGGCCGGGAACTCGTGGATGACCGCCTCGATCTCGGAGCTGGCCACGTTCTCGCCGCCCGAGCGGATCATGTCCTTGAGACGGTCGACGATGTACAGGTAGCCGTCCTCGTCGAAGCGGCCGATGTCGCCGGTGTGGAACCAGCCGTTCCGGAACGCCCGGGCGGTCGCCTCCGGGTCGTCCAGGTAGCCGGCGCACACCTTCGGGCCGCGGGCGACGACCTCGCCCTCCTCGCCGGGCGGCAGCGGGTTGTCGTCCTCGTCGACGACCTGGACGTCGACGCCGTGCAGCGGCCGGCCGACGGAGCCCTGCTTGGTGAGCATGTGCTCCATGTCGAGATAGGTAAGGCCGTTGCAGGTCTCGGTCAGCCCGTAGCCCTCGATCAGCCGCGCGTTCGGGAACAGCCTGCGCGCCTCCTCGAACAGCCGCCGGTTGACCTGGCTGAAGATCAGGAAGCGCACCGACGAGGTGTCGTACCGCTCGCGGTCGGGCAGGTCGCGGATCATCCCGATCATGGTCGCGACCATGACCATGCCGGTGGCGCGGTCGTTGGTGATGCGCTCCAGCAGGTCGCGGGCGGCGAAGCGCCGCTCCAGCAGCATCGTGGCGCCCACGTACCAGGTGGCGTAGCCGGGCAGGTCGAGCCCGCCGACGTGGTACAGGGGCGCGAAGTTGAGGATGCGGTCCTCGGGCGTCAACGCCAGCTCCACGACCTGCGCGTTCATGTTGGCGTTGACGTTGCCGTGCGTCAGCAGCGCGCCCTTGGGCAGGCTGGTCGTGCCCGACGTGTAGAGGATGCGCTGCACGTCGTCGTCGCCGACCTCGGCGTCGGGGACGCGCTCGCCGGAGTGACGCTCGATCAGCTCGGGCACCGAGATCCACGGGTCGCCCGGACGGTCCTCCAGCGCGAGCAGGCGCTCCAGCGCGGGCACGCGGTCGAGCAGGGCGCGCGCGGTGTCGGCGAAGTCGGAGTCGGCGGCCAGCGCGACCGGCTTGCAGTGACCCAGGAGCTGCGCCAGCTCGTCCTCGGCCAGCCGGTAGTTGAGCGGGACCATGACCGCGCCCAGCTTCGCCAGCGCCAGCCCGAGCAGCAGGTACTCGGGCACGTTCTGGCCGAGCACCGCGACCCGGTGCTCGCGCGCGATGCCGGCCTCGCGGAGCCCGGCGGCGAGCGCGTTCACGTCGCGATCCATGTCCGCGTAGGTCCAGCGCCGGTCCTCGTAGGCCAGCGCCACCTTGCGCGGGAACCGGCAGCGCGCCCAGTCGAGGATCCGCGACAGGTTCGCGGTCGGCGCCTTGCTCGGGTGCCCCGCCGTCATGCCTGCTCCTCGCGGGCGTTGAGCGCCGCGACCCGCTCGCCGGCGGACGGATCCTCCAGCAGGCGCTTGAGCACCTTGCCGGAGTCGTTGCGCGGCAGGTCGTCGACGATCTCGACGTACTTGGGGACCTTGAACTTGCCGAGGTGCTCGCGGCAGTGCGCCAGCACGTCGTCGGCGGTCAGCTCGCCGCGGGGGATGACGTAAGCCTTCGGCACCTCGTCCCACTTGGGATCCGGGACGCCGATCACCGCCACCTCGGCCACGTTCGGAAGCTGGGCGATGACGCGCTCGATCTCGGCGCTCGCGATGTTCTCGCCGCCCGAGCGGATCATGTCCCGCTTGCGGTCGGCGAACCACATGTAGCCGTCCTCGTCGATCGAGGCCATGTCGCCGGTGTGGAGCCAGCCGTCGCGCAGCGCCTCGGCGGTGGCCTCCGGATCGCGCCAGTAGCCCTTCATCACCTTCGGCCCGCGGACCGCGATCTCGCCCACCCGGCCGGGCGGCAGCTCCTCGCCGTCCGGGCCGACGATCTTCACGTCGCAGAAGGGCACCGCCGGGCCCTGCGAGCCGATCTTGGAGATCTGGTTGCGCTCGTCCAGGTAGCAGGCCGCCGAGGTGATCTCGGTCATCCCGAACGTGTCGATCCCGCGCACGCCCGGGAACGCCTCGTGGAAGCGCTGCCGGTCGACGACGGGCACGCCGGCGAAGATCACGTAGCGCAGCGAACTCAGGTCGTAGTCGCCGAGCTGCTCGAAGTCGAGGATGTCGTAGAGGATCTGTGCCGCCAGGACCATGCCGGTGGCGCGCTCGGCGGCGGCGAGGCGGACGATGTCGGGCCCCTTGAACGTCGGCGAGACGACGAGCGTCGCGCCGATCGAGAGCGTGCCGTGCCCGGGGGCGTCGAGGCCCGCGACATGGAACAGCGGCCCGGTGAGCAGGATGCGGTCGGCCGGGGTGAGCCCCAGCTCCAGCATCTGCATGTACTGGTTGAAGTGCAGGTTCTGGTAGGTGTGCATCACCCCCTTGGGCCGGGAGGTGGTGCCGGACGTGTAGAGGATGCGCGCCAGGTCGTCGAGCTCGACGTCGGCGTCCTCCACCGGCTCGTCCGGAGCCGCGGCGACCAGGTCGGCAAGGGCCGGGAAGCGGCCGCCCGCGCCGTGGGTGATGACCCGCTCCAGCGTCTCCAGCTCGGCCGCCTTGTCCTCGAACTCCTCGTCGACGAGGAGCGTGGTCGCGCCGGCGTGGCTGACGATGTAGTCCAGCTCGCGGTGGTGCAGCCGCCAGTTGAGCGGGAGCTGCACGGCGCCCAGCCGGTACAGCGCGAAGATCTCGATCAGGTAGGTGGCGTGGTTGCGGGCGAGGATGGCGACGATGTCGCCGCGCCCCACCCCCGCGTCACGCAGCGCGCGGGCGTGACGGTCGACCGCCTTGTCGAGCTCCTCGTAGGTCAGGCGGAGGTCGCCGTCGACCAGCGCCTCGTGGTCCGGCCGGCGAGCGCGGTGTACGCGCAGCATGTTCGCCACGTTGACTGCGGCCATCGGGTCAGTCCTCCTTGCGGCGTGTCCTGGCGCGGAACTCCTGGATCTCCTCGCGGCTGGGCAGCCCGACGATCTCCAGCAGGTTGCCGTCGGGGTCCTTGAAGCAGAAGGCGTCCACCGGCCCGTAGTTCTCGAGCAGGCTGGTGACCGGCTCCGAGAGGACCTCGGCGCCGAGCGCGACGACGCGCTCGTAGGTCTCGCGGATCTCGGAGCGAGGCACCTGGAACGAGAGCAGGAACGTGCCCAGCTCGCGATGGCCGGTGCGCGGCTGCGGCCCCGGGCCGTCGCTCCACTCGATGAGCTCGATCTGGCCGAGCTGGGACGGGCCCTGCATGTACTGGATGCGACCCGTCACCCCGGGCGGCAGGCCGAGCCCGCGCTCGACCACCTCGCCGCCGACGCGCGCCGACAGCGTCGGCTTCCAGCCCAGCGCTTTGGCGTAGAACTCGGTCGAGCGGTCGAGGTCGGAGACGATGACGGCGGCGTGATGGATCTCCGAGACCGGCATGGTCAACTCCCTGGTTGGGCGTCCTTCCGGCGCGCGGCGCGCAGCGCCCGCACCTCTTCGACGGAAGGCAGCGTGAGCAGCTCGACGAGGATCCCGTCGGGGTCCTCGCACACGACCGACTCGATCGCGCCGTAGTCGGGGACGTCGATCGCGATCGGCTCGGTCCAGAACTCGACGCCGGCCGCGCGCAGGCGCTCCACCGCCTCGGCGAGGGTCGTCTCCTTGACCTCGAAGCTGAGCATGAAGACGCCGATGTCGCCGGGCCGCGCGGGCTGCGCCGGCTCGTGTCCGGGCACCTTCAGCTCGATCAGCTCGACGGCGCCGGTGACGGTGCCGGGCGGCTGGACGGTGGCCACCCGCCCGCTGTAGCCGGACGGCAGGCGCAGCAGCCGGGCGTGCTCCTCGTCGTCGAAGCCGCCCTGCAGCGTGACGCGGAAGCCGAGCAGGTCGCGGTAGAAGCGCAGCGAGCGCTCGAGGTCCGAGACGCCGACGCAGGCGTGGTGGATCTCGCCGAGCCGCATCGCCTAACCCCCGTTGCCGGACCGGAAGCGCGGCATCACCTCGCGAGCGAAGCGCTCCATGATCCGGATCGAGACCTCCGGCGGGGTGCCCATCCACTGCGTGCGGAACACGAAGTGGTTGAACCCGGCGTCGGCGAAGTCCTCGATCTTCGCCGCGACCTCGTCCGGGGTGCCGAAGAAGAACGCCTTCTCCTTGATGTCCTCGAACAGGGTCTCGAAGTAGTCGAGCCCGTACTCGGCGTACTCGCCGTAGGACCGGCGCACCTGCTCCTCGACGAGCGCGAAGGCCTCCTCGCGCGAGTCGGCGATGCACAGGTCGCGGTGGATCGGGAAGTCGGTGACCCGGTCGGCGTTCCCGGCGGCGGCCAGCTCGTTGCGGAAGTGCTCGAGGTTGCCGACCGCCCAGTTACGCTTGACGTTGGCCGGCGCCAGCCACGAGTAGCCCATCTTGGCCACCCGCGTGATCCCGCCGGGCGAGTTGGCGCCCACCCAGATCGGCGGGTGCGGCTTCTGCAACGGCACGACGCTGCACTGCTCGCCGACCACGCGGTAGAAGCGGCCCTCGTGGTTGACCGTCTCGCCGGTCCACAGCTTGGTGATCAGCTCCAGGCTCTCCCGCATCCGCGGCGCGCGCTCCTTGCGGTTGATGCCGAAGGCGTTGAACTCGTTGTCGCGGTAGCCGGAGCCAACGCCGAGCACCACGCGCCCGCCGGAGAGCTGGTCGAGCGTGGCGATCTCCTCGGCGTGGTGAACCGGATGCAGGAACGGCAGGATCAGGATCCCGGTGCCGATCTGCATGTCGCCGGTGTGGTCGATCAGCCGCGCCAGCAGGTTGATCGGCTGCAGCGTGCGCAGGCTCGACAGGTAGTGGTGGATGCCGAAGATCGAGTCGAAGCCGAGGTCGCGCGCGGCGTGGACGACGTCCAGCAGCCGCTCGATCTGCGGGCGCAGGTCGGTCCCGAGATCCTTCGGATACTGGTGATCGAGGAGGATCCCGAACTTCAGGTTCCGCTCAGGCACCCCTGATCAGACCCCGTCGTCGACCGAGCCGAGCCGGAAGTACGGCGCGACCATCTCCTCCCGCTCGCGCAGCGCCCGCGCCAGCCCCTTGTCGCGGCGCTCCTTGAGGAAGTTCCACTCGCCTTCCTCGAAGACGACGTTGGTGGTCCAGCCGTGGCCGATCCAGCCGGTCAGCGAGCCGATGGTGCGGCCGCGCGCCTCGAGGATCCACTGCATCATCGCCTTGCCCATCATCAGCGAGTCGAGCGGCATGCAAGAGATCGCCTGGATGTAGTCGTCGACCCACTGGTCGATCTCGTCGTAGTCGACGACCTTGGCGATGAAGCCGCAGCGCTCGCCCTCCTCGGCGGTCAGCGGACGCATGGAGAGCATGACGTCCTTCATCTTCTTCATGCCGAGGTTCTCGATCCAGTTCCACAGGTCCTGGGGGCCGGCGCCCAGGTAGCGGATCGCCGGGTGCGTGAACTTCGCGTCGGGCGTCGCGATGACGATGTCGGCGGCCATGGCGATCTGCAAGTGGCCGCCGTAGCAGTAGGAGTGGACCTGGCAGATCGTCGCCTTCAGGCACTCGTCGATCGGGCGCTGGAAGGACCGCATCAGGAGGTTGCGGTCCGGCAGCATCCGCGAGTGCTGAGGCGGGCGCTTGCGCGTCTCCTTGCTGTCGCCCTTCTTGTAGCCGATGTAGTGGCCCAGCTCGCGGGCGTCCGCCCCCGTGCCGAAGCACGGTCCGTTGCCCTTGTAGAGGATCACCTTGACCCGGTCGTCGACCTCGGCCTCGCGGGTCAGGTCACCGACGCGCTCGAGCGCGGCCAGCGGCAGCGCGTTCATGCGGTCGGGGTTGTTGAAAGTGATCGTGGCGAGATGCCGATCGGGGTCGACCTCGTACAGGACCATCTGCTCGATGACCTCCGGGTCGAGCTCCATGTGCTCGGCGTCCCACTGCTCGCTCAGCAGCTCGGCCTCTGTCTTCTTCATCGCGCGCCGCACCTCCCTCGAAATTTCATACCGGACGGCTGGTATGTTCGCTCGGGAGAGCATACACGCAGCCCGAGCGAGAGGGTCAAGATGTCCGAGAACACCATCCAGGTTCGCCTCGACGGAGGCGTGGCCACCGTCGAGCTCGCCCGTCCCGAGCGGCGCAACGCGTTCAACAGCGCGATGGCCGAGGAGCTCGGCCGGGCGCTGGGCGAGGTCGCGGCCTCGGACGCCACGGTGGTCGTCGTCCGCGGCCGCGGGCCGGCGTTCTGCGCCGGCTGGGACCTGGAGGAGATCGCCTCCCTGCGCGACTCCGGCGCCGAGGAGATGCGTCGCCTGTTCCTCCGCAACGTCGAGATCCTGCGCACGTTCGATCAGCTCCCGCAGCCGACGATCGTCGGCGCGCACGGCGCCGTGGCGGGATTCGGCCTAGGGCTGCTGGCCCGCGCGGACCTGTCGCTCGTGGCGGCCGGCACCCACCTGGCGCTGCCCGAGATCGCCCACCGGATCGTGCCGGCGCTGGTGATGCTCGACCTCGCCGGCCTCCCCCAGCCGCGGAACGCGCTCGAGTGGCTGCTGTCGGGCGAGCCGTTCTCGCCCGAGGACGCCGCCGCCGCCGGTCTCGTCACCCGGGTGACCGCAGCCGACGAGCTCGACGAGGCCGTCGACCGCCTCGCCCGCTCGATCGCAGCGCACGACCGCGAGACGGTGCTGGCCACCAAGCGGACGTTCCGCCAGGTTCGGTCCATGCCCGGAGCGGAGGCCGAGACCACCGCCATTCAGGCGGCGGTCTCGGCGCTCGCCGTCACCCCTTGAAGGCGGGCATGACCTCCTTGGCGAAGAGCTCCAGCGAGGCCTTCGCCTTCTCGATCGGCATGCCCAGCCAGAAGGGACGGAAGATGAGGTGGTTGAACCCCATCGCCTCGAACCGCCTGATCTTGGCGATCAGGTCCTCGGGCGAGCCGAGCATGAGGGTGTTGACCACCAGCTCGTCGAAGCGGTCGCGCTGCCAGCGCAGCGCCGGGTATTCGGCGTAGGTGTAGTACTCCCTCCGCGCGTACGGGAGCGCCTCCTCGACCGCCCGCTCGGTCGTCGGCGCGCAGTACAGCTCCACTCCGACCGGGTACTCGCGCCCCTCGCGCGGCTTGCCGTGGCGCTCCAGCTCGGCGTTGTAGAGGTCAAGCGACGTCTGCAGGAACTCCGGCTTGGGCGAGTTGCCGGGCGCGTACCACGCGTCGCCCAGACGGGCCGCGCGCCGCACGGCGTTCTTGGCGCCGGCGCCGATCCAGATCGGCGGGCCGCCGGGCGTGAGGGGCGGGACGCCGATCCGGTTGGGCGGCAGCTTGTAGAACTCGCCCTGGTACTCGACCTCCTCCCCGGACCAGAGGGCGCGGATGAGCTCGACCGCCTCGGCCAGCCGCTTGCCGCGCCGCTCCATCGGCACCCCGAGCGCCTCGAACTCGTGCTCGCGGTAGCCGGCGCCGACGCCGAGGATCACACGGCCGCCGGAGAGCTGGTCGAGCGTGGCGAACTCCTCGGCGATGTGGACGGGGTTGAACAGCGGCAGGATCAGGATGCCCGTCCCCACCAGCATGTCGCCCGTGTGGTCGAGCAGCTTGGCCATCATCGAGATGGGCTGCGGCGTCGCCAGGTTCGACACGAAGTGGTTGATGACGAAGATCGAGTCGTAGCCCAGCTCCGCAGCGTGCTCGGCCAGGTCGAACAGCTCGCCGATCCGCTGTCGCAGGTCGTCGTCGAACGAATACTGGTGGGACGCGATCAGGCCGAACCGCATTAGCAGCGCTCTCCTTCCCCAGGGGACGTACCGACTGGTCGGCATGCTAACGCGGACGGGGATCCGCCGTCCACCGCCGGGACGGCGACCGGCTGTCAGCGGCTGCGCAGCTTGCGCCGGTCGGTCAGCAACCCGCCCAGCACGAGGTCGGCGAGCTGGTCGGCGACCTCCTCCGGGGACTTGGTCCCCTCCGGGCGCAGCCACTGGTACGACCAGGCGGTCATGCCGACGATCCCGAAGGTGGTGATCGTGGGGTCGGCGTCCTTGCGGAAGAGGCCCTTGGCGATCCCCGCCTTGACGATCTTCCGGGTCTCGTCGGTGACCTCGTCGCGCTTGGCCTTGATGGCCGCGAACCGCTCGCCGTGCAGATAGCGGCGCTCCTGGAAGAAGACCGTCACGTGCGAGCGGAAGCGCACGGTGCTGAGCACCGACATGCGGATCACCTGACGGAGCTGCTCGACCGGCCCGTCGACGGTCTCCATGATCCGCCGGACCTCGCCGAGCTGGTAGTCGACGAACTCGTCGTGGATGATCTGGAGCAGCTCTTCCTTGCTGCTGAAGTGGTGGTAGAAGGCGCCCTTGGTGACCTTCGCGTGGTCCGCGACCGCCTGCACGGAGGTGGCGTGGAACCCGTTCTTCTCGAACAGGGCGAGCGCGCTGTCGATGATCGCCTGGCGCGTGGCCTCCGGGGTGTACGAGCCACGGGGCGCGCCGCGCCGCCGAGAGGTCATCGTCGCTGAGGTGTCGGTCACTTGTCCGAAAATGGATGGTCCGCCGCGCCGCCCGTGCGGGCGGCCAGCGGCGGACCATACCGGAGGGTACGGACCGAGCCGTAACCCGGTTGATCAGTGCGACGCGTCGCCGGCAGCGACCGTCTCGCCGGAGCCGGCGGCGGCGTCGTCGCGAAGGCGGGGGATGACCTCCTTGGCGAAGCGCTCCATCGAGCGCATGGCCTCGCCACGGTCGAGGGTGGGGATGCGGAACCAGCCGATGTAGTGCGTGATCCCGAGCTCGTCGCGGAGCTGGCGGATGACCGACGTGACCTCGTCGGCGGTGCCGAAGTTGCCGCCGTGGGTCATCGTCTGCTCGAGCGTCAGCAGCTTGATGTTCTTGGCGACCGCCTCGTAGTACTTGCGCTCCGCCTCGAGCGCCTCCTCCGAGCCCGGGATGACCTTGCCGACCGTCTGGTAGTAGTTGAGCGCGGCCTGGGCGGCCTGGAGCTTGCCCTCGTGGGTGTCGCCCGTCCACACCTGCTGCATGAACGGCAGGTCGTACTTGGCGATGTCATGGCCGCCGGCCTTCAGCCCCTCGCGGTAGAGGTCGAAGTTCTCCTTCATCTTCGTGAGGGGCGTGAAGTTCGGCGAGGTGATGATCGGCTCGCCGGCCTCGCCGCGGACGCGGAACGAGTCGGGCGAGACGGTGCCCTGCAGGATCTGCGGCCCCCCCGGCTGCAGCGGGCGCGGGTAGGTCGTCATGTCCTTGTACTGGAAGTACTTGCCCTCGTAGCTCCAGTTCTCCTGCGAGAGGGCGAGCTTGAGGACGTCGAGAACCTCCTGGTAGCGGTCCTTGCCCTCCTCCAGCGGGATGCGGAAGCCGGCGAACTCCTTGGGCTGATAGCCGCGGCCGACGCCGATGACGACCCGGCCGCCGCTGATGATGTCCAGCAGCGCGATGTCCTCGGCGAGGCGCACCGGGTCATAGAACGGGAGCACCAGGACCGCGGTGCCGATCTTGATGCGCTTGGTGCGCTCGGCGATCGCCATGCCGAGCGTGATCGGGTTGCCGAGGATCCCGTACTCGGAGAAGTGGTGCTCGGCGAGCCAGACCGTGTCGAAGCCGAGCTCGTCGGCGAGGACGATCTCCTCGAGCGTCTCCTCGATCACCTGGCGGTCCGACTGCCCTTCGGGCAGCGGGAAGAGGTTCATGATCCCAAAGCGCATCTCTGTTCCGGACCCTCGCTTGTCGCGGTCAACTCCCTGCCGACCTACGTACCGGTCGGTATGTGCCCGGCAATATAGCGCCCACCGCCGGCGTGTGAAGACGCGGCGGGCAGGTCATCGTCCTTGTGTCCGTCGCTGGACCCGAGCGCCGGGAGGCGCCGACGGAGCGCGCGCGACCACCAGGGAGGGACCGCGACCCGGCCGCGGCGCTCACCGCGCCGCCCCGGCGTCCCGGCCGTCGGAGCGATCAGCGGCTACTCGGAGGAGCCGTCGGACGCACGGCGCAGCAGCTCGTCGACCGTGCGGCCGAGCGCGGGCGGGACGTCGTCGCCTTCGACCGGCGCGGCCGCCATCCGGCCGCGGAGCTGCACCACCCCGCCGGTCACCAGCGACAGGGGCAGGGAGCCGTCGTCGACCGGCTCGATGTCGTCGAGCACGTTCGCCGCCTCGGCGGTCTCGCGGGTCAGCAGGATGCGACCCGGGTCGGCGGCATCGCACAGCCGCGAGGCGAGGTTGACCGGAGCGCCGATGTAGTCGTCGCCCTCGAACATGATCGTCGGGCCGTGCGCCACGCCGGCGCGCAGCGGCAGCGCGGTGGCGTGGTCCAACGCCGAGAAGGTGGCGCGCACGCAGGTGACCACCGACGCCGGGTCGACGCCGGACAGCATCGCCCCGTCACCCAGCCACTTGGTGACGCGCACTCCGCCCTCCTCCGCCTGGGCGCGCAGGATCGCCCGCAGGCGGGAGAGCTCGGCGACCGCGGCGGCGTCGCCGTGGCGCTCGGTGAACGCGGTGAACCCGCAGAGATCGAGGAAGGCGAAGCAGCGAACTACCCGCATAGGCGTTCATCCCCGCCTTGAGCGTGATTGCGCAGCCTCGCCTCCATCTCCTCAAACCCTAGGACAGCTCGCAGCGACGTGCAGACCGGCTGGTATGCGGGTCACCCGACCGGGGGATTCGGCCGTCGGGGCGGCTCTCACCCGGACCTCGCCGAGCGGTTGGCTGTATCGGTCATGGCCCACCACGCGCCCTCCTCGCGCGGCAGCCGCCGCATGCCGTGGCTGACGTGGACGGCGCTGGGGGTCGTCTGGTTCACCTGGGGCTCGGCCTACCTGGCCATCCGGGTGATGGTCCGCGACATCCCGCCGCTGTTCGGCAACGGCATCCGGTTCGTCGTCTGCGGCCTGGTGCTGATGGCGATCACCGCGGTTATGCGGCCCCAGGCGACGATCACGCCCGACCGTCGCGGACTGTGGGAGTTCACGGTGCTTGGGCTGCTGATCTGCGGGCTGAGCGGCGGCTTCCTGGGCCTCGGGGAGCAGCACGTCAACTCGTCGATCGCGGCGCTGATCGGCGCCTCGCTGCCGTTCTGGCTGATCGTGCTGCAGGCGATGAGCGGTCATCGCCCCACCGCGCGCGACATGGGCGCCGCGGCGATCGGCTTCGTCGGCGTGGGGCTGCTGTTCCTGCCCTCGGAGGGCGAGGGCAGCACGTCGCTGCTGGGCGGCGCGCTCATCCTCGGCTCGACGCTGAGCTGGGCGCTCGGGTCGTGGCTGACGCCGCGGCTGCGCCCGCCCGACGACGTGCTGGTGGCCACCTCATGGCAGATGCTGCTGGGCGGCCTGGCGCTGGTGGTGATCGGGATCGCCGCCGGCGACCTCGGGCGGATGGAGGTGCCGTCCCTGGAGTCGTCGCTGGCCTACGTCTACCTGACCACGATCAGCGGCGTCGTCGGCTACGTCGCCTACGTGTGGCTGCTGCACAACGCGACGCTGACCCAGGTCGGCACGTTCGCCTACGTGAACCCGATGGTCGCCGTCGTGCTCGGCTGGGCGATCCTGGGCGAGTCGCTGACCGCGCTCGGGCTGCTGGCCTCGGTGGTGATCATCGGCTCCGTGGTGCTCACCCTCCAGGACGGGAGCTGAGCCTCGACCGCGACCGGGCCCGGGAGGAGCGACGCTCCGCCGGCGCCCGATCTCGTCCCTCTCGGCCGAGCTCCCGGACGGGCCGGACGCCGAGGCCGACCGCCGTCGGTCGCGGGCGCAGCCACGACGACGGGCCGGCGGCGCCCGCGGCCGCCGGCCCGTCCGCCGCTGATCAGGACGCCGCGGAGGGAGCGTGCTTGGCCAGCTCCCAGCGGGCGAGCGTCATCTTGTGCACCTCGTCCGGGCCGTCGGCCAGGCGCATCGTGCGCAGGTGCGCGTACATGCGCGCCAGCGGCGTGTCCTGCGAGACGCCGGCGCCGCCGAAGACCTGGATCGCGCGGTCGACGATGCGCAGCGCCACGTCCGGAACGGCGACCTTGATCGCGGCGATCTCCGTGCGCGCGACCTTGTTGCCGAACTTGTCGATCATCCATGCGGCCTTGAGCACCAGCAGGCGCGCCATCTCCAGCTCGATGCGCGCCTCGGCGATCCAGTCGCGGATGTTGGAGCGCTCCGCCAGCGGCTGCCCGAAGGTCACCCGCTCGTGCGCGCGGCGGCACATCAGCTCCAGCGCGCGCTCGGCGGCGCCCAGCGAGCGCATGCAGTGGTGGATGCGGCCCGGGCCGAGGCGAGCCTGCGAGATCAGGAAGCCGTCGCCCTCGTTGCCGATCAGGTTCGACGCCGGAACGCGCACGTTGTCGAAGTGCACCTCGGCGTGGCCCTCGTTGTCGTCGTAGCCGAAGACCTTGAGGTTGCGCACGATCTTCACGCCCGGCGTGTCGCGCGGCACCAGGATCATCGACTGCTGGCGGTGCGTGGGCGCCGACGGGTCGGTCTTGCCCATCACGATGAAGATCTTGCAGCGCTCGCGCATCGCGCCCGACGACCACCACTTGCGGCCGTTGAGCACGTACTCGTCGCCGTCGCGCTCGATCCGCAGGCTGATGTTGGTGGCGTCCGAGGAGGCGACGTCCGGCTCGGTCATCCCGAACGCCGACCGGATCTCGCCGTCCAGCAGCGGGCGCAGCCAGCGCTCCTTCTGCTCGTCGGTGCCGAACTGGGTCAGCACCTCCATGTTGCCCGTGTCGGGGGCGGCGCAGTTGGTCGCCTCGGGCGCGATCGGGCTGCGGCCTGTGATCTCCGCCAGCGGCGCGTACTCCACGTACGACAGGCCGGCGCCGTACTGCGGATCCGGGTGGAACAGGTTCCACAGGCCACGACGGCGAGCCTCGGCCTTCAGCTCCTCCATGATCGGAGCGTCGCCGTGCGGGTCGCCGAGCTCGCGGAGCTGCTCCTCGTAGACCTCCTCGGCGGGGTAGATGCGTTCCTCCATGAAGGCGGTCAGCTCCTCGATGAGGCGCTGACAGCGTTCACTCGGCTGGAAATCCATGGCTAGGCCCCTTTCCGGCGGGGGAGCGGCCGCGGGCATGCGGCCGCCCGGGTGGTTGCTCTGTCTTGGGTGATCCTCCCCGAAGGCCCCGCCTCCATCCGGGAGGCGGGGCCCTCGGTTCGGGAGGGATCGATGGAGGCTTGGGGCGGGGTCACTTGACGCCCATGCGCTCGGCTGCCTCGGTCAGCGCCGGACGGAGGGCGGCCTCCATCTCGGCGAACTGCTCGGGGCCGGCGATGAGCGGCGGCGAGAGCTGGACGACGGGCGCGCCGCGGTCGTCGACGCGGCAGATGAGCCCGCGCTTCATGAGGTCGTCGCCGAGCTCGGTGCGCAGGCGCGCGATGTCCCGGCGGCTGAAGGTCTCCTTGGTCTGCTTGTCGCGGACCAGCTCGATGCCCCAGAAGTAGCCGGCGCCGCGCACGTCGCCCACGATCGGGATGTCGAGCAGCGACTCCACCATCTCCTGGAACGCCGACTCGTTGGCGGCGGCGTTGGCGACCACGCCCTCGTGCTCGAGCACGTCGATGTTGGCGAGCGCGACAGCGGCGCTGAGCGGGTGGCCGCCGAACGTGTAGCCGTGCAGGAACGGGTAGCTCTTGCCCTCGAACGGCTCGAAGACGCGGTCGGAGGCGATCACGGCGCCCATCGGCGCGTACGCGCTGGTCAGGCCCTTGGCGGTGGTGATGATGTCCGGCAGGTAGCCGTACTTCTCGCAGCCGAAGAAGGTGCCCAGCCGGCCCCACGAGCAGATCACCTCGTCGGAGACCAGCAGCACGTTGAACTCGTCGCAGATCTCGCGGATGCGCTGCCAGTAGCCCTCCGGCGGCGGGATGCAGCCGCCCGAGTTCTGCACCGGCTCCATCACCACGGCGGCCACCGTGTCGGGGCCCTCGAACAGGATGCGCTCGCGCACCGCCTCGGCGAACTGGAGCGGGTCGTCGCCCTCGCGGAGCCTGTAGGTGTTGGTGTTGGGGACGTGAACGGCGCCGGGCATCACCGGCTCGAACGGGGTGCGCATCAGCGCGATCCCGGTGAGCGCGATCGCGCCCATGTTGGTGCCGTGGTAGGCGCCCATCCGGGCGATGATCTTCGTCTTGAGCGGGTTGCCGGTCAGCTTGTGGTACTGGCGGGCCAGCTTGATCGCCGACTCCACCGACTCGCTGCCGCCGCTGGTGAAGAAGACGCGGTTGAGGTCGCCGGGGGTCAGGCCGGCGATGCGGGCGGCGAGCTCGGCCGCGCGCGGATGGGCGAAGGACCAGTTGGAGTAGAAACCCAGCTCGGCGGCCTGGCGGGCGCCGGCCTCGGCGACGTCGGCGCGGCCGTGGCCGATGTTCACGCAGAACAGCGACGCCAGCCCGTCGAGGTAGCGGTTGCCTTCCGAGTCGTAGACGTAGCAGCCCTCGCCGCGGACGATCATCGGCGCCTCGGGCGCGCGCTCCCCCATCGCGGTGAAGTGCAGCCACAGGTGCCGGCGAGCCCACTCGCGGACCTGATCGGTGCTGCTGTCGGTGCTGACGGTCATGTCGCTCCTCCTCGGGTCGTGCCGGCCAGGCGATCGACGGTCCGTTCGCTGTGGCCCTTGGGCAGCAGGTGCTTCTGGATCGATCCGTTGCCGGGGCTGCGGAAGATGTCCGCCTCGGCGATCGGCTCGACGAACCGCGGGATCGAGTAGCGCGGCAGCGACTCCTCGCAGGCGGCGAAGAACGCCTCGGGATCCCACGCCTCCTCGTTCTCGAGGATCACGAAGACCTTGATCTCGTCCTCGCCACCGAGCTCGTCGCGCACCGCGACGGCCGCCGAGCCGATGACGTTCGGGAAGTGGTTGATGGTGGTCTCCAGCTCCCAGGCGCTGACGTTCTCGCCGCGGCGGCGCAGGCTGTCGGAGCCGCGGCCGGCGAAGTAGACGAAGCCGTCCTCGTCCATCCGCGCCAGGTCGCCGGAGTGCCACCACAGGTTGCGCGCCGACTCGAGCGTCGCCTCCGGCCGACGCCAGTAGCCGAGCGTCAGCGAGTAGGGCACGGTCGGGCGGTAGACGAGGCGGCCGATCTCGCCGGGCGGCAGCGGCCGGTCGTCCTCGTCGACGACGGCGACGTCGAAGCCGGCGACCGGGACGCCCATCGCCCGGCGGCGGTCCCGGTCCGGGGTGCAGTGGACGACCAGGTTGGCCTCCGTCTGCCCGTAGCACTGGAGGAGCCGCAGGCCGAGCTCGTCGACGAAGTACGCGTACGCCTCGTCGGGGATCGGCGCCCCGGCGACGAAGCGCAGCCGGTTGGGGCGCTCGCCCCGGCGCGAGGCGACGGCGGAGAGCATCGAGCCGACGGCCAGGAACCAGGTTGCGTCGAACTCGACGATGTCGTCCCAGAAGCGGCTGGAGCTGAAGCGGGGGCGGAAGGCGAGCGCGGAGCCCGACAGCAGGCAGGCGGGGAACAGGCTGTGGGCGTCGACGTGGAAGAACGGCATCGGGAAGTAGCCGACGTCCCCGGGCCGCATGTCGAGCATCGCGGCCCACGTCGCCCCGTGGTACGGCAGGTAGCCGTGCGCGATCATCACGCCCTTCGACGGCCCGGTCGTGCCCGAGGTGTGGAGGATCACCGCCAGCTCGCCGGGCTCGGGCCGGACGCCCGCGTCCGGCTCCGCGCGGCCGACGGCGGCCCGCAGGCCGTCGTCGATCACCACCGTCCGGGCGCCCTCCGGCGCGTGCGGGAGGGTGACCTCCGCGAGCGTCTCGTCGACGATCAGCAGCTCGGGGTCGGCGTCCTCGAGCACCATCGCGAGCATCGGGCCGCGCCGCTCGGCGTTGATCGGCACCTCGACGGCGCCGCGCAGGAAGATCCCGTACTGCAGGGCGAGGAAGTCCGGCTGGTTGGGCGACATCACCGCCACCCTGTCGCCGCGACCGATGCCGAGCTCGGCGAGCCTGCCGGCCCAGCGGCGCGCGCGGTCGGCGAACTCGCCGACCGTCCAGCGGCCCTCGTGCCAGATCAGCAGCGGCGCGTCGGGGTCGCGCCGCTCGGCCTCGAGCAGCGCGTCGACGGGACCCCCGCTGGAGGCGGGCCGGTTCGCCAGCAGCTCACCACGACGCACCATGGACAGGCCCATTCAAGAGCCGTGTCCGGGGTGGCGACGAGCGCGCGGACGGGTGATTCCCCCCGGTCAGGGGACGGGAGAACTACCGATTCAGCACCATGCGGACGGCGAGATCCGCGTAGAGCTCGCCGATCTCCGCCGGCGTGATCCGCCGCTCGGGCGAGTACCAGCGGGCGAGGTCGAGGCCCAGCGAGATGATCGCCAGGGCAACGTAGTGGACGTCGGGGACCTCCATCTCGCCGCCCCGCTCGCCCGCGCGGATCTCGTTCTCGAACAGCTCGACGATGCGCGCGCGCTGCCGCCGGATCTGCTCGAACTCCTCGGGCGGCACGGCGTCGAGGTGCAGGACGCTGATGCGGGCGACGGCGATGTGCGCGGCGTGCCAGGAGACGAACGCGCGCGCCAGGGCCCGCAGGCGGCTGACGGGATCCTCCCCCACCTCCGCGACCGCGGACTCGAGCACATCCACCACCTGGCGGTGGCCGAGCAGGATGATCGCGCCCAGCAGCTCCGCCTTGGAGCGGTAGTGGACGTACAGCGCCGCCGGGCTCATCCCCGCCTCCTGGGAGAGGTGGCGGGTGGTCGTCTCGTGGTAGCCGATCTCGGAGAACAGCTTCACCCCGGCGAAAAGCAGACGCAGCCGGGACTCGCCTTCGCCGTCGGCGGCGAGGCCTGCGCTCCGGATCTGGGAGACGAGATCAGACTCTGCGGAGACCGTCACTGTCGCGAGGGGAGCTGGGCGCCGAATGCGTCGCGCTCGTGGTCCGTCATCGGGCGCGACCGTCGCGTCTCTTTATCCCACATAACCAGAGTCGCCCGGGAGCGTGCGTGCAGGTTGCCGTGCCTGCTCAGCAGCTCCTCGGAGACGACGACGCGACTGGTTCCCAGCTCCACGGGGGTGACGGTGATGGTCACCGGCCCGTCGTCAAGCAGCACCTCGCGCAGGTACTGGATCTCCTGGTGCGCGACGACGTAGACGGGGAACCGCACGTTCAGCGTCTCCGCCATCCACGTCGCGCGCACCTCCTCGAAGTGGGCCAGGTATGCGGCAGCCGTGACGTGGCCGAGATAGTCGAGGTCGCCGAAGCGAAGGTGAAGCTGCCGCTGCCAGGCCACCGGATCTCCTTGGAGCCTAGGCCTCGAGCTCGACCAGCGGGTCGCCCTCCGAGACGCTGTCGCCCTCGGAGCACAGGAGCTTGACGACCTTGCCGGCCACCTCGGCCTCGACCGGGATCTCCATCTTCATGGACTCGAGGATGATCAGCTCGTCCTCCTCGTTGACCTGGTCGCCGACCGAGACTTCGATCTTCCAGACGTTGCCGGTTACGGGAGCGGTGATGATGGTCATGGGTCTCCTTGCTTGCTAGGGGCGCATGCGCCAGGGGGTCGGCTCGCCGAGGCGGCTCCTCAGCGACGCGAACGCCGGCCTCAGGAACCGGGCCACGACCTCGCGCGTCTCGCGCGGATCGATGATGTCCTCGATACCGAAAGCTTCGGCTGTCTTCCAGGGACTGGATGCTTCCAGCAGGCGGCGCTCGGCCTCGGCACGGAACGCCTCCGGGTCCTCGGCGGCCTCGATCTCGCGCCGGAAGGCGGCCTCGACGCCGCCCTCGACGGGCATGTCGCCCCACTCGGCGCTCGGCCAGGCGACGCGCATGCCGAGGCGGTCCATGATCGCCGTCGCCTGGGCGGCCATGCCGTAGCACTTCCGCACGTGGACGCTGATGACGGGCACCTCGGCCTCGTACAGCGCCTGGATGGCGCGCATGCCCTTGCGGACCACGTTGCCGCGCTCGGCGTCGGGGCCGACCATGAAGCCGGGCACGTCCACGAAGTAGACGATCGGCAGGTGGAAGGTGCGGCAGATGTCGATGAAGCGCACCTGCTTCTCCGCCGCCGGGCCGTCGAGCGCGCCCGCCAGGTGCATCGGGTTGTTGGCCAGCACGCCGACGGGGATGCCGTCGACGCGGGCGAGGCAGGTGATCAGGGCGCGGCCCCAGTTCGGGCCGATCTCGAACACCGAGCCCTTGTCGCAGACCATCTCGATGATCTTGCGCATCTTGTAGGGCCGGCGACGGTTCTCGGGGATGATCGTCAGCAGGTCCTCGTCGCGCCGGTCGATCGGGTCCTCGCGCGGGCCCTCCGGCGGCATCTCCCACACGTTCTGCGGCATGTAGGAGAGGAACCGCTTCATCTGCTCGATCGCGTCCTCCTCGTCCTCGGCGAGATTGTCGATCCCGCCGGAGACGGAGGTGTGCATCTCGGCGGCGCCGAGCTCCTCCTTGGTGATGTCGCGACCCAGCGCGCGGCGCACGAGCGGCGGCCCGCCCGCGAACATCACGCTGCCCTTGGACGCCACGGTGAAGTGGCTGAGCACGGCGCGGCCGGCGGTACCGCCGGCGGCGGCGCCGAGGATGCCCACGATCACCGGCACCTCGGAGAGGAGCTGGATCGAGCGCCCCCAGGAGATCGAGCTCACCAGGTAGGCGTGGCCGTGGATGTCGATGCCGCCCACGTCGCCGCCGACGCCCTCGCAGAAGAGCATCAGCGGGATGCGGTACTCGTGGGCGAGGTCCTCGACGAAGCCGCCGAGGCCGCCCTTCATGCGGTCGAGGTAGAGCTGCGGCGCGCCGGCGCCGACGGTGAAATCCTCACCGCCGACGGCCACGGGCCGCCCGTCGACCTCGCCCAGGCCGCAGACGTACGACGAGGGCAGGCTGCCGACCTTGTTGCCGGAGGCGTCGAACTCGGGGAAGCGCGCGAGCCCGCCGATCTCGCTGAAGCTGGTCGTCAGCAGGTCGATCCGCTCGCGGATCGTCTTCTGGCCCTTCGAGTGCTTGTGGGCGATGCGGTCTGCGCCGCCCAGCTGGAGCGACTCCGCACGACGACGCTCGAGCTCAGCGATCTGCTCGGTCCACTTGAACAACTTCTGGTCCTCCCTAACGTGCGAAGTGCTTCAGCGTCTCGCGGGCGTTCTCGACGGGCGCCGTGATCGCCAGCGTCCCGATGCCCGCGTTCCAGTAGTCCTCGAGGCGCTGCCGGCAGTGCTCCGGCGAGCCGAACGCGCCGATCGCGTCCACCAGCTCGTCGGCGATCCCGGCGCGGACGCGCTCGATGTCGCCCGTCGCCCACGCCTCCTTGGCGCGCTCGACGTGGTCACCCAGCCCGTACCAGGTGAGCGCCTTCTGGTAGGGAGGCGCGCTGAGGTAGAAGGCCAGGTCGTCGGCGAAGGCCCGACGCGCGCGGTCGACGTCGTCGGTGACCTCCATCGGCACCATCATGATCAGCTCGGGCAGCGAGTCGCGCCCGGCGCGCTCGGCGCCGCGGCCGACGGCCTCGATCGCCTTGGAGACCGCGTCGACGGGCAGGAAGTTGAGCAGCACCGCGTCGGCGATCTCCCCCGCCAGCTCGAGCATCTTCACGTTCATGGCCGCGAGCGCGATCGCGGGCGGGGTCTCCGGGGGATGGCGGAGCTTGAAGCCGCGCGTGCGGACGAACTCGCCCTCGTAGTCGGTGCGGTCACCGGCGAACAGCGTCCGCAGGACGTCGACGGTCTCCCGGGTGCGGCCCAGGGGGCGGCCGCGCTCGGCGCCGTTCCACTTCTCGACGATGACCTTGGTCGACACGCCGAGGCCGAGGACGAAGCGCCCGTTGGAGATCTCGTGCACCGTGGTGGCCGAGGAGGCCAGCATCGGCACGCTGCGCGGGCCCATCGGGATGATCGCCGTCCCGACGCGGATCCGCTCGGTGCGGGTGGCCGCCACGGCGAGCGTGACGAACGCGTCGGGATCCGAGATCTCCGCCAGCCAGGCGTCATCGAAGCCGTTCTCGTCGGCCCAGACGGCCAGATCCAGCTTCTCCTCCAGCGACAGGTCGCCGAGGAGCTCCACGCCGAGGCGCCTCACGCCGCCGCCCCCAGGGTCGCGGTGATGTCCTCGACGTCGGCCAGCTCGCCGAGCGTCAGGGTGACGGGATCGTTCCCGTCCTCCCACAGCCGGATCGTGCCGTACAGGTCGGGCTTGATCCGCACCAGCTCCTTGAACCACGCGGTGACGTCGAGCGCCTCCGGGCCGTGGGCGCCGGCGGGCACCGCGCCCTCCAGGAGCTGCGGGACCGCGGCCGCGGTGGGCAGAGCGGTGGCGTCGGCCATCGTCATGTGGCCGCCGCCCGCCAGCCAGCGCTCGACCTGCCGGCCGCCGACGGTGCCGGTGACCCGCACGCCGAGGCCCATCACGTCGCCCGAGCTGTCGCGGGCGCGCTCGTTGTGACGCTGGGTGAGGAACTCCGCGATGAAGTCGCGGGCCACCACGTCGGTGCCGTTCACCTTCACCGTCCGGTCGCCGATCAGGTCGAGATGGCGGAACAGGTCATAGATCTCGGTCGACTGGCGCGGCAGCAGAGCGCCCTTGTTGCGCACCGACCGCGCCTTGATGACCTGCGGCAGCGTCACCGGCTCGGGGTGGCCGACGTCGCGGACGACCATCGTGCCGACCGGCTCGGGAAACGGGAACTCCTCCCCGCTCTCCTCGCTGAAGGCCGGCACCATCGCGCGGCCGCCGTCGCGCCACACCGGGATGTCGTGGCTGATCCCGAACAGGAAGTGGCGCAGCGGGGCGGGGCCGCTCGGCCCCTTCTCCCCCACTACCCAGGTGGTGACCAGCTCGTCGACCTCGTCCATGCCCTCGACGATCCGCAGCGAGAGCGCGTTGAGGATGCCGGGGCTGGAGCCGGCGCCGATGATCAGCCGGGCGCCGGACTCCTTCGCCGCGGAGTCGAGCTGCAGCAGCTCCTCCGTGGCCTCGGCGTCGTCGCAGATGTCGATGTAGGGCTTGCCGAGCTTGACCGCGACGCGCGCGACCGTGTCGCCGAGCACGTAGTACGGCCCGGCGAAGTTCATGATCACGTCAGCGTCGCGCGCGGCGCGCTCGATGCTGTCCGCGTCGGTGGCGTCCACCTCCACGTAGCCGGCGCCGATGACGTCCGACGGACGGAGGTCACCGACGGTCACCTCATGCCCGTCGTCCAGCAGCGAGCGAACGGCGCGAGAGCCCATGAAGCCGGCCCCGCCCACAACCAGAATCGAGGCGCTCATCCAAAGACCTCCATGCGATCGATCGTCTTGTCGGTGTTCTCACGCGGCAGAAGGTGCTTCTGGATGGCACCGGTGCCCGGGCCGCGCACCAGGTCGTCTTCTGTGACCAGCTCGACGAAGCGCGGCTGGGCGAAGCGGGGGAGCTGCTCCTGGCAGGCCGCGAAGAAGCGCTCCGCGTCCCACTCGAAGCCCTCCTCGAGGACGATGAAGACCTTCACCTCGTCCTCGCCGCCGATCTCGTCGCGCACGGGGATGGCGGCGGCGGCCTGAACCCCGTCGATGTCGCGCAGGGCGGCCTCCAGCTCCCAGGCGGAGATGTTCTCGCCGCGGCGACGGATGCTGTCGGAGGCGCGGCCCTCGAAGAAGAGGAAGCCGTCCTCGTCGACCCGCGCCAGGTCGCCGGTGTGCCACCACAGGTTCCGGGTGGACTCCGCCGTCGCGTCGGGCCGGCGCCAGTACCCCATGGTCATCATGTGGGCCTCGTGCGGCCGGTACAGGAGCCGGCCGACCTCGCCGACCGGCACCGGCTCGTCGTGCTCGTCGACGATGCGCACGTCGAAGCCGCAGCACGCCCAGCCGGCGGAGCCGCGCTTGCGCTTGTCAAGCGTGCAGAACACGACGCCGTCCGCCTCCGTCTGCCCGTAGAGCTGCAGCAGCGGGATGCCGAGCTCGTCCTCGAAGTAGTCGTAGACCTCGGGCATGATCGGCGCGACGATGCCCAGCCGGAACGCGTGCTCGGGCGGCTGCTCCGGCTTGCGCGCCACCAGGGCGGAGGCCATCGAGCCGACGGCGAGGAACAGCGTCGCGCCGACGGCGTAGGACTCCTCCCAGAAGCGGCTGACGCTGAACCGCTTGGCGATGCCCAGCGTCGCGCCGGTCATCAGGCACATGGTGTTGACCACGTGGGCGTCCACGTGGAAGAACGGCGCCGGGAAGTACATGCCGTCGCCCTTCTTGGTGCCCATTGCCGCGGTCCATGTGGCGGCGGTGTTCAGCAGGTAGCCGTGCGGGAGCATCACGCCCTTCGACGGCCCCGTCGTGCCCGACGTGTAGAGGATGAACGCCAGGTCCGAGATCGCCGGACGCACCGGATCGGCGATCGGCTCGGCGGCCGCGACCCGCGCGTCGGTGTCACCGTCGCGCACGAGGACCTTGACGCCCTCCGGCACGTGCGGGGAGACCGACTCGTACAGGTCCTCGTCGATGATGATGACCTTGGGGTCGGGGTCCGACAGGCCGCGGGCGAGCAGCGACCCGCGCAGCTCGGCGTTCACCGGCACCTCGACGGCGCCCAGCATGTAGGTGCCGAACTGCGTGGCGACGTAGTCCTCGCTGTTGCCGCCCACGAGCGCCACCCGGTCGCCGCGCTCGACGCCCTCGGCGGCCAGCACGGTCGCCCAGCGCCGGGAGCGATCGGCCAGCTCGCCCACGGTCATCATGCGACCGTCGGGCCAGCGGAAGTGCGGCCGGTCGGGCTCCCGCTCGGCGACGTCGAGCAGGAGATCGACCATGCCGCCCTGCACCTTCGGGCGGTTGGGGAGGAAAACCCCCTTGAGCTCTGACCGCTTCACAGCCGCGCCAGGTCCGCCCGGCCGCCGATGCCGGTGGGTCGAATGATCAGGAACGTGATGAGGATCGCGAACAGGATCGCGTCCACCATGAGGGTCGAGATGTAGCCCTGAATGAGCGCCTCCGTGACTCCGAGCACCAGCCCGCCGCTGAGGGCGCCCCGCACCGAGCCGATGCCGCCGATGATTGCCGCGATGAAGGCCTTGAGCGTGATCGTGAAGCCGAGGCTGATCTGGATCGTGTGCGTCTCGGAGACGTAGAGCACGCTGCCGAGGACGCCGATCGCGCCGGAGAGCGCGTAGACCAGCGCCACGACGGTCCCCACCTTGATGCCCATGAGCGCGGCGGCGCCGCGGTCCTGGGCCAGGGCGACGATCGCCTGCCCGTAACGGGTCTTGGCGAGGAACAGCTCGAAGGCCACGATGACCCCGATCGCGCAACCGAGGTTGAGCAGGGTCATGGCGGGGATCGTCACCCCACCCAAGTCGATGTTGCCCGCAGAGAAGCTGTAGGGGAAGACCTTGGTCTGAACCCCCCAGGTGAGCATGTCTATGTTCCTCAAGACGTAGGCCGCGCCCAAGGCGCCGACGAACGCCAGGAACAGGTGCCCACGCGCGTAGAGGGGCCGGTAGACACCCTTCTCGATCATCACCGAGACGGCCGCGCCGACCGCCATCGCCAGGATCAGCGCCGGGATGAACGGGACCCCCGCCGTGAGCAGCGCGTAGCAGACGAAGGTGGCGAAGATGAGCGTGTCGCCGTGGGCGAAGTGCATCAGCCCGAGCACCTGGTAGACCAGGCCGTAGCCGACCGCCCACAGCGCATACTGGCCGCCGGCGCCCAGGCCGTTGACCACCTGCTGGATGAAGTCCGTCACTGGGCTGCTCCCTTGGTGGTAGAGCGGAAGTAGAACTCGGCGACCTGCTCGGGCGTGATCTCCGAGGTGGGTCCGCTATGGACCACCTGGCCACCGACGAGGACCAGCACGCGGTCGGCGAGGCCGAGCGCATGCCGCGCGTTCTGCTCGACGAGCAGGATCGATTGGCCGGACTCCGCCAGCTCGCGCAGGCCCTTGTACATGCGCTGCACGGCGACGGGCGCCAGGCCGAGCGAGGGCTCGTCGAGGAGCAGCAGCTTGGGGTTGGCCATCAGGCCGCGGCCGAGCGCCACGATCTGCTGCTGGCCGCCGCTGAGCTGGCCCGCCTGGACGTGGCGACGCTCGGTGATCGGCTCCCAATGCGCGAAGAACTCGTCGATCTCGCGCTCGAGCCGGCCGCGGTCGCGCCGGCGGAACCCGCCGATGCGCAGGTTCGCCTCGGTGTTCATGTAGGGGAACATCCGGCGGCCCTCCGGCACGTGCACGACGCCGCAGGCGACGTACTCGTCCGGCCGCCGGCCGGTGAGATCGCGGCCCTCGACCTCGATCCGCCCGGCCGTGGGCGTGTTCACGCCCGAGAGCGCGCGCAGCAGCGTGCTCTTGCCGGCCCCGTTGGGACCCAGCACGGCGACGACCTCGCCCTCCGAGACGTGCATGTCGATGCCGTGCAGGACCCGCGTCGCGCCGTAGCCGGCGTGCAGGCCTTCAACTCTCAACAACATCGTGGGCCCCTTCGTCGCCGATGTACACGCGGATGACCTCGGGATCGCCGGCCACGGCGGCGGGCTCGCCCTCGGCGACCTTGCGGCCGCTGTCGAGCACCACCAGCCGGTCGCAGAGGTCGACCACCAGCTCGAGCCGGTGCTCGATGAGCAGCAGCCCGCGCTCCCGGTTGCCCTGCACCATCTCGGCGATCAGCGCCATCAGCTCGTGCGCCTCCCCGGGCTCCAGGCCCGCGGTCGGCTCGTCGAGCAGCAGCATGCGCGGCTCGAGCGCGATCGCCCGCGCCAGCTCGAGGCGCTTCTTCTGGCCGTAGGAGAGGTTGGAGACGCGCTGGTGAGCCAGGTCGCTGAGGCCGACCTTCTCCAGCGCGTCGGCCGCCAGCTCGCGGGCCACCTTGTCGCGCTTGCGCGCGCCCGGCGTGCGCAGCATCGCCGGCAGCCACTGCCAGTAGATGCCCTTGTTGTTGGTGTAGACCAGGTGGAGGCCGACGAGCAGGTTGTCCAGGACGCTCAGCGGCTCGATCAGCCGCAGGTTCTGGAACGTGCGGACAAGCCCCTGGCGCCGGACGGCCGGCGGCTTCATGCCGATCAGGGACTGGCCCGCGAGCCGCACGTCGCCCTCGTCCGGAGCCAGGAACCCCGAGATGACGTTGACGAGCGTCGACTTGCCCGAGCCGTTGGGCCCGATGAGGCCCACCACCTCGCCGTCGCCGACCGTGAGGTTGACGTCGTCGAGCGCCTTGACGCCCGCGAACGACTTCGTGATCCCGCGGACCTCAAGCACGCTCCGCCACCTCCCGTCGCACCCGGCGCCGCACCATGATCTCCTCGATGAGGTCGCGGACCACGCCGCCGCGCAGGAACACCGCGACGAGCACCACGATCCCGATGAGGCCGACGGAGTAGTCGGCGAGGAACTGGAACTCGCCCATGGCGAACGTGATGATCCCGGCGGCGAACACCGTGCCGGGCAGGCTCGCCATGCCGCCGATGATCACCCACAGCGACGTGTTGAAGGACTCGATCAGGTTGAAGTTGTTGGGCTCGATGATGAGGACCGTGGCCACGAGCACGGAGCCCGCGATCCCGGCCAGCGCGCCGCTGAGCCCCATCGAGAGCAGGCGCGTGTAGAGCACGTTGATGCCCATGCTCTCCGCCGCCAGCGGGTCGAACCGCACCGCCAGCATCGCCCGGCCGGCGAACGTGGTCGTCAGCAGCGCCACGAAGCCGACGATCAGGACGAGCAGGATCAGCGTGGTGTAGTAGCCGGGCTTGAAGCCCGACAGCACTTGACCGAACAGGGAGATCGTCGGGATGTCGAGGAAGCCCTCGACGCCGTGGGTCACGGCCTCCCAGTTCCGGAAGACCTCGAAGATGGCGATGGTGAACGCCAGCGACACGAGCGCGAAGTAGTCGCCGCTGACGCGCAGGCTCGCCAGGCCGAGGATGACGCCGCCGAGCGCGGCGAGCGCCATCGCGACCGGAATGGACGCCACGAACGACCAGCCGTGGTCCGCCACCAGCACGGCGGTCGTGTAGGCGCCGATGCCGTACATCGTGCCGTGGGACAGGTTCAGCAGGCCGGTCCACCCCAGCGACAGCACCAGGCCGGCGGCCAGGGCGGCGCCGAGGAAGGTGTTCGTCAGGACCTGGATCTGGAAGACCGAGTCGACGAACAGCGGCGCGACGAAGGCGATGGCCAGCGCGACCACCAGGGCCGCGGCCCCGATGCGGGACGGACGACCGTCGCCGGGCATCAGGACCGCGGTCACGGACCGCGCGCGTCGCGCGCGGTCCGTGCCCTTGGCGGTCGAGCGATCGCCCATGAGGGAGGTGGGGGTCATGGGCCTAGGGGGTGGGGTTCGCCCTACTCGGACTCCGACGCCGGACGGGCTTCCTCGCCCTCGACCTCGTACAGGGCCGCCCGCTCGATGTCGGTGACCCTGGTGCCGGTGATCTTGGCCATCGTCAGGCTCGCACCGGACACGCGGGTGCCCTCGCCGTAGCCCAGCTTGCCGGTGATGCCCTCACCGGAGACGGCATCCCAGTGCTTGCTGACCTGGTCGCGGCTCTCGGCCCCGCCGGCGATCGCCTGGGCGCCCGACAGCACCGAGTCGAAGACGTAGGCGGCGGAGGTCGGCATCGCCTTGCCGTACTTCTCCTGGAACCGCTTGTTCATCTTGTCCATCAGGCTGCCCGGCTCCGGGAACTTGTCGCCGAGGTACTGGCAGTAAGCGCCGTCGCCCTTGGTGAGCGCACTGCCGGCGGCGCCGAAGAAGGCCTTCTCCCAGCCCTCCGCGAGCGCGTCCACGAACGGGACGTTGAAGCCGGAGCGACGCATCGTCGACAGGATTCGACCGGCGTCGGCCTGGTAGGCCAGTGAGATGACGACGTCCGGGTTGGTCGCCTTCATGTTCTGGACCAGCGCCGAGAAGTCGGTCGTCGAGCCCAGCTTGTAGCGCTGGATCGTCGTGATCTTCATCCCGACCTTCTTGGCCTCGTCCTGGATGCCCTTCAGGTAGTCCGGGACGAACGGCTCGGTGTGGGTGATGATCGCCGCCGACTTGGCCCCCAGCTTCTCCGCGGCGAAGTGCGACGCCACGGCGCCGATGCCGGCCAGCTTCGGGCACTGGATGGCGACGTTCTCGAACTCCTCGAGCTGGACGCCGCAGGCGAACGACGAGATGACCGGCAGGTTCTGGCGCTTGGCGACCTGGGCGGCGGCCAGCGTCATGCCGGTGTCGAGGAAGCCGGTCAGGATCCACTGGTTCTGGTCCTGGACGAACTTCGAGGCCACGGCGAGAGCGCCCTTGGTGCTCATCGCGTCGTCACCACCGGTGACCTTGAGCTTGGCGCCCTTCATCGGACCGTCGGCGATGCCGCCCTGCTCGTTGATGTACTCGGCGGCCAGCTCCGCGCCGTGCAGCATGTCGCGCCCGGTCTCGGCGCTGTCGCCGCTGAGCGGCGAGGAGACCATCACGCCGATGGTCTTGTCGGAGGCGCCGCCGCCCCCGTCGTCACCACCACAGCCGACGGCGAACGCGCCCGCGGCTGCAATGACGGCTGCGGCCAGCAGCCTACGTGCCTTGGTGTACATCGTCTCCTCCTGTGAGAATCGCGGCATCGCCACGATTGGTGTGCTGGGCCGGGATGTCCTGGATCGGGGGACGCTCGGTCGCCCGAGCCACCAGGCCGGCTAGGTCGTCCAGGCCGGGAGCCACGATCCGCAGCGCGTAGAACGCGTTGCGGTCGGCGACCTCCTCGGCGGTGAGGATGTGGTTCGGCCGGAACCACATCGGCGTGTACTCGCACATCGTCGTGATCGCGAGCGCAGCGGTGCTCGCGTCGGGCACCTGGAAGCGCCCGTCACGAATGCCGGCCTCGATGATCCGCCGGCAGTTGTCGAGGTGGGTACGCCCCAGCTTGCGCAGGCGTCGTGCCCGCTCCTCGGACAGCGACTCCAGGAGCTGGTTGAGCGAGAAGACCCACCGGACCTGCGCCTCGCCGATGTTCGCCACGCTCAGCTGGACCCACGTGTGGGTCCAGGCGAGGCGGACGAGACACGTGACCGGATCGGTCTCGTCGCCGAGGGCCTCCTCCATCGCCTCGAGGAAGACCTCGTAGTTCCGCTCGAGGAAGACGTACAGGATGTCTTCCTTGGACTCGAACAGCCGGTACAGGGCGGCGGGCTTCAGTCCGGCAGCGCGGGCGATGGCGTCCGTGCTCGTGCCGGCGTAGCCGTGAGTGGTGAACAGCTCGGCCGCAGCCTGGATCACCCGCGAACGCGGGTCGTCCCGTTGGGCCAGCAGACGCTGTTGAAGATCAAGCAACTCCATCTGCGATCTCTGGGCGCGATGAGACCACCGGCCCGTGGATGCGGGCCACGGAACCGCAAATGCAAATCCCCCGGCCGGGCGTAACTGCCGCGGGGAGGACGTGTGCGCTTGACGTCTCCCCCGCATCGCACTACAGTCGGCGCTACTAAGCGGGCGCTCATTCCAGCCCCGTCCGGGAGAGAGGAGTCGATGCCGAACGCCGAGCTGTTGTCCCCCGTTGCTCCGCCGATGGCAGAGCCGCAGGTTTCGGCGCGCGACGCCATCGTCGCACTGGTAGGACGCCTCCATGACACGGTTGGTCAGCGGCTCGCGGGCCTGTCGCTGCTGCTGGCCTCCGATGCGCCCCTCGGACCCGACCTCCGCGACCGTGGACGCGCCGAGGTGGCCGCCGCTCTGGCCGAGCTGCGCCAAGCGCTGGATGCAGGCCTCAGCGGGGGCGCCCCGGCGCGTCCGACGGCCGCGGAGGAGATCGAACGCCTGCGCGCTGCCCATCCCGGAGTGGTCGTCGATTGGGAATGGCGAGACCGGTTCCCCGGCGACATCGGCCCCACGCGCCTGATCGACGCGTTGGTCGCCGAGGCGGTGCGCAACGCCCGCAAGCACGCCACGCCGACCCGCGTCGCCGTCGAGCTCGAGCTCGACGCCGAGACGGCGACGGTGTCGGTGATCAACGACGGTGCGCGGCAGCGGCCGACCGGAGCCGGCATGGGGCTCGGCCTGCGGCTGCTGCAGATCGAGGCCGGCGCGGTCGGCGGCCTGATCGAATCCGGCCCCCACGGCGCCGGCTGCTGGCGCGTGGCCCTGATCCTCCCGAGGTACGTATGAGCACCTTTGATCTCGCCGGGCAGCGGCTCCTGGTCGTCGACGACCACCCCGTCGTCGGCGTCGGACTGAGAGCCCTGTTCGCGAGCCAGCCGTGGGTGGCGCGCTGCCTGGCGGCGGCCGACGGCCAGACCGCGATCGCGCTGACCGAGCGCTACGAGCCGCACGTCGCGCTCGTGGACCTGATGATCGGCAGCGAGTCCGGCGTCGACCTCTGCCGGCGCCTGAAGCGGGTCCGGCCGACGATGGCCGTCCTGTTCATGTCCGGCGCGGGACGCGTCGCCCCCGCCGTGGCGCGGGCGGCGGGCGCGGTCGGCTTCGTCTCCAAGACCTGGGAGCCCGCGAAGATGCTCCACGCCGTGGCGCGCGCCGCGCGCGGCGGGCTGGTGTTCGAGGCGGGCTCCGTCCCCTCCCCGACGGCCGCCAGGCTCACCCGGCGCGAGCTCGACGTGCTGCGCGAGATCGCCCGCGGCGCCAGCAACCCGGAGGCCGCGCGGGCGCTCCAGCTCTCGCCGCACACGGTCAAGCAGTACACGAGCTCGCTGTACCGGAAGCTGGGCGCCCGCAACCGCACGGATGCGGTGCGGAACGCCCAGCGCCTCGGCCTGATCTACTGACCCGCGGCCGGCCGCAGGTCGTCGTCGGACAGGAGCCGGACCGCCTCGCCCTCCTGGGCGTCGAGGCGGTACGGCGGCGCGCCGTCCCACTCGCGCCTGGAGAACTCCTCGAGCGCCTCGTCGACGTCGAAGGCGGTCTCGGGCGCGTGCACGCCGGGCTTGGCCCGGTCGATCAGCTCCGCGCCCAGCGCCGCCACGCGGCCGGTCTCGAAGCTCATCGAGCCGTCGGTGGGACCGCCGGGCATCGCGACCACGGAATGGGTGACGCCGTCCTTGGCGCCGATCGCCACCGCGCCGATCAGGGCGGGCAGGGTCGGCCCCTGCTTCGGGAACTGGAGCAGCGACGGGTCGCCCTCCACCTGGTCGGCGACCCAGCCCAGCGCGTCCGGGATCGCCATGCCCTCGGCGACCTTCGCGTTCGCGTCGCGGATGAGCAGGTCGAGGCCGAGCCCGAGGGTGCCGATGCAGCTCCCGGCACGAGCGTTCACCACCGGCGGGACGGTGACCGACTCGGGATGGCCCATGAGGCGGAAGACGCCGGTCTCGCCGCCGGAGAGGGTCACGCGCCACGGCTCGGTCCACGGCTTGACGTCGACCTGGCGGCCGTCGCGCCAGACCGGGATCGGCTCGCTGGTCTGGACGATCATGTGGTGGAAGGCGGCACGACCGTCGCGGAACGCGCGAGCAGCGCGCTTGGCGAGGTCGGCGGCCTCCTCGTCGCCGAGGCCCTCCTGCGGGTCGCCCCAGTAGGAGATCAGGTGATCGACGCTGTCCAGCTCGCGGGCGGCCGCCACCATCAGCAGGTTCGGCAGGCCCGGGCTGGCGCCCATGCCCACCACGGCGCGCACGCCGCGCTCGGCCGCCTTCGGGCCGCGCTCGAGCAGCTCGAGCGTCGGGCGCGGGTCGTCGCAGATGTCGACGTAGTCCGTGCCGGCCTCGATCGCGGCGTCGAGCACCACCGGACCCCACTTGTCATAGGGGCCGACGGTGTTGACGACCAGGTCGTACTCCTCCAGCAGGGAGCGCAGGCGCGCCCCGTCCGAGATGTCGACCTGGACGAACGGCGTCTCCAGGTCGTCGGACGGCTCCGCGCGGTCGGCGCGGACGACTTCGCCTGCCTGGCGCTTGACCAGGAGCTCGGCGATGCGATGGCCCACGCGGCCGGCGCCTCCCAGACACAGAATCTTCATCTTGCACCTCTTCCTCGTGCTCGCGCCCCGCAGCGAGGCGCCTCGCAGCGACCGTACGGCGGGCTGCGCGCGGGCTGCACGGGGTCGGTGGTCCGGGCCGCCCGGTCGGGCGTATCCGGCCGGGGGCCGCGGCGCGGTCAGCGGATCGGCCCGGAGGCGAGCTGGCCGCCGTCCACGAAGATCGTCTCGCCGATGAGGAACTCCGGCGCATCCAGCGCCAGGTATGCGATGACGTTGGCGATCTCGTCCGGATCGGCGGCGCGCCCCAGCAGGTTGAGGCCGTCGAGCTCCTCGGGCGCGGCCCGGTCGAGCCAGTGGGCGGTCATCTCGCTGTAGACGAGCCCGGGCGCGACCGCGTTGGCCTGGATGTTGCGACGCGCCAGGTCGACGGCCATCGAGCGCACGAGCGAGCTGGTGGCCGCCTTGGAGGCGTTGTAGGGCGCGGCGCTGGGCTCGGAGGCGCGGTCGTCGACCGACGAGACCAGCACGATGCGGCCGCCGCCGGACCCCAGCATCCGCCGCACCGCGGCGGCCGACACATACACCATGGGATCGAGCGTGTTGCGCACCCCCTGGCGCCAGGTCTCGCCGTCGAGCCGCTCGTAGGGGATGCGTTCGAACACGCCGGCGGCGCAGACGCAGATGTCGAGTCCGCCGAGCTCGGCGACGGTGCGCTCGACGGTCTCCTCGGCCGCCTCGGGAAGGCCGGCGTCGGCCGGCATCCAGGCCGCCCGCACGCCGTGCTCGGCGCGCAGCTCGTCGGCCAGCCGGCGCAGGGGGTCGGGGCGCCGGCCGGAGACCATGACATCCACGCCCCGCCGGGCGAGCCGCAGCGCGGCCGCCCGGCCGATCCCCGAGCCGGCGCCGACGACGAGGGCGCGCTTGGCGCCGTCAGGTGATGGTGATGCCTCCATCGACCGCGAGCGTCTGGCCGGTGACGTAGCTGGAGGCATCCGAGGCGAGGAACACGAGGGCAGCGGCCAGCTCCTCCGGGTCGCCGGGCCGGCCGGCGATGACGCGCTGCTCCATCATGCGGTCCATGTAGCCCTCGGGGTACTGGTCGGTCATCTCCGAGGGGAAGAAGCCGGGCGCGAGCGCGTTGACGCGGATCCCCCGCCGGCCGGTCCACTGCTGGGCCAGATCGCGGGTGAGGCCGATCAGGCCCGCCTTGCTCGCGCAGTAGGCGGCCTGCGGCATCCCGGCGGTGGTGATGCCGAGGATGCTGGAGATGTTGATGATCGAGCTGCCGGGCTGCATGACGCGGCCGGCCGCCTGCGCCATCCAGTAGCAGCCGTTCAGGTTGATGTCGATGACCTCGCGGAACTCCTCCGGGGTCTCGCGGATCGCGGGCACCGCGGTGCCGATGCCGGCGTTGTTGACGAGGATGTCGACGCGGCCGAGCTGCTCGACGGTGGCCTCGATCAGCGCGGTGCAGTCCTCGGGGCTCTTGACGTCCGTGCGGACGGCGATCGCGCGGCGGCCGAGGCCCTCGATCTCCTTGCGCACGTCCTCCAGGCGCTCGACGCGACGCGCGCCCAGTGCGACGTCGGCGCCGGCTTCTGCCAGGGCGCGCGCGAACGCGACGCCCAGTCCGGAGGATGCGCCAGTGACGACGGCGACCTTGCCGTCCAGCCGAAAGCGGTCGAGGATCATGGAGCCAACCTGTCGTTATCGGGTGTCGTGCTCAAGGCATGCGGGCGGCCGATCCCCCGGCCGGGAGGGCCGCGGGGATGCCGGGCCCATAGAGTCCGGATCATGCAGGACGGCCCGCACATGGAAGAGCTCAGCGAAGCGCTCCGGCTGGAGGCCGACGCCCAGCGGGCGCTGCAGGCGGGCGACCCCGCCGCATCCTCCGGGTTCCTCGCCGCGGCCGCGCGCTACCGCCGCTCGTGGGAGCTGGCCCCGCCGCGCAGCTTCGGCCGGCTGGTGGGGATGCTGAAGGCGTCGATCCTCGGCGGGGATGCCGATGAGGCGGCCCGGTACGCCCTCGAGCAGCTCGGCGACACCGCCGACTCGCCGGCCTCCAGCTACGCGCTGGCGCTCGCGCGGCTGGCGACCGGCGACGACGCGGGCGCCGCCGAGGCGGCCGAGGGGATGCGCGAGGGCGGCGCCGCGTTCGCGCGGGCGGCCGACGCGATCGCGGCGCTGGCCGCGCGCGACGCCGACGCCTACGCGGCGGCGATCGACGCGATCGTGGCCGACTTCGCCGCTCGCACGGACCACATCACCGGCGTGCGGATCGCCGACACCGCGCTGATGCTCGACCGGCTCGCCGAGCCGCGCGGGCTGCCCGCGCGCGCACCGCTGACGCTGCCGGAGAGCTGAGCATTCCGCCCCCGGGGATCCTGTCGAGTTCGCCGTGCCGGAGCACGACTGGCTCGCCAGGATCCGGGCGCGGCGTCAGGCGCCGGCGCTGCTGCGCTGGATCCGGGCCTCCCGCTCGCGCAGCCGCGCCTCCCGCTCGCGCAGCTCGGGCGTGAGCTGCTCGCCGAAGTCCTCGTCCTCGAAGATCGGGCGGATCTCGACGATCGACGACTCGTCGTGCGGATTGGGCATCCGCTTGACCCAGTCGACCGCCCCCTCCAGCGACTCGACCTGCCAGATCCAGAACCCGGCGACCAGCTCGCCGGGGTTTTCGAACGGGCCGCTGACGACCTTGCGCTCCGAGCCGGAGAACTCGACGCGGGCACCTTGGGAGCTGGGCGTCAGGCCCTCTCCGGCGAGCATGATCCCCGCCTCGGCGAGCTGCTCGTTGTAGGACATCATCTGCTCGATCAGCTCCTGGCTGGGCATCTGCCCCGCCTCGCTGCCCGGCGTCGCCTTCACCAGCACCATGACGCGCATGCGCTTCCTCCTCGTCCGTGGTTGAGCTCTCAACCCTCTCGGACGGGGCGGCGGAGCGAAACTCATCGGCGCCGCGGGCAGGCGGCGGACAGGCGGCGCTCAGCCCCAGACGCCGGCGGGGTCGAGCAGCTCGCGCAGGCGCGGCGGGATCTCGCGCTTGCGGTTGCCGGGCTCGTGGCGATCGATCATCACGTAGGTGATCGCGATGTCGGCGATCGGCTCCCCGTCGCGCTCGAAGCTCGTATGCAGCTCGAGCGACGTGTTGCCGAGCCGGGCGACCGAGGTCGTCACCTTAAGGATCTGCTCCCAGGTCACCGGGGCGTGGAACACGCCCCGAGAGGCCGCCACCACCATGTCTACGCCCTCGTCGAGCACCGCGTCGTAGCCTCCGGCGAGCTTCCTGAAGAACTCGCCGACCGACTGGTCCGCCCATGCGTAGTAGTTGGCGTTGAAGACAACGCCCTGCATGTCGCACTCGTAGTAGCGGACCTTCAGCTCCCAGCTCGCGGACGGGCCGGCAGCCTCGCTCATCACGCCTCCGGCGGGTCCGCGTAGTCGACCGGCAGCGTCCAGCGCGGGTCGGTGTGCGCGTCCCAGTACAGCTTGCGGATGCTTCGGGTGAGCGTGCCCGGCCGGCCGCCGGAGACCGGCTCGCCGTCCAGCCGGGTGACGGGCATGATCCCGCCGGCGGTGGAGGTGGCGAAGATCTCGTCGGCCTCGCGCAGCGTCCGCTCGTCGAGCGGGACCTCGTGGCAGGGGATGTCGTTCTCGGCCGCCAGGTCGATGACGGAGCGGCGCGTGACGCCCTCCAGGGCGCCGCCTGCCGGCGTCAGCAGCTTGCCGTCGACGACGGCGAACATGTTGAAGCCCGGGCCCTCGGTGACGACGCCCTCGTGGTCGAGCAAGACCGGGTAGTCGGCGCCGTGCTCGTAGGCCTCGAACTGCGCGCGGGTGAAGTCGCCCCAGTGGTAGTTCTTGACGGTCGGGTCCACCGAGTCCACCGGGATGCGCCGGATCGCGCGCGACACCCACAGGTGCAGCCCGTCGTCGTCGTTCTCGGGCTCGAAGATCCACACGTACGGGATGACGTAGGCGTAGAACCTGTGGCTGCGGTAGGTGCGCGGGTCGCGCGCGCCGCCGATGCCACGGGTGCAGGTCACGTTGACGTAGGCGTCGCGCAGGCCGGTCGCCCGCACCAGCCGCATCAGGATGTCGACGATCTCCCCGCGCGAGTACGGGGGCTTGAGGCGCAGCTCGCGACAGCTCCGCTCGAAGCGGTCGAGGTGGTCGTCGAGCCGGAAGAACGCCCCCTGCCACACGCCGGCCACGTCGTAGGTGACGTCCGAGCGCAGGAAGCCGCGGTCGAGGATCGGGATGCGGGCCTCGGCGATCGGGACGATCCGATCGTCGATGAACGCCGCGCCGTCCGCCAGCGCGGACGCGCCCTCGCCATGCGAGGAGCTCGGGACCGGATTCCCACCAGGCGCCATGCTCGCCAGGGTTCCGCGGGCCTCCCGGACCGCTCAACGCACGCGACTGATCCGCTCCCCCGGCCGGGGGAGCCGGGACGCTCCGCCGGCCCGATCGAGCGGCGCATGACGGCGCGGGTGCGGTCGAGCGCCCCTTACGGGATCACGTCGGGTTGATCGTGTCCCGGCACGGCCGACTCGACACGATCCCGGCGGAGGCGCGAAGCGCGCCCGCGGCCACCGGCAGCGCGACTACTCCAGGACGGCCGCCAGCTCCGCGATCTGACGGCGCAGGCCGCCGCACACCAGCTCGCAGAGCTCGAACACGCTCTCGTCGGCGATCTCGTAGACCGACGAGGTGCCGCGCTTGGTGCGCGACACGATCCCGGCGTTCAGCAGCACGCCGAGGTGCTTGGAGACGTTCTGCTGCGAGGCACCGACCCGCTCCTGCAGCTCGCCGACCGTCGCAGGCCCCTCGCGCAGCTCGTCCAGGAGGCGGATGCGCATCGGCTCGCCGAGCACGCGGAAGCGCCCCGCGATCAGCTCGATCAGGGGCTCGGGCAACGGATGCGGGACGCTCGCGCGGTCGGACACCTCTCGTCCACTCTACTTCTGTGCCGTTGTGACCTTGGCGACCGCGGTGCGCAGGTCGATCGGGTTGCGGATGCACCAGGCGCCCGGGCAGGTGTCGTCCGCCACCCGCCGCAGCTCCTCGAGCACCTCCTCAGGCGCGTCGGCGTCGACCTCCAGCTTCCAGTCGATGTGGTCGACCGGCGGGCGGTCGGAGGCTCCGACGGCGCGGCTGAGATCCACCCGCGCCTCGACGCGGGCGCGCAGCGCGCGCAGCTCCACTCCGCGTCGGGCCGCCTCCTGCGCGTAGGTCATCGCGTAGCACGCCACGCCGCCCCAGAAGCAGTAGGCGAGCGGGCCGGGCGCCGATCCGGTGCCGCCCAGCGGCGGCGGGAAGTCCGCCTCGAAGGCGACCGGCTCACCGTTCGGCACGGGGATCTCGCCGCGGAACTGCGGCAGGCCCTCGGTCGCCTGCCACTCGCCGCTGAAGGCGACCTCCTGGGCCAGCGCGTCCGGATCCTCGCGGGCGACCGCTGCGGACCGCTCGATCGCCTCGACGTTGACGTTGTGCATGGTGTCGACAGCTCCTTGTCGTAGGTCTCGGGTTCAGGCGTGGCCGAAGCGCACGTCGGGCAGCACGCGGTCGAGCGCCTTCGGCAGCCACCACGCCCGGTCGCCGAGCAGGCGCAGGATCACCGGCACCAGCAGCAGCCGCACGAGCAGGGCGTCGAGCAGCACCGCGATGCCGAGGATCACCCCCATCTCCTTGGGCGGCAGCGGCCCGCTCAGGGCGAAGGTGAAGAACACGGCGACCATCACCGCGGCGGCCGCGAACACCACCCGACCGGAGTGCGCCACGCCGCCGACCATCGCCGCCTTGGCGCCCTCGCCGCGGTCCCGGTGCTCCTTGGCGCTGGAGAGCAGGAACACCGTGTAGTCCATCGAGATGGCGTAGACCATCGCGAAGAAGAACACCGGCGCCCAGGCGTTCAGGAACCCCTGGGACTCGAAGCCGAGCGGGCCGGCGAGGTTGCCGTCCTGGAAGATCAGCTTCGCCGCGCCGAACGCCGCGCCCGTGGCGAGCAGGTTGGTGATCGCGCCCGCGGCGGCGAGGATCGGCGCCTGCAGCGCCACCAACAGCAACAGGAAGCCGAGCCCGATCACGACGCCCATCACGAGCGCGGTCTTGTCGCCCAGCGCCCGCTCGAGGTCGTGGTTCTCGGCGGCCGCCCCGCCGATCAGCACCCCATGGGGCAGCGCCGCCCGCAGCCGGTCGATCGTCTCGCCGGTACGCGGGTCGGACGGGTCGGTCTTGGCGATGGCGTGGATCAGCACCCGGCCGTCCGTGCCCGGCTGGGGCGGCAGTACGTGGGCGATGTTGCGGTCGGCGCGGGCGACCGCGATCGCACGGTCGGCCCGGGCGGCCGGCCCGACGATCTGCAGCGGCCCCGTGCCGCCCGGCCCGAACGCCTGCTGGACGAGCGCATAGCCCTGCCGCGATCCATCCTCCTCGGGCACCACCTTGATCGAGGGCATGCCGGTCTTCAGGCCCAGGATGGGAAGGGCGAGCGCTACGAGCGCGACGAGCGCCGCCAGCCCGTAGGGCACCGGGCGGCGCCACAGCCGCTCCGCCCAGGCGGCGAAGCGGCGCGAGCGGTGCTCACCGGCGCTCACCCACGACAGCGCCAGCCGGTTGACGCGCGGGCCGAGCTTGGCGAGGACGGCCGGCAACAGCGTCAGCGTGGCGGCCAGGATGAAGACGACCGACAGCATGATCCCGAGCGCCATCGACCGGAACGCCGGCGAGGGCACGAGCATCACGGCGCTCAGCGAGATCAGCACGGTGAGGCCGCTGAACAGCACCGCCTTGCCGGCGGTGTCCATCGTCACGCCGGTCGCCTCGACCGGGTCCAGCTTGGAGCCGAAGTACGCGCCGCGGAAGCGGTAGACGATGAACAACGCGTAGTCGATGCCCAGCGCAAGCGCGAACATCAGCGCGAAGTTCATGGCCCAGATCGAGATGTCCATGATCCGGGTGCCGAGGTAGAGCGAGCCCGCGGCCGCGGCCAGGCCGAGGATCGTGAGCATCAGCGGCAGCCCGGCGGCGACGAGCGAGCCGAAGGCGAGGATCAGGATCCCGAGCGTCACGGGCCAGGAGAGCAGCTCGGACTTCATCATCGCCTTCTTGTTGGCCTCGTTGAAGTCCGACCACATGCCGGCGGCGCCGGTCAGGTGCACGTCGATGCCCTTGCCGCCGATCGCCTGCAGGTCCGCCTTGAGGTCGTCGGCGGCATGGACCATGTCGTTGGAGTCCTTGGCGGCGCCGGCCTGCACGACGGCGGTGCGGCCGTCGCGCGACAGCGAGACGCCCGGCTGTGGACGGACGACCGTGGTGACCGCGTCGGAGGCCCGCAGCGTCCGCTCCACCTTGGCGACCGCGGCCCTGAAGTCCGGGTCGTCGATCGTGCGCTTCTCGGAGCGCACGACGACCATCAGGCCGTAGCTGCCGAGGCCCGCGAAGTGCTCGTCGATGAGCTTGCGCGCCTCGACCGATTCCGAGCCGGATGCCTCCCACCCGGCGCCGGACAGGGCGCGCTCGGCCTTGGGCGCGAAGAACCCGAGCGCGACGGCGACGACCGCCCAGGCGATCGCGACCACGCGGAAGTGGGTCGCGGTCCAGCGGCCGAGGCGACCGAGCGGCCCGAGCGTCATCGCCGCGCCTCTCGCTTCTGCGCTGGGTAGACGGCCGAGCGCAGGCCGAGGACCCGGCCCAGGACCACCGACGCCGGGCAGGCGCCGACCAGGACGTAGAGCCACTGGTTGACGCCGACGAGCGCGGTGAGCAGCAGGAACCAGGGCGAGACGAGGGCGGCGAGCGCCGCGCTGAGCAGCGTGACGGTGCCGGCGACGGCGAACAGGGCGCGCTCGAGCGGGCAGCCGGGCCGAGCGGTGGGTGCAGACATCGACTCGTTCCTCCTTGGACCGGGGCGGGAGGTCCCGCGGCCCGCCTGCGGGACCTCCCCGCGACGGGCGCGAATCATCATGCGTGCCACAGTAGCACAACTGTGTAGTTGTGAAATGGTCCTGACAGGCCGGACGATCGTCCACGCGGGCCTCCGCCTGGCCGCTCGGCGGGCGACCACATCAGATGACAGGCCTCGCTGAACGCCACGGGATTAGCGCGGAGGACATGTGAGAGCACTGCGCAACGCCCTCGTCGGGCTCGGAATCGCCCTCGCCTTCCCGCTCGCCGGGACCACGCCGGCGGGCGCCGCGCCCGCCCCGGGCACCCTCGACCCGACGTTCGGCGACGGCGGGA
>ERZ777003.445-NODE-445-length-81140-cov-21.415749_pt1 | contig 81140 bp, 64 predicted proteins | sample MGYA00374956_ERZ777003 | MGnify/ENA primary metagenome ERZ777003 (study PRJEB29302, sample SAMN06268252) | bioreactor metagenome | isolation source: Joint BioEnergy Institute, California, USA | place: USA:Joint BioEnergy Institute, California, USA | collected...
GCTAGCGCGTGATGCGGGCGGCGCTCAGCCCGCCGCGAGCGCCGCCGCGGCGCGCTCCTTGTGGCGCTCGATGAGCTCGAGCACCTCGGACTCGCGGCCCTCGCGCACGAGCTCGATCGGGTCGGGCTCGCCGTTGACGATGCCCTCGAAGAACTCCTTGCGGTCCTGGTAGGTGGGCAGCGTGCTCTTCGCCCAGCCGCGTGCGTCGTTCAAGATCACCGCGAGGCGCGCGTAGTCCTCGCCGAAGAGCTCCGAGATCTCGCGCTTCATGCGCTTGGCGAGCGCGGGCGAGGCGCCCGCGGTGGAGATCGCGATCGCGAGCGGGCCGGTGCGCACGATCGCGGGGAGGATGAAGTTGCACAGCGGCGGGACGTCGACGACGTTGACGAGCATCGCCCGCTTCTCGGCGTCGTAGTAGACGCCGATGTTGACCTCGGAGTCGTTCGTGGCGGCGATCACCATGAACTTGCCCTCGAGGTCGCCGGGCTCGTACCGCTTGCGGTGCCAGGTGATCGAGCCCTCCTCGGCGAGGCGCTGGAGCTCGGGGTGGGCATCGGGCGCGACCAGCGTGACGTCGCCGTCGCAGGCGAGCAGGCCCTCGACCTTCTCCAGGCCCACGTCGCCGCCGCCGACCACGAGGCAGTTGCGCCCCTTGAGCTTCAGGCACGCGATGTAGAGGGGCGTCTCCAGCATGTCCCGCACGCAGGACTGATCACAGATCCCCTTGCGGAACTGGCAGACGCACTCCTTGCCGGCGTAAGCCTGGGCTGGCATCCAAGCACAGGTTAGTGCGGATCGATGCTCGCGGCTTCCCGCGGCGGTACGATCGCCCGCCGATGCCGGGCGGAGACGAACGCGACCGGCGTGGGCGGCTGCCGCTGTTGCGCGGGCCGTGGTGGTTCACGCGCCGCCGCGAGCTGAGCGACGATCAGCGCCACAGCCTGCTCGCGCAGCTCTATTTCCTGGGGCCGGACCGCGCGCCCTTCCTCGAGCGCTTCGCGGTCCTGCTGACGCTCGCGATCCTGCTCGCGGTCTTCGGCCTGGCCGCCGACTCGCCCACGGTCGTGATCGGCGCGATGGTGATCTCGCCGTTCACGACGCCGCTGCTCGGCCTCGCCGCGGCCCTCGTCATGGGCTGGCCGCGCCGGCTCCTGGAGTCCGCCGCGATCCTCGCGGGCGCGACCGTCGCGGGCATCGTCGTGGGCTGGCTCGCGCTCGGCGTGATCCCCGAGCCCGCGACCCTCACGCGCAACTCGCAGATCCTCCTCGCCCACACCCGGCCGCAGCTGCTCGACCTGGGCGTGGCGCTGGTCGCGGGCGCCGCGGGCGCGTTCGTGCTCGTGCGCCGCGAGGCCGTGGGGGCGCTGCCGGGCGTGGCGGTCGCGGTCGCGCTCGTGCCGCCGCTCGCGACCACGGGGATGATGATCCACCTCGGCGAGGGCGAGCGCGCGGTCCAGGCGCTCCTGCTGTTTGCGACGAACTTCGCCGGGATCGTGTTCGCCGCCTCGGTGATGCTGCTCGCGCTCGGCGTGCGCACGCGCAGCAAGCACGCCAACACCACCAAGGTCGGGCTGATCTCCGCGTTCGTGTCGGTGGTCGTGATCGCGGTGCCGCTCACCGTGGTCACGGTCGAGCGCGCGCGGGACGCCGTCGCCCACGACGACGTGATCGAGGCGACCAGCGCCTGGCTCGCCGACCGCGACCTGCGCCTGCTGGAGGCCGAGGTGGACGTGGACGAGGGCACCGTGTTCCTGGAGCTCGAGGGGCCCCGCAAGCCGGAGTCGCTCGCGCCCCTCGCCGAGCGGCTGGCCGGCGTGCTGGGACAGGAGGTCGAGCTCGAGGCGGACTGGGTGCGCTCCGAGCGGATGAGCGTCAGCGGGGTTCCCTAGGGGCCCTCGTCAGGGGGCGCCGGGCGCGGCGAAGGGGTTGTCTGGGGCGCCCCGCCGGCTGGGGGCGGCCCTTCGGGCCGGGTTTGCCGGTGATTGGAGGGGAAAGTGCCCCTTGCTACTCTCGCCGTCCGGTCGGGCCTGAGAGAGTCTCCGATGTCGGCTCGACCGGGGGAGAGCGATATGCGCCTGATCATCACCGAGAAGAACAACTCCGCGAAGAAGATCGCGGACATCCTGAGCCGTGGCACCGCCAAGGCGGATTCGACCTACAAGGTGCCCTTCTACACCTGGTCGGACGACGAGGGCGAGCACATGGCCGTGGGCCTCAAGGGCCACGTGATGACGGTCGCCTTCCCCGAGAAGTACTCCAACTGGCAGGAGACCGACCTGCACGAGCTGATCAACGCGCCGCTCGTCAGCGAGCCGACCGACAAGAACGTGGTCAAGGCGGTGCGCAAGCTCGCCAAGGGCGCCGACTCGATCGTGATCGCCACCGACTACGACCGCGAGGGCGAGCTGATCGGGCTGGAGGCGCTGCAGCAGGTGCTCGAGGTGAACCCGGGCGTGCTCGGGAACGGCACCGAGGACGACACCGACCCCGAAGAGGTCCTCGCCAAGCGGCCGCCGATCAAGCGCGCCCGCTACTCGGCGCTCACCAAGGACGAGATCGAGCGCGCCTTCGCGAACCTCGACGAGCTCTCCTACGACCTGGCCTACGCCGGCGCGGCGCGCCAGGACATCGACCTGATCTGGGGCGCCACGCTGACCCGCGCGGTCTCGCGCGCGACGCGGCGCTTCGGCTCCAACTTTTTGTCCGTGGGCCGCGTGCAGAGCCCGACCCTGGGCCTGATCGTCGAGCGCGAGCTCGAGCGCCGCGCGCACGTGCCGAAGCCCTACTGGGAGGTGTTCGCCAAGTTCGAGCACCCCGACGGGTCGTTCGAGGCGCACCACGCCACCGACAAGTTCTGGGACGAGGACGAGGCCAAGCGAGCCCTCGAGAACACGAAGAGCCCCGGCGTCGTGCGCGAGGTCACCGCGCGCCGCTCGACCCGCAAGCCGCCGACCCCGCTGAATACGACGGCGTTCACGACGGACTGCTCGAACCGGCTCGGGATCAGCCCGGCCCAGGCGATGCGGATCGCCGAGGACCTCTACATGGACGGCTTCATCTCCTACCCGCGCACCGACAACACGGTGTACCCGCCGTCGCTGGCCGCGCGCGAGCTCGTTCAGCAGATGGTGCGCATCCCGGAGTTCGCCGAGGGCGCGTTCGTGCTCGACGGGCCGATGCAGCCGACGCGGGGCAAGAAGGAGACCACGGACCACCCGCCGATCCACCCGACGCAGGCGGTCCACCCGAGCGCGCTCGACGGGCCGAAGCGCCGCGTGTACGAGCTCGTCGTGCGCCGCTTCATCGCGACCTTCGCGCCGCCGATGGTCACCGAGTCGACGCGCGCCGACATCGACGCGGGCTCGGAGAGCTACTTCGTGCGCGGCTCGGTCGTGATCGACCCGGGCTTCGCCCGCATCTACCACTACGCGCGCTCGGCCGACGAGGAGATCCCCAAGCTTGAGCAGGGCCAGGAGCTCGCGCTCGACGGCGAGCCGTGGATGGTCGGCAAGGAGACCCAGCCGCCGCCCCGGATCGGCCAGGGCAAGCTGATCGAGCTCATGGAGGAGCGCGGGCTCGGCACGAAGGCGACGCGCGCGGAGATCATCCAGAAGCTCTACGACCGCGGCTACGTCTACGGCAACCCGCCGATCCCGTCGGAGACCGGGATCGCCATGTACAAGGCGTTCAAGGAGTACGTGCCGCGCATGGCGACGCCGGAGATGACGGCGGAGCTCGAGCACGACATGGACGAGATCGCCGCCGGCAAGATCTCCAAGGAGCAGGTCGTCGGCGTCAGCCGCGAGCTCCTGCACGGGACCATCGACGAGATGCAGGAGCGCAAGGACGAGCTCGCGAAGGTCATCTGGGCGGGCATGGACGAGGACAAGTACCTCGGCCCGTGCAAGGTCTGCGAGGAGGCCGGCCGCACGCGGCCGGACGGCTCGCCCAACCGCCTGCGCGTGATCGACCTGAAGGGCGGCAAGCGCTTCTGGGGCTGCGAGGGCTACGACCGCGACAACCCCGACTCGCCGGACTCGTGCAACAACTCCGGCCCGCTGCCGGGCCGCGGCTACGAGCTGTGGCGGTTCGAGGAGCGCTGCTCGGTGTGCGGCCAGGCGCCGCGGCTCACCGTCAAGGGCTTCCGCGGGCGCCCCTGGAAGCTCTGCCTGAACGACGACTGCCCGACGATGGTCGAGATGCGCGAGAAGCGCGCCGAGCGTCAGCGCCAGCGCAAGGAGCGCGAGGCCGCCAAGGAGGCCGCGGAGAACGGCGCGGAGGCGGCGGAGGGCGTCGCGGCCGAGGCCGCTGGCCCGGCCAACGGGGCCGCCGCGAGCCGCGCGCGCAACGGGGTGCGCCGGCGCAAGCCGCCATCGCCGGGCACGGCGCGCACGAAGCGCGCCGGCACGCGCAAGACCTGACCTGGGGCCCGGCTAGCGCTCCTCGCCCTGCAGGGTCGCGACGAGCCTGCGCGCGCCGCCGTGGTCGCGGTGCTCGCAGAGGTAGATGCCCTGCCAGGTGCCGAGCGCGAGGCTGCCGTCGCGCACCGGGAGCGTGAGCGACGGCCCGATCAGCACCGACTTGACGTGCGCGGGCATGTCGTCGGGCCCCTCCAGCGTGTGCGTCCAGTAGCGCGCGCCCTCGGGCACGACCTCGTTGAACCAGGTCTCGAGGTCGCGGCGCACGTCGGGGCTCGCGTTCTCGTTGAGCGCGAGCGAGGCGGAGGTGTGCATCAGGTGCAGGTGCAGGAGGCCGACGCGCACCTCGGCGACCTCGGGCAGCGCCGCGAGCACCTCGCGCCCGACGAGGTGAAAGCCGCGCGGCCGCGGTTCAAGCCGGATCTCCCGCTGAACCCACACGCGCCGCGACTGTAGCGCCGCGGATCCGCCGCGCGCGTCCCCAGCCGCACCGCCGCGGAGCCGCCGCGCGCGTCCCCAGCCGCACCGCCACCCGTTGTGAGGCGGATTTGTTCGCCTATGTCGTACGAATCCGCCTCACTCCCCGACGTGAGGCGGATATGTGCGGCTATATCGAACAAATCCGCCTCACTCGGGGTGGCGGGCGGTTTCGGGCGTGCGGCGCCTCGGGGTGGCGGGCGGTTTCGGGCGTGCCGCGGTCCGGGGTGGCACGGTGGTTTCGGGCTAGGTGCGGCGCTGCGGGCTGGCGCTGCGGTTTCGGGGGTGGCGCTTCGCCCGCTCGGCTCGCGCGTCGAGTAGCGTGGGGTCCGACGTGTTCGTCACGCTCGAAGGGATCGATCGCTCGGGGAAGACGACCCAGGCCGCGCTGCTCGCCCGCGCGCTCGGGCCGGACACGCTCACGCTGCGCGAGCCCGGGGGCACGCCCGCCGGGGAGCGCATGCGCGAGCTGCTCAAGGACGCCTCGCTCGAGCTCGACCCGGTCGCCGAGCTCCTGCTCTTCTGCGCCGCGCGGGCCGAGCTCTGCGCGCGCGTGGTCGCCCCCGCGCTCGCGGCGGGGCGCGACGTGGTCTGCGACCGGTTCATCGACTCGACCGCGGCCTACCAGGGCGTCGCGCGCGACCTCGGCCTCGACACGACCGAGGTGATCAACTCGGTCGCGGTCGGCTCGTGCGTCCCCGACCTCACCCTGCTGCTGCGCATCGACCCCGACGAGGCCTTCGCGCGCGGCCAGCAGCGCCTCGCCGCCGGCGCTGAGGACGGCACGGACCGCTTCGAGTCGGAGGGCCTCGCCTTCCAGCGCAAGGTCGCCGCGGCCTACGACGAGATCGCGCGCCGCCACCCCGAGCGCATCGTCGTGCTCGACGCGACCGGCACCCCCGAGGAGGTGCACGCGCGCATCATGGCCGCCGTCGAGGAGCGGCGGGAGGCGCTCGCCGCCCGATGACCGCCCCGGCGCCGACAGCGCTCCCGCCCGCGCTCGCCGAGGCGCTCGCCGAGCAGCCCGCGGCCCGCCTCGCGCTCGCCGCGGCGCTTGGCGCGCCGAGCCACGCCTACCTGTTCGCGGGCGCTCCGGGCTCGGGCAAGCGCGCCGCGGCGCGCGCGTTCGCCGCCGAGCTGCTCGCCGACGGCGCCGAGGACCCCGACTCCGCCCGCCGCCGCGCGCTCGCCGACCCCTCGCCGCACCCCGACCTCACCTGGGTGCGCCCGCCGGGCATGCAGCATCTGGTCGAGGAGATCCGCGACCGGGTGATCGACGCCTCCGCGTATCGGCCGTTCGAGGGGAGCCGGCGGGTGTTCGTGATCGAGGCCGCCGACGCGATGGCCGAGGAGAGCCAGAACGCCCTGCTCAAGACGCTCGAGGAGCCCGCCCCCTTCGCGCACCTGATCCTGGTCTCCTCGCAGCCGTCCGCGCTGCTCGAGACCGTGCGCTCCCGCTGCCAGACGATCCGCTTCGCGGCGCTCGCGCCGGAGGCGATCGAGGCGCGGCTCAAGGCGGAGCGGGAAGACCTCGCGGCGGACGAGCTCGAGCTCCGCGCCGCCGCCCGCCTCGCCGGCGGCGACCTCGGCCTCGCCCGCACGCTGCTCACCGAGCGCGGGCGCGAGCTGCGCGAGCGCGCCACCGCCCTCGCCCGCGCCTGCCGCGCGGCCGCCCTCGACGACGCGCCCTGGAAGGGCCTGCTCGAAGCGGCCGAGCGGGCCGGGGAGGAGGCGGGCGCCCGGATCGCCGAGGCCTACCGCGCCCGCGCGGACGACCTGCGCGAGGCCGACCAGCGCGCCGCCCGGCGCATCGAGCGCGAGGGCGAGGACGCCGCCAAGCGCGCGACCCGCACCGCCCGCACGAACGCGCTCGATGCTGGCCTCGCCCTCATGACGGCCTGGTTCCGCGACCTCGCCGCCGTCGGCGACGGCGCCGCCGAGTTCGTCCTCAACGTCGACCGCGCCGCCGAGCTCGCCGAGGACGCCGAGGGCGTCGACCCCCGCCGGGCGCGCCGTGCCGGCGAGCTCGTCATGGACACCCGCCGGCGCCTGAGCGTGAATGTGAACGAGGAGCTCGCGCTCGAGGCGCTCTGCTTCCGGGCCGAGGTCCTCCTCGCCCCGCGGGGTTGAACCGCGCCCGCAGCGGGCAAAACCGCTGGAAACAGCGCGATCCTGCCCCTACATTGGACGACAGATGAGGAAGTGGCTCCAGCATCCGCGAACGTCGGCGAAGCGCCCTTTTGGCGTGCGCCTCTACCTGGCGTTCGCGTTCGCCGGGGTCGCGCTGATCACCGCCGGGCTGGCCTACCTCCTCGTCAACGAGACCGGCCAGACGGCGGCCGACGAGCGCCTCGACGAGCTCGCCCAGGGCCGCACGGTCAGCGTCGCGATCGAGGTCGGTGACCGGCGCGAGGAGCGCGCCGCCGAGGCCCTGCGGGTGATCGCCGAGGACGGTTACTCGGTCTGGGTCTTCAACGACCGTGGCAAGCTCGTGACCGACCAGGTCTCCGACGGCCTCACGCTCGACGCCATCCCGCACTGGCGCCAGGCCGTGCGCCAGGTCCTCGCCGGCCGCCGCTACGTGGAGTCGCTGCCCGACGGCGTCACCGTGGTCGGCACGCAGATCTACCGCAACGGCGCTATCGACGGGGCGGTGCTCGCCCGCGCCGAGCGCCCGCCCGAGCTGCAGGAGGCGATCGAGGCCGTCCGCGGCGACCGCCTGTTCGCGCTCGGCATCGCGCTCGCCGTCTCCGTCCTGATCAGCTTCCTGATCGCGAGCGCGATCACCTCGCGCGTCAAGCGCCTCGCCGAGACCGCCGGTCGGATCGCCGAGGGCCACCTCGACGAGCCGATCGAGGTCACGGGCGGGCGCGACGAGATCACCGACCTCGGCATCGCCCTCGAGACGATGCGCGCCGCCCTGCGCCAGACCTTCGACGCTCTGCGCTCCGAGCGCGACCGCCTCTCGGCGATCTTCGACGCGCTCACCGACGGCGTCATGGTGGTCGGCGCCGACGGCACCGTGCGCTTCTCGAACCCGGCCGCGCAGCCGCTCGTCTACGCCGACGGCAAGGCGGCCGCGACCCTGCTGCCCTGGCTGCGGCGCGCGCAGCGCACCGGCGCCGCCGAGCACGACAGCCTGCGGATCGGCGAGCGGGTCTGGTCGCTGCAGGCGCGCGAGATCCCCGCGGAGAACGCCGTGCTCGCGGTCGTGCGCGACCGCACCGACGAGCTGCGCCGCGAGATCGCCGAGCGCGAGTTCGTCTCGAACGCCGCGCACGAGCTGCGCAACCCGATCGCCGCGATCTCGGGCGCGGTCGAGGTCCTGCTCGCCGGCGCGAAGGACGACCCCGAGGCCCGCGAGCACTTCCTCAGGCGCCTCCAGGAGGACACCGAGCGCATCGCGCGGCTCACCGAGTCGCTGCTCATCCTCGCCCGCATGGAGGCGGTGGGCGAGGGCGGCACCGAGGCGCTCGACGTCGGCCTCACCGCCGAGGAGGCGGCGCGGGCCGTGGAGGTGCCGGAGGGCGTCAACTTCGAGCTCGACCTGGAGCCCGACCTCGCCGCCCAGGGCGACCGCGTCCTGCTGCGCCAGGTGCTAATCGGCTTGCTGACGAACGCCTTCAAGCACACGCAGCCGCCCGGCAGCGTTACGCTTCGCGCTCGACGTCACGAAGACGGTGACGTCCTGATCGAAGTGACCGACACTGGGACCGGAATCCCCGCCGACGAGATCGACCGCATCTTCGAGCGGTTCTACCGCGGTGCCACCGCGCGTGAGCTCGAGGGCTTCGGCCTCGGTCTGTCGATCGCGAAGCGTATGGTCGATGTGATGGGCGGCGAGATCGGCGTCGATTCCCAGGTCGGTCGAGGCAGCGACTTCTGGGTGCGCCTGCCGGCGGCGAAGCCGGCGGCCACCCCGGTGGCGTAAATGGCGAAGCGCATCCTGGTAGCAGACGACGAGACCTCGGTTCGCGAGGCGGTGGGGTACGCCCTCCAGCAGGAGGGCTTCGAGGTGACGCTCGCGCAGGACGGCGAGGACGCCGACCAGAAGCTCGCGGGCGGCGACAACTTCGACCTGCTGATCCTCGACATCATGATGCCCGGCAAGAGCGGCCTCGACGTGTGCCGCGAGGTCCGCGCCCGCAGCCCGGTGCCGATCATCCTGCTGACGGCGAAGGACTCCGAGGTGGACAAGGTGGTCGGCCTCGAGGTGGGCGCCGACGACTACGTCACCAAGCCGTTCTCGGTCCGCGAGCTGATCGGGCGCGTGCGCGCGCTCCTGCGCCGCCGCGAGCTCGACATGCACGCGACCGGCAACGACAGCAAGACGATCGAGGCGGGCGACGTGCGGATCGACCTGGCCCGGCACCTGGTCACGGTGCGCGGCAAGCCGGTCAACCTGACCCGCTCCGAGTTCCAGGTCCTGCGCCTGCTCGCGGAGAACCCCGGCAAGGTCTTCAGCCGGCTGGAGATCATGGAGGAGCTCTGGCAGTCGGAGTTCTCCGGCGACGTGCGCGCCTGCGACGTGCACATCTCGAACCTGCGCCAGAAGATCGAGCGCGACCCGCAGGAGCCCGAGCTCGTGCTCACCGTGCGCGGCGTCGGTTACCGGTTGGCCGAGCCGCAGTAGCGTTTGCCGACCCCGCGGGCCGGGGTAGGAACCCGGTTGGACAAGCAGGGGTCACGAGTGAAGGAGGGTCCGTGGGATGATGAGAGGCCTGATCGGCGTCGGCGCGCTTGCCGCTTCGCTGGTTCTGGCGCCCGCCGCGGGGGCGACCGTCTTGCCGGGTGCGACCTACACCTACAGCGGCGACACCGGTGTCATCTCGGTGACGCTCACCGTCTCGCCCGACGGGGGCACCGTGGATGTCAGGTTGATCGCCGCATCCAGCTCGCCCAGTTGCGGGGGAGTGGGGTTCACGTACCGCGGCATCCCCGTGGTCGACGGCGCGTTCACAGAAACCCGCTCGGAGGCCGGTAGGTCGTCCGTCATCGACGGCGAGTTCGTCCGGCCGGGCGTCGCCACGGGCACGATCGAATGGACCAACGGCACCTGTGGATCCGACGCGTACGACTGGTCCGCCGAGGTGGCGACGCCGTGGGCCGACCTCGCGCTTCGCCGCGGGGGCGAGCGCAAGTCGAAGGCGCGCGGTGGCGACGTCTACAACGACTCCGCCTCCGGGCAGACGCGGGCATGGAGGTTGAAGCGCGGCAAGGAGCGCGCCTTCATAGTCACGCTGCAGAACGACGGCACGGAGCGTGGCCGATTCGTGCTGCGCGGCTGCAGGCGTTCCGGCGGAGTCAAGGTCTCCTACATGGCCGGCCGCCGCCCCGTGACCAAGAAGGTGACCGGGCGGCGGGGCTACACGGTCAAAGCCCTGAAGGCGGGCGCCGAGAGGGCCATCCGGGTCGTCTTCAAGGCGACGAAGAAGGCCAGGAAGGGCAAGCGCAAGTCCTGCGGGATCACGGCCGAGACCTCCGTCCCCGGGACGCTGGGCACCCAGCGGGACGTCGTCAAGGCGGTCGTCACGGTCCGCTGAGGTCAGCTCGCGGCTGCACGCCGGCCCCTGTTGCGGTCGGCGTGAAGCCCGCGCCGTTTCGCTTCTATCATGGGGTCCCGCGCCGGCGTAGCTCAGTTGGTAGAGCACTTCACTCGTAATGAAGGGGTCAGCGGTTCGAGTCCGCTCGCCGGCTTCGCTCAGCGCCCCTCGGCGCGCGCGAGTTCGGCTTGCTCGCGGGCGCGCTCCCGGCCCAGGAACGGGGCGATCACGAAGTAGGTGAGCTCCGGCAGGAGCTCCGGGAGCTCCTCGGCGCGGTCGTCGGCCACGTGGCGGTAGATCATCCCGGCGACGCCGCTCACCACCGCGTGCGCGGTGAGCTCGGGCACCTCCGCGTCGGCGACCTCGCGGCCCTGGTCGACGTAGAGGCGGAAGAGCTCGAGGATCGCGAAGTAGCGCTTCATCGCCTCGGGCCCCGCCGACGGCCCCTCGACCATGCACATCTTCGTGAACTCGGGCTCGCGCGCCATCGCCTCGAGCGTGCGCGCCAGCCCGTGCCGAACGCGCACCTCCCACGGCTCGCCCGCGCCCTCGCGGAAGGCGGCCTCGGCGCGCTCGAACAGGCCCTCGGCGACGACGTCGTAGGCCTGCAGGAAGCAGTCCTCCTTGTCGCGGAAGCGCTCGTAGAAGGTCTTGCGCGAGACCCCGGCGCGCGCGAGCACGTCGGCCACCGAGGCCCGCGCGTAGCCTCGCTCGGCGACGGCGCGCGCCATCGCGTCGATGATCCGCGCCCGCTGGTTGCTGATCACGAACTCGCGGGGCAGGCCGTGCCGGCCCGCGGGCAGGCGGCCTGCCGGCGCCGCGCCGTCCGTCGGGCGGTCGCCGCTCGTCCTTGGCGTGGTGCTTTCGGGTCGCTCCTCCATCGCGCCCAGGGGCTCTCTTGCGCCGACCGCGCACCCTAACCGTCATGGCGTCAAAGCTCAATGAAACGTGGGGCCAGTCCCCCCGAACGGGCGTCCCGCCCCGATCCCGGATATAAGCCCCGCAGTGAGCACGCTCTCCGTCGTCATCGTCACGCACGGCCACGCCGACGCGATCGGGGCCCCGCTCGCCGCGCTCGGGCGGGAGCTTCGCGAGGGCGACGAGGTGATCGTCGTCGACAACGCCTCGCCCGACGACACGCCCGCGGCGGTGCGCGCTGCCTACCCCGCGGCGCAGGTGATCGAGACGGGCGCGAACCTCGGCTTCCCGGCCGCCTGCAACGCGGGGGCGCGCCGGGCGCGCGGCGAGCTGCTCGTCTTCCTGAACCCAGACGCGGTGCCGCAGCCCGGCTGGCGCGAGGCGATCGCCGCGCCCTACGCCGACGGGCGCGGCTGGGGCGCGTGGCAGGCGCTCGTGACGAGCGAGGGCGGGCGGCTCGTGAACACCCGCGGCGGGGTCGTGCACTTCACCGGGATCGCCTGGGCGGGCGGAGCGGGGGAGCCGGTCGCGCCGGCGCCGCCGCAGGACGCCGCCGAGCCGGGCTTCGTCTCCGGGGCGTGCCTTGCGATCCCGCGCGCGGAGTTCGAGCGCCTCGGCGGCTTTCCCGGGGAGTTCTTCCTCTACCACGAGGACGTCGACCTCTCCCTGCGCGTGCGGCTCGCGGGCGGGCGGCTGGGGGTGGCCTACGAGGCGCGCGTCGACCACGACTACGAGTTCGACAAGGGGCCCGCGAAGTGGCGCTACCTGGAGCGCAACCGCTGGGCGACGCTGCTGCGCTGCTACCCGGGCGCGCTGCTCGCCCTGCTCGCCCCGGCCCTGCTCGCCACCGAGCTGGCGCTGGTCCCGGTCTCGCTCGCGGGCGGCTGGTGGCGGCAGAAGCTCGCCGCCTGGGGCGACGTGGCGCGCGCCCTACCGCGGCTGGTGCGCGAGCGGCGCGCGGTGCAGGCGCGGCGGGCGGTGTCGGCGGGCGAGTTCGCGCGCGCGCTCACGCCGGCGCTCGACTCCCCGTACCTGGGGGCGGCGGCGCGCTCGCGGGCGCTCGGCCTCGCGCTGCGCGCCTACTGGGGCGCCGTGCTCTTTTTGCTGCGCGCGTAGCCCTCGCCACCGTCGCCGGCCTCGAGGGCGGCCCGCGCCTCGCGCTCCTGCTCGAGCTCGAGCTGCAGGCGGGCGACCTCCTGGGCGAGGATCTTGGTCTCCTCGGAGAGGCGCGAGGAGACCACGGAGAAGTTCAGGAGCAGCAGGAACACGACCCCGAAGGCGAGGATGAAGATCGCGTTCGCGGGCTCCTGGATGCCCATGAGGTCGGCGATCCGGTCGAGCAGGCCGGTCCAGATCGAGAGCACGAGCAGCGCGGCCGCGGCCGCCATCCAGAGCAGCGCGTAGCGCTCGACGAGCTTGCGCCGCCGCACGAGCTCGAGCACCAAGAGGAAGATCCCGAGCGTCACGATCAGCGCGATCGCCTGCGCGCGGGGCTCGAGCGTGCCGCTGCCGTCCTCGTCCGCCTCGTCGCCCTCGGCCTTCTCGGGCTGGAGCGGCTCGGCGACGCTCGCCGCCTCGACGGTCACGCCCGGCGCCTTGAGCGCCGCCCCGCCGCCCGCGGGCACGATCTCGGTCTCATCCTCGCCGGCGCCGCGCAGGGTGAGGCCCTTCTCCTCGAGCACGTCGCCCTCGGTGAGCAGGAAGCGCCCCGCGGGCAGCTCGATGACGTCGCCGGGCTCGGCGAGCAGGATCGCCTCGCCCAGCGTGCTGGGGCCGGGCTCGACGCGGATCGTCCCGGCGGACGCCGCAGGTGCGGCCCAGAGCGCCACGGCGGCGGCGAGCGCTGCCACGCGCGTGGCGGCGCGGCGCGGAGCGCGCGCCCTCACGCCTGGCCTCCGTCGCCGCGCTCGGTGAGCGCCCGCAGCTCCTCGGTGTTGGGCGTGAGGCCCTTGGCGAGCATCTCCTTCTCGTCGGACTCCGCCACCGGCGTGGGGCGGCGGCGGAACAGGCCGATGAAGATCGCGAGCAGGACCTTGAGCATGTAGTAGGCCGAGCGCGGGTAGTCGATCGAGCTGCGCCCGAAGCCGCGCGCGTTCATGCTCACGTGCACCTCGTGGATGCGCAGCCGGTGCGCGTTCAGCATGAGCAGCGCCTCGACCTCTGGGTAGTCGTGCGGGTAGTCGCGCGCGAACAGCTCGATGCCGCGGCGGTTGGTCATGCGGAAGCCCGAGGTGGGGTCGGTGATCCGCTGGCGCGTGATCGCCGTGAGCACGATCGCGAAGATCAGGTTGCCGATCCGCCTGCCGAGCGGGACCTTGTAGCCGGGGTCGCCGCGGAAGCGCGAGCCGCAGACCATGTCGGCCTCGTCGCCCTCGGTGTGCAGGGCGGCGAGCAGGTCGTGGATGTATGCGGGTTTGTGCTGGCCGTCGCCGTCGACCTGCACGGCCACGTCGTAGCCGTGGCGCAGCGCGTACTTGTAGCCGGACTGCATCGCGCCGCCGATGCCGAGGTTGAACGGGTGGCTGATCACCATCGCGCCCTGCGCGCGGGCGTGGAGCGCGGTGGTGTCCGTGGAGCCGTCGTCGACGACGAGGATGTCGAAGTCGGGGGCGTGGCGGCGGATGTCGCGCACGACGCGGCCGACCATCCCCGCCTCGTTGTACGCGGGGACGATCGCGAGCTTGCGTAGCTCTTTGGTCTTGTCCGGGTTCATGCGCCGCTCCGGGGCCTATCCCCGGCGAGCCACATTACCGCGCGTTCACTGCTCCTCGGAGGCGGACTCGTCGCCCGGCAAGGCGGCTGCCTTCGCCGGGGCGTCGCCCCGCACGAGCCGCCAGGCAGCGAGGTGCTGGGCGTGGCTGCCGCTGATCTGCGCGGCCGAGCGCAGCAGGTCGTCGGCGGTCAGGTCGGCGACGGCCTCGCCGTAGGCGCGCAGCGTCTCCTCCTCGAGGGAGACGAAGAAGCCGATCAGCTCCGCCTCGCCCGCCTCCGGGTCGAAGCCCTCGAGGACGGGCGCGCTCTCGGCCGACGGCGGATCGCTTTCCTCCGGGGCCTGGACCCCGAGCTGCTCGATCGCGGTCTCGAGCGCGGTGGCGTGCTCGTCCTCCTGGCCCGCGAGCTCCTCGGCGAGCTCCTTCGCCTCGCCGGAGAGGCTGCTGCCCTCGGCGGCTGCCCTGTACGCGTAGCGGGACGCGCGCTCGAGGTTGATCAGGCGCTCGAGCGCCTTGGTCTGGTCGCTCTCCTGGGCGTGCGCGGGGGCGGCGGCGAGCAGGGCCGCCGGCACCGCCGCGGCGCCGGCGAGGACCGCGCCGCGCGCGAGCACGTCGCGGCGGGTCGTCGCGTCCTCGCGCTGCGGGGCGTGCGGGCGCTGGGCGCTCACTCGGGACGCTCCCCCATCACCCAGGCCTCGGGCGCGGCGTCGCCCTCCTCGATCGAGCGCAGCACGGCGACGCGCGCCGCGTGGCCGGCCACGATGCCCTGCACGAGCTGCTTGGCCTCCGCTTCGGTGAGGCCGCCGACGGCCGAGATCCCGGCGGCGATCGCCCGGTTCTCGCCGATGATCAGCGGGCGCAGGCCCGTGCCGCCGACCATGCCCTCCTCGGGCCCCGCGGGCTCGGCGCCGCGGTCGGTGACGGCCTCGCGCAGGGTGAGCACGTTGCGCGCCGCGGCGAACGCGAAGCTGTCGATCATCCTGCGCTCGGCGCCGCTCGCCTGCGGGGCGCTGCGGTAGATGTTGTTGAGCAGCTCCTCCGCGGCGAGCAGCTCGTTGAGGCGCTCGGCGTCCTGTGCGGGGGAGGGCTCTTCCTCCTCCCGGGTCGCGCCGCACGCGGCGAGCGCGAGCGCGGAGAGCGACGCGCCCGAGGCGGCCAGCAGGCCGCGGCGCGAGACGGCGCTCGCGAGGGGCGCGCCGGCCTCGGCGGCGGTGGGCTCGTCGGGATCGGGGCGCAGGGCTTGCACGGGTCTGGGAACTTACCGGCCGTGGCAGAGGAAGTGACGCATGCGAACGCCGGGCTCGCGGAGCTCGGGGAGCGGGTGAGCGCCTGTCGCGCCTGCCCGCGGCTGGTGGAGTGGCGCGAGTCGGTGGCGGCGGACCCGCCGCGGCGGTACCGCGGGGAGCGCTACTGGGCGCGCCCGGTGCCGGGCTTCGGCGACCCCGGGGCGCGGATCGCGATCGTCGGGCTCGCCCCGGCGGCGCACGGCGCGAACCGCACGGGGCGCATGTTCACCGGCGACCGCTCGGGCGACTGGCTGTACGCGGCGCTGCACCGCGCGGGGCTCGCGACGCAGCCTGGGAGCACGCATCGCGGCGACGGCCTCGAACTGCGCGGCGCGTACGTGACCGCGGTCGTGCGCTGCGCCCCGCCCGCCAACAAGCCCGCGCCGGACGAGCGCGACCGCTGCCTGCCCTACCTCGTCGAGGAGCTCGGCCTGCTCCAGCGGGCGCGCGTGCTCGTCTGCCTCGGGCAGTTCGCCTGGGACGGCGCTCTGCGCGCCCTGCGCGAGCTCGGGCACGCGGCGAGGCCCAAGCCGCGCTTCGCGCACGGGGCGGAGGCGGCGGTCGGCGACTACACGCTGGTCGGCTCCTACCACCCGAGCCAGCAGAACACGTTCACGGGCAAGCTCACCGAGCCGATGTTTGACGCGGTGTTCGCCCGCGCCCGCGAGCTGGCGGGCTGACCGAAACCGGCCCGCAAACCGCAGCGCCCCCCGAGCGGCCCGCAAGCCGCAGCGCCACCCCGAGCGGCCCGCAAGCCGCAGCGCCACCCCGAGCGAGGCGGATTTATTCGATATAGGCGAACAAATCCGCCTCACCCCGAGACGTGAGGCGGATATGTGCGGCATAGGCGAACAAATCCGCCTCACTCGGGTTTGCGGGGCGGTTTGGGGGCGTGCGCAGGGCGGGGGAGGTGGCGGACTTGTGGCCGGGCGGCGATACTGGCTGGCGGATGTTCCCGCTGAACCTGCCGAACGTGCTCACGGTGCTGCGCATCGTCGCGGTGCCCGTGGTGGTGGTCGCGCTGCTCGAGGAGACCCCCGAGGGCGACGTGATCGCGGCCGCCGTCTTCGCGCTGGCGGCGTTCAGCGACGGACTCGACGGCTACGTGGCGCGCCGCCGCAAGCAGATCACCACGTTCGGCAAGCTCATGGACCCGCTCGCCGACAAGCTGCTGGTCACGGCCGCGCTGATCTCGCTCGTCTCCCTCGGCCGCCTGGCGGCCTGGGTCGCGATGGTGATCATCGCCCGCGAGTTCGCCGTCACCGGCCTGCGCGCGATCGCCGCGGAGCGCGGCGCCGTGATCGCCGCGAGCTGGCTCGGCAAGGCGAAGACGGCCCTGCAGGTGCTCGCGATCTTCGCGCTGATCGCCTTCCAGCCGACGCCGCTGTGGGTCGACCTCACCGTGTACGCGGCGGTGGTGATGACCGTGGTCAGCGGGGCCGACTACTTCTTCGGCCTGCGCCGCCACATCCGCGAGGCCACCGAGGCGCACGCGGCGCGCAACGCCGACGGGGCCGAGGCGCCCCCGGCGAGCCGCTGAGGCCGGCGCCCGCCCGCGGCCACTCCCGCCGCTACTTCTTCTTCAGGCAGATCGCGTACGCGGTCACGACCATGGGCTCGGACGCCACGTTCGCAAGGCCGGCGCGCACCATCCAGCCGTCGTCGGGGGCCTTGCCCTTGTCCTTGCCGTCCCAGGGGAGCGAGCCCTGGAGGTCCAGGAACACTCCCCCGCGCCCCCGCCGACGACCCGCCAGCCCTTCTTCTTGGGGCACCGCACGACGATCTTCCTCGCCTGGCCGCCGTGGAGCACGACCTCCTTGCGCGGGTAGCGGAACGCGAGGGCGTTGGTCTGCAGGCAGATCGAGTGGGCGACGTTGGTGGCCGGCCCCGTCGTGCTCGCTCGCATCCGCCACCCGTCGTCGGGCCGCTGCTGCGAGCCCTGCGCGCTGAAGGGGCCGCTCGCGCTGAGGCGCTTGACGTCGTTCGCGCCGCCGAGCTGCACGCCCCCGCCGACCACGCGCCCGCCCGAGCACAACGGCTCGTAGAGGACCCCCACCGGGGAGGCCGGGACGTTGTGGGAGGACGAGTCGTAGGCGAGGGCCTGCGGCTTGAACCCAGCCCGCAGGCACACGGCGGCGTACCGCGCCTTGACGGTCCCGGATCCCGAGTTGTAAAGGAGCGAGTGCCAGCCGTCGTCGTGATCGGTGTCGGGGTCGACAAGGTCGAGGGGGTAGGAGGAGGCGACCGCCACCCTGCCGATCGGCCCGCCCGCCCAGAAGCCGCCGGCGGACACGCGCTCGTTGCCCTCGCAGAGGGTCGAGACGGCCTGGCTCGCGCTCGCGTTGAGGTCCCACTTGCTCACCAGGTACTTCACCGGCCCCGCCCTGAACGTCTTCGTCTGCTGGGCCTGCGCCACCGCGGGCACGCAAAGCAGCGCGACGCCGGCCAGCACGGCCGCATTCATCATCCGCCTCATGACAACTCCCTCGCTCGGATCCCCGACGAACCGACCCTAAGGCCGCGGCGCGGCCGCCGCAACCGGGCGTGTGGCTGGGGCGCCGGCGGGGGCGGGGCTAGGCGCGGCCCTCGAGCCACTCGCGCCGCTCGACGTGGCGCGCGGAGTGGGTGCCCGACTCGAGCTCCTCGAGGATCTCCGCGAGCATCCCGCTGCGCTCGGCGACCACGGAGTGGCGGTGGATTGTCTCCAGGTTCTCCTGGCGGGCGAGCACGAAGCCGCCCTCGCGCAGCTTTGGGTAGCGCTCCGCGACCCGGCGGATCATCTCGCGCACGACGTCCTCCACGAAGCGCGGGTTGCGGTGGGCCTTCTCGACCACGCTGGCCTCGTCGGTGCGCTTCATGAGCTCGTAGATCTCGGAGCTCATCGACTGCTCGACGATGTGGAGCAGGTCGCGCGCGTCGATGTCGACGTCCACGCCCTCGGGGCGGCCGAGGTGGAGCTGGCCGATGCCGCGCTGGTTGTGGGTCGCGACCGGCACCGAGCGGAAGATGCGCTCCATCTCCTCGGCGCTGAAGCCCTCCGCCGCGAGCCGCTCGCGCGCCCGCCCGGTGAGCTCCTCCTGGGCGCACGGGCAGGCGGTCATCCCCTGCGCCTCCACGCCGGTGAGCGTGCGGGTGCCGCGCTCGGACGTGACGGCGATGCCGTGCAGCTTGTAGATCTCCTGCGTGCGCAGGCCGGAGACGGGCGCCTTGACGGTGTCGGGGTAGCGGGCCTCGATGCGCACCTCGGCGCGCAGCCCGCGCTGGCGCTCGCGGACCTGCTCCGCGATGCGCGCGGCGAGCTCCTCGGCGCGCAGCGTCTCGCTGAGCACGACGTCGTCGATCGCCTCGTTGACGATCTCCTCGAACCGGGACATGTGCACGCCGGCCTGGCGCGGGTTGAGGTCCACGTAGCACTCGAGCTCGGCGAAGAACAGGGTGCCGCGGTCATCGTCGGCGCAGTTCGCGCGCACGTGGATCACCTTCTCGACACCACGGACGCCGACCCGGGTGAGGCTCACCTGCGTGGACGGCAGGCTGGCCTGGACGTCGCGCGACTCGGCGCGGACGGCTGCGCCGCCGCCGATCACCTCGGGGGTCGCAGCCAGCGGGTCAGGGGCGTTGGCCATTTCCGCTGAGGGTACAGGCGGGCGCGTATGGCCACGTTTTGCAGGGGGTTTGTGAGCGTCGTCCAAAGGTGTGGAAATCCCCCTTGCGATCCGTATACTTCGGCGCGCCCGTAGACCGGCGTAGAGGCGAGGAGAGGACGGGCACACTTGGCCGAAGAGGCACAAGTTCTGCTTACCGATGACGACGAGCCGGGGGACCGCGACGAGGGCGGCGCTACCGGAGAGGTTGACCTCGCTTCCCTGCCGGAGTCCGAGGAGCTACAGGCGCTCATCCAGACGGGCCAGGAGCGCGGCTACCTCACCTTCGAGGAGATCTCCTCCACGCTCGAGGAGGTCGAGATCACCAAGGAGCAGGTGCGCAGCCTGCACGCCTACCTGATCGAGCACGGCGTCGACGTGATCGCGGCCGACGGGGTCACGGCCTACAAGGAGGCGAAGGGCGAGGACCCCGAGGCGAAGCGCTCGAAGCCCGAGTTCGACCTGACCGTCGAGCCCAGCCTCGACTCGCTGCGCCTGTATCTGCGCTCGATCGGCCGCGTCGAGCTGCTCACCGCCGAGCAGGAGGTCGAGCTCGCCAAGCGGATCGAGAAGGGCGACATGGCCGCCAAGCGGCACATGGTCGAGGCCAACCTGCGGCTGGTCGTCTCGATCGCCAAGGGGTACCTGGGCCGCGGCCTGAGCTTCCTCGACCTGATCCAGGAGGGATCGCTCGGCCTGATCCGCGCGGTCGAGAAGTTCGACTACCGCCGCGGCTACAAGTTCTCGACGTACGCGACCTGGTGGATCCGCCAGGCGGTGACGCGCGCGATCGCCGACAAGGCGCGGACGATCCGCATCCCGGTCCACATGGTCGAGAAGCTGAACCGCGTGACCCAGGTCGAGCGCCAGCTCGTGCAGAAGCTGGGCCGCGAGCCCGAGCCGGCCGAGATCGCCGTCGAGCTCGAGATGACCGTGCGCGAGGTGCGCGACATCCTGCGCGTCGCGCAGATGCCCGTCTCGCTCGAGAAGCCGGTCGGCGACGAGGAGGAGTCGGAGCTCGGCGACTTCGTCGCGGACGACACGGTCGAGGAGCCGTTCGAGGTCGCGACCGAGAACCTGCAGCGCGAGGACATCCAGAAGGCCCTCGACGCGCTGCCCGAGCGCGAGCGCCAGGTGATCGAGCTGCGCTACGGGCTGCGTGGCCACGAGCCCCTCACCCTCGAGGAGGTCGGGCGCGCCTTCGGAGTCACCCGCGAGCGCATCCGCCAGATCGAGAACAACACGCTGCGCAAGCTCAAGCAGCTCCCCGAGGCCCAGCGCCTGCGCGACCGCGTCTAGCCGTGCGCTTCCCCTGGGCCGCGCCTAGGGGCCAGCCCCCTTTCTGGGGGCTTTTTCAGGTTTTTCCCAAAAAGATGTTTGGGCTTCGCAAGGGTTGGGAAAATGCCTCCCAGGGTTCGCGATCGCGACCCCTATCTGACGGGAACTCCCTGAGCAAACCCGTCCAAGCCAAGACGGGCCGCCAGTCCCCCCGGGCGGCCCGTCTTCTTTTTGAATGGGTCCCCCGTGCGCACGGGCCGTCGCCTTCCCCCCGGTGACGGCCCGTCGCATCTCTCGGGGGGCTCTCGGAGTGGGTCGCCCCCGGACCCCCGGCCCTGACAACCACCCGCCGCAGACGTTCAGCCTTGGTCGTCGTTTTTCGGCTACGTGGGCTGAACGTGCGGCGGGCCCTGCGCGACGTTCAGTCGTGGTCGTCGTTTTTCGACGACCAGGGCTGAACGTGTGGTTGAGGGGGCCGGGGGCGGTGCGGTGCGCGCGGGGAAACCGGCCCTAGAGACGGAAAAACCGCGGTTCGGGACCGCGGTCAAACATGGGGGAGGTGAGATTCGAACTCACTCAGCACGAGGCACCGATTTTACAGACCGGCCCGGCTCTCCAACTCCGGCGCTCCCCCTGGAGCGGGTGCAAGTTTAGAGGGGCTTCGCGGGACCGTCCGGCGCCCCCACGGCCGCCCGCGAACGACGTTCAGCCCTGGTCGTCGTTTTCCGGCTACGTGGGCTGAACGTGCGGGCCGCGCGGCCGAACGTTCAGTCCTGGTCGTCGATATTCGACGACCACGGCTGAACGTCGCGGTGGCGCGGGGCGCCTACGAGGCGGGAGAGCACGACCAGCGAGTGGGTGCGCTCGACCATGCCGTTGCGCTGCAGGTCGATGATCAGCCGCTCGAGGTCGGAGTTGTCCTGGGTGCGCACGCGCGCGATCGCGTCGGGCTCGCCGGTGACGCTCCAGGCCTCGACCACCTCGGGGTGCTGGCGCAGCGTCTCCGCCACCTCGTCGAGCTGGGTGCCGGGGCGGAAGAAGAGCTCGATCAGCGCCTCGGTCCGCCAGCCGAGGGCGTTGTGGTCGACGAGCGCCGTGAACCCCTGCAGCGCCCCGCGCTCGCGCAGCCGGTCGACGCGGCGCTTGACCGCCGGCGCCGAGAGCTTGACGCGCTCGGCGATGTCGCCGTAGGTGCGCCGCCCGTCCTCCTGCAGCAGCGCAAGAATCTTGCGGTCGATCTCGTCGATGCGACGGAGTATTGCGCCCAGGGCGCGCGTCAGCCGGCGGCGACGGCGCCTCGGCCCGGATAGCGGAAGAGCAGGGTCGCGAGCGCGTCCTCGTCGCTCAGCACCCGGTAGCGGTGCGGGACGTCGGCGGTGAAGCTCGTGCTCTCGCCCGGCCCGAGGTAGACCGGCTCGTCCAGCGGCCCGAGCTCGACGGCGCCCGTGTGGACGATCCAGTGCTCGGTGATGCCCTCCGAGTGGGGCTCGGAGTACTGCTCGCGGCCGGCCTTGAACGTCACCCGGTAGAGCTCGGTGACGGCCGAGACGTCGTCGAAGCGGTCGACGAGCGAGGCCTCGATCGCGTCGCCGCGGATCGGCTCGGCCTCGCCCCGCTCGGGCTTGGCCGGGGCCAGCGCGGCGCCGATCGGGACCTCCAGCGCGGTCGTGATCGCGAACAGCGTGGCGAGCGTCGGGTTGCGCCTGCCCGACTCGAGCTCAGAGAGGGTGCCCTTGCCGACACCGGTGGCCTTCGCGAGCGCGCCGAGCGACATGCCGCGCCGCTCGCGCAGTTCGCGCACGCGCGCGCCGACGGCCGCGGCGAAATCGGTCGAGGCGGTGTCCGGTGCAGGCATCTGGGGAGGGGTTCTGTTTACGGAACGACTGCGCTAGGGTTCTGTTTACGGAACACAGTGCCCTTGAGTGCCAGCGTAAAGGAGGGCGAGATGAAGATCGTCGTGACGACGCCGACGGGGCACGTCGGCTCGCACGTGACCCGCGTCCTGATCCAGGCCGGGGTGCGGCCGACGCTCCTCGTCCGCGACGCCGGCCGCCTCGACCCGGGCGCGCGCGAGCGCGCGGACGTGGTCGAGGGCGACCAGCTCCGGGCCGACGACGTCCTGCGCGCGACCGAGGGGGCCGACGCCCTCTACTGGGTGAACCCGCCCACGGGGGCGCCCGACCCGATCGCGGCGCACCGCGAGCTCGGCGCGGTCGCGGCCCGGGCGGTCACCGAGAACTCGGTCCCGCGCGTTGTCTTCCAGAGCAGCGTCGGCGCGGAGCTGCGCACCGGCGCGGGCGAGATCGACGGCCTCGCGGCGACCGAGGAGGCCCTGGACGCGACCGGCGCCGCGGTGCTGCACCTGCGCTGCGGCCTGTTCTTCACGAACCTGCTGCTCGACCCGGCGGGGCTCGAGGAGGGCGTGCTGCGGGTGACCTGGCCGGTCGACCTGCCGCTCCCCTGGGTCGACCCGCGCGACATCGCTGAGGTCGGGGCCGCCCGGCTGCTCGCGCGCGACTGGTCCGGGCGCGAGGTGCAGGCGGTCCACGGCCCGCAGGACCTGACCTACGAGCAGGTGGCCGCGATCGTCGGTCAGGCGGTCGGGCGTCCCGTCCGCGCCGAGCGGATCCCCGACGACGCCCTGCGCGAGGGCCTGCGCGCCGCCGGCATGACCGACGCCCAGGTCGAGGCCCTCGTCGGGATGTCAGTCGGGCTGCGGGAGGGCTTCACCCCGGAGAACCCGCGCACGTTCGCGACCACGACGCCGACCACCCTGGGCGCCTGGGCGTTCGCCAACCTGCGGCCGGCCGGCGACGCCTGAGGCGGGAAAATCCGTAGCAATGATCTTGCGCGAAACTCCTGACATGTGAAAAACCGTTGCACATAGCCGCGCGGGAATGGCATTGACCGCCGCGAAGGGCGTCCGTAGCCTCCGTTACATGCTCGACCACCCCAAGCACGCCCGCGTCCTGTTCGACGAAGCCCACTCCGAGGCCTGGACGATCCGCCCGGAGCTGGCCGCGCAGATGCAGCCCGCGCACCCCGAGGACTCCTCGCTGGCGCGCGCGGCGGCCGCGGCGCGCGAGCACGACTTCGACGTCGCCGTGCACACCGGCGGCCCGCTCGACCGCAGCGCGCTCGCAGGCGTGGACGTGCTGGTCATCGCCCACCCCTCCGACCCGAAGTGGGAGGCGACGACGGGGGAGGGGAGCCCGCGCTTCAGCGCCGCGGAGATCGACGCGATCGCGGCCCACGTCGAGGCGGGCGGCGGTCTGATCGTCCTCGGCGAGACCGAGCAGGAGAAGTACGGCAACAACCTGAACGAGCTGCTCGAGCGCTTCGGCCTGCGCATCGAGAACGCGACGCTGCAGGACTACGAGCGCAACCTCAACGCCCCCTCCTGGGTGCTCGCCGACCTGCCGCGCGCCGAGCTCGACCCCAACGACCTCGGCGCCGACCTGCTGGCGCGCGTGGGGTCGGTCTGCTTCTACCGCGCCGGCGCGCTCAGCTCGCGGAACGGCGCCCGGGTGCTCGCCCGGGCGCACGCGAGCGCGACGATCCCCGGCGCGCCGCTCGCCGCCGTCGCCACCCACGGCGAGGGGCGCGTCGCGGTGCTCGCCGACTCCGACCTCTTCGGCGACGACTGCATCGACCAGCTCTCTCACCGCGAGCTCTGGGTGAACCTCCTGTACTGGGTGGCGGGCCACTCGTTCGCGCACCCCGCGCCGCGCGCCGCCTCGCGGGTCGCCCAGGACCCCAACTGGGTCGCCCTGCGCGAGGCGGTCGACGAGCTGCGCCTCATGCAGTCGCCCGACGGCTCGATCGACACCGGCGCGCACGACGCCGCGCGCGCCCGCGAGCTCACCGAGCGCATCGCCGCGGCGGCCCGAGCGCTCGAGCCCCGTTTCCCGCACCAGGCCGAGTACCTGGCGGCGCTCGAGCAGGACCTGCGCGCCTGGGCGCGGTCGGGCTTCGCGAAACCCGCGTTCGACCGCTCGGCCGAGCTCTTCCGCCCCGAGCGCGAGCGGCGCGACGGCATCGAGCACCTGTGCGTCTTCCCGATGTACAAGCAGAACGCCTCGCGCGACACCTGCTTCGAGGCGCTCATCTTCCGCGTGCCCTGGCCCGACTGGATCGCGGAGATCGAGCGGACCTACGACAACGCCAAGTTCGTCCCGGCCGAGCTCGTCGACTACACCGCGGGCTACGACTCCGAGTGCGCGGTGCTCTTCCCCGAGACGTTCTCGTTCGGCGAGCGCCCGCGCGAGTACCACTTCGGCGCGATCTTCTGCGACCGCGAGGCCGAGCGCCTGCGCCGGGTCGGCTCCGAGGCCGCGCGCGTCCTGCACCTCAACCTGCCTCCCGACGCGGCGGCGCTGCTCTCCTCGCCCGGGCTCTCGCGCGACGCGTACGTGCTGTGGGACCTGATCCACGACCGCACGCACATGCGCGGCGATCTGCCCTTCGACCCGTTCATGATCCGCCAGCGCAGCCCGTACTGGATGTACGCGCTGGAGGAGCTGCGCTGCGACCTGACCGCGTTCGGGGAGGCCGAGAAGCTCGAGCGCGAGGGCTTCGCGTTCGCCCGCCACGTCCAGTACGCGATCCTCTTCGACCGCCTCTTCCGCTTCCCGATCACGGGCAGCCGGGTGCGCAACTACGACGGCCTGGGCGGCCAGCTGCTGTTCGCGTTCCTGCACAAGGAGGGCTACCTGCACTGGACCGACAACCGCCTGACGATCGACTGGGACCGGGTCGGCGAGGGCGTCGGCCGCCTGCGCGACCGGGTGCGCGAGCTCTACCACTCGGGGATCGACCGCTCGAAGGTCGCCCAGTGGGCCGCCGCGCACGACCTCGTCGCCGAGTACGTGCCGCCCGCCGAGTCCTCGGTGTGGGCGCGCGAGCGCCGCGACCTGCCCGAGGTCGAGGAGCCCAAGGAGCTCGTCGACCTCGTCCGCGACGACGAGTTCCCGCTCTCGCTCTTCTACCTGCAGCTCAAGCCCAAGCTCGAGCACGTGCTCGAGCGCCCGAAGCGCGCGGAAGCCGCGGTGTCCGCCTGACCCAAACCGCCCGCACCGCCCCCAAACCGGAATGTTCAGCCCACGTCGCCGTTTTCCGGCAACCAGGGCTGAACGTGCGGCCGGGCCCTCGCTCCGTTCAGCCGTAGTCGTCGTTTTTCGACGACCAGGGCTGAACGTGCGGCTGGGCGGGTGTGGACGGGGTCTCGGTGAGTCGGTAGCCTCGGGTGTTCCACTGATCTCGGGGGGAGGAAGAATTGATCGGCTTGCGGAACGGATTCCGCGCCGCGTGCATCGTCATGACGACGGCTCTTCTCTGGGCGCCGGCCGCGGCTGGCCAGGGCCCTGACGATCCGCGCACCATCGTCACCACGAGCTACAGGGACGTCAGTTACCTGATCTACGCCGCGGACTGGTTCTATCCCGAGAACCGGATCGCGAACGACGTCCACATCGGGTTCGACGGGACCGACTGGCTGTTCACCGATCGCGCGGCCGGGATCGACGTCCGGGCAGGGTGCACCCGGGTCGACGAGCTGACCGTGCGGTGCCCGGATGAGTGGACGCACAGCGTCTACGTCTCCACGGCGGAAGCCGATGACATCCTGGACGCCCGCGAGGCGAGGGCCGATGGGGGATGGCTGGGCTTCGACCTCGGGCCGGGCGACGACCGGCTCCTGGGGGCCCCGGACGTCGTCGGCGGGACCGGTGGGCCGGGGGACGATCTGCTCAAGCTCGGGCGCGGCCGCGCGCTCAGCGTCGGGGGAGGCGACGGCGACGACGCAATCAGCGCGGGCGACGGCATGCACGACTTGCGCGGCGACGGGGGGGCCGACGCGATCGTGGCCGGCCCGGGGCGCGACTACCTCGACTGCTGCGGCGGGGATCGCGGCGACGACTACCTCGTGGGCGGCGCGGGCGACGACGAGCTCAACGCCAGGCGAGGCGCCGACGTCGCGCGCGGGGGCCCCGGGAACGACAGCCTCGACGGGACGGGCGACCACGGCGCCGTGGACATCCTCGACTGCGGCCTGGGCAACGACGAGGTGGCGCCGGGCCCCGGGGACGTGGTGCTCGCGAACTGCGAGCTCTTCTCGCAGGTCGTCGGCTGCGACTTCTATCCCGGGTGCGTCTCGACGGTGGTCCTCGTCGGCCGTGCGGCGGGCCGCCGCGTCGTTCTGGCGCGCAACAAGGCCCGCCACTACGACCAGACGGTCGTTTCCCTGAGCGTCAATCGCAGAGCGCTTCGGCGCGTGCTGGGCAAGGCGGGCAGGGCGCCGTTGACCGCCGTGATCGAGAGCCGCAGCATGGGCTTCCCGCGCACGCACCGTCGCACCCGCGCCTACGCGGTCGCCCGCCCGCGGAGCGTCGCCAAGGCGATGAGGAGGCATCCCGCCGCGCAGCGGCTGCGCGCGGTACGGTCTGCGGGGTGAGCGCGCACCTGGACGGACGGGTCTACGCGATCGCAGGCGCCGCAGGCGGCCTGGGGCCGACCGTCGCCCGCCGCCTCGCCGAGGCGGGCGCCGCGCTCGCGCTCACCGACCGGGTCGCGGAGGCCCTCGACGACGTCGTCGCCGGCCTCGGCCTGCCCGAGGAACGGATCGACGCGCGCGTGGTCGACCTGCTCGAGGAGCACGACACGAACGCCTGGGCCGACGCGGTGGCCGAGCGCTTCGGGCGCGTCGACGGCGTCGTGCACCTCGTCGGCGGCTACAAGGGCGGCGACCCGATCACGACGACCTCGCTCGGCGACTACACGTGGCTGCACGACCTGCTCGTCCGCACCCTGCAGCTCACCTCGCGCGCCTTCCACGACCACATCGCGCACCCGGGCGGGCGCTTCGTGCTCGTCTCCTCGACGCAGGCCCAGCGGCCGCAGGCGACCAACGCCTCGTATGCGGCCACCAAGGCGGCCGCCGAGACCTGGACGCTCGCGCTCGCCGACTCGCTGGCGCCGAGCGGGGCGACGGCGAACATCGTCGTCGTCAACGCGATCCTCACCCCGGCGATGCGCGAGCGCAACCCGGGCAAGGAGTACCCGGCCTTCACGCCCGCCGAGGACATCGCCGACGCGATCGCGTACCTGCTCTCCGACGCCGCCGCGAAGATGAACGGCGCGCGGCTCGAGCTGCACCCCTAGCGCCGGCGCCGCCCCGCGGGCCCGCGCTCCTGTAGAACCAGCCCGTGCGCAACTTCGCATCCGACAACCACGCGGGCGCGCACCCGGCCGTGCTCGAGGCGATGGCCGCCGCCAACGCGGGCCGGGCGGGCGCCTACGGGCACGACCGCTGGACCGAGCGCGTCGAGGAGCTCGTGCGCAGGCACTTCGGCCCCGACGCGCGCGGCTTCCCGGTCTTCAACGGCACGGGCGCCAACGTGGCCGCGCTAGACGCGCTCACGCGCGGCTACGAGGCGGTGATCTGCACCGAGGTCGCGCACCTGAACGTCGACGAGTGCGGCGCGCTCGAGCGGCTCACCGGGACCAAGCTCCTCACCGTGGCGACCGAGCACGGCAAGCTCGCCCCGGACGACGTCGCCCGCTGGGAGGCGCGCCGCGGCGACCAGCACCACCCGCAGCCCCGCGTCGTCTCGATCACCCAGGCGACCGAGCTCGGCACCGTGTACACGCCCGCGGAGACCCGCGCGATCGCCGACGCCGCCCACGAGCTCGGCATGCTGGTCCACATGGACGGCGCCCGGCTCGCCAACGCCGCCGCTTCCTTGGGCGCCTCGCTGCGCGAGCTCACCACCGACTGCGGCGTCGACGCGGTCTCGTTCGGGGGCACGAAGAACGGGCTCGTGCTCGGCGAGCTCGTCGTCTTCTGCCGGGCCGAGCTCGCCGCGCGCTTCGAGTACCACCGCAAGCAGCTCGGCCAGCTCGCCTCGAAGATGCGCTTCATCTCGGCCCAGTTCGAGGCGCTGCTCGGCGGCGAGCTCTGGCTCGAGCTCGCCAGGCACGCGAACGCGATGGCCGCCCGCCTCGCCGACGCCGTGCGCGACCTGCCCGGAGTCGAGATCGAGCACCCCGTCGAGGCCAACGGCGTCTTCGCCCGCCTGCCGCGCGCCGCGACCGAGCGGCTCCTGGCCGAGCTCGAGGGCGAGCCGCCCTTCTACGTCTGGGACGAGGCGACCGGGCTCGTGCGCTGGATGTGCGCGTGGGACACCGAACCGGAGGACGTGGACGCGTTCGCCGCGGCGGTCCGCGACGCGCTCACCGCCTAGCCCACGCGGAGGATCTTTCGCCGGGGTCCTTGCATAAGTGCGTGCGCTTCGCTAGCTTTGCGAGCCGCCAGCGGCAGGGGCAAGCTCTCCGCGCCCAGCGCGAGGGCTTGAGGTGGATCTGCCGGCGAAGGACGGCGTTGAGTTACGAGCTCAGGGGCGGATAGAACTTGACGGAGGAAGATCGCAGGCTGACTGATGGCGCGCTCACGCGCCGCGAGGCGATCCTGCACGGTGGAACCGGGCTAGTCCTGCTGTGCTCGTTCGACCAGCTCGCGGTGAAGTCGCGCCCGAACCCGAAGAAGACCGCGGCGTCGCGTCGGCGCGAGCTGACGGGCCTCTTTGACCCGTTCAAGCGCGACCTGCCGCGGCCGGCCGTAGCCGAGCCGGTCTCGACCGCGAACGGCGTCGACCGGTACGAGATCACCATGCAGGAGGGGACGGCCGAGATCCTCGAGGGTCTCGAGACCCCCATCCGCGGCTACGACGGCATGTTCCCGGGGCCCACGATCAGGGCGCGCAAGGGCCGCCCGGTCGTGGTCAAGCAGACGAACGAGCTCGACCATGAGACCATCGTTCACCTGCACGGGGGCGCCCAGGAGGAGGAGTCGGACGGCGCCCTGCACCGCTACTGGATCCAACCCGGCGACGACTACACGTACACGTACTGGAACCAGCAGGACCAGGCGACGCTCTGGTACCACGACCACATCCACGGCCGCACCGGCGAGCACGTCTTCGCCGGCCTCGCGGGCTTCTACATCCTGAGCGACGAGCTCGACGAGAAGCTCGGCCTGCCCCGCGGCCAGTACGACGTGCCGCTCGTGATCCAGGACCGCGCGTTCAACTCGGACGGCTCGTTCCGCTACGTGCGCAGCGTCGAGCCCGGCATGCACGCCGACACGATCCTGGTCAACGGGGCGATCGTCCCGCGCATGGCGGTGAAGCGCCGGATCTACCGCTTCCGCCTGCTGAACGGGTCGAACGCGCGCTGCTACCAGCTCCAGCTCGGCAACGGCCGCGAGATGTTCCAGATCGCGAGCGACGGCGGCCTGCTGCCGAAGCCGATCAAGCGCACCCAGATCCCGCTCGCCCCCGCCCAGCGCGCCGAGGTCCTAATCGACTTCCGCAAGTACGCGCCGGGCTCGAAGCTGATCCTGCGCAACAAGCTCGGCGACGCCACCACGAGCGCGGTGATGCGCTTCGACGTCACCAAGGGCGGCGGCCGCGAGCAGGCGCGGATCCCGAAGAAGCTGCGTCCCGCGGAGACGATCCCGAGCGCGTCGAAGGTGCGCGCGTTCGAGCTCACCTTCGAGGCGACGCCGACGCCGCGGTGGCTCATCAACGGCAAGGAGTACGACGAGAACCGCGTCGACGCCGATCCCAAGCTGGGGACCACGGAGTACTGGCGGTTCATCAACAACTCCGACCACCAGCACCCGATGCACCTGCACGCCTGCCACTTCCGCGTGATCGAGGTGAACGGCGTGCGGCCCCACCCGGCGGACCGGCACTGGCGTGACACGGTGAGCGTGCCGCCCCGCGGGCACGTGACGATCCAGCCGTACTTCAAGGACTACGCCGGTCAGTTCGTCTTCCACTGCCACACGCTCGAGCACGAGGACCAGTCGATGATGGGAAGCCTGGTGGTGCGGCCATGAAGCGCCGACTGCTTGCAATCGCCGCGACCGCGCTGGGCGCGCTCGCCCTCGGGCCCGCCGCCGCGCAGGCCGCGACCGAAGACGTGTACGCCATCGGCCTGAGCCTGGCGGAGTCCACCTGGGACAAGACCGAGGTCGAGCTCGAGGTCGGCGACACGATCCGCTGGATCTTCAACAGCAACCCGGACAACGGGCCGTACACCAACCAGCTCCACAACGTGTACCTGCACCCGGGCGTGGGCACCGGCAACCCGGCGATCTTCAGCTCGCCGGTCATCGTCAACCCGACGGACCCGCCGACGGTCTTCTCGTACACGTTCACCGAGCAGGGCGTGTACACGTACGTGTGCACCATCCACCCGGCCACGATGACCGGCACCGTCACGGTCGGCGACACGCCGGACGACCTCGAGCCGCCCACCACGACGGTGACGCTCGACCCGGAGAAGCCGCTCGGCGGCGTCTACGAGGAGGGCCCGGTCACGGTCGAGTTCACCGCCACCGACGGCGATGACGGCTCGGGCGTGGAGGCCACCGAGTACCGCATCAACGGCGGCGACTGGATCGAGCTCGAGAACACCGAGGGCGACGAGCCGTTCGTGAGCCAGTTCACCGTCACCGACGACGGTGAGTACTCGATCGCGTACCGCTCGCGTGACGCCGCCGGCAACACGGAGGCCACAAAGTACGAGTACTTCAAGATCGGCGAGGAGCAGACGGAGCCCGGCGTCTGGGAGGTCTTCGCGCGCGACGACGGCCAGCCGCCCACTGCGAACTACTTCTCGCCGAGCGTGATCGAGGACGCGACGATCGGCGACATCGTCCGGTTCCGCTTCGTCCAGGCGACGAGCCAGCACAACATCTGGATCAACCCGCCTGACGGCGACCCGTACGAGCTCGTGCAGATCGCGGCCCCGGGCGACCCCGACGCGGAGCTCGAGGCCGAGACGGCGGGCGTCTACGCGTACTACTGCACGCTGCACGGCGGCACCCCGGACGGCCTCAACGGCATGGCGGGCCGCGTGTACGTCGACACCGAGCCGGGCGACATCGTCCTGCCGCTGCCGAACGACACCGAGGCTCCCACCCAGTGGGAGGAGGACGTCGACGAGGTCCCGGTCCTGAGCAACGCGAAGGCGACCGGGCTCGTGGGCGGCGCGAAGATCAAGGTGCGCTCGTCGGAGGCCGCGCGCCTCACGGTCAAGTTCGTGAAGGTGCGCCCCGGCAAGAAGAAGGCCGTGAAGACAGTGCGCAAGCAGATCAGGGCCGGCAAGAACACGCTCAAGATCAAGGACAAGAAGCGCCTGGTCGCCGGCGTCTATCGACTGCGCCTCGTGGCGGTGGATAATGCGGGCAACCGCTCCGATTCCGTCACTGTGCAGACCCGCATCAAGTAATAGGCTGCACAGTCCCCATCCGTCACGGGAAAAGCAGTTCGCCGATTAAGCGACCTTTTTTTGACAGCCGAACTAAAGTCGAATAACTTTCGGCGCGAACTCGCCTGAAGGGCGAGTTTCCGCCGATTTCTGGGAGGAGGACTTGATCTCAGCACGCACCAACGGCCATGGGCCACCCCGCCGGGTACTCGTCGCAGGCGCGGGCGGCTTCATCGGGGGACATCTGGTCCGCGCTCTCCTGGAGCGCGGCGAGGCCGTGCGCGCCGTCGACATCAAGCCGACCGAGCGCTGGATGCAGCTTCACCCCGAGGCCGAGAACGTAGTCGCGGACCTGTCCCTGCGAGAGGCCTGCGAGGAGGCCGTCCAGGGCGTGGACCGCGTGTTCAACCTCGCGGCCGACATGGGGGGGATCGGCTTCATCTCCACCCACAAGGCCGACTGCATGCTCTCGGTGCTCATCAACACGCACCTTCTGCTGGCCGCCCGGGACGCCGGCGTGGAGCGCTACTTCTACGCGTCGTCCGCGTGCGTCTATCCGGCCGACCGCCAGGACAGCGCCGACGTGGTCCCGCTGCGCGAGGACCAGGTCTACCCCGCCATGCCCGAGGACGGCTACGGCTGGGAGAAGCTCTTCAGCGAGCGCATGTGCCGCCACTTCCGCGAGGACTACGGCCTCGACACCCGGGTGGGGCGGTACCACAACGTGTACGGGCCCCACGGCGACTACGACGGCGGGCGCGAGAAGGCGCCGGCGGCGATCTGCCGCAAGGTGGCCACCGCGGTGCTGACCGAGTCGAACACGATCGAGATCTGGGGCGACGGCCGCCAGACGCGCAGCTTCATGTACATCGACGACTGCGTCGAGGGCACCCTGCGGCTGATGGACTCCGACTACCCGGAGCCCGTCAACATCGGCTCCAGCGAGCTGGTCACGATCGACGAGCTCGTGAGCATCGTCGAGGGGATCGCGGACGTGCGCCTCGACCGCGTCTACAACACGAACGCGCCCCAGGGCGTGCGCGGCCGCAACTCCGACAACGAGCTCGTGCGCCGCGTGCTCGGCTGGGAGCCGGAGACCCCGCTCGCCGAGGGGCTGGAGCGCACCTATCACTGGATCGAGGCGCAGGTCGCTCGCAACCTGGGCATCGAGACGGCGGCGGGTGCGGCAAACGGCGCGGTGGTGAACGCCGCCCGGGCCTAGCCCGGTGGCCGCAGGCGGGATCACCCTCGTCGTCCGAGACGCCGAAGGCCAGGCCGCGCTTCGGGACGCCGCCCGCGAGCTCCTCGGCGCGATCGACGGGCTCGAGGTGGCCGAGGCGGCCGGCCTGCCGGCCGACGCGGAGCCGGGGCGGGCGTACGTGCTCGCGGCCGCCCCGGGCGAGGCCGAGCGCGCTGCGCTGCGCGGCGCGCTCGAGCCGCACGCCCTGGTCACCCAGGTCCGCTACCGCTCCACGCTCGCCCGCCAGAGCCCGCTGCGCAAGAAGCGGATCGCCCGCCTCGACCTCGCCGTCGTAGCGGCCCAGCCCGGCCGCGAGGCCGAGGCGCTCGCGCTCGCCGCGGACTACGCGGAGCGGCGCATGGGGCGCCTGTGCACGGTCTCATCGCCCGAGGGGGCGCCCGCGTGGGAGGCGGCGGTCGAGCGCGAGCGCTCGGGGCGCCCCGACGTGGAGTTCGAGTCCCTGGGCGCCGGCGACGCGGCGGCGGCGCTCGTCGCCGAGCCCGGGCGCTTCGACGTGGTCGCGACCGCCCCCGCCCTGGGCGACGCCCTCATCGGCCAGGCCATCGCGATCACCGGGACGCCGACGCTGTATGCGGCCGGCGTCGTGGGCGCGGGAGGGGCGGGCGCCTACTACCCGTTCGCCGCGGATCCCGACCAGCCCGACGGCTTTCAGAACCCGCTCGCGCTCGCGCTCGCGGCCGGCCTCGCCCTGCACCTCTCGCTCGGGCGCGACGACGACGGCACCGTGATCGAGGACGCAGTCGACCTCGCGCTCGAGACCGGCCTGCGCACGCCCGACATCTACGCCGAGCAGCCCGGGGAGATGCGCGCGGCCACGCAGACCCTCCAGCGCGCCCTGATGAAGCAGCTCGGCTGGGCGCTGGGCGCCGAGCAGCCGGAGGCCTCCGATGGCACCGGCTCCGGGGCCGACGCGGCGCCCGCAGACGGCCCCGCCGACGGCGAGCCCGAGGCCGGCGCCCCGCCCACGGAGGGCGCGTCCTCGTGACCGCCCGCCGCGCACACCGGTCGATAAGGTTCCGCGCCGTGGGAGGAGCCCCGCACGGTACCGGCGCTGCGGGGCGCGTGTGAAGACCTGACGACGATGGGGACCAAGCAGCTGCTCTTCAACGATGCCGCGCGCGGCGCCCTGCTCGCCGGGGTCGACGCCGTGGCCGACGCCGTCGAAGTCACGCTGGGCCCGCGGGGGCGCAACGTCCTCTACATCCGGCCCGAGGACAAGCCGACCCTGGACGAGGGCGGCCTCACGATCACCAACGACGGGGTGAGCGTCGCAAGCCAGCTGGAGTTCGCCGACCGCGCGAAGAACCTCGGCGCGACGCTCGTGCGCGAGGCCGCGGCCAACACCAACCACAACGCCGGCGACGGCACCACCACGGCGATCCTGCTCGCGCGCGCGATGCTCCGCGCGGGCCTCCACCGCATCGCCGCGGGCGCCGAGCCCGTCCCGCTGCGCCGGGGGATCGAGTGGGCCGTGGAGCGCGCGGTCGAGCACCTGCGCGAGCAGGCGATCGAGGTCGACGGCCGCGAGCAGCTCGAGCGCGTCGCGACGATCTCGGGCGGCGACCCCGAGGTCGCGAAGATGGTCGCCGACGCCTTCGACCGGCTCGGCCCGGACGCCGTGGTCACCGTCGAGCCCGGGCAGACCACCGAGATCGAGTACGAGATCACCTCGGGCACGAAGTGGAACCGCGGCTACATATCGCCGTACTTCATCACCAACGAGCAGCGCGGCGAGGCGGTGCTGGACGAGCCCTACATCCTGCTCGTCGACCGCAAGCTGGAGTCGGCGCACGAGCTGCTGCACGTCTTCGAGCTCGTCAAGGAGACGGGCAAGCCGCTGTTCATCGTCGCCCGGCGCGTCGACGGCGAGGCGCTCGCGATGCTGCTCGTCAACAAGTTCCAGGGCGTCCTGCAGTCGGCGGCGGCGATGCCCCCCGACTACGCGCTGCGCCGCCGGCGCATGATGGACGACATCGCGGTGATGACCGGCGGGAAGGTGGTCTCCGAGGAGAGCGGGCTCGAGCTCGACACCCTCACCCTCGACGACCTGGGCCGCGCCAACCGCGTGATCAGCGACCGGCACACCACCACGATCATCGAGGGCTGGGGCGACCCCGAGGAGATCGCCGCCCGGCGCAAGGCCATGCGCGAGGAGGCCCACGACACCGCGTACTCGTTCTACCGCCGCAAGTTCACCGAGCGCCAGACCCGGCTCGCCTCGCAGATCGCGCTGTTCCGGGTCGGCGCGCACACCGACGCGGAGATCACCGAGCGGCGCATGCGCCTCGACGACGCCGTCCAGGCGACGCGCGCGGCGCTCGAGGAGGGGATCGTCCCGGGCGGCGGCACCGCGTTCCTGCGCGCGCAGGAGGCGCTCGCGGGCTTCGAGGGGTCCGAGGACGAGGCGATCGGCGTCGGGATCGTGCGCGACGCGCTCGCCGACCCGGTCGCGCGGATCGCGTCCAACTCCGGCTTCGACGGGCAGGCGGTGCTGGCCCGCGTGCGCGAGATGGGGCCGCGCGAGGGCTTCGACGCGTTCGCGGGCGTCTACGGCGACCTGGTCGAGCGCGGCGTGATCGACCCCGTGAAGGTCGTCCGCACCGCGCTCGAGAACGCGGCCTCCGTCGCGAAGACGCTGCTGCTCGCCGAGGCCCTGGTGCTCGACCTGAGCGCCCCCGCCGAGGAGGAGCAGGGCTAGTCGCCGGGGCTACGGGGCCTCGGTGTCGAGCGTGTAGCCGCGCGGCAGGCCCTTGATGCCGCCGAGGCGGCCCGGCGGCCAGTAGCGCAGGAAGGCCTGCCCGACCAGCCACTCGCGCGGGACCGGGCCCCAGTGGCGGCTGTCGATGCTGCCGCCGCGGTGGTCGCCCATCACGAAGTAGTGGTCCGCGGGGACCACGATCTCGCGCGGCAGCTCGCAGAGGCTGGGCGCGCGGCAGGGGATCGTGGCGAAGTCCTCGGTGAGCGGCTCGCCGTTCACCACGGGCGCGCCGCCGGCGACCGCGACGCGCTCGCCCGGCAGGGCGACGATGCGCTTCACGTACACCTCGTCGGCGTGCTCCGCCGTCGGCTCCGGGCACGGCGAGCGCCGCGGCCGCGGCACGCCGCAGCGCGCCTCCTCCCCGAGGGCCCCGACGGGCGGGTGGAAGACGGCGAGGTCGCCGCGCTCGGGGTCGCCGAGGCGGTAGGCGAGGCGGTTGACCAGGATCCCCTCGCCGGGCATGAGGGTCGGCTCCATCGACTCGGACGGGATCCCGTAGGGGCGTACCAAGAGCGCCTGCACGGCGAACAGGACGAGCAGCCCAAGCGCGGCGGCAAGGCCGAGGCGCACCCAGCGCGCGCGCTCTGAGACGGGCGCTTCGGGCGGCGCGCTCATCGGCTCAGCGCCGCTCGATCGAGACCCCGAGGATGAAGATCGACACCACCGGCTGCTCGGTGGTGCCCGAGGGGTCGACCTGCGAGGCGATCTTGTTGATGGTCTTCTTGCCGCCGATCACGCGCCCGAGGATGGCGTACTGGGCGGGGAGCTCGGCCTCGCGGCCGGTGACGATGAAGAACGCGCTGCCCGACATGCCGGGGATGTCGGAGCGCGGGTTCGACATCGCCACGGTGAGGCGCGGGTAGCGGGTGGTCGGCGGCACGCGCTCGGTGACCGCGTAGCCGGGCCCGCCGAAGCCGGTCTGGCTGGGGTCGCCGGCCTCGATGAACTGGCCGGGGACGATCCGGTGGACCGAGGTGTTCACGTAGAAGTCGTGCTCGGCGAGGTGCACGAACGAGGCCACCGTGCGCGGGAAGCGCTCGCTGTCGAGGGCGATCTCGAACTTCCCGCAGTTGGTGCGGACCACGGCGACGAGCTTGCCGGGCGGCGGGGTCTTGGGCGGCTTGCCGATGTCGCGCTCGAGCTCGACCGGCGGGTTGAACTGCTTGCAGGGCGGAGGCGGCGCCTGCAGGAGCTGGGTCTGCGGCTCCTCGTCCCCGCCGCGCAGCAGCAGGAACGCGGCCGCGGCGGCGACCAGGGCGACGGGAATCAGGAGCCTGAGCCGCACGCCGCGCTCCTTACGGGATGCCCACCGCGACGCGCAGGCTGCCGTCGGCGAGCTCGGGGGCCGCGAACGCGTAGAGCCGCTCGCGCTCCTCGACCGCGATCGTCTCGGTGCCCGAATCGCGCTCCAGCATCGCGTCGACCAGCTCGTCGATCCCCTTCAGGCTGCGGCCGGTGAAGTAGCTGATCGACGGGCGCACGATCACCGTGCCGTTCTCGTCGGCGACCACGTAGTCCACTCCCTCCGAGCGCTCGAGGCTAGCGATGCGCGCGCCGAGCGCGTCCAGGGAGATGCGCGCGAACAGGACGGCGCCGGGGATCGGCAGCGCGACCCCCAGGTAGCGGGCCTTGGTCTGCGCGTCGAACTCGTAGTCGCCGACGGCGAAGTCCGCGCGCTGGTAGGCGCGCTGGAAGAAGATCCGGTCGCCGATGTGGCGAGGGCCCTCGGCGCCGGCGGAGATGCACTCGGCCACGCCGCCGCCGTCGACCGTCGCCCGGCCGATCGCGAGCAGCTGCGGGTTCCGCCGCTGAAGCCGGGTGACGATCCGCGTGCAGACGCGGTTCGAGCGGCGCACGGCGCGCTCGTAGGCCCGCTGGTGGAGGTGGGCCTCGCGCGGCGTCTCGGCGTGGCCGTGCGCGTCGCCGTCCTCGCCGTCGTGGTCTTCGCCCGCGTGCGCGTCGACCTTCTCGGGGTCCACGAGGGCGATCCGCGGGTCGTCGCGCAGCTCGGCGAGCACGTCGCGCGCCTCGGCGAGCGCCGCGTCCACCTCCTGGGCCACGCGGTCCGCAAGCTCCTCGGCGCGGTCCGCGCGCTCGTCGCCGCAGCCCGCGACCGCGATCAGCAGCGCGAGCGCGCACGCCCAGCATCCCACCCGAGCTCGTCCGCCAAGCATTGGTCGGCACGCTACCGGATACCAGGATGTTGTGGCTCGCCTGCGAACAAAGTCTGTTGCGTGGTTGACAGATCGCCGGGCGCCGATTTAGGATCGCGCCCGCAAGGAGTGAGCCGGGGGGCCCCCTTTTGCGCAGGGGGCGGAGCGGCTTGCAGTTACACCGGCCAAAGGCCAGTCCAGAGGAGGAGATGAATTCGCGATGAGCAAGCTCACTGAGCACAAGCTCAGCCGTCGCGGTTTCGTTGGCGCCGCTGCGGGCACCGCTGCCGCGGCCGCGGCAGCGACGACGCTCGGGCCGCTGCGCCCGGGCGCGGGCGCTGACGCCGACCCGTCGGCGCACGACATGAAGATCCCGACCCACCGCATCGGTTGGCAGATCTTCACCTTCAACAGCACCGCCTGGAGCTCCGAGGCGCAGGCGCTCAGCACGATCGAGCTGATGAAGGAGTACGGCGTGCTCGCCATGGAGGGCGCGAGCGGCCGTTACGCCGGCTTCCCGCACAACGCCGCGGGCATGGAGCAGTACGCCCAGTTCGCGGCGGAGCACGGCTTCATCCTGGTCGGTGACCACAACGGGCCGGCTCCGAACAGCGCAGCCAACGCCAACCTCGCGGTGTCGAAGATGGCGTCCTGGGAGAAGGCCGGGAACCCGCGCGCGCTGGGCCAGGGCGCCGGCACCCCTGGCGAGAACCAGGGCAACACGCAGGAAGCGCAGATCAGTAACGTGAACGCCTACCTGGCGCACGCGGAGCTGCTCAACACCTACGGCGACCGCTACCAGAACGGGTTCCAGGGCAGCGACTCGCTCGAGGGCGCGCGCTACTACCAGCACATGCACCGCGAGTGGAAGACCTGGGACCTGCTCCCGGACGGCCACAAGTACAAGGGCAAGCGCCAGGCCGAGCTCCTCTTCGACCCGGAGGACGGCGTCGACGAGGACTTCGCCTTCATCGAGATCGACCTCGCGTGGATCCACGAGGGCGTGCGCGTCGACGCGAACCGCTTCGGCGGCTGGACGCTGCAGCAGATCCAGGACGAGGTCGTGCGCCTCATGGGCCTCTACGGCGACCGGAGCCCGTTCTTCCACGTGAAGGACGTGAACGCCACGGGCGGCGCCCAGCACACGGGCGACCCGGCCGGTGACGCGGTGCCGTTCCAGCGCGTTTTCCAGCAGCTGAAGGACCCGGGCGACCACTACTACCTGATCGAGCGCGACGGCGCCGGCGCCGACTGGCCGAACGTCATGCGCTACGGCGGCCGCTTCCTGAACGGCGTCACCCAGGACCACACCGGCGAGGGCGGCGGCATCCTGCCGGGCATCATCCTCGACCGCTCGCTGGTCGGCGCGCCGGCGAACGTCGACGAGCCGGAGATCACCGCCCCCGACCCCGTCGTGCCGGGCAAGAAGCTCCGTGCCGAGGGCGACGGCCGCGGGACCTGGGTGCGCCTGCCGAAGGCCAAGTACCAGTTCAAGTGGCTGCGCGACGAGGTGCCGATCCCGGGCGCGAACAAGGCGACCTACATCACCACCGAGGCCGACGCGGGCAAGGAGATCAAGGTCGAGGTCCGCGCGGAGAACAACAGCGGCTCCACGGTCGAGCAGTCCGCCCCGGTCGCGGTGCAGGGCGCAGGCCCGAAGAACACGACCCCGCCGTCGCTCAGCGGCTCCGGCAAGGTGGGCACGATGATCACCTGCGACCGCGGCGAGTGGGAGGGCTCCGGCAGCTACTCCTACGAGTGGCGCCTCAACGGCGTGCCGGTGCCGGTCGGCACGGGCCCGAACGAGACCGGCTCGACCAACCCGGCGCGCTACCGCGCCAAGGCGAGCGAGGTCGGCCAGCAGGTCACCTGCCACGTCACCCGCACGAGCTCGAAGGGTTCCACCACGGTCCCGAGCTCGAACTCGGTGACGATCGTCGCCTAGCCCGCCCGGGCAGCGACGAGCAGTCGCGAGCCTTCGCAACCGAGCGCCCGCGCCTCCGGGAGGCGCGGGCGCTCGCGTCTTTTCGGCAAGCGGTTCGGCCAGCCGTCGCTTGTCAGAACGGTCACCGTGCCCCGACCCCGGAGGGACCGAGCGTCGATCCGCCTCGCGCTCAAGCCGAAGGCGGTGTCCGGCCGCCCTCAGAGGGCGCGCGGGCGTGCAATCCGAGCGATGCGGATCCCTCCCGCTATGAGGGGGCCAGGTCGCCTCACGCGCGCACCGTTGGGGCTGGGGGGCGCGCCATGCGGGACCGACCTCCCTCGCTCGGTGCGCTCGGCGCGTCCGGCGGCCGGATGGGAAGCAGGCGAAGGTCAGGCCTCGCGGCGCTCGATCTCGGGGCGCGCGCCCGCGACGTGGCCGTTCGTGGCGCGCGGGACGAGGTCGAAGCCGCTGCCGCTCAGCGTCTGGCTGCCGGCGGCGTCGTCCCCGTTCGAGTAGTAGCCGCTGTAGTAGTAGCCCGCGCCGGCGCGGCCGCCGCGGACCATGTTCACGACGGTGCCGCACAGGTGGGCCTTGGCGCTGCGCAGGTTGCCGACGGCGCGCTCGAGCTCGGCCGCGTGCGTGTGGTTGATGCGCACGACCATGAGCGTCGTGCCGCAGAGCGGCGCGAGCACGGCCGGGTCGGCGAACGGCAGGGTGGGCGGCGTGTCGATGACGACGATGCTGAAGCGCTCGTGGAGCGCGGCGACCAGGTCGGCCATCGCCTGCGAGCCCAGCAGCTCGGTCGGGTTGGGCGGCACCGACCCGGCGGGCAGCACCGAGAGCCGCCGCCCGGAGACGAGCGCCTCGTCGAGGGTCGCGCGGCCGATCAGGACGTCGGTCACGCCCGGCCGCGCCTCCAGGCCGAGCGCGCGGTGGACGGTCGGCTTGCGGAGGTCGCAGTCGACGAGCGCGATCGACTCGCCGGCGAGCGCCATGGTGATCGCCAGGTTGCCGGCGGTCGTGGTCTTGCCCTCGCCGGGCTTGCTGCTCGTGACCATGATCGAGCGGCGGCCGCCCTCGAAGTTGAAGAACTGCAGGTTGACGCGAAGCTGGCGGAACTCCTCGGCCACGCGGGAGTGCGTCCACAGGTCGGCGAGGCGCTCCTGGGCGATCTGCTCCTCGTCCAGGTCGCTCTGCTGGAGGAGCAGCGAGTGGCCCCGCAGGCGGCGGTCGAAGTCGATCGTGGAGAGCACCGGGAGGTCGACGAGGTCGCGCACGGTCGCCGGCTCGCGCAGGCGCGTGTCGAAGATCTCGCGGACGATCGCCGCGCCCAGGCCGAGCGCGAGGCCGGCGACGATCGCGAACAGGATGTTCCGGGTGACCTTCGGCGAGGCTGGCGAGCTCGGCGCGACGGCCGGCTCCACCTGCTTGAGGTTGACGGGCGACTGGCCGCCGCCGATCGGCCGCTCCAGGTTCGCCACGAACTTCGCCATCGCCTTGCCGACGGCGTTCGCGATGGCGGCGGCGTGCTCGGGGTCCCCGTCGCGCGCCGTGATCTCGATGAGCTGGCTCGACGGGGGATGGGTGACCGAGACCTTGCCCGCGAGCGACGAAGCCGTCTCGTCCTCGCCGAGATCCTTGGCGGCCATGCCCAGCACGCGGTTGCCCTCGGCGAGCTCCGCATACGAGTCGATCGTGCGGTCGTCGACGCTGCGGATGTCGGGCTGGATGAACTGGATCCCGCGCTCGCCCGCCGGGTCTCCCTCGTCGCCCTTGGCCGATCCCTTGCTGCCCGCATCCTCCTGCGGCAGGGCGGTGCCGATCTGCAGCAGGTTGATGGACGCGTACAGCGTGGCCTTCGCTTGATAGATAGTGGGGCTCGCGAGGCTCCAGATCGCGACGGCGACGATCAGCACACCGGCGATGCCAGCGATCAGCACGAAGCGCCGTCGCGCCATGGCCACGAATTCCGTGACGCTCACGATCTAATGAGCCCCTGTTCTGGAGTCGTCTGCCATGGCCAAGTGCGAAGCGCGCCAACCCGCAACCGAGCGCATCGCCTCCCGGGATCCCATCCTACCGGCCTTTTGCTTTATCAGCGACTGACATACGGTTAATCGCCGTGCATCTCGACGGAAGCCCACGGCCCGGCCTCCAGGGGGCGGTTCGAGCCCGTCTCGGCCGCGCGTTGTGGGACTTGGAGCGCTTCGGGATCACTCCCCGGGGTCTCGTTCGGCGTTTGCGACCGGGGGACGGCCCGCGGGTCCTCTCGATCTCGATCCCGAAGGCCGGCACGCACCTTGTCGAGCGGGCACTGTGTTCCCATCCCGACCTGCACCGCCGCCTGACGCGCACCGTCTTCCCGCAGCAGGTCGAGCGCCTCGAGCACCTGCTCGATCGCCAGCGCGCCGGGGAGGTGATCTGCGCTCACCTGCACAGTACGGAGCGTGTTCGGGCGGCGGTCGAGCGCCACGCGCCGCGCGTGCTGTTCGTGGTCCGCGACCCGCGGGACGTCGTCGTCTCACAGGCTCACTACGTCGCCGCTCGCCGCGACCACGCGTGGCATGACGCGGTCCGCGACAAACCGGATCTGCGCGAGCGCGTCCGGGTCTTCATCGACGGCGATCCGGATCGGGGCATATCGGGGATCGGACGCGTGCTCGACCTCTACTCGGGCTGGCTGGACCTCCCCGGGGTCCGAGTCGTGCGCTACGAGAATCTGATCGATCCCGAGGCGCGGCCGGGCGAGGTCGCGGCGCTCTTCGGGTGGCTGGGGGTCCGCGACGATCCCGGCCTCGCCGCGCGCATCGCCCGCCGCCTGATCTCCAGCCAGAGCGTCACCTTCCGCCGCGGTACGACGGGCGAGTGGCGTGAGGTGATGGACGACGAGCTGCTCGCGGCATTTCAGCGCGCCGCGGGCGATCGGCTGGCGCGCTACGGGTACGCTTGAGCGCCCGGGAGCGGACGCCGCAGGCGTCGGCGCGGCGACTTGCGAGGACGGGAGAGGACTTGCGCGATCGAGATTCACAGCGGCGCGGCGGCGCCCTCGCGCTGAAGATCGACACCTACGGGCCCCTGCTCCTCGCTCTATATCTGTTGGCGACCACGCGCTGGGGCAGCTACGTCATCCCGGGGCCGCCCTACATCGCGGACTTCGTCCTCATGGGGCTGCTCGCGAACCGCGCCCTGGTCGTCGCGGCCGGTCGCTCGCGCGGTTCCCGCGAGGTGGGGTTTGCGGTGGCCGCCGGAGCGCTCCTTGCCTGGGCGGGCATGCGGTTCGTCTTCGGCGACGGCGCGTCGAGCTTCGATGCGCAGGCCGCGCGTGACGCCGCGCCGTACCTGTACGCGGTGCTCGCCTTCCTGGTCGTGCCGCTGAATGCCACGCAGGCCGAGGTCGCGCGCCGGCTGATCAACTGGGCGCTCATCTTCCACCTCGCCTGGGTGACCGTGCGTGTCGTCGTCGGGCACTCGAACTTCGCGCCCGCGCTCCCGTGGTCGCCGAACGAGAGCCTGCGCGTGTTCGCCCTCCGCCCCGACATCGACACGGTCGTGTGCGGCCTGCTGGCGGGGCTCGCCCTGCACCGGGCGCTGTCCGGCCGCTCGGTCGGGATGAACTTCCTGCTCTGCGCCTGGGCGCTTGCGGTCGCGCTCGCCGGCCTCGACGCGCGCGCGGGGATCCTCGCCGTCCTCGTGCAGCTCCTCGTCGTTGCGGCGCTCGCGCCCGTCCGCAAGCGCGAGACGCGGGCCTTGCGCGAGCGCGCGGGCGGCGCCTGGCGCGCGGCCGATCGCAGGCTGGCCGTGGCCCTGGTGATCGTGGCGCTCCCGGTGCTCATTGCAGCCGCGCCGAACGCCCCCGTGATCAAGTCGCTGCCTCTGGGCCTCAAGCCCCACGAGTCCCACGCCTTCACCGGCACAAACGCCGATGCGACCGCGCGGGCGCGGTTGCGCTCGTGGTCGCGTCTCGTGGACTGGATAGAGGAGGACGCCGGGCGCATGGCGGTGGGCGTGGGCTTCGGCCCGCACTTCTACCTGGACAGCGGGGCGCTGCGCCTGCTCTCGACCAAGCAGCGCGAGGAGATCCGCTCGCCGCACAACTACTGGCTCAACACCTGGGCGCGCCTGGGCATTGCCGGCCTCGGCCTGGTTGTCGCCATCCTCGTCATCGGGCTGCGGCTCGTCGCGCTCGTCGTCCGGAAGGCGCCGGAGCTGCGCGACGTGGACCTGGTCGCGATTCTGGTCTTCGTCGCAATGCCTGTGGCGGCCACATTCGGCGTCGTCATGGAGTCGCCGTTCGGAGCCCTGCCATTCTTCTGGGCCCTCGGCCACCTGAGCGCGCGCGCCTGCCAGATCGGGGCGGCCCGCTCGCTGGCCGAGGCGATCGGCCGCCGCCCGGCCAAGCCCGCTTTGCCATGACCCTGAGCGACCAGACCTCTCCCGAGCGACGCGACCAGGCCGCCGAGGCTCGCGGGGCGCTGCCCAACCTGATCGTGATCGGCGCGCAGAAGTGCGGGACCACCGCCCTGCACAGCTACCTGGCGCTGCACCCGGAGATCGCCATGTCGAAGCCGAAGGAGCTCGACTTCTTCATCGTGGGCGGGTACGGGCGCTGGGACCGCGGCGAAGCGTGGTACCGCGAGCGCTTCGACCCGCGCGCCCCGGTCCGTGGCGAGGCTTCGCCGAACTACACCGCTTACCCCGCGCACGAGGGGGTGCCGGCGCGCATGCACGCCCTGGTCCCGGACGCGAAGCTGATCTACATCGTGCGCGACCCGATCGAGCGCATCGCCGCGCACTGGATGCACGAGCAGGCGACCGGCAGGCACCGCGGGCCGTTGCGCGAGACCCTGCTCGACCCGCACGACGCCTACATCCCGCGCAGCATGTACGCGATGCAGCTCGAGCAGTTCCTCGAGTACTACCCGCTCGAGCGGATCCTGGTGCTCGAGCAGAACGATCTGCGGCTGCGCCGCGAGGCCACGATGCGCAGGGTGTACGAGTTCGCGGGCGTCGACCCGGACTTCACCCATCCCATGTTCCGCCGCGAGTGGCACCGCACCCGGCGCAAGACCCGCCCGACGGCCCTGGGGCGGGCGATGGAGCGGATCCGCCGCCGCGGCGGGCGCCGCGTGCTGCCGCCCGTGTTCTGGACGACGCTGCGCGGCATGTGGCCGATGGGCGTGCGGATCAAGAAGCCCGACGTGCGCTCGGCCCTCGACCAGGACGTGATCGAGCGCCTGCGCGAGGACGCCCGGCGCTTCGAGCGGCTCGTCGGCCGCGAGTTCCCTGACTGGTCGCTATGGCGCTGAGCCCTCAGCTCCGCGCCGCCCGGCGGAGCGCCCAGATCACGCCCTGGGCGGCCTGGCCCCCGCCAAGCTGCTCGCGCCTCGCGTCGACGACGTCGTAGCCCGCGTCGCCCAGCGCGCTGCCCGCGGTCGCGAGCGGGTCGGGCCCGGGGCAGTCGCGGCCGTGGCACTCGACGACGAGCGCCCCGGGGGCCCACGAGGCGAGGCGCGGGTCGGTGAGGATCGGCCACTCGGCGCCCTCGATGTCGATCTTCGCGAAGTCCGCGGGCGGCAGTCCGAAGACGTCCACGCGCGGCACCTCGACGGACGGCTCTCCGGGGGCGGCCGCGCGCGCCAGCGCCGAGCCCCCCGGCCGGAAGAGCTCGACCCCGGCGCCGTTCGAAGCGAAGGCCCGCTCCAGCGACCAGCGGGCGGCCAGGCCGTTCGCCTCGATACAGCGCCGGTGGAGCTCGGCGTTCGCCTCCTCCGGCTCGTAGCCCACCACGCTGCTGCCCGGGTAGCGGCGCAGCGCGAGCAGGCCGAAAAGGCCGATGTTGGCGCCGAGGTCGAGGATGCGCAGGGCGGGCCGGCCGCGCAGCCACGCCTCCACCGCTGCCGGAGGCCGGTAGGAGTCGCGGCGGCCGAAGCACTCCTCGAGGACGAAGGTGTCCAGCGTGTCGTGGCGCACGAAGACGCGCGCGGGCGGGTCCTCGCGCAGGGTGTAGGCGTGCGCGCCTGTCTTGCGCGCGCGCTCGCGGCGGCGGAAGGCCCGCGCCTCGCGCACGATGCGGGCGCGACGCCAAGCGCGCGCCTCACGGCGCGCTCGGTCCGGGAGGTGCGCCTTGAGCGTCCTCACGACTTACCTCCGTCGCCGCGGAGGACCCCGACGACGTAGTCGGCGACGGCGACGTCGCGGTTGTGCCTGGAGGCCTCGCGGCGAGCTGCGGCGGCAACGCGGACAAGCGCTTCGGGGTCACGCAGCAAGGACTCGATGGCGGCGAGCGCTCGCTCGTCGTCCTCCGGCAGGACCAGGCAGTTGTCGCGGTCGGAGAACCAGCTCCACATGCCCGCCGGCGGCGGCGTGACCGCGGGCACCGCGCCGAGCGCGGCCGCCTCGTACATGCGCCAGGTGTGGTAGCCCCAGCCGCGCGCGGCGCCGACGATCTTCGTGCGGGCGAGGCGGGCGTGGAAATCCTCCGGCGGGACGCGCTCCTCCAGCACCTCCACGCGCCAGCCGCGGTCGCGCAGCGCGTGGGCGAGCGCGCGCATGCGCTCTCGCTCCGCGGTCTTGAAGTCCCCGGCGACGAAGAAGTCCGTCGGCCGCTCGGCCACGGGCGGCGCTGCGTCGGCGCGGGCGAACAGCTCGCCGGGGATCGACATTGGCAGCGGAGCGAGGTTGGCCGGCTCCGCCCCGTCCCCGGCGATCAGGTTGCGCTTGAAGTAATGGCGCGGGCGGAACAGGGCGATCCCGATGTCCGAGAGGTCGGGGCGGTCGGCGACGTCGACGACCACGTACTTGCAGCGGCCGGCGATCAGCATCGTTCGCAGGGCCCGCACGGCAAACGGCCGCCGCTGGATCGCGGTGAGCGCGGACTTCACGGCGCGTTGCCAGCGGGGGTTCTCGTACCTGTGACGCAGGCGGATCGGGGGCACGATCACCCAGTCGTAGCGGCCGAACCGCGCGCCCAGCAAACGCAGGTAGGCGTGGACCGCGCCGACGGCGTTCACACGGCGCCTGCGCCGCCACGGTGCGTTCGAGGCGCCGACCGGCTCCAGGGTGACCAGCGTCCGGCGGTCCGAGGTTGCGGCGACGTGCGAGTCGTGTGTCAGGTCCAGGATTCGCATTGCGTCAACCCGAGCTGCGGGCGCCGATCGCGGTGGCGTTGATGCCGAGCCTGCGCCAGACGACGAAGGCTAGGGCGGAGTTCCACAGGATCAGGTCCGCGGCCCGCGCGATCGCCGCGCCAGTCACGCCGAGGTGGGGGATGAGCGCCACGCACAGGACGACGCTCACGGCCAGCGAGATTGACTTGGCGACGGCGACGGGGCGCGCGTGCCCGGTCATCAGCAGCACGTTCCCGACCGAGCCGGCGAGCGCGTTGTAGAGGGCGGCGCCGACGAGGATCGCGAGCGCCGTGCCGCCGCCGTCGAAGCCGGCGCCGAAGAGGCCGAAGAGCCATCCCTGGGCGGCGATGAGAGCCGCCGCGATCGGCAGCGACCAGTAGAGGCTCGCGCGCGATGCCCGCTGGGCGGCCTCGGCAAGGGCCGCCCTGTCGCCCGAGTCGTGGTACCGGGCGAACAACGGCGAGCTGGTCACGGTCACGGCCATGAACACGAACGAGACGGGCTCCGCGAGCCGCTGCGCGACGCCAAGGACGCCGACGTCCTGGGCGTCGCCGAGGGCGCCGGTCAGGATCAGCGGCACCTGCGGCGCGACCGCGGTCGCGATCGAGACGACGGTGAGCGGGCGCATCTCCCGCCGCCACTCGCGCCTCAATAAGCGCGGTTCCGCGCCGGCGATGAACCCGCCCAGCAGGCGGCGCACGGAGGCCGCGGCGACGACGAGGCCGGCGACGGTCGCCGCGACGGCGAGCGCCACGGCGAGCTCGGCGGTCACGTCCGCCCCGAGCGCGTCCGCCGCCAGCACCAGCGCGGCGAGCGCGGTCGGGTAGACGACGAACACGGGGAGGAAGCTCAGCTCGGCGCGCCGCAGGCCCTGCAGCGCGCCGGTGCGCACGGCGATCAGGGCCCGCAGCGGCACGATCAGCAGCGCGATCAGGACGGCCTCCCGGTAGGGAGGCTCGACGAAGACGAGCGCGGCGACGGCGGCGAGGCCGCTCAGCGCGAGCGAAAGCGGCACGACCTGCTCGTGGGCGTGCCGCAGCAGGCCCCGGGTAAGGCCTGGGTCGTTGCGCGCGCGATAGACGGCCACGTTGCGCATGAGCAGCGTGTTCACGCCGAGCAGGGAGGGGACGATGAGCACTGCGCTCCACGCGATCGCGTACGTGAACACCCCGTAGCCCTCGACGCCCAGGGCGCGGGCGAGCACGATCGCTGCGGCGAACGCGACCGCGCGCCCGCCGACGCGGACGGCAAAGGCAGTCGGCGCGCCCCCCGCGTGCCGACCCAGCAGCCGGCGCAGCGTGCTCACCGTTTCGCGGGCCGCCCCCGCGGCGCCTGCGGGACCCCCATCCGAGCCGTGCCGACCAGGTCGCCGATCACGTGGGCGCACGAGATGCAGGCGGTCTCGACCGCGACCATCCGGGCGCGCTGCCAGCGGGTGGGGTGGATGCCGCGCGCGTGGAGCCTGCCGATGCGCCGCCAGCTCCCGATCGGCACGAACGCCTTGCGGCGCAGGAAGTAGGGCCGCAGCCAGACGCCCCCGACGCGCGCGTGCCGGCGCAGCGTGGCGTGCGCGCGGCCGAGCCGGTAGCCCTTCTGCGCGAGGGCGCGCACGGTCGCGCGCGCGGGGTGGGCCACCCGCACGTCGGGCGCGTAGGCGATCGGCGAGTTGCGCGCGCTCATCACCCTGCCGAGCTCGGCGTCCTCCTGGGCGTTCGGCCTGAGCTCGGGGTTGAAGCCGCCCGCGGCGAGGAAGGCGCCGCGCCTGACCCAGAAGTTCGCGCTGATCGCGAAGCCCATGGCCACCATGCGCTCCTGGTCGAGGAAGCGGGCGGCGTCGACCAGCGCCGCGATCGTCGGCGGCTCGGGCAGCGTCACCTCGATCGCGCCGCCGAGGCGCTCAAGCGACGCGTCCGCGGCGAAGCGCCGCACGCCGGCCGCGATCCAGTCGCGGTCGGGCACGCAGTCGGCGTCCGTCACGGCGATGAGCTCGGCGCGGGCGCGCTCGACCGCCAGGTTGCGTGCCGCGGGCGCGCCCATCGGCCGGTCGGCGCGGATGACGGTGGGCCAGCCGCGCTCCTCGACGACGGCCGCCGTGCGGTCGGTCGACCCGTCGTCGAAGACGATGAGCTCGAAGTCCTCGCGCGCAGCCGACTGCGACTCGAGCGCATCGAGCAGCCTGCCGATGTCCCGGTCGGCGTTGCGCGCTGCGACGACCACCGAGACGCGCGGATCCTCACTCACGGGCGGCATCCTAAGCGGCGTAGGGGGCTGGCCGACCCGCTGGTAGCATGCGCGCGCCCATGGGTGAGTCGGAGCCCGCGCCCGCAGCCCCCGCAGGCGGTGCCTGGGCGCCGCCGCGCAGGCCGGGGCGCCTGAGAATCGCCATCAACCACGCGCGGGCCCGGTTGGCGGGCCTCAAGCCGCCGGAGCCGGCGCCGCCCCCCAGCGTGCCCGAGGGCTGGGAGATCGGCCCGCCCGACTTCGTCGGGATCGGCGTGCAGCGCGCGGGCACCTCGCGATGGTTCCGGCTGATCTCCGCGCACCCCGACGTCTCGGTCGCCCCCGGCGGCGACAAGGAGATCCACTTCTTCGACCGGCTGCCGTTCATGCGCAACCCGCCGGCCGACCTCGTCGCCGCGTACAACCGCTACTTCCCGCGGCGCCCGGGGACGATCACCGGCGAGTGGACGCCGTGCTACCTGCCCGAGTTCTGGGCGCTGCCGCGGCTCGTCGAGGTGGCGCCCGAGGCGCGGCTTCTCGTCGCGCTGCGCGATCCGGTGGCGCGCTTCGAGTCGGCGATCGCCAGGGTGGCCCGGCGCTCGCACGAGAGCGGCCACCCGCTGCGCCCCTACCACTACGCGGTCGCGATCGCCCGTTCCCTATACGCCGAGCAGCTCGAGCGGCTCTTCGCCCTCGTGCCGCGTGAGCGCGTGCTCGTGCTCCAGTTCGAGCGCTGCGTCGCCGACCCCGAGGGCGAGCTGCGCCGTACCTGGGAGTTCCTTGGGCTGGGGCCGGCGCCCCTGCCGGCCGGGCTCATCGAGGAGCGGGTGAACCGCGCGGGCGCGGAGCCCGTGCTGCCCGAGGGCATCGCCGCGGACGCCCGCGCCGCCGTCCGGGGTGACTTGCGCCGTCTCCGCGAGCTGCTTCCCGAGCTCGACTTCGGTCTCTGGCCGAGCGCGCAGGGCCTGTAGCCGGCGCTTGCCCTAGTCCTCGCGGCCAAGCGCCATGCGGGTCGTGCCGACGACATCGCCCCAGACCCACGGCCAGGAGAGGAACGGCAGCTCGACGAGCAGCATCCGAACGCGCAGCCACGGCGTCACCGCGACCCCGCGCTCGCGCAGCCGCTTGTACTTGCGCAGCGCTACGCGCGGCGCGTAGTAGCGCGGGCTCGTCACGAACCGGTGGCCGGGCTCGGGCACGCGCGCGTAGCGGCGCAGGGCGGCGTGGCCGCGCCCGACCCGGTAGGCCTTGCGGGCTAGCTCGCGCGGGTCGGACCGCGGCGGGTGCGAGACGTGGAGTTCTTCGGCGAACTCCAGGCGGTCCCCGCTGCGGGTGACGAGCACGCCGAACTCGCGGTCGGAGTGCGACCAGCGCAGCCGCTCGTTGAAGCCGCCGTGCCGCTCGAAGACCGCGTGGCGGTACCAGACGTTCGCGGTCACCGCGAAACCTCCGTTGCGGACGTTGTCCGCCTGGGCGAGGAACATCGCCGCGTCGAGCAGCGCGGCGATCGTGGGCCGCTCCCCGAGCGTCACGGTGATCGGCCCGGCCAGCCCGGCGAGCCCGGAATCGCGCTCGAAGCGCTCGACGCCGGCGGCGAGCCAGCCGGGGTCGGGGATGCAGTCGGAGTCGGTGAACGCGAGCAGCTCGCCGCGCGCGTGGGCGACGCCCACGTTGCGCGACGGGCCGCTGCCGAGCTTCGTCGCGTTGCGGACGACCCGGGGCCAGCCGCGGCGCTCGACCACGGCCGCGGTGTCGTCGTCGGAGGCGTCGTCGACGACAACGAGCTCCCAGCGCTCGCGCGGCAGCGTCTGCGCCTCGAGCGCGTCGAGCAGCGTGCCGATCGACCCCGCGCTGTTGCGTGCCGGGGTGATCACGGAGACCAGCGGCCGGGCGGCGCCGCTCATCCCTTGAGCCGGGCGCGCTGGTCGGCGATCACGTCGGCGAGGATGTCGTCGAGCGTGCGCTGGGGCGCCCACCCCGTGAGGCGGTTGATCTTGGTCGTGTCGGGGATGCGGCGCTGCATGTCCTCGAAGCCCTGGCCGTAGGCCTCCTCGTAGGGGACGAGCCTGATCTCCGAGCTCGAGCCTGTCGCGGCGATGATCCGCTCGGCGAGCTCGCGGATCGAGATCTCCTCGGAGCTGCCGATGTTGAAGACCTCGCCGTAGGCACCCTCGTGCTCCATCAGGTCGGCGAGCGCGACGACCACGTCGCGCACGTGGCAGAAGCAGCGCCGCTGCGTGCCGTCGCCGTGCACGGTGAGCGGCTCGCCGGCGAGCGCCTGGCGCACGAGCCTGGGGATGACCATGCCGTAGCGGCCGGTCTGCCGGGGGCCGACCGTGTTGAACAGCCTGCCGATCACCGTGGGCACGCGCCGCTCGCGCCAGTGCGCGATCGCGAGGAACTCGTCGATCGCCTTCGAGCACGCGTAGGCCCAGCGGCCGTTGTGGGTGGGGCCGAGGACCATGTCGCCGTCCTCGCGGAAGGGCAGCGCGTCGCTCTTGCCGTAGACCTCGCTGGTGGAGGCGATGAAGACCGGCTTGCGCTTCTTGGCCGCGTGCGAGAGCAGGACCTCGGTGGTGTGGACGTTGGTCTCGATGGTTCGCACGGGGCTCTCCACGATCAGCTCGACGCCGACGGCCGCCGCCAGGTGGTAGATGACGTCGGCGGTGTCGACGAGCTCGGCGACCAGGCGGTCGTTGGCGGCCGAGTCGATCGTGTACTCGAACCCGGGCTCGCCCTTCAGGTGCAGGATGTTCGCCATCGCGCCCGTCGAGAGGTCGTCGAGCGCGTGCACCTGGTGTCCGCGCCGCAAGAGCTCGTCGGCGAGGTGCGACCCGATGAAACCCGCTCCTCCTGTGATCAGGTAACGCATGCGGTCGCGCATACTGACCGAACGCGCGGATTCGTGTCATGGCGGGGCCTCCCGGCTGGCCACCTTGCTCGGCGAAGGGCGATTGACCACGGTTTCCGCCACCCGTCCGTCGAGAGCTTCCAGGCGAGAAAGACCCGTCGACTATCGGGGGGAGATCGCGATTCCCAGGGAGGAGACGGTCCCGAGGTGCAGAACAACGGGCCGAACCCGATCGCTGGCTCTGGGTCGATCTGATGAAGTCCCAGGGACCTGAGCCCATCGGGGTCGAGCCCATCGGAGACGCTCACGCTGCTCGTCACCGTGCGCCCAACGGGGTGGCACGGGGCGAGTTGGTCTCCGTCCATCGGGGTGATCCCCCAGGCAGCGATCCGAACAGCGCCAACACAGCGCGGAGGGCTCGGTGGAGCTCGGGCACATCGCGATCAGCCTGAACGACTCCGGCCCAGGGTCGCTGCGGCAGGCGATCCAGGACGCTCCGTGTCACGCGGTGATCGATTTCTCTGACGGGTTGAGGGGCACGATCCAGCTCGAAACCAGCTCACGGTTTCGGTCAGCGGCTCTTACGACTGCGATCCCGAGGTTCCGCTGCTTGTCATCGAGGGTCGGGTGCGGACAAGCTCACGCTCGACGCGCGCGGCCAGAGTCGCGTTCTGCGCACGCTCGGTGGCGTCTTGTGCGGGGCATGACGATCACCGGTGGTGTCGCGCCGCAGGGCGGCGGGATCCTCAACCAGGCCTGCAACCTCAGACTGAGGGCGTAGTCGTGACCGGTACTCACGCCGTGGGCTCTTCCGCTCGGGGTGGAGGGATCGCATTCGTCGGGACCGAGACCGACGAGGACACGCTCGTCGAGCTAGTCGACTCGGCGGCAGGCGCGGCGACCGCCGGCGCGAAGGCGCTCAGGAAGCGCACCGCCAAGCGCGCCAGGACGTGCAGGCTCGCGCGCAAGGCCGGCAAGCGGGCGAAGCGGCCCGCCGGGAAGCGCAGGTGCGCGGCCCAGCGGGGGCTCGCAGCGCGCTAGCGGCTCGGGCGCCGCGCCCGCTCCTTGACTGAGCGGGCGCGGCGCTTAGACTCCCGGCGTCTCATGGTCGGGAGGAGCTGCGCCGCGATGCCGGTGGTGGTCACGTTGGCCGTCGTGGCGGCCTGCGCGGCGCTCGCCTTCCCGGCGGCGGCCGGGGCGGACCCGGAGGCCCCGCGGGCGCTGGTCCTGACCGCGAAGCCGGGCGTCGCCCCCGACGTCGTCGGCGCGACCGTCGAGGCGCTGCGCGGGGCGGGGGCTTCGGCGGGTGTAGAGGTCGAGGTCAGCGCCGACCCGGCCGCGCTCGCGCGCCTGGGCGGATACCGGGCGCTCGTCTTCGCCCACAGCACGGGCGACGTCCTGACCGCGGCGCAGGCGGAGGCGGTCCGGGCGTTCCTCGGCTCGGGCGGCGGCGTGCTCTCGCTGGGAGCCGCCGCGGGCCTCGAGCCCGGGTCCGCCTTCTTCAACGGCGTGCTGGGCGCGCGGCCCGCGGGCGAGCCCGTGCTCGAGCCGCGCCTGCTCGAGGCCGGCGACCGGGTGCACCCCGCGACCCGCGAGCTGCCCGTCATCTGGGGGCCGCACGCCGAGCCCTGGCGCGTCTGGGCCCAGAACCCGACCGGCCAGGTGCACACGCTCCTGCGCGCCCGGCTCGACCCCCGGCACACCGACGACGCGGCGCGGCCCGGGAGCACGACCGTCCCGGTCGCCTGGTGCCGCGACTACGGCGGCGGGCGCACCGCCTACACCGCGCTCGGCTCGACGACGGAGTCGTTCGAGAGTGACGACGCGCGAGCCCACCTGAGCGGCCTGCTCGGCTGGGTCACGGGCACCGTGCGCGGCAACTGCAAGGCGACGATCGCGTCCAGCTACCACTACACCCGCCTCACCAACCCGAATGCCCCCGGGCGGCTCGACCAGACCGGTGAGCCGCACGGCCTCGCGATCGCGCCGAACGGCTGGGTGGTCTACATCGGGCGCGCCGTGGGGGCCGACGAGCCGGTGGGCGACTGGGGCGACCCGCGCGTGGGCCTCGGCACCGGGACGATCCACATCTGGGATCCCGAGGCGCCGGGCAGCGACCCCGACCGCGTGACGCTGGCGGGCACCCTGCCCGTCTTCGGCCACCTGGGCGACGGCCCCGACGAGGTCGAGAAGAGCAACGAGGGCCTGCTGGGCATCGCGCTCGCCCCCGACTTCATGGAGACCGGCCACATCTACCTGTACTGGACGCCGCACGAGACGGTCGACCGCCAGAGCCGCACGGCGATGCGCAGGGTCTCGCGCTTCACCCTCGACCTCGACGAGAAGCGGCTCGACCCGGAGTCCGAGGTCGTGATCCTCGAGTGGTCGGTCCAGATCCACAGCTGCTGCCACGCGGGCGGCGGGATGGGCTTCGACTCGGAGGGCAACCTCTACGTCGCGACCGGCGACAACATGTCCGCGCAGGCGGCCATCACTCCGAACCTCCCGCAGCGGACGTTCGGCGGCCGTCCCTACGCGGACGCGCGCGCCACCGCGGGCAACACCAACGACCTGAACGGCAAGCTGCTGCGGATCAGGCCGCTGCCCGTGCCCGAGGGCGCGTCGCCCGAGCCCGGCGTCGGCCGGACCTATGAGATCCCCACGGGGCCGAACGGCCCCAACCTGTTCACCGGCGCCGCCGTGGAAAGCGGCCTCGCTCGGCCCGAGATCTACGCGATGGGCCTGCGCAACCCGACGCGCCTCGCGATCGACCCGCTCACCGACCGCGTCCACATCTCCTGGGTCGGGGCGGCGGCGTTCCAGCCGAACGCGAACTGGGGGCCGGAGAAGCTGGAGTCGCTTGCGGTGGTGCGTGGCCCGGCCAACTTCGGCTGGCCGTTCTGCGTCGGCGCCGGCCTGCCGTACCGCGGCCGGGCGCCGGGCGGGCAGGCGCTCGACGAGACGGCCCCGGGCTACGTCGCGGGCTGGTACGACTGCGATCGCCTGCGCAACGACTCGCCCCACAACACGGGGCTGGACGAGCTGCCGCCGGCGAGCCCGGCGGACATCTGGTACGGGCCCGGCCAGGGCAACGGCTGCGGCGTCTACCCGGTGTCGGAGGCCGGGATGCCGGACTACCGGATCGAGGCGCGCACGCAGCTGTGCCCGTGGGCGTGGGGCGGCTCGCAGGCGGTGATGGGCGGGCCCGTGTACCGCTACCGGCCGGGCAGCCCGCCGACCGCCTGGCCCGAGTACTGGGACGGGCGCTGGCTGATGAGCGACTTCCACCCCGACAACCTCCGCCACGCGGTGCTCATGGACCCCGACGTGCCCCCGGGCTCGCAGCCGCTCCACGCCGAGAGCCTCAAGGAGATCGTGCCGCGGATCCTGGGGCAGATGGCGTGGGAGTTCGGGCCGGACGGGGCGCTCTACGTGCTCACCTACGGCGCCACCTCCTACAGGATCAACGCCGACGCCGGCCTGCACCGCATCACCTACGTGGGCGGCCCGCCGACCCCGGTTCCCGAGGCGCGCTGGGAGCCCGCGCCGGCGCTCGGCGCCGTGCGCTTCTCGGCTGAGGGCTCGGGCGGCGTCGCCTGGCGCTGGGACTTCGGCGACGGCGAGACCTCGGCGGAGCCCGCGCCGGTGCACCGCTACGAGGCGCCGGGGACCTACGAGGCCGCGGTCGAGATCACCTACGCCGACGGCGAGCGGCGCCGCAGGGAGCTCGAGGTCGAGGTCGAGCCGCCGCGGCTCGCGCTCACGGTGAGCAAGGTGAGGCGCTTCCGGGCGACCGACGTGGTGGCGAGGGTTCGCAACGCGGGCGCGGGCGCAAGCGACGCGATCGAGCTCTGCGCCCGCCCGGTGCGCGGCCGCGCGCGCGTGCGCGCGCCGCGCTGCCGGACGTTGGCGCCGCTTGCGCCCGGCGCCTGGCGGTCGGTGCGCTTCCGCGTGCGCGTGGTGCGCGGCGGCTACGCGCGCGTGCGCGTCTCCGCGGCCACGGCCTGGACAGGGCCCGCGCGCGCAGGCGTGCGGGTGAGCCGCTGAGCGGCCGGGCCCCGTCTCAGCCGCGCGCGCCGCGCGCCTCGATCAGCTCGCCGTAGATCGCCTCCAGGCGGCGCAGGCCGGCGGGGAGCGAGTAGTCGGCCTCATACAGCGCCCGCGCGCGCAGCCCGGCGGCGTCCACCGCGGCGTCGTCAGCGAGGCGCTCGAGCGCCGCGGGCCACGGCTCGCTCGAGCCCGGCGGGACGACCCACTCGGGGCCAAGGCGGGCCGCGAGCTCGCCGGGCCCCGCGATGGCGGTGGCGAGCACCGGCAGCCCCGCGGCGAAGGCCTCGACGATCGAGCGCCCGAAGGTCTCGAAGCACTGCGATGGGAAGAGCAGGGCGCGGGCGCCGAGCATGTCGCGGCGCAGATCGCCGGGGTCGCGCCAGCCGGCGAAGCGCACGCCGGGCGGCGCGTCGCGCTCGAGCTCCGCGCGCAGCGGGCCCTCGCCGACGAAGGTGAGCTCGAACCCGCGCTCCCAGAGGCGCGCGGCGCGCCAGCCGGCGAGCAGCACCCCGGGCCCCTTCTCGGCGGAGAGCCGCCCGGCGTAGAGCAGGGCGCGCGAGCGCGAGGGCGGCTCGGGGCGCGGGTCGCAGTCGGGGACCACGGTGGGCTTCACGGTGATCCGGGCGCCGTCGTAGCCCGCCCGCTCGAAGTTCTCCTTGACGGCGCGGCTCGGCGCCACGAAGCGGTCGACGCGGTCCCAGGTGCCGCGCCTGCGCGCGAGCGCGATCGTGCTCGCGACCGCGGCCGAGGCCAGGCGCGAGTCGCGGTAGCAGGCGTAGGCCACGCCCCGCCAGGGGTGGGTGCCGACGCAGTCCATGCAGACCCGGCCGTCGCGGAAGAGGTTCGCGCCCACGCAGAGCTGGCGCGAGTTCTGCATCTCCATCACGATCGGCACGCCCTCGTCGGCGAGCGCGCCGATGGCCGCGGGCGTGAGCGCGAACCAGGTGTTGTGGACGTGGGCGACGTCGGGGCGGACCTCCCGCACGCGTTCGCGGACCATCCGGTAGGCGGAGGGGTTCCACGGTGCCCGCGCCAGCGCCGCGGCGGCTCCGAGCGCGCCGGCCGGGTTGTCCACGCGCAGCGTGTGCACGTCGTGGCCGCCGCTCGCGAGCAGCTCCGCCTCGGCGTCGGCGATCAGGTCCTCGCCGCCGGCCTGGCGGTAGCGGTTGTGGATCTGGAGGATGCGCACCGCGGGCCTCAGCGCGTCAGCCGTCCGCGCGGGTTGAGCTCGCGCGCGCGTTCGAACGCCTCGAGCGCCTCGGCGGGCCGGTCCGCCTCCGCGGCGAGCCGGGAGCGCACGAGCCAGGTGCGCCAGTTGGTGGACTCGCGCTCGGTCGCTGCGCGGGCCGCCTCGAGCGCCCCCTCCGGCTTGCCGGCGAGCTCGAGCACGAGCGCCTCCTGGAGGCGGGGCGTGGCGGCGTGGGGCTGGAGGCGCACGGCGCTGCGGGCGCTGGCGAGCGCGTCGTCCAGCTCACCGGCCCGCGCGGCGCGCTGGCTCTCGCGCAGGTACACGTTGGTCCCGAGCGGCAGCGCGATCAGCACGATCAGCACGGCGGCGCCGCCGGCCAGCGCGACGCGCACCGGCAGCGGGAACCGCGAGCGCGCGAAGCGCGAGGTCTCGCGGCGGCGCGACTCGCCCGCGGGGCCGAGCGCGGCGGCGGCGACGAGCAGCACCGCGACCGGGATCACGGTCAGCTCCCAGACCCAGTCGAACTGCGCGGCGAGGCAGAAGGCGGCGAGGCTCGCCGCCGCGGCGGCGAGCAGCGAGTTGCGCTCGAGTGAGCCGCGGCGCAGCGCGCGCGCGGCGATCGCGAAGAAGGCGAGGGCGAGGAACGCGACCAGGATCAGCAGGCCGATCGCGCCGAGCTCCCCGAACGTCTCCAGATACAGGGAGTGCGCGTCGCGCACGAAGCCGGGGATGGGCGCGGTCCGCGCCCACCAGTACTCGAAGGCGCCGGGGCCGATGCCCACGAGCGGGTCGCTGCGCCCGGCGTCCACGGCGGCCGACCAGTACTCGTAGCGGCCGTTGCCGGACTCGCTGGCGAAGCGCTCCGCGCCAGTGCCGGTGCCGCCGCCGGCCTTGAACTGCTCCCAGCGCTCGTCCGCGTAGCCGGGCAGGTCGGCGGCGAGCGCCCCCACGCAGAGGAGCAGCACGGCGATCACCGTCGCGGCCAGCGCGGGCCGCCGCGGCACGGCGAGCGGCGGGATCAGCTCGCGGCGCCGCGCCGCGGCGATCGCGAGCTGCGCCAGGGCGGCGAGCACGCACACGATCAGGGCGACGACCAGCAGCGAGTCGGCTTGCGCGGAGCCGAGCGCGGACGTGGGCTCGTCCTCGAGCGCGTCGCGCTGGGCGGCGGCGAGCACGAGCGCGGCGCTGGCGGCCGCCGGGACGATCGCGGCGACGAGGAGCTCGAGCCGCCGCGGGTGCAGGGCGAGCAGCACGCACACAGCGAGCGCCGCGGCCGCCGCGCCGCCCCGCGAGAACGTGAAGAACGCAGCGGTCGCCATCACCGGCAGCGCGGCCGCGGCGAGCGCCTGGCCGGCCAGGCTGCGCGCGTGGGCCGCCATCCACAGCACGAGCGGGACGCCGACGGCGATCAGCCCGGCCAGGCCGTTCCAGTAGCCGAGCGGGTAGTTGAGCCGCCACGAGCTCGCCCGCAAGAACTCGCCGGTGGCGCTCTCCGGGAACCACTCGGGCCGAAGCCGCGAGAGCAGGGCGAGCGCCGCGACGACGGCGATCGCCGCCCCCACCCCGACCGCGGTGCGGCGCAACGCGTCGCGGCCCTGCGCGAAGGTCGCGAGCGCGAAGACGCCGAGCAGGGTGAGCACGCGGGCGAGCTCCGTCGCGGTGCGCTCGCTGGACTCGGTCCACAGAAACCCGAACGCGGTCCACAGGGCGAGCCCGGCGAGCAGGGCGAGCGCCACCCAGCCCGCGCGCGTGACGCGCGTGACCGGCAGAGCGCCCACGGCCGCGCCGAGCAGCACGAGCCACCAGGCGAGCACGCCGACCTCCTCGTGGACGATCGCCTCGTACCCGCCCCCCTTCATCGCGAGATAGGAGACGACGGCGAAGGGCAGCGCGTAGCCCGCGACGGCCGGCGCGTAGCGCGTCACGCCCCGCGGCTCGGCGCGGGGCGTGACGCGCACGGTGCTTGTCAGCTTGAGCTCGCTCATCGCGGTCGGCGCCTTATCTAATAGGGATCGGCCGCCGAAGCGCTCCTATGATGCGGCGCTCCGAAGCGGCCGCGCGTCCTGGGCGGCGGCGGGAGGAGCAGCAGTGGTCGACATCGCCTTCATCACCGACGAGCCGGGCAGCAACGGCTTCGCGCGCAAGGCGCGCGGGCTGGCCGAGGCGTTCGCCGAGCGCGGGGTGCGCTTCGACGCCGTCTACCTGAAGGGCCTGGGCGAGGAGCGCGCGGAGGGGACGACGCGCGAGGTCGAGCTCGGCGCGCCCCGCGCGGCGCTCGCCACGCCCGCGATCGCGCGCTACCTGCGCCGCGCGCGCCCGCGCCTCGCGCTGGTGAACTCGGGGCAGCTCGGCCCGGCGGCGGTGGCCGCGGGCCTCGCCGCGCGGCGGCCCGTCGTGCCCTGGGAGCCCGCCTTCCTCGACCGCGACCTGCCCTCGCTCCCGCCCCGGATGCGGGTCATGAACGCTGCCCAGAACCTGCTGTACCGGCGGGCCCCGGCCGTGGTGGCGCCGTCGCGGGCGATGGTCGAGTGGGTGACGCGCCACCGCGGCGTGCCGCCCCAGCGCGTGCACCTCGTCCACAACCCGATCGACGCCGACGCGGTGCGCCGGGCGGCGGGCGAGCGCCCGGCCCCAGACGGGGTCTTCCGCCTGTGCGCGGTCGGTCGGCTCGTCGAGCAGAAGGGCTACGACGTGCTGGTCGAGGCCCTCGCCTCCGTGCGCGACGAGCTCCCCGATCCCTGGCAGCTCACCGTCGTCGGCGAGGCGGGGATCTGGCGGGGCTCGTGGGAGGAGCGCCTGCGCGCGCTGATCGCCCGGCACGGGCTGGAGGGCAAGGTGCGGCTCGCGGGGTACCTGGACAACCCACACGCCGAGATGGCGCGCGCCGACGTCTTCGTGCACGCCGCGCGCTGGGAGCCGTTCGGCAACGTCCTGGTCGAGGCGCTCGCGGTCGGGTTGCCCGTGGTCGCGGCCGACTGCCCCGGCGGGCCGGCGGAGATCCTGGACTCGGGCCGCTACGGCGTGCTCGTGCCGAACGAGGACCCGCGCGCGCTGGGGCGCGCGATCGCCGAACTCGCGCACGACGACGCCCGCCGCGCCGAGCTCGCCGCGGTAGCGCCGGAGGGGGCCGCGCGCTTCGCGCCGGCGCGGATCGCCGAGCGCCTGCTGGAGCTGGCGCGCGACCTGGACTTTTGACGGACAGCAAGCAGCCATCCGTTGACAGGCGGTCGTTTCGTGCTTAGGTTCATGGGTGCCGCCGCCCCCGCGGCGGCGTAAAGGAGAGGTTCGAGGACGCGCGCCCCAGGGCTGGGAGCGCGCCGTCCGGGACAACACGAGAGGAGGACATGCACCACATGGCTGTGGCAAGCCATGGTCGCGGCGTGCGCGCGGGGGGAATGCGCACCGCCCGTGTCGCATGGTTTGTGGCGTGTTGTGCGCTGGCCCTCGCCGCCTTCCCGGCGATGGCCAAGGCCGAGTACCAGGCGCCGCCGCCCGATCCCGGGTTCGAGTACATCTTCGACGGGACGGCGACCGGCTCCGACGCCTCGTTCGACAAGTGGATCTTCGCGAGCAACACGATCGCGGGGTCCGCGTCTCAGAACCGCTGGACGCTGAACGAGGAAGAGGGCGCGATGGATCCGAACGACTCGCCGTTCGGGGCCATCTGGTACCCGGTGAAGCCGTTCGGCAACGCCACGCTGAAGCTCAAGTACATGGTCGAGGACACGCCCTCGGCCACGCGCAACGGCGGCGTGATGATCCGCGCCCCCGAGGTGCGCTACCAGGGCTCGAACGCCGAGGTGCTCGCGGCGAAGCCGATCGGGTACAGCTACAGGGTCTGCCCGGGGGCGCTCGAGATCTGCGGGCTCACCGAGCCGGCGCCGTCTGAGACCTACTTCTGGGAGGGCGCGGACGGCCCGTTCCCGCCGGCGTCGGACGCCGAGGACCCGGACAACCCGTTCCTCTACACGGGCCCCTACTGCGGGCGCTCGAGCAACTCGGTCAGCCCGGCGCTGCCGAACAACGTGCTGCAGTTCGACAGCACGACGCAGCTGGTGATGAACGGCACCAACGCCAACAACCACCAGCACTGGACCCAGGTCTACTGCGGGCACGAGATCCAGATCAACGAGACGCTCACCGGCGGCGGGCCCAACCCGTCGACCGACCCGCGCAAGACCGGCTCCGTCTACGGGTTCCAGGACCTGAACGCGGCGCAGTCGCGCACGTACGAGCGCCTCGAGAAGGGCGTCTGGCACGAGATGGAGATCCGGATGATGGGCCAGCAGTTCACCGTGCTGGTGGACGGCAAGGTCATCAACCAGTTCGACAACGCCATCCCGAGGGTGGCGTCGCGCGCCGGCGACCCGCCGACGGTGGCGCGCCAGCAGCCCGCGGGCTACATCGGCTTCCAGTCCCACGGCGGCAACGACCGCATCTGGTACAAGGAGGTCCAGGTCCGCGAGTACTCCGAGGCCGAGATCCCGGAGAACCTCGTGGCGCCGACGGTGAGCGGCAACCCGCAGGTCGGCAAGAAGCTCACCTGCGACAAGGGGGTGTGGGACCTGCCGAAGGCGACCTACACCTACAGCTGGTTCCGCGCCAACCCGATCGCCGACCACCCGCGCTTCCGGGCGCCCTCGCAGGAGGACCTCGGCAACCGGGTGACGCCGCCGCATCCGGAGGGGCTGTACGGCACCGACAACCTCACGTGGCTGGGCCCGGAGCACCTCAAGGACGGGCGCAACTACGTGCTGACCGAGGACGACGTCGGCAAGGTGGTCTACTGCCAGGTGTCGGCGACCCGGCACGGCGCGACCACGTGGGCGTACGCGAGCGCCCCGCAGATCGGCCGCAACGTGCCGGTGAACGTCACCCCGCCGACGCTCGTCGGCTCCGGGCGTGTCGGCACCATGCTCACCTGCGAGCGCGGTGAGTGGACCGGCTCCGGCTCCTACTCGTACGAGTGGCTGCTCGACGGGGAGGAGGTCGAGGTCGGCACCGGGCCGGGCCAGACCGGCTCGACCAACCCCGCGCGGTTCCGCGCCCAGGAGTCGCAGCTCGGCTCCGAGGTGGTGTGCGTGGTGACGCGGCACGGGCCCAAGGGCGACTCCGACCCGGTCCCGTCGAACGCGGTCGAGATCGTCCCGCGCGACTAGCCCGCGCACGCCGCTGAACGCTGCGAAGTCCGCCCGCCGGGCCCCGCGCCCGGCGGGCGGGCCGCTACTGGAGCTCCGCGTTCAGCGGACCGAAGATCTTCATCTCCTCGATGCCGCGGCCGGCGAAGTCGCGCGGCACGAAGAGGTAGTAGGTGACGGTCTGCCCGGCGCGCACCTTGCGGGCCGGCGGGCCGTCCTCGCAGCTCTCCTCCCAGATCTCGTCGTACTGCTTGCGGGTCTCGTCCGAGGTCGCGGGCCACTCGAACTCGATCGCCTCGCACACGTAGCGCGCCTCGACCGAGTCGCCGTTGATCAGGGCGTCGTAGTCGCGCGCGAAGCGCACCGTGGGCGCGATCTCGGCGTCGTCGCCCTCGCTGTTGTCGGCGACCACGCGGACGTAGTCGACCTCCTCGTACCCGGCGCCCTCCCGGTAGGAGTCGATGCGCTCGAGCACCGGGTCGGAGCCGGGCTCGACGAACGGCGTGACCTCGAGCTCCATGCCCCACTGGGTCTCGCCGCGCACCGTGGCGGCCCCCTCATCCCGTTCCTCATCGCCGCCGCCGCAGGCGCCGGCGATCGCGCCCACGAGGACGGCGGCCGTCGTCGCGAAGACTCTCCTCAGCTTCATCGGCTCCTCTCTTCCTCCTCCTCCGCCGCGAGCGCTCGGGCGCAGCGCGGGCTTTCGCGCGCGGCAGTCTAGTCACGCGTCACGCAGGGCCCGGCTTTGGCAAGCTGCCGCGGCTGATGGTCCGCTCCATCGCCCGCCACGTGACCGGCAAGCGCGGCCGCTGGGCCGTGATCGCCGCCTGGCTGCTCGTCGCCGCGGCGGTCGTCCCGCTGCAGCCGCGGCTCCAGGAGATCGCCGCGGACGAGAGCGACACCTTCGAGGCGCGCTCGGCGGAGTCGACCCGCGTCGACGAGCTGCTCGACACGCGCTTCCCGGAGAGCGGCTGGTCGACATCGGTGATCGTCTACCAGGCCGAGAACGTCATGGAGCACACCGGGGAGATCACCCGGCAGATGGAGGAGCTGTGCGCGACGGAGACCCTGCCGGACCTTGTCGGCGTCGGCAGCTCCGGCGGGATCACCTGCGGCGACCTCGGCCACCCGCTCGGCCCCGAGACGCCGCCGTCGTCGATCTCCGACGACCAGACCACCGGGATGGTGACCGTCATCAACGGCAAGGACGACACCGCGTCGGTGGAGCGCGACGTCGCCGCGATCCGCGAGATCGCGACTGGCCCCGACGGCGAGGGCGGCCTGCGCAGCTGGGTGACGGGCCCGGCCGCGTTCGACGCCGACCGCAGCGAGGCGCTCAAGGGCATCGACGGGACGCTGCTTTCGATCACGATGGCGCTGGTCGTCGTGCTGCTGCTCGCGATCTACCGCTCGCCGCTGGTCGCGGCGACGCCGCTCGTCGTCGTGGGCGCGGCCTACCTGATCGCCTCGGCCGTCGTCCTCGGCCTGGTGGAGGCGGGCGTGCTGACCGTCTCCGGGCAGGCGACCGCGATCCTGATCGTGCTCATGTACGGCGCGGGCACCGACTACTGCCTGCTGCTCGTCGCGCGCTACCGCGAGGAACTGCGCGCGCGAGGGGAGGCCGCGCCGGCGATGCGCGCCGCCCTCGAGCGCACCGCGCCGACGATCCTGGCCGCCGGGGGGATCGTCATCGCGGCGATGCTCGTGCTGGTGGTCGCGGACTTCAGGGCCACCGCCGAGATGGGGCCGATCCTCGCCATCGGCGTCGCCACGATGGTCGCCGCCGGCCTGACCTTCCTGCCGGCGCTGCTCGTCGCCCTCGGGCGGCGCGCGTTCTGGCCGCGCGTCCCGGCCGCCGGTTCCGCGCCCGCGCGGCGCTCGGCCTGGGAGCGGGTGGGCGAGCTCGTCCGCAGCCGGCCGCGCCTCGTCGCCCTGGCCTCGGCGGGCCTGCTCGCGCTCGGCGCGCTCGGCAGCCTCGAGGGGCGCGAGACGCTCGACTTCACCGAGATCTTCCGGGACCCGCCGGAGTCGGTCCGGGGCCAGGAGGTGATCCGCGAGAAGTTCCCGCCGGGGCGGGTCGCGCCCCTGGACGTCGTCGTCCGCTCCGGCGCGGCGGCCGACGAGGTGCTCGCCGCCCTGCGCGCTGACGACCGCATCGCCGAGGCGAACGCCTCCTCGCAGACCGACGACCAGCAGCTCATCTCGCTCGAGGCGAGCCTCAACGTGGACCCGTTCTCCGAGGAGGCCCGCGAGCAGATCCCGGGCATCCGCGAGCTGGTCAAGGAGGCGGGGGGCGGCGACGACTCGGCGGTGCTGGTCGGTGGGATCACCGCCCAGGCCTACGACACCAACCGGGCGCTCGCCTCCGACGCGCGGCTGATCGTGCCGCTCACGCTGCTCGTCGTGCTCGCCATCCTCGTGGCGCTGCTGCGCTGCGTGATCGCCCCGCTGTACGCCGTCGCGACCGTCGTGCTCTCGTTCGCGTTCGCTTTGGGCGCGAGCTCGCTGGTCTTCACGCACGTCTTCGGGCAGCCGGGATCCGATCCGAACCTCGCGACCTTCGCGTTCATCTTCCTCGTCGCGCTCGGCGTGGACTACAACGTGTTCCTGCTCGGGCGCGTGCGCGAGCACCACCGCTCCGGGATGGCCACGCCCGACGCCGTGGTCGCCGGGCTCGCGCGCACCGGCGGCGTGATCACCTCGGCGGGGCTGATCCTGGCGGGCACGTTCGCGGCGCTCATGGCGGTCGAGCTCGAGAGCCTCTTCCAGGTGGGGTTCACCGTGGCGCTCGGTGTGCTCGTCGACACCTTCCTCGTGCGGACCCTGCTCGTCCCCGCGCTCGCCGTGTGGCTGGGCGACCGCAGCTGGTGGCCCCGCCGCCCGGCCCCCGGGGCCTGAGCTGGTGCGGTTCCGCACACAGTTTGGCGGGAATCAGCGGGGTTTGTTCGTCATCTAGTCCAAAGACCCTTGACAACCGTCCGCTGGCCGGACTAGGTTTGCCGACGCACTACCCGAATGGGGTGCAGCCTTTTCGGGTGTTGTGCGATTCGTCCAATCACCAACCACACGAAACCCCTTCGAACAGGACAGGAGGAGAGCGAGGGGCATGTCACCTGTCAAACGGGTGCGCCATTGCGCTTTCGCGCACGCAGGCCCACCTGACGCTGTACGGGTCGCCACGGCGACCCTTCCTCGCGCGTTCGCCCTAGTGACGGCGTTCGCGCTCGCGCTCGTTGCGGCGCTTGCCTTCGGCGCCGCCAACGCGAACGCCGACGCCGGCAAGATCCTGGTGTTCACCGGGACCGCGGGCTCCCCGAACAGCGCCACCGACGACGCGGTCGACGCGATCGAGGCGCTGGGGGATGAGAACGACTTCGAGGTCGATGTGACCTCGTCCGCGTCGGCGATCAACGCGGGCAATCTCGCCCAGTACCGCGCGGTCGTCTTCGTGCACTCGTCCGGCGACGTCCTCGACAGCGCCCAGGAGCAGGCGCTGGTCGACTACGTCGACAACGGCGGCGGCTTCGTCGCCATCGGCGACGCCGCTGGGCTCGAGCCCGGCAACTCGGCGTTCGACCGCCTGCTCGGCATCACCGGCAACCCGCGTACGTCGGGCAGCGACGGCCCGAGCGCGCAGGACGTCGAGTTCCTCGACCGGGTGCACCCGGCGACGCGCGACCTGCCGGCGCTCTTCGAGGGCCACGAGGACGCCTGGTACCAGTGGACGAACAACCCGACCGGCTCGGTGCACACCGTCGCGCGCGTGCGCTTCGGCACCGTTCCGACGGGCGAGTCGATCACGAACGACGCGGTTCGCACCAACCCGAACCCGCAGACGAACCGCCCGGTGTCCTGGTGCCGTGACCTCGAGGACGGCCGCTCGTTCTACGTCGGCTTCGGCCGCACGGAGGACGCCTGGGGGGCCGACGAGATCCAGGCGCACGTGCTCGGCGCGATCCAGTGGGCCGCGGGCATGGTGCGCGGCAACTGCAAGGCGACGATCACGTCGAACTACCAGGCCACGCGCCTCAACCCGAACAACCCGGTCAATTGCCCGAGCGGCGCCGGGAACTGCCTGAACGTGCCCGACGCGACCCGCTACGTCGGTGAGAGCCACGGCATGGCGATCGCCGACGACGGCCGCGTCTTCTACATCGGCCGCGCGATCTGCGGTCAGGGCATGACCCAGCAGGCCAACTGGGATGCGCCCAACCCGGCGCTCGGCTGCGGCACCCTGCACGTCTGGGATCCGAGCGTCCCGGGCTCCAACAACCAGAACGGCGACAAGATCACCCAGATCGCCAGGTTCCAGGTGTTCGGGGCGAAGGGCGGCGGCGCTGAGACCGGTGCCACGTCCAAGGACGAGCAGGGCATCCTGGGCATCGCTCTCGACCCTGACTTCACGAAGGGTCGCCCGTACATCTACCTGCAGTGGTTCCCGTACTTCGAGGACGAGCACGGCCCCGGCTTCGACCGCCAGTCGTTCATGGCGGAGCGGCGTGTCTCCCGCTTCACCTACGACGAGGAGACGAAGTCGATCGTGCCCGGCTCGGAGAAGGTGATCCTCCACTGGCTCACGCAGGTCTACTCCTGCTGCCACGTGGGCGGCGCCATGGCGTTCGACTCGGAGGGCAACCTCCACATCGCCACCGGCGACAACATCGGCAACTCGCCGAACTCGAACAACAGCGGCTACACGAACGCCCACGAGAACTACACCGTGCCCACCAACGGGCAGGTCGGCGTGCCGGGCGGCGTGATCAGCTACGCCGACGCGCGCCAGACCTCGGGCTCGACCTTCGCGCTCGAGGGCAAGCTGCTGCGCATCAAGCCGAAGGCGAACCCCGGCCCGACGCCGAAGCTCGCCATCTCGTCGCCCGGGCAGGAGCCCGGCCCGGTGGAGGACGTGTACCCCTCCATCGAGGGCTTCGAGTTCGGCGGTAACGGCGACTACGGCGAGGGCACGACCTACGACATCCCCGGCGAGGACGCCCCGAACGGGCCCAACCTGTTCACGGGCGAGGAGGGCAACGGCAACCAGGCCCGGCCCGAGATCTTCGCCATGGGCGTGCGCAACCTGTTCACGCTCAACATCGACCCGAAGACGGACGCGATCAGCGCCTCGTGGGTCGGCCCCGACCAGGGCACGGTGAGCCCGACCTGGGGCCCGGCGAAGACCGAGAACGCCGTGATCATGACCGAGGCCGGCAACTACGGCTGGCCGTACTGCACGGGCAACCGTCAGCACTACCGGGCCAAGCTGCCCTCGACCTCGGGCGGCGGCCAGCCCGCTCCGTTCGGCCACCCCGGCACCGTCGGTGGCGGTGAGGACGGCCAGACGGGCGGCTTCTGGGACTGCCTGAACCCGAACGGCATCGTCAACGACTCGCCGTTCAACGAGGGCCTGCCCGTGGTGCCTCCGGCGAAGCCGGTGAACATCTGGTACGGCGCGGCAGGCGGGTGCTACGACTACGCCCGCAACGCCAACGGCGTGCCGATCTACACCAACAACAACAACGCCCAGCCGCCCGCGTCCTACCGGCGCTGCCCGTGGGCCCACGGTGGCGGCCAGGCGGTGATCGCAGGCCCGATCTACCGCTACGACGCGGCGAAGGGCCCGGAGCGCTGGCCCGAGTACTGGGACGGGCGGTGGTTCATCGGCGACTTCTCGAGCGCCACGAACATCCGCCACGCCCTGCTCATGGACGAGGAGACCTGGGGCGAGGGCACGCCGCCGATCGCCGTTGACTCGCTCAGCGGCATCTTCGGCAACTCGATGCCCGCCAACTCGCTCATGGACCTCGAGTTCGGCCCGGACGGCGCGCTGTACGCGCACCGCTACTCCGGCGGGTTCTTCTCGATCAACAACGCCAACAACGGCGTGTGGCGCTACAGCTACATCGGCGGGCCCGACACGCCGGGGCCCGATCCCGAGTTCGAGCTCGGTGACGAGCCCGGCGAGGTCGAGTTCTCGATCGGCAAGTCCGGTGGCGTCGCGTACGAGTGGGACTTCGGCGACGGCGACACGTCCGATGAGCCCAACCCGACCCACACGTTCGCTGCCAGCGGCAAGCACGAGGTGACGCTGACCGTGATCTACGCGGACGGCGAGGAGGCCTCGAAGACGATCGAGGTCGAGGTCACCGGTGCGAACGCGCCGCAGAACGTCGAGCCGCCCGTGCTGACGGGCACCGGCAAGGCCGGCACCATGCTGACCTGCGAGCCCGGCACGTGGAGCGCCAGCGGGACGAACTCGTTCAGCTGGACGGTGGACGGAGAGCCCGTCGAGGTCGGCACCGAGCCCGGCCAGACCGGCTCGACCAACCCGAAGCGGTTCCGCGCCAGCGCCGAGTTCGCCGGCAAGGAGGTCCGCTGCCAGGTGGTGAAGACCAACGCCCAGTGGGGCGCGTCCGAGCCGGCGGAGTCGAACGGCGTCGTCGTCCAGGCGCAGGTCAACGTCCCGCAGAACGTCACGCCGCCCAGCGTGACCGGTTCCGGCAAGGTCGGCACGATGCTGACCTGCGATCCGGGCGAGTGGACGCTCAGCGGGTCGTACACCTACACCTGGCTGCTCGACGGCGATCCGGTGCCGGTCGGCACCGGGCCGGGCGAGACCGGCTCGACGAACCCGATCCGCTACCGCGCCAAGGCCGATGAGGTCGGCAAGTCGGTGGTGTGCCGCGTGACGCGCACCAACGGCAACGGCACGTCCGCGCCGGCCGATTCGAACGCGGTGGTGATCAACACCGGTTCCTAGCCGGGGGGTTGCCAAACACCATCGACACCTAACCCAAAAGCAGGGAAAGGGCGCCCGCGGGGATCACCCCGCGGGCGCCCCCTTGTGCGTAGAGCCTCCGGCGCCGGCGAGCGGTCGCCCGGGGGGAGGCGCAAACACTTCAGGTTCCGCAACAGGAGGGAATGCCAATTGACACGAAGTAACGCCGCGCCGGGGGCGTGGTTGAGGCGGGCGCTGGTCGCGCTGATCGTGGCGACGGCCTGGGCCCTGCTGCCGTCCGGCGCGCAGGCGGCCACCCACGACGTGGAGGCGGAGACCATCAGCTTCATACCCGACCAGGTCGACATCTCGGTCGGCGACTCGGTCCGCTGGGTATGGACCTCGGGGCCCCACGACCTCTACCTCGTCCAGCTCGACGAGAACGGGGACCCGGTCGGGTCGCCTGCGAACCTGACCACGCAGTGCCCGCTCATGGTCGTCTGCATGCAGGACGACCCGCCGATCGTCCAGACCTTCAACGCGCCGGGGCAGTGGCGCTTCTACTGCACGATCCACGGCGGGAACCCGCAGGGCGACGGCATGCAGGGCGTGATCACGGTCAGCAGCGGCGGCCCGCCGCCGGACACGACCCCGCCGAGCACGACCGCGTCGCTCGACCCGGCGAGCCCGGGCCCGGGCGGGACGTACACGGTGCCGGTGACGCTCACGCTGTCCGCCGAGGACGATGAGGGCGGCTCGGGCGTCGACTACACCGAGTACTCCCTGAACGGCGGCGCGACGTGGAACGAGTACACGCAGCCGCTCGAGTTCGACGAGAACGGCTCGTACACGGTCCTCTACCGCTCCGTCGACAACGAGGGCAACGTCGAGCCGGTGAAGCAGATCACCTTCACCGTCGCGATCCCCGACCCCGACACCACCGCTCCGACGACCACGCACCAGCTCAACCCGGCCCCCAACGGCCAGGCCGGCTGGCACGTGACCTCGCCGGTGCAGGTGACGCTGTCCGCCCAGGACGACGAGGGCGGCTCGGGCGTCGACGTGACCGAGTACCGCATCGGCACGAACGGGTCGTTCCAGACCTACACCGGGCCGATCCAGGTCTCGGCGCAGGGCTCGACCACGGTCCAGTACCGCTCGCGTGACAACGCCGGCAACGTCGAGGAGACGAAGTCCGTCGAGATCAAGATCGACACGGTCGCCCCGTCGACCTCGGCCTCGCTGAGCCCGGCGAACCCGGGCCCCGGCGGCACCTACGCCGAGCCGGTGACGGTCTCGCTGGCCGCGAGCGACGCCACCTCCGGCGTCGCGGCGACCGAGTACCGGGTCGGCACCAACGGGGCCTTCCAGCCCTACACCGAGCCGCTCGTCTTCGACGACAACGGCTCCGTCACGGTGCAGTTCCGCTCGCGCGACGCGGCGGGCAACGAGGAGCAGGTCCAGTCGGTGTCGTTCACGGTGGCCATCCCCGAGCCGGATACGACCGCGCCGACCACGACCGCCTCGCTGAGCCCGGCGAGCCCGGGGCCGGGCGGCACCTACACGGTGGCGCCGACGCTCACCCTGACCGCCCAGGACAACGAGGGCGGCTCGGGCGTCGACTACACCGAGTACCGGGTGAACGGCGGTGCCTGGACCACGTACTCGAACCCCGTGAAGTTCACGGTCAACGGTGAGTACGAGGTCGATTACCGCTCGGTCGACAACGCCGGCAACGTCGAGGACACGAAGACGATCGCCTTCGCGGTGGAGATCGTCCCGACCGGCGGCGTGCCGGAGAACATCGAGCCGCCCACCATCACCGGGAACGCCAAGGTCGGCAACATGCTGACCTGCGAGCGCGGCACCTGGACGTCGACCGGCAGCTACTCCTACACGTGGCTGCGCGACGGCGTGGAGGTGCCCACGGGCACCGGCGCGGGCGAGACCGGGTCCACCAACCCGGCCCGGTACCGCGTGCAGGGGGCCGACATCGGCCACGAGATCGCGTGCGCGGTGACGCGGACGAACAAGGCCGGCTCCTCCGAGCCCGCCGAGTCCGAGCCCGTCACGGTCCAAGGCGACGGCCCCGCGAACACCAGCCCGCCGGTCCTGAGCGGCTCGGGCAAGGTCGGCACGATGCTGACCTGCGACCGCGGCGAGTGGACCGGTAGCGGCGGGTACACCTACACCTGGCTCCGCGACGGCGTGCCGGTGGCCGTCGGCACCGGCGCGGGCCAGACCGGTTCGACCAACCCGGCGCGCTACCGCGCGAAGGCCGACGAGGTCGGCGCGCAGATCGTCTGCCGGGTCACGCGTACGGACGGCAGCGGCGCCTCGGCGTCCGCCGACTCGAACGCGGTCGTGATCACCGCAGGGTGATCTGACGGGGTGGTGGCGCCCGTGGGGACCCGGTGGTTCCCGCGGGCGCCCGCCCGCCTTTCCTGCGGCCGGGTAGATTCCCGCGCGTGAGGCAGAGGTTCGTCACAGGACTTCCCGCACAGCGCCTCCGGCGCGTCACCTTGGCCTGCTGGCTCGCGCTCGCGCTCTGCGCGGCGCTGCCGGGCATCGCCGGCGCCCAGATCAGCTCGGCCGAGGACCAGTACGTCGAGCACATCCCCGACCCGCGGGGAGACCGCCCGACCAACGACGACGACGCCTCCGAGGGGGCGCCCGCCGCGTCCCTGCCGCCCCGCGCCCGCGCGGCGCTCGCGCGCGCCGGGGAGCCCGGGCAGGCGGCGCTGCGCGCGGCCCAGCGGAGCGCCCCGCGCGCGGAAGCCGCGCCGGTGCGCATCGAGGACGCCGGCGAGGGCACGCCGCCGATCGCCGGGATCGTCGACGCGCTCCTGGGCGACGAGGAGGGCATGGGCGTGTTCCTGGCGGGGCTGATGCTCGCGTCGCTGCTCGCCGCGATCGCGTTCGCGGCGCAACGCCGCGGCGCCCACCGCTGACGTTCAGCCCTGGTTGCCGGAGAACGGGAACGTGGGCTGAACGCGCTGCCGGGCCCGCGGAGCGTTCAGCCGTGGTTGCCGGAAACCGGCATCGTGGGCTGAAACCGGGCGGGGAGCGTGGGCGCGCGCGGGTCGCTTAGAATTTTCGCCGCCGTTCACGCAAAAGGTGCCCGATCGGGTTGCGTTTGTCCCGGTCGATCATTAGGGTGCGAGCGGTCGCCAACTGTCATCCGGGGATGGAGGAGATGCTGCTTCGATGAGAAAGTTCGTCGCTCTCGCTTGTATGGGACTGATCGCCTCGGTGTGGATCGCCACCGCCAACGCAGCGGTGACGCCGATCCCGCCGAACCAGTTCTCGTACTACGAGTGCGAGGCGATCGTCCTGAACGGCGTCGGCTTCCAGGGCGACGACGACCACGACGTCATCAACGGCACACCGGACAACGACCTCCTGCGCGGTGGCGGCGGCGCCGACACGATCACCGGTGACGACGGCGACGACTGCATCGACGGCGAGGGCGGCAGCGACCTGATCGACGCCGGGCCCGGCAACGACTTCGCCCGCGGCGGCGGCGGCCTCGACGTCATCCTCGGCGGCGCAGGCGACGACCTGCTGCTCGGCGACGGCGGCGACGACGTCATCCAGGGCGACGCCGGCGACGACCGGATCGACGGCGGCGCGGGCAACGACGAGCTCGACGGCGGCGACGGCAACGACACCGTCGCCGGCGGCGACGGCGACGACGTGATCAACGGCGGCAAGGGCGCCGACGACCTCCAGGGCAACGCCGGCAACGACAACATCAACGGCGGGGCCGGCGCTGACCGCATCCACGGCGGCCCGGGCAACGACGCCTTGAAGGGCGGCGCGGGCAAGGACCGCATCAACGGCGGCGGCGGCAACGACAGGATCAACGGCGGCGCGGGCAACGACATCCTGCGCGGCCGCGCCGGCAACGACCGGATCAACGGCGGCAAGGGCAGGGACCGCATCGCCGGCGGCCAGGGCAACGACCGCATCAAGGCCGACGACGGCCAGCGTGACCGCATCCACTGCGGCGCGGGCCGCGACGTCGCCATCGTCGACAAGAAGGACTTCACCCGTGCCTGCGAGCGGGTGATCATCAAGGGCAAGAAGAAGAAGAAGAAGTAGGCCGCTTTACCGGACGGGGCGGCCCCACAGCGAGGCGGAAAGGTGCAGGGATGCACGGTGGCCAGTCCCCGGGCGCTGCGGCGCGTGGCCCGGTCGACATACTCGGCGTCCACGTAACGCCGCTCACGCGGGCGCAGCTTCTCGATCGCGTCTGCGAGTGGGCGCGCACGGGGACGCGCCGCTACGTCACGTTCACGAGCGTGCACGGGGTCATGGAGGCCCAGCGGCACGCCGACGTGAAGGCGGCCCACAACTCGGTGAGCGCCGTGGTCGTGCCCGACGGCATGCCGCTCGTGTGGGCGGCCCGCAGGGCGGGCGCGAGCGGGGCCGAGCGCCTGTACGGCCCCGACACCATGCTCGCGATCCTCGAGCGCGCGGCCGAGGAGGGGCTGAGCAGCTTCTTCTACGGCGGGGCCCCGGGCGTCGCCGACCTGCTGGCGGAGCGCCTCGGCGAGCGCTTCCCCGGGCTGCGCGTCGCGGGCACCTACACGCCGCCCTTCCGCGAGCTCACCCAGGCCGAGCGGGAGGAGGTGCTGGAGAGGATCGACGCGAGCGGCGCCGACCTCGTCTGGGTGGGGATCTCGACCCCCAAGCAGGAGCGCTGGATGGCCGCCCACCTGCACCTGCTCGAGCGCCCCTGCGTGATGTTCGGGGTGGGCGCCGCCTTCGACATCCACGCCGGGGTCCAGCGCGACGCGCCGGAGTGGGTCAAGGAGACCGGCTTCCAGTGGCTCTACCGGTTGTTCCGCGAGCCGCGTCGCCTGTGGCGGCGGTACCTGCGGAACAACCCGGCCTTCGTCTGGGCGATCGCGCGCAGGCCCCCGCGCCTGCTCGATCGGCCCGAAGCCGGCACGGCTGGCGCGGCGGCTCCGCTGCGGGGCGATGCGCTCGCCGACTGAGCAGGCCGCGGACTCGCCCGAGCGCCAGGCGGCGGCCGAGCGCCTGCCGCGCCGCAACTGGATGGCCCGGCGCCACCCGCGCCTGGGGTCGGCGCACCTCGGCTACACGTTCAGGCGCCTCCTGCTCGCCGCCGACGTCATCGCGATCGCGCTCGCGGCGGGCGCCACGGCGCTCGTCGTCCGCGGCGCGCAGGCCGCCCCGGACGCCTCCTGGTGGGTCCTGGTGGCTGCATCCGTGCCCGTCTGGGTGACCGTCGCGCACGCGCTCGGGCTCTACCACCTGGCGGAGCGGCGGGTCGAGCACACATTCGCCGACGAGCTCGCCCCGACCCTGCTCGCCACGACCGTCTGGGCGTGGCTGCTCTTGCTCGTTGCCGAGCTCAGCCCGGTCGAGGGCGGCGGCACGCACGCGCTGGCCGTGCTCTGGGCGGCGGCCTGCGCCCTCGTCCTGGTCGCCCGCGCCGGCGCGCGCAAGCTGGCCGCGGGCCGCGCTTGGTTCCGCAGGCGCGCGGTGGTGGTCGGCGACGCGCTCGGCGCCGGCCTCGTGCTGCGCCGCCTGCGCCGCCACCCCGAGTGGGGCCTCGACCCGGTCGCCGTGGTCAAGACGCAGGATCCCGGCGGCGACGGCCCCGTGCTCGAGCGGCTCGACGACGACGGCGACTCGGAGCGCGAGGCGCTCGGCCCGTCGGGCGCCGATCCCGGCGAGCTCACCGCCAGGATGGTGGCGCTCGGCGCCGACCGAGTGATCCTCGCCGGCGGGCAGTTCACGGTGGCCGAGCAGACCGAGCTGATCCGGGAGCTCTTGCGGGAGGAGATCGCGGTCGACCACGTCGCCGGGGAGGCGGAGGCCCTGTATTCGACCGCGGTGCTCCACCACTTCGAGGGCATCCCCGTCCTCAGCATCCAGGCGAGCGCGCCCGGCCGAGGCGCACGCGCGCTCAAGCGGGTGGTCGACGTGGCGCTCGCCGCCACCGGCCTCGTGCTCACGAGCCCGCTGCTCGCCTACGCCGCCGTGCGCATCAAGCTCGACTCGCCGGGCCCGGTGCTCTTCCGCCAGCGCCGGGTGGGGCTGCGGGGGCGCGAGTTCACGATGCTCAAGCTGCGCACGATGGTGGTGGGCGCCGACGCCGCGCGCGACGAGCTGCGCCCGCTGAGCCTGCACGGGGGCTCCGGGCTGTTCAAGCTGCGCGACGACCCGCGCGTGACGCGCGTGGGGCGCAAGCTGCGCCGCTACTCGATCGACGAGCTCCCGCAGCTCTGGAACGTGCTGCGCGGCGACATGAGCCTCGTCGGGCCCCGGCCGCTGCCCCTGGACGAGGCGCCCAACGTCGGCGACCAGTACGCCGAGCGCGCGATGATGCGGCCCGGGATCACGGGCCCGTGGCAGACGCAGGGCCGCTCCGAGATCCCCTTCGAGGACATGCTCAAGCTCGACTACGCGTACGTGGTCGGCTGGTCGATGCGCGAGGACCTGCGCCTGCTGGTGCGCACGCTCGGCGCGGTGCTCAGGGGACGCGGGGCGTACTGAGCGCCCGCGCGCGCCTGTCTCTCCACTTGCGCTTCGGCGCCGAGCCGCACTCGCGCAGGTGGGCGCCCGGCCGCAGCTGCGAGCCCATCACCCGGCCGCTTCGCTTGGAGCGCTTGAGGCCGATCGGATGCCTCGGCGCTGAGGGCGCCGGCGGACCCGCCGCGAGGCGGTCGGGAATACTCGGCCGCCGATGACGCTGCGCCGTCTCACCCGTCCATGCGCGCGAACCCTGGCGCGCGCGACCGTCGCGCTCGCGGCCGGCCTCGCGCTGCTCGGCGCTACGGCGGCGAGCGGCCGAGCGGCGGAGCTCGTGGTGGACGACCTGGGCGACTCCGGCCCCGGGACGCTACGCGCGGCGATCGAGCTCGCCGAGGCCGACGAGGCCGCGGACCGGATCGCGATCGAGGCCGCCGGGATGATCGCGCTCGCGTCACCGCTCGAGCGGATCGACACCGCGATCGAGATCACGGGCCCCGGCGCCCGCCTGCTGGAGCTGACGCGGGCAGCGGACGCGCCCGCATTCCGGATCCTCGAGGTCGGCGCCGCGGGATCGCTTGAGCTGAGCGGGGTCACGGTGACCGGCGGCTACCTCGCGGGCGGTTTCGACGAGCGGGGCGCGGGGATCCTGAGCGCCGGGGAGCTCGTCCTGCGCGACGCCGTCGTGCGCGGCAACGAGCTCGCCGTGCCGCCCAGCTTCCGGGCCCAGGGCGCGGGCATCTACGCATCCGGGCCGCTGCGGCTCGAGCGCGTCGAGGTGCGCGACAACGTGATCTCCGCCCCGGGCGGCTTCGGCGAGGGGGCGGGGGTGTTCGCGCGCCCGGAGCTCGAGGTCTCGGAGAGCGTCTTCGACGGCAACCGTCTCGACGTGGGGGACCCCCTCAACGCCAAGGGCGCCGCGGTGTTCCTGAGCGACGGCGAGGGCGCGATCCGCCGCTCCGTCGTGACCGGCAACGCGGGGCCCGCGCCCAGCGGGCTCGCGTTCGTGGCCGCGGTCCACAACGGCGCCGGCGAGCTCGTCGTCGAGAACACGACGCTCGCGGGCAACGTGGGGGGCGTCGCTGCCCACTCGACCGGCGTGACCACGGTGCGGAGCGCGACGATCCTCGGCGGCCCGGGCGCGGGCCCGGGCCTGGGCGCGCTGAACATCGACGTGCCGACCGAGGTGAGGGTGCGCAACACGATCCTCGCCGACCCCGGCCCCGGCGCGGCGAGCTGCGAAACCGAGCTCGCCGACCAGGCGACCTTCGTCTCGCTCGGCAACAACATCGCAAGCGACGGGTCGTGCGCGTTCCTCGACCGCCGCTCCGACCATCAGGGGATCGACCCCGGGCTGCGGCCGCTGAGCGAGGGCGTCGCCGTGCCGCGCGCCTGCGGCGCCGCCGCGGACGCGGGGCACAGCCACGGGGTCGCGGTCGACCAGCGCGGGCTGCCGCGGCCGCGCAACCACGCGCGCCGCCCGGCGCTCGGCGACGGCGCGGACGTGGGGGCGGTCGAGCGCCAGGGCCCGCCCTGCCGGTCGTTCGAGGCGCGGCTGCGTGCGCACCGGCGGGCGCTGGTCCTGCGCCTGCGGCTCCCCGGCCCCGGGCGGGTCGCGGCGCGGGGCAAGGGCGTGCGCGCCGTGCGCAGGGCGGCGCGTGCCGCCGGCGGGATGCGCCTGCGCTTGCGGCTGCGCCCGCGCGCGCTGAAGGGGCGCCGGGTCGCGGTCCGCGTCTCGTTCCGGCCGCGCGGCGGCGCCCCGAAGGCCAAGCGCCTGGCGGTCCGCCTGCCGCGGCGTTGAGCGGGCCGCCCGGGGAAGTCGGGAATACTCCGGCGCCGACGATGTTGGCCCGCCTGCACTCGCTCGCGACCGGCCGCCGCTCGCGCTGGGCGGTGATCGCCGCCTGGATCGCGCTCGCCGCGGCCCTGCTGCCGCTGCACTCAAAGCTTCAGGCCGAGGCCGAGGACGAGAGCGACACGTTCCTCGTGCGGGGCTCGCAGTCCGCCGAGGTCGACCGCCTCCTCGACGAGCGCTTCGACTTCGGCAGCGACGTGGCCACCGCGATCGTCTATGACCTGCCCGAGGGCGGCGACATCTTCGCGCACGGGGAGCGCATCAACGCGGACGCGCGGGCCCTGTGCGAGGAGGGGCTGATCCCGGACCTGCGCGCGGTGATGACGCCCTTCGAGCTCTCGTGCGGCGACATCTCGCAGTCGATCGGGCCCGAGTCGGGGCCCGCGTCGACCGGGTTGGAGGGCGACGCGGCGATCACCACGGTGCTCACGAAGAGCGAGGACACCGAGCGGGTCGTGCAGAACGTCGAGGCGATCCGCGAGGTCGTCGCCCGGGGGCTTGAGGGCGAGGGCGAGCTGCGGGCCTACGTCACGGGGCAGGGCGGCTTCGACGCCGACCGCGCCGAGGCGGTGGAGGGGATCAACGAGACGCTGATGACGATCACGGCGATCCTCATCCTCGGGCTCCTGCTCGCGATCTACCGCTCGCCCGTGGCCGCGGCGGTGCCGTTGTTCGTAGTCGGCGTCGCCTACTTCGTGGCCGCCGGGGTCACGTGGGGGCTGGTCGAGCTCGGGCTCACGACGATCAGCGGGCAGACCACGGCGATCCTGATCGTGCTCATGTTCGGGGCGGGCACCGACTACTGCCTGCTGCTCGTCTCGCGCTTTCGCGAGGAGCTCGCCGCGGGCGCGCCACCCGGCGAGGCCGTGGCGCGCGCGGCGGGGCCCGCCGGCGCGACGATCCTCACCTCGGGGTCGATCGTGGTCGCCGCGATGCTCGCGCTCGCGCTCGCCGACTTCAACGCCACCCGGGAGATGGGCCCGATCCTCGCGCTCGGCGTCGCGATCACCGTGCTGGCGAGCCTCACGCTGCTGCCCGCCGTGCTCGCCGCGCTCGGCACGCGCGCCTTCTGGCTCGCGCCGCGCGCCCGCCGGGAGCGGCCCGGGATCTGGGCGCGGGCGGCGCGGCTCGTGGAGGCCCGGCCGGTCGCGGTCGCGGCTGCGGTCACCGCGGTCCTCGTGGGCGGCTGCCTCGGCAACCTCGAGGGGCGCGAGACGCTCACCTTCGCCGACGCCTTCCGCGGGGATGAGCCCGATTCGGTGCGCGGGCAGGAGGTGATCCGCGCGAAGTTCCCGCCCGGCCGGACCGCGCCCCTCGACCTCGTGCTGAGCCAGGAGATCTCCGGGCCGGTGATCTCGGGCCTGAACGAGCTGGAGGAGTTCGAGCGGGTGGACTGGAGCGCTGGTTCCGGCGCGCTGGACGAGGACCCCGAGGTGCCGATCGGCGAGCTCGTCCTCGCCGAGGCCCACCTGCGGGTGGACCCGCTCTCCGACCGGGCGCGCGACCAGATCCCCGTGATCAGGGAGGAGCTCGGCCGCCTGGTCGAGCGGGCGAAGGCCGACGTGGGGTTCGACGGGGAGCCGGTCGCCGCCCTCGGCGGCTTCGCCGCGGAGAGCTACGACACCGCCCAGGCGATGCGGCGCGACGCCCTGATCATCGTCCCCGTCGCGCTGCTTTTGGTTATGGCGATCATGTTCTTCGTCTTCCGCGCCCTGGCCACGGCGCTCTACGTCGTCGCGACCGTGCTCCTCTCGTTCGGCTGCGCCCTGGGCCTGAGCTCGCTCGCCTTCACGCACCTCTTCGGGCAGCCGGCCAGCGACCCGAGCCTCGCGATCTTCGCGTTCATCTTCCTCGTGGCGCTTGGTAGGGTGCGAAGCGGCAGGATGGCGGTGACGTCCAAGCGTCTGCAGGGATGGCTGGCCGCGGCCCTCGCCGCGGGTGCGGTGCTGGCGGCGCCCGCGAGCGCCCAGGCCGCGCGCCCGCTCGCGACCGGGTTCGGGGACACGGCGATGTACGTCGCGAGCCCCGACCGCGCGTTGTGGTTCGAGCGCACCCGCGAGGCCGGGGCGGAGCTCGTGCGCATCAACCTGCAGTGGCGCGCGGTCGCGCCGACGAAGCCCGCGAACCCCGAGTCCCCCGCCGACCCTGCCTACGACTTCTCGCGCATCGACGCCGCCGTCCGCGCGGCGGCCGCGCAGGGACTGCGGATCATGATCACCGCGCGCGGGGCGCCTTCCTGGGCCGAGGGGGCGAACCGCCCGGGCGGCGTCACGCCCGGCGCCTGGAAGCCCAAGCCGAAGGCGTTCGGCCGCTTCGCGACGGCGCTCGCCAGACGCTACAGCGGCACCTTCAACCCCGGTGCCGGCGGGGTCCTGCCGCGCGTCCAGTTCCTGCAGGCCTGGAACGAGCCCAACCTGTCGACGTACCTTGCGCCCCAGTACAAGGGCAAGCGGGCGGTCAGCCCCGGCCATTACCGGAAGCTCCTGAACGCGTTCTACGCGGGGGTCAGGCGCGCGGGCGCGAACCAGAAGGTCGTGACGGCCGGCACCGGGCCCTACGGCGACCCGCCCGGCGGCAAGCGGGTGCGGCCGCTCGCGTTCTGGCGGTCGGTGCTCTGCCTGAAGGGGCGCAAGGCCCTGCGCAAGCGCCGCTGCCCCAACAAGGCCAAGCTCGACGTGCTGGCGCACCACCCGATCAACACCTCGGGCGGACCGGGCCGCAGCGCCGTGCACCCCGACGACGTGACCACGCCGGACATGGGCGCGCTGCGGCGCGTCCTGCGCGCGGCGGAGCGCAAGCGCACGATCCGCCCCGCGGGGCGGCGGCCGCTCTGGGTCACCGAGTTCTGGTACGACAGCCGGCCGCCCGACACGGTGAACGGGGTGCCGGTGCGCAAGCACGCCCGCTGGATCGCGGAGAGCCTCTTCCGGTACTGGCGCGGCGGGGCGAGCGCGGCGATCAACCTCCAGATACGCGACCAGCCGTTCGACCCCGGCTCCGCCGGTTCGGCGACCGCGAGCGGCGTCTATTTCGTGGACGGCACCCGAAAGCCCGCCTTCCGCGCCTTCCGCTTCCCCGCGGTCGCGAGGCGCGCTGCGGGGCGGACGGTGAAGGTCTGGGTGAGGCCTCCGGTCGGCGGCAAGGTCCGCGTCCAGGTGAAGCGCAAGGCGGGCTGGCGCACGCTCGCGAGCCGCAGCGCCAAGGCCGGCGTCGGCATCCGGATCCCGGTGCGCCTCAAGCGCCGCAAGGGCACGTCCTGGAGGCTGAGCGCGACCGTGGCCGGCGAGCGCAGCTTCGCCGCACGCGTCAAGTAGCGACCGGGATGGAATTGCTTCCGACTTCTCGGTAGAGTGCCGCCACCATGCCGAACATCGGACCCCTCGAGCTCGCAATCGTTCTCGTCATCGCCCTCGTGATCTTCGGGCCGAAGCGCCTGCCCGAGCTGGGGCGCTCGCTCGGGACGGGCATGCGCGAGTTCAAGGACTCGATCACCGGCAAGGGCGAGAAGAAGGGCGCCGACAAGGCCGAGGCGGCCTCCGCCCAGATCGGTGAGCCCGTCGTCGAGTCGGTCGAGACCGTCGACGGCGAGCTCGTCGAGCCCTCCCAGCGCGCCTGAGCGCCCCACGAAGCTGACCGTCCAGCCCTGGCCGCCGGAATCCGGCGACGTGGGCTGACGCCCCGCGCGAGCGGGCCGCGCGTTCAGCCCTGGTTGCCGATCTCCGGCAACGTGGATTGAACGGCCCGCGGCGGAAGCATGTCGGGCGGCCAATGCTCATGCAGGTTTTCGGGGCTTGATCGACTGGGTATTGACGCAGTCCGGCGAGATGTGGTTGACTTCTGCCG